>ORJL011345503.1_pt1 | contig 13286 bp, 6 predicted proteins | sample 1779941 | NCBI WGS metagenome assembly ORJL01 (sample SAMEA104232317, study PRJEB22302) | groundwater metagenome | biome: forest; feature: aquifer; material: groundwater | place: USA | collected 2011-08-07 | depth 5.8 m
CCCCGAACCAGCCGGAACCGGTCTACTGGCTCGTGGGCAACACGTACAGCGACACCCGGCGGGAGTTCGAGTACGCCCGCAACGCTCTTGTCCGCACGGGCCTCACCCGCACGGGACAGTACACTAACTCCAAGACCGGCCCCTGGGAAATCCGCTTGAACAACGGGGCGCTTATCCGCACCATCGCTTCCGAGGACACCACCAACCTGGCCCGTGAAGCGCCGGAAGGCATCGTGGTGTGCGAACCGGGGCGGCAGACCGAGGACGCTTTCTGGAAAGCCTACCTCCGTTCGGTCCCCCGCCGGGCATGGGTTCTCGTAGCGGGCACGTTTGAGACGGAAGCAGGCCCCCACACGGCCTGGCTAGCCCGCTTGTGGCGGCAACTCCAAGTCACTCCGAACGCCTATCACGGAACGTCCTTGTCTCTGCCGTCCTATGCCAACCGGGAGATGTATCCCCAAGGTTCTCTCTCCCCGAACTACCTGGCCGCAGTGCAAACGCTGAGGCGCACCCGGCCCGACGATTGGGAAGACGTGGTGGCCGAGCGATTTCTTGGCCTCCCCCGGCGGCCTTCCGGCATGGTGTTCAACACCTTCTCGCGCGAGCGGCATGTGAACGCCCGCGCTGAGTTTCTTCCCGGCCTTCCCGTGCACCTGGCCGTCGATCCGGGCTACGCCGAGTCCGCCTTCGCCATCCTCTTTCTTCAAGAATTCCAGGGGCAAATCCGGCAGTTCGATGAGTTCTACCTTCGTGGTTATGTGAACAGCGAAGCCATCACGGTGGTCCTCAACCACCCCGCCTCCGCGTTCTTGGAAACCGTGACGATTGATCAGGCGGCCAAGGTGCACGCTGGGTCTCAACCTCCGGCGATAGAGGACTGGGAACGGGAGTTCGGTCCTCGCGGCGTGCCCGTTTTGCACCAGTATATGAGCGTGCAGGACCGCAACAGCCGCATCCGGGACCGCCTGCTCGTCAACCCCACGCTGCAAACGCCCTACCTGCTCATTCCCCCCCGCTGCCGCAACACCATCTTCGAGTTCGAGGAGGGCTACCGCAACAAGCCGGGCACGGACACGCCCATTGACCGGGACAACCACGCCGTCGCAGCGCTCGGCTACTACATCGTGTGCCGCCACGGCTACTCGGACCAGGCTTTGGGCGGCGGGCGCTCCTTGCTGCCCGGCCCCACCCTCACGCCGCTCTCTCTCTCCAGCACCGTTGCGGACAGGTACGGCAGAAAGAACACCAACTTCGGCACGTTCCGCCAGCGCCGCAACGTGCACTAGCCTAACCGTACCTCGCGTGTGGTATACTGTCGCCGGGAGGCTTTTCCGTCATGATGATGCCCGCCATGCCCGTTCAGCAGCAGCCACAACAACAGCAGCCGGTCTCGCCGTCCCCGCTGGACCGCTGGGCCGTGAAGGAATACGGCCTGCCCGCCAGCCAGATTGCCATGCTGGCACAAGCTCAAGCTGGCGACCCCGCCGCTGCTGCTCAAATCATGGCTGCTCTTACTGAAGCCGGCCTCTCCTTCGACCCGCAGGCCGCCTTACAGGCCATGCAGACGCATATTGTGGACATTGCGGAGCGCCGCCGGCAGTCCTACGGGGGCCGCAACGAACGGATGCTGGAAGAACTTGACCTCTACTGGCTCACGCGGCCAGTGCTGACCGAAGAAGAAGAGGCCAAGAACGTCATGCGCACGGTGTCTCCCCTGCCAAAGCTGGTGGTGGACCGCATTGCCGCCATGCAGGCCTCCGCCGACTGGGTGATCGAGATGCCCGCCTCCTCCGCCGTCTCCAACGGCCCGGCCCAGGCCACCGAAAACCTGGTGTACTGGTGGTGGAGACAGCAGAGCACCCGCCACGCCGCCGCTAACGGCTCCTCTTTGGAGCGCGACATCCCGCTTTCGGGCGCGCTCAACGGCTGGCAGTGCGCCCTTATCATGCCCACGCCCGCAGGAAAGTCCCAGAACGAGCAGGTGCACTTCGAACTGGTGGACGGAGCCACCGTCTATCCCCTGTTCGGCCCCAGCGGCCCCGTCTACGTGCTGCGTCAGTTCGCCATCGCCGCCGCCGAGGCCATTGACCTCTACCCGGAAGCCCAAAATATGCTCTCCAACCTCGATGACGACGATGTTGTGACCGTAATCGCCTATTATGACGCCATTTATCACGCAATTTTGCTGTCTTCACCCCTGGGAGGAGGCAGAAACCGGATTACCGGCGCAAGTGTGCCCGATTCCGCCTTCGTGAAGCCTCCCGCGCCCCATTTTTGCAAGGATTTGGACGGCAACCCTGAAATTCCGTGGATTATCGGCCTGCCGAACGGCACCGGACGCGCCCAGAACGCCGTTTCCTGGCTGGACGCCTCCGGCGGCACGGCCCGCACTTCCCAGGGGGCTTCCGGAGCCTCTACAGAGGGAGCCTCTTCGCGCACCATGGGTGTGGGCTACCTGTACTCGCTGGCCGACATCTATTCGGAGTCCAACGACTTCTATTCCCTGGTGCTCACCGCCATCGCCAAGGACATCAAGCCTCCCAAGGTGGTGCACGTCCAGCCGGGGCAAGACCCGGTGATCATTGACACCAGCCCGGACGCCACCAACTACATTCTGTACCAGCGCAACGCTCTGGACTTCATCAAGACCCAGTTGAACCCGCAACTGGTGCAGGTGTACGGGCAGTACCTTCAGGATGGTCTCAACAAGGCCGGGCTGCCCTCGGTGGCCTGGGGCGATTCCGGTTCCATCACCTCCGGCATCGGCGTCACCCAGCTTGGCCGCTCCACCGTGGAATCGGTGCTGCCCTACGTCACCGGAACCCAGCTTTTCATGCGCGAAGTGTCCAGAAGGGTGCTGCACTGTCACGTCACCGCTCAGGAGGAGTTCGGCCTGCCCCCGGTGTCCATTGTTGCCCCGGCGGGACAGCGCACCGGCACGCCCCTTTCCTTTAATGGAGGCGCGTCCGGCGGCGTTCCCTCCGGCGGCAGGCTCACGTCGGGCGTCACCGTCTCGGCGGCGCAGATACGGGAGGCGGGCGACGCCATCGAGGTGGTGTACAAGAACCTGACGGCCTCCGACGTGGCGCAGGCCATTCAGGCGGAAACGCTGGCGATGCAGGGCCGCCTGCACTCCAGAGACACCGCCATGCGCGCCACCGGCATTCAGGACGTGGAAGCCGAGAAGATCAAGATCGAGTATGATACACTCAATCAGGACCCGGTGGTGCAGAGCATCCTGGGGCCGCTGGTCATCCGCTACCCGGAACTGACCGACCAGCAGCGCATCGTCATCGCCTGGATGATCCAGCAGCAGCAGATTGCCATGATGCAAGCCCAGCAAATGGCTCAGGGCTTCGCTTCTGGCGGGGGCACCGGCGGTGGTGCGTCAGGAGCAAGCCCGGCCCCGGCCCAGGCCCAGGCCCAACAGCCCGGCGCGGGCCTTCCTTCCCAGACGGTCTCTCCCCCGGCGCAACCGGCTGGCCTGTTCGGGCAGGCGTCCGCGGGAGAAGGCGGCATGGCTCCCGCCCAGAATCCCATGAACGGCGGGGCGAATGGCACCGGCATGGACACCTTTAGCGCACTGATACAGATGCTCTCCGGCGGCACACCGCCCCGGATGCAATAAAGGAAGAAGGAGGCCATCATGTCCCCTGCCGTCGGAAGCAAGCATTTCTCGTATGGTGAGAAGGGCATGAAGGCGGCGAAGGCCGCCGCCAAGAAGAGCGGCAAGCCCATGATGATGTCCGAAGCGGCCATGAAGAAGAAGATGGACTCCAGCAGCAAGAAGAAGTAGGCATCCGTGACCGACGCCGAGTACGAGGCACAGCGGGAGCGCATTCTTTCCCTGAGCAAGTGGTGGATTGACGCTCTTGGCCTCTGGCAATGGGAGATCAATTTCTCCTGGGCCAGGGACAGCTACAAGACGCCTGGAGCGCCGGATGGCCGGGAATCTGTGGCTTCAACCGACGTGGATTGGGATTATGCCCAGGCCACGATCACCTGGAACATGCCGGAAGTCACGAGGTTCAGCGAACGGAAACTGGAAGAGATATGCTGCCACGAACTGATGCACGTCGTAGTCAATTCGATGCGCTGCGAACACCGGGAAGATGCCCCAGATCTGTACCGTCACGAGGAACTGGTTTGCACCATGCTTGCACGGGCCTATCTCCGGCTTCGTTACCCGGAGCAAGAGACTGATGAAACCTCTGCGGTTGCTGCTCCAGATGCAGCGAGTGAAGAGGTGAAGCATGGCTGAGATTGAACTACTGGAAGGCCGTGCCGGAGCCAGGTTAGTGGACTGCGGCGTGAAGGTCTGGCGCATCATTGATCATCTGCGCCGTTGGGACAGCGAGAAGGTGCAGGATTATTTGGCTGTAACCGAAGAGGAAATTGAGGCGGCGCTGGCCTACTATAAACTCCCTGCCTATAAGCCCTATATTGATGCCAAAATCCTACTGGAAGACGATGCTCTTGGCAGGTATCCCAAAAGCGAACTTAGCGAGGTGACGCATGGCTGAGGAATGGGAAGGCGGGCAAGAACAGGACACCGGCCAGTACGCCGGAGCGCGCCGCTTCGTCTCGCTGTCCTCCACACCACACCCGCGCCTTGAACGCGGACCTGACGGCACCTACGGCGTCTGGACCGATGACCTCACGCCGGACGATCAGGTGCAGCAGTGGTGGACCGAGGCGCAGCAGAACACCGTGGACACGGATAGGCGGCAGGCCGGCATTGCCACCCAGCAGAAGGCACAGCAGCGGCAGACGCGAGACAACTTCCTTGCCAATGGAGCGAACGGCGTCCGTGTGACTGCTGACGGCGCTATTGTGGACATGGCGACCGGCATCGCCTTTTCCATTGACAAACTGCCCCCGGCGCTGGCCGCACGGCTGGCCGCCACGCCACAGGGCCTCGACTTCCTCACGGAGAACTGGCAGCGCATCCCACCCGCCACCATGCAGGCAATCCAGCAGGTCCAGGCCGGAGCAGGGGCAGGCGCTCCTCCCCCTGGCGCTCCCGGTGGTGGCGGCGGGGGCGGCGGCGGATCTCAAAAAACAACGCCGCCACCAGCCGCGGACAGCGCTCCTCCCATCAAGGCGTTGAAGGACCTTACGTTCGAGAACATGACCGATGCCGAACGCAAGAACTACTTTAACTGGCAGGCTGACCCGGCCTTCGCCAGCGCCAACCTGCTCACTAAGATGGGCGTGGACACATCGGGCGGAAACCCGTTCGCCGCCTCCATGCTGGAAGACATCAACCAGATGGGCCAGCTTGCCAAGTACAAGATGGCGCTCGAAAACCAACCTGGGACCGGGTTCGATGAGGTCGGGACTTCCCTCGACGCCGTGCGCCGTCGCGTGGGCGTGGGCGGAGCTTCTCTGTTCGACACCGCGGGAGGGGCGGAGTTTCTGCGCAAGATGGCCGCCGAGTCCGCTCTGGGCAGCAGCCGCACTGGCGTCATTTCCCCTGGCATGACAGCGGTGCTGCCGGAACTGGAAGCAGACTCTGCGAAAACCCGCAGTGTCTTCGGCGGCGTCATGGGCGGGCAGATGGGCCGTGCCTCCCGCAACGCGCTCAACAGCCTGCTGGAACAGTGGGAACGCGAGTGGCGGCAGCAGGGAGCGCCCGGCGGCGGCCAGAAGGGCCAGAGCCTCTTCAGCCTGCTGGCAAAGAAGACGGGCTTCGCCTAAACCGCCGCAGCCGTAGAGAAAGGAGACGCGGCCATGCCGCTCGGAGCGCGTACCCTGGTGGCCGGACTCGACAAATTGCCCGGCATCCCAGGCTTCTCCAAGAGCCTGTTCAATAAGGACAGCGGCGCGGCCTTCGACTTTCTGGCGAACCGCACGCTGTTCAACCCGGACCAGAGCGGCCTCGCCCGCCACACCGGCTTCCGCAACTGGATGAAGAACCAGCAGGGCGGCCTTGATGACCTTTATACCGCCGACGTGGGAGCTTCCGGCGATGACAAACTGTCCTTTCTTGACTGGCTGGCAAAGCGCATTGACGACGATAGCTTCGGCCAGCAGTTCGGCGCGCTTGCGCCGTCGCAGCGGGGCGAGAACCCGGAACGGTACGCTCCCCGCCTGCAATTCCTCAACAGGTTTTGACCATAGGACATGAATGGTTGCCATGAGGCTAACTATTCTGGTAGGGATAAGCAATGGCTGTCGCTGACCTGCTGCGGTTCGCTCCCGTCCGCGGGACACGGCCTCTCACTCCTGAAGAGGAGGAAGAGGAACGGCGGCGGCGCGCCTCAATGGAACCGGCTGTGGCTCAGTTGCCCGGCCCCGCTCCCATCGAGACTGAAGACGCCGCCGTAGCGCAGCCAGCCCAGGAGCCGCAGCAGCAGTTGCCCGGCCCCGCTCCTGTGGAACTGATCGCTCCGCCGTCATACAATCCTCCTCTTGTGGGGCCTGTGGACACTCTCCGAAGAGCGGCCTATCCCGCTGCGACGCCGCCTCAATCCTATGGTTTTTCTGAGTCCTTGCCGGATATGCCTACCTGGCTGACTGAGGGGGCGCAACGGTTGGGCAAACTTCCACTCTCCATTATTGACCCGTCCAGCCCCACCATTGGCGATCTCGTTTCCAGTATCGCTGGGGGCGCTGGCGCTGCTCTTGAAAAGATCGGACAGGGATATAATGTCATCGGTGGAGCGCAAGGACTTCTCGGCATCCGCCCTCCCGGTGTTCGCGGCGTCAGTCCTGAGCAGGTGAGCCGTGAGGCGCAAGAGGGTGTGCTGGACCGATGGCGTCGGGAGATAGAGAAGAACCCGAACGATCCACTGGCGCTGCCACGCGCTCTTGCCGGATTTGAGGAAGCCCGTCGCGAGGAGTTCCCCGGCGAGAAGATGCTAACTCAGGGCATGATGGACCCGCTCAACGTACTGCCCACTGATCTGGGCATCCGCGGGTTGATGGCTGCTGGCCGTTCATCTATGGCCCGCGATGTTGCATCCGCCACGGCGAAGGTGGCCGCCCGCGCAGGAGAAACCGTTGGGGATACTGTCCGGGCGGCATCGGACTCCAGGGCGGGCAAGTGGCTGGCGAGCGAAGAGGGGGGCATCCGCATCGGTGGCCGGCCAACCCAAAAACTGCGGGAGACAATGCGAAACCTGGAGCAGGCTTTCAAGTCTGCGGACATTGACACCCCGGAAGGTATGGCCCGTGCGGAGGAACTTGGGCGGCGCGCCGAGTGGTTGACGGAACTCGACCAGCAGGCCGGCGAAATTCAGAGTGAACTTGATGGTCTGCGGGCAATGGCGGCGGAAAGCCCGCTGAACCCCTTGCTCACACGAATTGGCATCAAGGCTGGTGATGAAGTCCCAGAATACCTGAGTGCGTCACAGGCACGCCGGGCGCTCGGAGAGGGCAGACAGCTCAAGCCAGGAATGCGGGATGCCCGCGGGAGATACCTAACCGACTACGTGATCGATGAGACTGCTGACGAGTTGGGCATGAGCACCACTGAAGCCCGCGCCGAACTTCAGCGGCTAAGGACAAACCGCGATAGGATTGCCTCGCTGGAGGGTGACGCGAAGTACCTGGACCAGCAGGCGTTGGAGGGCAAGCCGCCTGTCGCTGCGCCGCCTGAGACTACCGCCGCCACTGTGGCGTCCACTGGCGCTGCCGTTCCTCCCGCCACGTCCGCGGTAGAGCCGCCCGTCAAGACAAGGGTCATCGCTGAAGTGCCGAAACGGGATTTGAGTGGCCGTCCATCTGCCAAATATGCCGGTGAGTCCTCCACGCGTTCCTTTGAGGGCACGATGGTTGGGGATGAGAACAGTCCTGGCGGCCAGTGGTTCGTCTACCAGCATGGGGAGGAGCGGCGATCTGGTACGGGCGCATGGGTGGCAGAGCGCATGGGCGTTGAACCTGGCACTCCTGGGGCACGTCCTTATTTCAGGAACCGCCAGGAAGCCTTGGCCCATGCACGGGAACAGGCACGGCTGACCTCTCCTGCTGCCGAACTGCCTACCACGCCACTGGGCGAAGGTGGCACGCCGCCCGTAGAGACGCCCGTGACGCCGGAGGCTCGCACTTGGATCACGCCAGAAATGCGAGCGGCTGGTCGCCAGGCATTACGCATCCCTTCAGCAGCAGACAACCCGGAGTACATTCAGTATCTCAGGAGTCTCGATTCTGATCAGCTTGCCGTTGAGGACCAGTTGCAACGAAGGCTGTATGATAGTGGTGCACAGAACGCTATCACGGACATAATGCAGGAAAATAGGTCCAGAAAGACATCAGCAATAGCAGGAGTCATTGACTCAGAAGCCGTTGCTGATGGATACGTTCGTGTATATCGCGGCGGAAACGCTGATGGCATTGGGCAGTCCGGCACTGCTGACTCCAGTGGTGCGCTCTATAGTAATGATTTTCGTACAGCGATGGCATTTGCCGAAAACGCTGGGTCGGGTGGCACTGTACGATGGATAGATATATCGCAAAGTGATTTTGATAGATTCCATTTGGAGCAGGGGACAGTTCGATTGCCGCGCAATTATGATGCCCGTGCCAAGAGTACGCCCGTGACGCCGGAGGCTCCCGCTGCGCCCGACGCTCAGGGAATGCTGGCCTCTGGCCGTCAGAGAAATGCTGACCTGGAACAGTCCTATAAGGATGCTTTTCATAATAGAAATATCGCGGACCGTAATTCATACTTTAGAAATGTAGGGGAGGCTGATCCTTTCCCAGGATTTCGATCAGAGGAGGAATTCCGATATAGTCAGTTAGTAGAACAACGACGGTTGCTCCTTGAAGCTGGTTATTCGCCAGCAGAGATATCGCAACTCAGTAAAAGTGTTCCCCTACCAGGGGAAGGCGGCCTTACACAGGAAGCACTCAATCTCATTGACAGCGTGGATGCAGGTGGTGACTTGCCACCTATAGGTAGAGACATCGATCGGATTGCACGCGAGAACGGCATTAAGCTCCCAGATAGGAATGCTTCTGATCCCTCCGCGCTTGTTGACGCCTTGCGTGCGAAAAGAGGGGATGCTGCTCTCACGGAGGCTCCGAGCGCGTCTGCCGCCAGCGGTGGGGTGCCGCCGTCCGGGACGCCTAATAGGCGGACGCCCTTCGTCGCTCCGCCCGAATTGCCGCCCTTGCAGCCAGTCGCCAACCCCAGGCCACCGGCCAGGACTATGGCGGAACTGCCGCCCATTGAGCCTGGGCATGGCCGGATAATCCATATGACCAACTCTGTTTCTGCCGAGCAGATAGCCCAAACTGGCTTGAAGTACAAGGGGCAGATAAGCGGAACTACTCACCTATTGGGTCGTGACGCAGAAGAAATGCGTCAGGCAATGAGATATAATTACGAAGGAAAGAACTTAGATACCGCTGTTATCTTAGAGATGACAGATGCTGAATACCGTGGTCATGATAGGCTAACAGGAAATTATCGTGTAGTTCCGCCAGATCGCATTGTCGGCATTGTACGAACGGATGATCCTGGCCTTGCGGAGTATGGCGCTGGCCGCAGGACGCCCAGCGCGCCTGCCGCCAGCGGTGGGGTGCCGCCAGCGGGGCCGGGCGCAGCGAGTCAGGCGGTGCTGCCGGGGCCTGCTGCTGCGGATGACGTGCCCGCTGGCACTGGCGCTGCGGGAGATGCTGCGCTGCCCGGCCCCGCGCCTCTGGATGAGTCTGTCCCGCCAGCCGGCTCAGCCGCTTCAGGAGAAGGCGCGCCGCCGCCGTCCGGCGAAGCTGCATTGCCTGGCCCCGCTGCTGCGGAAGCGCCGGAAGGCGGCATCCCCCGCCAGGTTCACGTCTCGCTGGGCGAGTCACCGCAGACTGACCCTGAATTGCAGAAGAGGCTTCAGGCGGTGGATATCGTCTATGACAGGCGGCGGAACACCCGTGAGGCGCTGGACCGCGCCACCGCCCGTGTCGCTTCCGCTGACAGCGTTGACAAGGCCATGACGGAATACCTCGCCGCCGCACCCGAACAGATGTCGGATGACGACAACTTCTTCGGCATCGCCATTCTCCGCGAGTTAGGACGCGACTTCCGCGCTGCGCTGGATGCTGGCGATGACGCCCTTGCCGGTCAGGTATTCCAGAAGTACATGCTTGTGGACGAGCGGCTGTCCATGCAGGGAACGGAACATGGCCGCATGGTGCAGGCGCTCTCCGCCATTGATCTGGGGCCGGAGGGCATGGTTCGCAAGGCCCGCCGGACGCTGGAAGGGGCTGTCGAGAAGGCCGCACCGCCAGAGCGCCGCCGCATCGCCCGCAACCTGAAGGACGTGGCGGAACAGGGCCAGCAAGAGCGCAAGGCCCGCCAGGTCACGGAAAGCGATGCCAAGGAGCGGCGGCTTGAACAGCAACTCGAAGAAACCGAAGGAAAGATGGATGCCATCAGGACGCCTGTTCCTGAATCCGGCGCTGCTGGCGCGTCCAGTCCTGCTGCACCGAAAGTTCCTGCTGAGAGAGCCAGGCCGTCCTACATTCCCAAGGATGCCGTTCATGTGGACGACTTCCTACGGGCAATGAAGGAAGACCTTGGACTGTCTGCTCCAGGACGGCGTGGCGCTCTTCGCTCCAGCAGGGCCGATGCCGTTGAGTGGCTTACCAAGGAAGAGCAAGACGGTTTCCGCGCCCGCGTCGAAGCAGTGAAGGCGCTCCCGCCAGGTGCGGAACGTGATGTGGCGGCCAGTGAGTTCATGAAGGCGCTGGAGGCTGAAACGGCCTACCGGAAACTTCAGGCGCAGGTCAACGCCGGGGGATTCAAGAGCGCAGAACCGGCGAAATCCAAGGCCGTCCGCAGGGACATGAGCAACGCCATCACCCGGCTGGCCTATTATGCCGGCAATGAAGCGCGCAAGCCCGGCGTGCCGCCTGATCCGAACAGCGTTGCTGCCATCATCGCAGAACTGAAGACGTACATGAATGCCACCGGCTGGGTGATGCCCTACGAGGAAAGCCGGGCGTACATTGCCGCAGGCGACGCCATCGGGCATCTGCCAAAGGCACAGCGCCCGGCAGCCGCACAGGCGCTGGCGGAAAAGATGCGTGATAAGTATCTGCCCATGCTCAAGCAGCGCAAGGACGATTACACGGAGGCCATGCGCCGGGTTGGGCTTGTGCAGAAAGTCATTGATGACCTGTCCGGCCTGGAGAAGCCCGGCGTGCTGCGCCCCGAGCACCGGGACGCGGTGAAGGCGCTGACAGAACGGGTGCGGCGCATCGGGCGGCAGAGCCACTATCTGCTGTCCATGCAGGAATGGGAGCAACTGACGGGCGGCATCGAGTCGGTGAAGATGCAGCAGCCCGGCAGCACGCAACTGGAACTTACCCGGAAACTGACGGGATTGGTCACAGATTTGGAAGGCAAGATCAACGAGCGTAAGGCCATCCTGGACGCCGGCGACCGCACCAGCAAAACCATCGGGAACGCCCTGCGAAGTCTCGCCGGTGAAAAGCCTCCCAGGGGAGCGCCGCCGCTCAGCCCGGAGGACGAACGGACGCTGAAGCAACTGATCCGCATCGGAGATCAGATAGGCTATGTACTGCCGGATGACATCCGCGAATCCGTGGTGGTGCTGGCGCAGCGGTTGAACGCCGCCACTAACCCGCAGGAACGGGCCACGCTTCTGGGGGAACTCCGCCGCAGGCTCATTGACGTGGTTGCGCCGGACATGCGGGAGCGCGCCGTCAACTACGAGTTGACGCGCAAGTTGACTGGCGACGCGCCTCCCGCTGAAACGCTTGTGGCCGGCCAGCGGCTGAAGACGCCGGTTCCGCCGGAAGTGGCCGCCATTCAGGATGCCCGCCAGCGTGCGGCTCTGCTGCGCTACATGATTGACGATGAGGCCCGTGTGGCGCGCCCCCGCATCGAGGATGAGTACCAGCGGAACGTCACCCGCATCCGGCAAACCTTAAGGGAAGGGAACCTGACGCTTCCCGCCGACGTGGCCCGCGATGTGATGGACCAGACGGAACACGCCCGGACGCTGACGCCGGGAAGCCCGGAGCAATATCTGGCCTTTCAGCGTATTCAGCGGCAGATTCACGAGTTGGTGCCGTCCAGCGAATGGCAGCCGCTGATGACGGCGCTCAACATGCCCCGCACCTTCGTCGCCATGTGGGACTTCTCCGCTCCATTCGTGCAGGGCCGCAGGGGATTGTTCAGCAATCCCAAACTCTGGGCGGAAGCCAACGGGGAGATGCTGCGCGCCTTCCGGGACCATGACGTTGCGGAACAGATCGACGCCGCCATCCACACCCGGTATGCGCTGGACCAGTGGGGCAACCGGCACAACACCGCGGACATTGCAGAAAAGGCGGGGCTTGGCCTCGGCGCTCTGGATGCTGGCGCGCCCATGAGCCAGCGCCAGGAGGCGTTCGTCACACGGGCCATCGGCGGGGCGGACCCGCGCCGCCTTCTGGGGCCGGAAGCGTCGCAGGACGCCTATGTAACCTTCCTCAACAAGTTCCGTTCGGACAAGTTCGACCAGATGTACATGGCCTTCGCCAATACCGGACACCCGCTGAGCGAGCAGGAAACGAAGCAACTGGCGCAGTGGATCAATGCCTGGACTGGCTGGGGCAACCTGCCCAAGAACAGGTTTGGCGACGGCGTGCTGTTCGCCGGCAACCTGGCGTTCTTCAGCATTCGGAACACGCTGTCCCTGGTTGAGGCTCCGGTGCGGGCAGGGCTTGCCACCGTGGCAGGTGCGCCCGTGGTTGGCCCCGTGGCCCGTGGCGTGGCCCGCGGCACAGGCCGGGTGATGGAAGCCGTGCCGGGCCTGCGGAACCTGCCCAGCCCCGAAGGGTTGCTGCCGGAAACCCGGATTGCACGGGCCATCATGAAGGACGCCTGGGCCTACTACACCGTGGCGGGTTCCATGCTCTACATGATGTACCTGGCACAAGACCAGCTTCCGGGCCTGCGCGTGAGTTTTGACCCGGACTCGACGGAGGGCTTCGGAGCGCACTGGGGGCCGTTGCACTTCACCCCGTTCGGACAGGATGTCGCCCTGCCGCGCATGATGGCCCGGCTTGCAGAGGGAGGGCGCACCACCTCCACAGGATCGGAACGGCCTGAGACTGCCGCCGAAACACTGGAGCAGACATACCGCAACCGGGCGAACCCGCTGATCGGCACGGGATTGAGCCTGCTGACCGGCTACGATTCGCAGGGGCTTCCCACATCGGGGCCTGCGCCTGCGGGAGGGATGCTGTACGACCTGGAGCGGGCCACGGGGCTGCCGGTGCGCGACACGGCGAATAAGTGGCTGGGAGACTATGCCGCCACCCTCAATCTCATGCTA
>ORJL011805800.1_pt1 | contig 13282 bp, 8 predicted proteins | sample 1779941 | NCBI WGS metagenome assembly ORJL01 (sample SAMEA104232317, study PRJEB22302) | groundwater metagenome | biome: forest; feature: aquifer; material: groundwater | place: USA | collected 2011-08-07 | depth 5.8 m
CTTCTCGGACGTTGGCGCGTGCGTCAGTGCGTTGCAGTCGAAGAAGTTCCGCGAGGTTGTCACGGCGGCGCCGGCCACCTGCCCGTAGCCGCTTGCCCGGTCCTTCGTTCTTCCCCGGCTCGCCGCCGCTCGCGGCTGCGCGATTTCAACGCGGCGACGTCACGGAGGCACCCGCGGAAAATCGTAAACTATTTAGGACCATGCCGTTACGTTCAATACACCGGTTTTCGGCCGGAAAACTTCGGCCGATGCACATGTCTTGTACGTAGTATACAACGACAAGGCAGATGCGGGCAGTGTTCGTGGGTGTAAATATTACAGCTTCAGCGACCGGGCTGGTTTCGGACGCTCGGGTTAGGATGGATGGGACGCTGGTCGAGCCGGTAGGTTGGCGGACCGGGGCATCCGCGGCGTGGATCGGACCGCACTTCAGGCTGATGCCACGCCAAACCGGGGTACTTTCGGTCGACTTCGTTTCGCGCCGATAAGGTTCTGGCGGAAAGTTGCTTGCTTTGCCGTTTAGGGGCTGATAAACTCTGGTGCGAGGGTCCGAATGTAGTGACGGTTTTCGGATTCTCTTTGCTCCCCAGCCGGAAGAACCGTACAAACATAGGTAGAGTAGTGGATTTAGGGTAAAGTCCGGCCAAGTTCGGATTTACCCCTGGGGCAGGCTCACTAGCCAAGCGCTACGAATGGAGGCTAGCCCGATGCGTTGGGGAATTGATTGGGAGGGGGAAGCCATGCAGAGGGAAGCGACTCGAAGCGAAGTACCGCGAAGGCGCGTACGACGCGGCGGAGTACTTTGCGCACTGTGTCTCACGCCTTGGCTCATGCCGGCGGCCATTCTTGCCGCGGACGGACCTGACGTCGCCAAGTACGATCAGAAGGGATCGGATGACCGCGACGCATCGGCGGATCTGGATCCGTATGCGGGGTGGTTCTCGGACGGCGAGGCCGAACTCGATGTTCTGGGTTCCTCCGTCCGAGATGATTTCGAGATCACGGAGCTCGACCCCGACGCATGGATTCCGGATGCCCTGGCTGCCACCGGGACCGGTGACACCAACGCCTGCGTAATCACTTTGACGACCACCGTTCCGGCGACCGGCGCGGTCGGTGCCGAAGTCCAAATGAGCGTACGACCGACGACAACGGCGTCGGCACCCGCCGTTGCTGTGGTGGCTCGGTACGACGTTGATTACGGCGACGGCACCGAGGAGTCGTTCCTGGCAAGAACGGGCGCTCCCCTTGCGTCCCCGTTTCCGATTAAACACAAGTACACCCTCGAGGGTTGGTATTCCGTTACGGTCAACGCCATTGGATCCGTCCAGGGCGTAACCACGGCGACGTGTCGCGCGGGCACCTTCTACGGCCTGCACACGCCGCTGCAAGTGAAACCCCAGGCCGCTCCGAGCGGAGACGCCTTGGGTACGTACCATCCGTCAATCCAACTCGATCCCGCAGGATCGTTCCATGTGGGCGACGATGTGACCTTCACCGCTCTTACGGGAATGCCCGCGTCGGAAGAGGCCAGGTATTATTTGGATTTCCGCTGGTCGCTCGGCGACGGCACCGAAGCGCGGGGTCGAACGGTGACGCGCACGTTCATGCAGCCGGTTTCACAAACGGCGTCGTTGGACATTTTTGCGTACACCGGTTCCGAGTGGAAGCAGGTTGGTACGAACGTCACGAAGCCGTATGTCGTTGATCGCGGTTTGGAAGTCGTCGGCTACGTTCCGGAATACATGGGGCGTATTCGCGACCTCGCGTTGTCGGAATTCGACGACGCCAACCGGACCCATCAGCAGATCGTTTGGTCGGTCAGCAGCACCCGCGTTGCGATGGTGAACGTGAACAACCCGCGTGCGCCCAAGGTGCTCGGCGGTCTTCGAGCGATGCAAATTCCGTGGATCGGCAGCACCGCCACCAGCGTGAACGGCGCGTTCACCGTCGCCGCCACCGATAAGATCGTTGCGATTTCGATCGCGTCCTATGGAATCTTTCTGTTTGATGCCCAGACCGCCCCGTTCTCGAGCGGCCCGCTGGTTCCGTTTGCCCGCGTGGATACGTGGGCGGCTGTGGATCTGGCGTTTGATCGCACGGGATCGATCCTCTTCGCCGTTACGCCGGTAGCGATTCGTGCGTACGACGTGTCGAAGTGGGTAGCCGGTCCCCGCGTTCTGTCGACCGCGTGGGTCGCACCGCTGTTGGCGCACTATGACGAGCCGGCGACTTTCACCGGCCTGCACGTCGACGGGAACCTGCTGTACGTTGGGCAGGCTCGTCCGATGGCGCTCGACGTATTCGAGTTCGGCGATCTCGACTCGGTCGCCGGGAAGGACATCGTTCGTCGCAGCCAGTTCGCCTCCAACGGGACCATGCTGGGCGGAGCGATGGCGCCGCCGCGAGATTTCGCGATCGTGGGATCGGTGCTTGCGGTGAATGAAAATTGGTTGGTGTACGGCAGCCCTGGATACACGGCGTTTTACGACATCCGTAACCCGCGGCAGCCGACGCTCCGTTCACGGCAGGGCCAAGCTCAGGCGGGTGTTGCCATGCTGACCAAGGCCGACGGCACTTTTGCGTATTCGACGGACATGGCCTATGCCGTCGAAATCGACACGACGGTCGCCGGCGACGAATCCGTGGTCGAACTGACCGAGCTCGCGCTCGGGGCTCAGCCGCTGGGCCGCGGATCGAAGGTACTCGCGGACCCGCGCGGCAACCGACTGTACGTCGGTGCGACGGGTTCGGCGCTGGTCGTCCTTGAGGTTAAGTAAGCGAGGGACGCGCTCTGGCCGGACGCAACGTCCGACTTGAGACATCTTGAATTGAAACCTGGGCTTCATCGGCGACCCTGCCGGTGAAGCCCTTTTTTCATGGGCGCGCGAAGGAGCCTGGGACAGCTCTGGCGGGGCGCGCCGTCCGCGGCTCACGGGACAGCACGCGCGACGGGCTTCGTCATTCAAGATGGATCAAGTGGTCGAGTCATCCGTCCCCCACCCTCGCGGTAGCGAGGATGGAGCACGCGGCGCGTGGGCGCATCGGCCCCATCCACTGCTCACAGAGCAGTGGCACACCGCGGGAGCGCGGTCATCGAGTTGGGTGCGTGCTCTCGGAGTGTCACGGGGTGGCATCTAGGATCGCTGTGGCCGACGAGCCCGGATCAAGGTCGACGGCTTTTCTGGCGAGGGATCGGGCCTTTTCCCTGTCGCCGAGTTTCTGAGCGGCGAGGGCGGCGGATTCGAAGCGCTTGGCGTTCTTGGGTTCGAGGTGGGTGAGCATGGTGTATTCGCGCAGAGCGGCGGCGGTGTCGCCGAGTTGCATGTTCAGATCGCCCAGCGCGGCGTGGTAGTCGACGCCGAACGGATTGATGCCGATAGCGCGGCGGAACCAGAGTTGCGCATCGCGAAGGCGCCCCGCTTTCTTGTGGATGCGGCCGATCTGAGCGGGGACTTCGGCGTCGTGCTCCTCTAGATTGGCAAGTTCGACGAGCTGCGGCAGAGCGTCTTCGGACTTTCCGTCCTCAAGGTAAAGCCCGGCAAGCCCTCGCCAGCTTGCGGGATCGATCGGGCAGAGACGCTGCAGCCGCTTGTAGGACTCGACGGCGACGTCTCGCTCCTTGCGGCGCACGGCAATCTCGGCGCGGAACTTGGCGGCGGTCCAACTCTTGGATTGTACGGAGGCGAGTCTTTCGAGGATCGGAAGCGCGCGGTCGTCGAGTCCGTGAATCGCGTCAGAGTCGTTCGTAGTCTTCGTGGAGTAGAGCAGCACGGAGGCAAGCGTCTCCAATGCGTTGGGATCGTTGGCGTCGAGTTCCAAGGCGTGCTCCGCGGCGGCGCCGGCTTTCTCGAAGTCGGAGTCGTCGAGTTCTGCCTTGGCGAGTCGGCCGGCGAGTGCAGCGTTCTGCGGATCGGCGTCGAGTTGGGTCCGGAGTTCGTCCGGCTTTTCCGGCGTGGCCGTGTCGAAGCCCCATTCGGCGATGTGTTTGAGCGCCCACTGTTGGAACTCGCGGTCGAACTGCTCGGTGGGCAGTTGGAGTCGATCGGTGAAGACCTGCGACTGCGTCTTTCCGTCCCGGTAGAGGTCGATCATGTCCTGAATGACGCCGTAGCCGAAGCGTTCGACGAGGTATTCGCACATCCACTCGCTTTGTGCGTAGGCCATCTGTCGATCGCTCGGTTTGCGAGGACGAATGAACCCCCAATCGACCGACTCGAGGGTGAAGAGTCGATCGCGGCGGGCGGCGTCGGCGAGCAGTTCGCACCAGGGGAAACTTCGCGGAGCGTCTTCACCGTACACGGCCAGCCCTTCGGTGAACCAGTGCGGAATACGGTTCTTTGTTGCGGCGAGCGTGACCGTGTGGGTGAATTCATGTTTGAGGACGCGGGCCATGTTGTAGGGGCCGCTGGTCTCCGACGATTCGCGTGGCGATACGAGGGCGATGACGCGACCGGTGCTGGCGCCGATGGTGAAGATGAAGGGCTTGCCGGTGATGCGCACGCCGAAGGCGCGGTGGGTGGGGAAGAGTTCGATCACCGTCTTTTCGTCGAGCGGGGTTTCGAAGTCTCCGGTCACTTCCTCGTACATCTCCTCCAGGTAGCCCGCCACGTATTCGCCGAGGCCTGGGTCTTGAACGGGGTCGTATTTCACGAGGAAATGAGCGGTTTCGAACTTGGCGAACTTGTGGAGTTGTTCGAGGACTTCGAGCATGAACTTGGTGCGTTCGTTGAAGGGATCGATCGCCCACGCGGCGTCCAAGGCGTCACGGGCCTTCTCTTCGTAACCCCAGTTCATATACATCATGCCGAGTTCGGTCTTGGCGTTGGCGTCGGTCGGATCGAGTTCGATGGCGCGGAGGAGCGATCGCTCCGAGTCCGCGAACTGGCGGATTGTGGAGAGGGCGTCGCCGATGGTTCGATGGAAGGTCGCACATCGCGGATTGAAGCGCTCGACGCGTTCGCGGGCGGCGTCGACGCACGCTTCATCCCCGCGACAAGCACAGGCGGCGGCGCGGATGGAGAGGGCGTCGAGGTCGTTGGGGTTGACCATGAGCGCCCGGTCGATCTGTTCCATCGCCTGAACGTATCGGCGCTCGATGATGAGTTTGGCGGCCAGCAGATGTATGGCGGGGGCGAAGTTGGGGTTCACCTTCGTCGCGGCTGCGGCGCGGCGTTCGATTTCCTCGAACCCCCAGTTCTCCAGTGCGATCTGACCGATTCCGACGTGGGCTTCGGCGAGGTTGGCGTCGATGCGCAGCGCGGCGAGATAGTCCGAAGCGCTGCCGGATTCTTCGCTGTTGTTGAAGCGGGCGCGGAGGAGATCCGCGGCGGCCACGCGTGCCGGCCAGTACAGTCGGTCGAGTCGTTCGTAGGCTGGCTGGAGCATTTCGTGCAGGGCGTGTTTGGTCCGTTCGACGGCGTTGGTGCGTGTCAGGATGCTGTAACGGACGAAGCCCACGGCGGCGTCGGTCAGCCACTGCGGATCGCGGGGCAGCTCGGCCTGCTTGGCGATTTGTGCATCGAACCAACGGTAGGCTTCGATGGCCTCGTCGCGCCGTCCCAGAGTCTCCAACATCTCCCCCAGCAATCGCCGAGCACCGGCGTGATCCTTTTGCAATGCGATCGCGGATTTGGCGTGGATCAGGACGTCGTCGTAGTGCCCGATGAGGCGATCCAGCCGAGCGCGGGCGTAGTGCCACCCCGCCGATGCGTCGTCTTTCGCGGCGTCGAGCAACCGACCGGCCTCTTCGTACTGACCGACGCGGATGCGACAGTCGGCGAGACCGACGGATGCGGAGAGAACAGTACTCGCATCGCGCGCTGTCTCTGATCCCGCCCGCAGCGTTTCGTACACTCGCGCCGCGGCGTCGTAGTCGCCGTGAAGAAACAACGCACGCGCGTCCGCAAGCGTTTTCGGTTCGACGACGGGAGCGTTCGGCTCGGGCGCCGGAACGACGATCGCCGGTTCCTCCGCCGGACGGTCCTGGGCGCGTGCGATCAGCGGGAGCGGAATGAAAAGGCAAAGAGCGGCGCGGACGAAAGTCCTACGCGTGTCACGGTTGCATCGGCGTTGCGTCACGCGATCCATTGTACGGTTCTCGTGTCCCAAGAGAATGCGCACGGAGGTCGATCGGGAGAGTCGTGTCCGTGACCGTTCCGGCGTTTCGTTTTTGACCCCGGAGGGGTCAAGAAAGACTCCGCCGAAACTGTCACGGACCCGATATAATGGGCACGATGAAGAACTCACCTACTCGATCGGTCGCCGGTTCGCTGGAAGCGCCGATGTCGTTGCTGCATCACGCCGCTGAGCGGTTGGCGTCGGATGTGCATTTGGTGTCCGGCTACCCGGTCACACTTCGAGTGCATGGGAACTTGGAGGCAGTCGGTGATGGGCCGCTCGAATCGGGGGCGCTGCGGGAGATGATCCGGCGGTTGATGCCGGAGCGGCTCGTCGAGCGGATGGAGGCGGGGGTTGAGAAGAACTTCGACTTCTCGGTTTCGTTGGAACATGAGGGTCGACCCTGTCGGTATCGGGCGAATGTGTACTTGGCCCAGGGGCAATGGTGCGCGTGTTTGCGACACGTGCCCAACGAGATCCCGACGTTCGAGTGGCTGGGTTTCTCCGAGGCGTTGGCGCAGCGGTTGATCGCGTTCAAGAACGGGTTGGTGGCGATCACCGGGGTGGTGGGATCGGGGAAGTCGACGACGCTGGCGGCGCTCTTGCACCTCCTGAACGTTCGCGGCGGCGTGCGGGTGATTACGGTCGAGGAGCCGATCGAGTACGTTCATCCACCGCTGAGCACGAGCGTCATCACGCAGCGCGAGGTGGGCCGCGATGTGGACTCGTTCCTCGACGGGCTGAAGTACGGCCTGCGACAGGATCCGGATGTGATCTTGTTGGGGGAGATTCGGGATCGCGAGACGGCGCAGATGGCGCTGACCGCGGCGGAGACAGGGCATCTGATTCTGACCACGCTGCACACGCAGGACGCGAAGGGGGCGATTACGCGGATCACGGACCTCTTCCCGAGCGATGCACAGGACGATGTGCGGACGCAGTTGGCGCTGAGTCTGCGGTCGGTGGTGAGTCAACATCTTCTGCCCGCGGCCCGTGAGGGGGAGAAGCGGGTGCTGGCGCTGGAGGCGTTGCACGTCAACAACCCGATTCGAGCGGGGATCAAGTTCGGGAAGATCGACTCCATCGAGTCGGCCATTCAGACCGGGCGGCGGGACGGAATGATCTCGCTGGACGACGATCTGAGTCGCCTGGCGACGGAAGGTCGGATCAGCCTCGACACTGCCCGGCGGTTTGCGAAGGATCCGGAGGCGATGGGGCTGAACCGGACCGGGCGATAGGTGTGGACCGTGGAAGGGTCGACCGATCCGGAAGAACCGCTCCGTTACGGTCGCGGCTCTGATTCGGCGCGGCTCTGATGGGTGCCGGTCGATTCTGTCGGCGTGAACGGGTATCATTTCCGGCCATGAGCGACACGCTTGATATCGTGGAATTGGAGGTCGCGTCGGGGGTCGTACCCGACGTTCCGACTACGGAATCCGACGCACCGGAAATGAAGACCGTCGCGGAGCGCATCCACGTGCGCAACGGGGACAAGGCACCGGATGAGGATTGCGGCGGGACTGAGGTCACGCCGGAGTCGATCGTCGAGGCGCTGCTCTTCTCGTCGGACGCGCCGCTTCCCGGGGCGAAGATCGCGCAGGTGCTCGGCGTGGGCGATGCCGGGGATGTTCGGCAGCACGTCGACTCGCTAAACGAAAAGTACACAGCGAACGGGGCGGCCTATCGGATCGAAGCGATCGCGAAGGGGTATCAGATGCTTTCGCTTCCGGTGTACGACCGGTGGATCGGCAAATTGCATCAAGCGCGGGCCGATGCGCGATTGTCCGGCGCGGCGCTGGAGACGTTGGCGATCGTCGCCTACAAGCAGCCGGCGCTGCGAGCGGACGTGGAGACGATCCGAGGGGTGGCCGTCGGTGACATGCTCAATCGATTGCGAGAGATGAACCTGGTGCGGATCGTGGGTCGCGCGGAGGAAATCGGGCGGCCTTTGCTGTATGGAACGACGACGAAATTCCTGGAAGCCTTCGGACTGGCGTCGCTCAACGACTTGCCGAAGATCGACCCGCAGCGCCCGGACAACGTCCCGAAGTTGAAAGTGGCGGAAGAATCATGACCGAGGAACGGCTACGGAAGATCCTTCGCGACACCGCTCATTAGGAGTGCCGGGATCATGGCACTCAACGTGCTTCGAGATCACCTCACCCATGCCGCCCAAGTGCCGAACCTCCGCATATCGGTCATCGGTTACGGGAATCAAGGACGGGCGCATGCGCTGAACCTGCGTGATTCGGGGGCGGCGGTTGTCGTGGGGCAGCGGGCCGGGAAGAGTGCGGACCGGGCGCGCGGCGACGGGTTCGAGCCGGTGTCCGTGCGTGATGCCGTGGACCGCGCGGAGTTGGTCATCGTCACACTGCCGGACGAATCTGCGGGGGATATCTACGCTGCTGAAATCACCCCGGCGATGTCGAAGGAGCGAACCCTCGGATTCGTGCATGGGTTCAACATTCGATTCGGGTTCATCCATCCGCAGCCGGATGTGGACGTGGTGATGATCGCGCCCAAGGGTCCGGGGACGTTGCTTCGCTCGTTGTACGTCGAGGGAAAGGGACTTCCCGCGTTGATGGCGATTCACCAGGACGCGAGCGGACGGGCTCGGGAGACGGCGATGGCTTGGGCGGCGGGGATCGGCTCGACTCGGGCCGGCGTGATCGAGACGACCTTCGCGTGTGAAACAGAGACCGACCTGTTCGGCGAGCAGGCGGTGCTCTGCGGCGGCGTCAGCGCGCTGACCAAGGCCGCGTTCGAGACGCTGGTCGACGGGGGCTATCCCCCGGAGTTCGCGTATCTGGAGTGCGTACACGAACTGAAACAGGTCGTCGATCTGCTGTACACTCGCGGGTTGAGCGGGATGCGCGATGCGATCTCGAACACCGCGGAGTATGGCGACGTCACTCGTGGACCGCGGGTGGTCAACGACGAGACGCGACGAGAGATGAAGCGGATCCTCGAGGAAGTTCGCAGCGGGGCGTTCGCGAAGGAGTGGATCGCCGAGCATCGTGCAGGCGGCGCGAGGTTCAAGCGATTGCACGACGCGGACGTGGACTCGTTGTATGAACAGGCCGGCCGCGCGGTCCGGGGATTGATGCCCTGGTTGTCGACCCAATGACCGACACGAACACATCCCTCCGTCGACTCCGCGGCAAGTTCATCGTCTTTGATGGACCGGACGGCGCGGGGAAGTCCACGCACCATCGCATGTTGGAGGTCCATCTGCGCGAACAGGGTCTGGATGTGGTTTCCTGCCGCGACCCCGGTGGAACGGAGATCGGCGATCGCATTCGCGCCGTGCTTCTCCATTACGATCTGAGCAAGATGGACGTGCATTGCGAGATCATGCTCTTCATGGCCAGTCGGGCGCAGCTCGTCGCTGAAGTCATCAAGCCCGCGCTTCGAGCGGGGAAGACCGTTCTTTGCGATCGCTTCGTCACGTCGACTTGTGCCTACCAGGGTGCGGCTGGGTATGACCCGCGCCGGACCATCGAACTCGCCCGCTTCGCGCTGGACGACTTCTGGCCGGATGCGACGCTCTTGCTCGATATCGATCCGGAGGAGGGGTTCGCACGCATCGGGAGAAAGAGTCATCACGCGGGGAGGAACCGCTCGGGCAACGGCGATCAACATCTCCTGATCCCTGACGTTGAACCCGACGCGATGGAGGCTCGTCCGGTGGAGTTTCACCGCCGCGTGCGCGAATTGTTCCTTCACGTTCACGAGTACCATCCCACGCCGGTGGTGACGATTGACGCTCGCGGCGACGTACCGACGGTGCATCAACGAATCTTGGAGTGCCTCTCGCGTGTCCCTCTCGAACGTTAAGCATCAACCGCGCGCCCAGAACGTCATTCGCCGAGCGATCGCCGGCGAACGAATTCCGCACGCCTACATTTTCCACGGACCTGACGGCGTCGGGAAGGAGACGTTGGCACGGGGGCTCGCCCAACTTCTCCTCTGCACGAACGCGCGGACCCGCGCGCGATCAGGAGAGGATGATGTCGTTCGCTCCGCGAATGAGCCGCAAGCCCCGGCGAGCAGTCTTTTCCCGAGTGAGCCGGATTCATCACCGCCCACCACCTCGAAACCACCCAAGACAGAGCCGCGACCGTTAGGGAGCGGTCTTTCTGCCGACGGCTCAATGTCCGCCTGCGGTCAATGCGATGATTGCAGGATGGTCGCCGCCGACACGCATCCCGATTGGCACCTCGTCTATCGTCAGTTGAACCGCGCCCATCCCGAGCCCGAGGTCCGCAAGCGGAAGGGGTTGGACATCGGCGTCGACGTGCTGCGACATTTCGTGATCGACAAGGTCGGATTCACGCCGAGCCGCGGTCGGGCGAAGGTGTTCGTGGTCCGCGAGGCCGACCGCATCACGACGCAGGCGCAGAACGCGCTCCTCAAGACGCTGGAGGAGCCGCCAGGCACGACGTATCTGATTCTGCTGGTGACCTCGATCGATCGGCTGCTGCCGACGACTCTCTCCCGCTGCCAAGTGGTCGAGTTCGACCCGCTGCCCGGAGAATTCGTGCGTGAACGACTTCGCGCGGCGTTTCCAAATCTGGTCGCCCCGCAGCTGGCGTGGTGCGCTTGGTTCGCCGACGGCAGCATCGGCGGCGCAATGCAGGCCGTCGAGGAACATTTGTTCGATGTGTATGCAAGAGTGCGCGGCACGTTGCTGCCGCAACCTGGCACTTCCTCTTCCGACACAAGCGCGTCCCATCGCGCGCTGTTGATGACGCATCGATCTCGATGTCTCAAGGCGTGGACCGACGAGGCCGAGGCGCTCGGCGAACTCTATCGCAAGCGCGACCCGGACATCTCCGACACGGAAGCAACGCGCCGTGGATGGAAGACGGTTTTCCGGTTGCTCGCGGAAGGTTACGCGGAGTTGCTTCGATCGGCGTCCGACGGCGAGAACCAGAATTCTTCCGCCCAAGCCATGAACCCCGTAGTCGCCGATGCGGATGGCGCTGGTCCGGAACGCGCGGCGGACGCGATCCAACGCATCGCTCTCGCGGAGCGTCACTTGGACCTTAACGCCAACACGCAACTCGTGGTCGAAGCGCTCGCCAATGACTTGGCACGAATCCGAGCGAGTTCCTCGGTCGTAGCGGTTTAGATTTCGCCCAGGCGTCCCGGTTCGTTGCGCGTACGGTCGGTCGGTGCTCGTCGAGTAGGATGTACGTCACGTCGGCGGCGCGGGGACGACAAGAGCAGCATCATGAGTGGCGCAAGGAGCAGTTCGGCGCCGAAAACGCCGCAGAGCGAGCGAGTTCGGGGCGGGTCCGATCCTTCTTGCGCGGGTTGGACCTCATCGTCGGGTGCAATGGCCTTGTTGATCGCCTTTTCCATTTGAGCGCCATCGACGCCGGGGATCGCGCGTCCGATGAAATCCGCGAGGTCGTGAAACGGTCGCCCGAGCGTCACGGCCACACCGGTTGAACCGGGCGCGGTCCGCACTGAAGCCTTCAGTTCCGCGATGAGAGTGGACTCCACATCTCGACGAACGGTGTAGCGGTAGGTGTGCTCCTGTCGAGGGATGATGAACACCGCGAGCGAGCCGGTGTCGGCGACGCTGCGCAGGATCTCCGCGCTCGTGTCGTCGAGACCGAGCGCGACGAGTTCGTCGACGCTGAGTTGCTGCGAGCGAATCGGTCCCGTGGTGTCGAGCGCCGGTTGCTCCGGAATCGAAGCCGAAGATGACGCCGAGAGTGAAACCGACGTGCGAAAGAGCGGGTCGGCCTCTTCGTCGCGACGTACGTCGACGGTCAATTCACTCTGGACTTCACGAACATCGGCGGATGGATCGAGCGACCAGACGACGATCGCGCCGCTGAGCGAGATTTGACTCTCGATTTCGCGTGTTCCGTCCGCGTTGAAGGGGAATTCGGAATTCGCGGCGGCGTTCCCCGGTCCGGCGAAGAGCACGCGGCGCTCCTCGATCGCCGAACCGGTCACGAGGTACGAGACGGATTCGCCATCGGAGAAACCGGCGACTTCGAGGCCGAGCTCGCGCGGGCCGTCCGGACTCTGCACGTCGGGCGTAGTCAGTTCGCAGATTCCCTGACCGAGGGCGATGACGCGATCCGCGAAGTCCTTCGTTTGCAACGACGCACCCGCCGAGATGGGGAGTTCGGTTGCATCCACGCCGACCTCGGATTCGTCGGAAGTAACGGACCCCGGTTCACCCGCGAGGAGTTCCTGGACGGTGGTCGAGACCCGTCCGCGTACGTCCAGCACGGTTGCCGGCGAGCGTGCGGCGATGACGAAGACGGTCGAAAACGCGATCCAACAGAATCTTGCGGCGCGGAAACGGTTCCTCATGCACGAGCACCTCGGGGGAGAAGGGTTCGGCGATCGACGGTCTGACGTCCTCGGACTGCCGGATTATAGCGTGTTGACGGCGTTTCGTCGAGTCGGTCACGCACCCTCCGCGACGATCCATCCCCCACCCTCGCGGGAGCGAGGATGGGGCACCCATCCGGAGAGGTCGCACCAGTTCGGTCCGTAGAGGCGGGTGACGGCTTGCTCCGTCCTTTCCGATCGCGCCGCGACGGCGAGCGCGGAGATCGGAACGCCGAGTGTGGGGTGAACCGAATCGGCCGCCACTTCGGACAGCGGTTCGAGGACGAATCGTCTTTCTGGAATTCGAGAGTGCGGCACGGTGAGTCCGGGTTCCGCGACAACAAGGTCATCGAACATGAGCAGATCCAGGTCGATGATTCGGGACGCGGTTGCGGTCGTCTGGGATACTCCGGTCGGCGCCCGAACGCGCCCCATCGAGGATTCAATGGCGAGCAGTCTGTCCAGGATGTGGCGGGGAGAGACGGTACAGCGAACGCGAATGACGGAGTTCAGGAACGGCAGCGTGGAAGTGGCCATTCCGACGGGCGAAGTTTCGTAGATCGCAGCGACGGCGCTGTCGCCGTCGGGCACGATGGCCGGTTCGTCTAAGAGACGATTCACGGCCTCACGCAGGTTGGTGAGGCGATCACCGAGGTTCGATCCGAGTCCGATGTAAGCGATGGGCATTGGGGTTTCGCTTTTCGTCGTCAGTTGAGCAAACGGTCGTTCGTCTGGATCGCGACGCGGGTTCGGATGGAGATCATCCGTCCCCCACCCTCGCGGTAGCGAGGATGGGGCACCC
>ORJL010855466.1_pt1 | contig 13278 bp, 8 predicted proteins | sample 1779941 | NCBI WGS metagenome assembly ORJL01 (sample SAMEA104232317, study PRJEB22302) | groundwater metagenome | biome: forest; feature: aquifer; material: groundwater | place: USA | collected 2011-08-07 | depth 5.8 m
CGTTGGGGGCATGCTCAATGTTGACGAAGGAAACATTCAGCCACCAACGGCACTAAAAATCTTCAGATTTTTTAAGCCGTTGGGGGCATTTTGTTATTCTAAAGTAGTGATATTTAGGAAGGTTTAAAAAGCGGGAAACTTAAAGAATAACATGGCAAAAGTACTCGTATTTTCAGACATTCATGACGATTTTATATCAGAAAATGCAGAAAAAAGATTAAAACAGAGGTTCGAATCCGCTTCTCCAGACTTAGTTGCAACCCTCGGAGACATTCGAAAAAATGCTATCAGATTCATTGCTGAAACTGTGGCAAAATACAGTATCCCTGTTGTTTCAGTAAGGGGAAATCATGATCCCTATCCTCTTACAGAAGTTCCGCAGGTTATAGACATGCACAGAAAAGTCGGCAGATTTTCAGGCATAACAATTGCGGGAATTGAGGGCTGCGTGAAATATGCAAAGTCTGAAAATCATCCCGCAGGTTATGATGATTCTAATGCTGGAATTGTGCTTGATGAAGGAGACTATACCAAAGAAAAAGATTACTCATGGGTTGTTGAAAATTTCACCTCGCCAGACGGAATGTTTATTGGAAAACTTCCGGAAGGAATTGACTTGCTTATGCTTCATTGCGCGCCTGTCAATGGACGTTCGTGGCCTCACGAATCACCTCCAACTCTCACACGTTTACTTTACACGCAGCACCCAAAAACGGTAGTACATGGCCATCTTCATAGAGACATAGAATATATTTTTAATCCAGACAAAAATCCAGTAAGGTTAATTAATGTGTATACCCCAAACCCATTCGATAGCGCAGAAACAGCAGGAAAGATGGTTAAAATCCCCAATTCAGGCATTCAAAGCCAATTAAATCACGAGATAGTTGCCAGTTAAAATGCCCCAAAAATTTCTCTCGCGAATCGAATTTCTCGCGCTTATGGAAAAGTTTACACCAGACATAAGAGAAAGAGGGCAAGATTTCGTTGGTAGATGTTTTGATGATTGCCCTGCTGAAAATCCAATGTGGTATAGCCCAGACAGAACAAATTTAGATTCTCCAGCAAGAGACAGCGCAGGGTTGGGATTCTGTGTCGGATGCGGCGAAGTTTATGAAGTAACCCCTCAAAGAGATAATGTTTTCTTGCTATATCATGAAAAAGAATTCGGCCCGTATCATCCCGTGGAAGCACTGGAAAAGTTGAATCAATTAGAAGAACAAGCCAGAGAGTCAGGAAACGCATCGCAATAAACCTGATTTTATTCAATCTCAACCCTTGCAAATCCCGAAACTCCGGAGGGATAAAGGACCGGCATCTGAATATAGCCTATATCGGGAGTATACATTCTTATTCCGATAGTCTCAATAGGAACGCCATTTCTTCCAAAAACTTCTCCAGTGCTAAGAATTCTTTTGTTGCACTTATCGTAAAATTGTATGAGTATATTATTCCCGTTATTTAAATCCATGATTCTTACTCCTGTTTGTTTAACTGCTTTGTCAAAAAAAGGGTAAACCCTGTCAATCTCCTCATTAATTTTCCGCACTACTACCACCATTTCTTCCGGAATCCTATCGGTAGGCAGTACTCCTGTAACCGCCATTCTTCTGAATCGTATACTAATGCTTCTTACTGATGTTCCCCTTATGCGCTTCTGAAGAAAAATGCCTTCGATTTTTGCTTTAGGCGCACCATTTAAAACTGTCTCAGTTCTTCTAAATCCAGAAAAATAAGTTGGCGGAACAACGTCATATCCCACATCTGCCCTTAGTCCTGCATTAATCGAACCTGGGAGTTCTGCTTCCAGCTTATAATTCCCAAGTTTCTCCAGGATTGCCTCCTCATGTTCAACAGACAGGAGATTAGAGCCGCTATTCCTTAATCTTTTCAAAATAAACTCTCTCTCAAGAGGAGGAATTTTGTTTTTCGCCACAGCTTCTTCAATGGCTTTTTTAATATTGCGCGGGAAATCTTTAGGAATTCCATCAAACGCCACCCCTTCCTTATATGCTCCTAAAAGATTCGGAGAGTAGGTTAATTCTTTTGCTTCTTCAAGAATAGTTTCAAGCTCTCCAGCATTAAGCTCTCTTAGATTCTGTCTTAAACTTATTGGAAGAGCATTGCTATTATGCACCACTAACCTATCATTCCCTACAACAAAATCGTGATAATTCTCAGTTTCTAAATTATAAACTTTAAAAGCATCTGCAGGAACAACCCTCTTAATATTCTTTATCACCGCCTTTCTTCCATCAGCCAGAGTTAATTTATCCCCAACATTAAGTTGATTGGCAGAAACCCATTCCCCATTATGTCCAAAATCTTGCTCAAAAGTAGATTTTGGATCACACTCAGAAATGCAACTGTTATCAGCATTTCTGATGATTAAAAATGGATGCTCCCTTGTTACTTTCAACTCGCCGGCAGAAACTAAGTTAGAAAATAATATCAAAGCTAACAATAACAAAATCACACCTGCTTTTTTCATTTTAGCCCCCCTATAAATTCTTTAACTTCAGTTATAACCTGCTCATAAGGAGGAACATAATCCAGAAGATTGATTAATCCTTTTTCATATGCAAGTTTAGAAGGAAATTTTAATTTTGAAACTTCGCTTTTCTCTTCTTTCATTTTTTCAAAAATCAGCTTTTTATTAATCTCAACCTTCTTTCCAAGCATTACCCAGACATCATACAAATCCCGTGGTTCCCCCCTGTTTATTAGTGTCCTGATTTTTTCAGCAAAAATCTCTTTTTCGTCTAAAGCAACTAACGTAAAAATAGGCACGTCAGAAAAAAGTTTTGGAACAACCCTCGCAACCCCGTAGTTTACTTTTCCTTTATTAAAATCTATTTTTAAAGTATTCGTTGACCTTAAATCCCCCTTAAAAAGAGGCCCCTCAAACCTTATTTCTATCCTGAAATTGCCTTCAAATTCTTTTTCAGAGTAAATTTTATAACGAATATTCAGCATCTCAAAATCCCCAAGGCATTTTTCCACAACCTTTCTTGCTTTATCTATCGGCAGATTGCTGCTGAAGTCCAAATCTTCAGAAGCCCGCTCCAAGCCATAACAAATTCTCAGACAGGTGCCCCCCTTAAAAGTGAAATTCTTATAATATTTTGAAATAGCATTAAGAAAAATATACTGCAGATACTCTTTTTCTTCATAATAAAGGCTCGTTTTTCTCTTTTCTTTCACAGCATTAAGCTCATCCAGTGTTATCATTTTGTGTTAATGTCCAGCAGCCATTTGGCGTTTAAATTATTTTTCCTGCTCAAAGAAGGGTCTAATAATTCATACCCTTTTCCAATTTTTTTCCTGATTCTTTCCAAATCTTTAGATTTATAATTTAAACTATCAAGAATATACCCCATCCTTCTTAATACTGCCTTACTTTCAACACTAACTGCGTAATTTACAAGTTTCTTAATATCCAATAAAGAAAGAGCAGATTTAATGCTCTTTATCACTTCAGCAATCCCTCCAGAGTATTTTGGAAAAAGCAAAGAGTCAATTATTGCTTTTTCCTTTTCAGCAATCACAATATCATTAACAAGAACGTATCCAAAAAATCTCTTTTTTGATAATGTAACATACTTAAATTTTTCTATTCCTTTAGAATATTTTGTAGATGCCAAAAAAATGCTTTTAGGAAGCTGGTCAGAAAAACCGTAGTAATTTAATGCGCTCCAGAAAGAGATATATGAAGGATGAACTAATCTTGTCCCAACAGCAAACTCATCTGCATCTGCAAAAACAAAAAAGCCCCCTGCTTTTTTAATTGCCTTTTTTTTCTTTAACGCCCGGATGATATTGTAAGCTTTCGTTTTGCTTACTCCAAGAATTAATTCCAAATCCTTAATCCCAAATAAAAAAAGATTATTCTCTCTCAATTTGCCGTATGCCTTGTCTTCAGTCTTGCTTAATTGCATTTTGTTCCTCGGGTTAAATAGCATTTATATAGCGATTTAGTACTTTTTATACTAAATAGTGAGATATTTACTATTTAAATGTTTCGGAAAATCCCCCTTGAAGCTAATACCAAAATTAATTTCTCCCCTCACCCTCATTTACCCCCAGCAAGAAATGAAAATTTAATTTCCACCATATTCCCCTTATTCCTTCACAACTTCATACTCAATAGTCAGATAATTATTCTCGTAGTAGGCAAAAGTAGTCGTAACCTCTGCCTCAACCGCCTTATTTTTCTCTAAATCCCATGCCATAACCCTCTCACCTTCCTTAATATCCTCAATATTTTTTTGGCTTCCATCAGCCAGTGTTATAGGAGTTCCACCAACGAAAGAACCGGCAGTTAAACCTTTAGCTGCTTCTGCTGCAGCTGCTGCTTCTGCTGCAGCAATTCGTTCTGCCATTTCCCTCGCAGCCTCTAATTTAGCAGCAATTGCTTTAAGTTCTCCTTCTGTAGGAGCAGGACCCAATACCCTCAATTCTTCAAGTGCGTCACTCGCCAAGTCAAAAGTTTTTGTCCTTATTGCCGCCTTAAGTGCCAGACCGGTCATTCGATTAAACTCCGGAAATGCAGAGATACTTGCCTCCCGTAATCCCTCAAGCGCCCTGATAGCTTCAGCCACCTTGCTGGTAGGCGGTCCAACCAAACCCGCCTTTGCAACATATTCGGAAGTAGTTGTCAATGCAGGCCGGGCTATACCATGAAGCAAAGCTACAGAATAACCTGCCCCCATGAATGCAGTGTTCACGAATAAGTTGGTATAAGCGGCATTTTTGCAATCAATGCGGTTTTGAGATGGAACAACCGTAGGCAACTCTAACTTTACAATTTCTGGATTAATACTCTCCCCAAGGTGTTTATTCCAGCCATCTGTATACTTCTCGCATTCAGCAATATCATAACCAAAAAGCCCTCCAACTATTGCAACATCCATCACAGCCATTCCAACAGCCCCAATTGCGGGGGCAAGACCCATGCTAATGCCACCAAGCGCAACTAAAACAAGAATCTTTTCTTGCATTGCGATTTCTGCATCTTTCATGATAACCAACTGGCGGACCTCTTCAGTTGCTTTAAAGTATTTATCAACAGCCATAGTTTGAAGAATTTCAGGATGTTGGGCAACAAATTTCCGCCCCTCTTCTGTTTTCATATCTGTTTGAATTTCTTCTATTCCTGCTGCTTTATACTTCTTAGCCTGCAATTGCGTAAAACTCATAACAGTCGGGCTCTTGGATAATAATTCATCTAATGAAATTAATACAGGAACTACTCTTTCCACAAGCCTTGCATCGGCATCATCATCCTCGGGAACATAAGATAGTTCAACTCCAAAAGGAATATTAGATGCACAGACACTATAATGTTGCATCCATCTTACTGTTCCGCTTGCAGCACTTGATTGATAATTATGCATGCAAGTCAAAGCATACTGCGCAGCCTCAATATAGTTTTTCAGTTCATCCCGGGTATTTCTTAATTCTGCATCAAGCCCTGCATTAACGCTATTTATAGTTGCGCTTCCAGCAGGGTATCTCTCCTCTGCAGAATCAGGACCAAAAACTTTCTCCTTGAATTTCTTCCCCTGAGTAGAGGGATACATAGCATATCTAGTGTCTATGCTGTTCTGTCTGTTCGAACTCAAATCCCTCCATTCCTGATCTAAACCATTCCATATGCGATACAGAAGGCGTATCCATGCTATGTCATCCTTATTAGTAACTCCTTCTAAAGCTTTTTCTTCTGTTTTATATTTCGGTGGAATATAAGGGGCGACTCCTGGAAGGGCCACAATTGCCAAGGGATGTTTAGGGATATTATTTTCAGCAAAAGCATCAGCAGTCGATTTGACATAATTGCTTCTTTCAAGCTGCTGATTTTCATACGTAAGCATTTTTTTCAAATCATCAACGATATTCCAATACCTCTGCGCAACTGACCCTTCAGGAGAAGGAGGCACATCAGGATTAGGACATTTTTGCCTTAATTCATTAATCTCAGCCATAATATCCGAGCCAAATAATCGAGTCAAAATTGGCTGAATTGTAACGCTTTTAAGTTCTAAACAAGGGTTTTCTTTTCTGTCAATTAAAGTATCAATTGAATATATGCTTTCAAATGCAGTTAATATCCCGTATCTTAATGCATTTACAACATAGTTATAATTTGCAATTGCAAATTTTGCGTCGTTAGAGGGGATATTAATAATCTTAGAATCGAGACTTACTGTCCCATCAGCATTCAATGTCTGTTGATGAGTCTTTTCTCTCAAATAACACCCCAGCATCGGAATAAATCCGTTAGTAGATGTAACAGGATTTTGACGGACCCATCTCTCAAAAAGGCTCCCCGTAGGAAAAATTTTATTGTCATCAAAATATTTATTAATTAAAGCATTCGCGCTGTCCTCGTATTTTGTAAATGCATACTTTGCTCTTAAAGAAATCAAATTCCCCAAAGCCCACTCGACATTAGCAGGAAACCTATTCTCTTTTGTAGAGATAATCTTTGCGTCATCAGTTATCCTATCCGGGCAGTCAGGACCTAATGGAAAAAGCATTTCTGCAATTGCAGAAGAAGTTGCATAAATCCTGTCTGAAAATAATCTGTTATAAGAAAGAGACGTATGACTAGTTGTCATAGAATCTACACCGCACTGCTTAAAGTTAAATTTTAAGATAGTGTGAGGAATATCTCTAGGAGAACCAAGAAGCAAAAGAGTTGGTGACTGAACAACCCAGCTTCCATAAATTGTTTCAAGCACTTTAAGTTGATCGTCTAACTTCTTTCGCTTAGCGTTTACGCTTTGAAGTGCCTCACTCATCTCAGGAGGAGTTTTTCCTTCTTCTAAGTTTTGTACTTTTTCCAACATAAACTCTCTGTAGACAAGTTCCCACGGTTTTTCGTCATCTAAAAAGTCAGGCATGTATTTATCAGAAATGCCAAGAATCGCTGCAAGCACTGAAGATTTGCAATGCCAGTCATCTTTGCCATTGCAGAAATTAGCCTTTACATCATATGAGTTTACCAGCACAAGATCTTTTAGCTTTATTTTGGATAGAATATACTTTCTGACATTATTTGGAGAATTTAGTTCTACTTCAAAACTAGGCGAAGGATTTTTAGCAATCTGGCACTCACCATCAAAATCATATGTAAATAGGTCCCCTCCGCCATATTTGTATAAAAATGCCCTCTTCCGTATATCCATTATTTTTAGCTTATCGCTGTCAGAATTAGTGCTTGAAATATACAACACAACCTTTCCATCAATATTTTCCTCGCCAAACAGGAGGGGAGCATCTAACTCTGCTGCTACCTTTGCTGCATACACCCCTGCTTTAACATCATCCTCCGGAACAAGAACAACAACACCTTTTGTTTCCCATGCATATTTTTCATTTTCCATGAGAATTTCTCTTCCTCCAAAAGTCTTGCTCACCTGAGGCACTAAGCTTCTAAAGAAAACAATAGTCTCCGGATAATACAACGATTCAAGAAAATCTGCCAGAGAAGCCATTGTAGCTCCATAAAGACTATTATAAGAATTGACATTGTTAAAAAGCGCATAAGAATAAAGAGAATCTGCTTTTTTATTTGATTGTTGAAGATTATAAACCAATAAAGGAAAAGCGCATTTCAACTTTTTATCATTTCCAACAACTTCCTGGCAATCTTTTAATTCGTCTCCTATTGTCTTATCTAATAAATCCCCATTTCTCTGCTTGTTTATAGTTACAATCGGAACCATCCTCAAAACATCTCTCCAGTCTGCATCAGAAACCATAAATGCTGCTTTCTTGATTTTTTCATAAAACTCTTTGCTCTTTATGTCTCTTGGAATAATTGTTAATGTGTCTGTTAATGCAGTATAAGATTCCCCTTCATCATTTATAAAAATTCCATAACATTCTAATCCTGTATTGAACACTTTCTTCCTTTCATCTGCAAGTTTATAAAGCTCTTTCTGTGAAAAAAGCGCTACCCTCCCAGTCGTTTTTTCAGAGCCGCTAAAAGTTCTTTTTGCAAGAAATGTTCCATCAGAACTTCTAAGCCCAATTTCTGGAATTATGCTCGAATAAGAGTCATAAAAATTGCATTGCACAACATCTCCTGGATTAAGATAAGCATAATCTTTTCCGTCTTTTTCCATAATTCCTCCATTATTTCCGGGCCTTCTCGCATCAAATATTTGTTCTCCGCCCCGTGTCACCGTAATTTTATTATATTTGTATGCATTCCGTACATCACAAAAACTAGGGACATTGTCTACAGCATTAATGTCATGCTCATAGGTTAATGTTATTGTAGCAACACCCGCAGCCGCATAAGAATTCGTCTCACTTGCTCTGCACCACATTTGTGTAATTTGTCGGATTACAATCTGATTTCCATTAACTATCCTTGAAAGCATACCAAATTGAGGACCATCGCATACGCTGAATCCATGCCCTCGTTGATCAGGAGAAGAAGCGCTCCTGTTGCCTACTATAATTCCCTTTGTCCCCCAAAGGTCAACATAATTAGTATTGCTGTATCTCTCTCGGTTGTCTTTAGCTAAGCTAGGATTTGACCAAACTCCACTAATCCTTCTCACATGCATTCCCAGCCAAAAAGAATTGTCATCAGGTCCTGGAATAGTATCAGAAGAATAATAGCAATAATCAGGACGAATATCCCAGCTTGGACTCCACCCAGTATATCCTGCACACTCTCCAGGAGATACCTTATTTAGGGTAACAGTGTCCATAGACGCAGAAGGAGGATATGTCTGTTCGCATTGCCAGTCATCCTCGCTAACAGGCTCCCAGCTCACACTCACACCAACAATATCATTGCAGAATTCAGGAAAATCCTCGCAGATATCATTAGATGCGCATTCTTCTCTGCATGTCTCCTCTGCGCAATCGGTCATCCCATTGCCATTATCATCAATATTATTATCGCAGACTTCTGCTCTTAAAGGGCTAATCATACAAGTATTATCATTAGGGTCAGGCAAACTTCCTCCTGCCCTAGAGCCATCTAAATCCATATCAGAATAATCAGTGCAAAATTCATCAAAGTAGTTATAAATACCGCAAGGAATATCATCAGATTGTGAATGAACCATGGGCATAATAGCAATAAAGAAGACAGCTAAAGCTAGAATTGCGCTTTTCTTCATTCCATTTTTTATTTTTTTCATTTTAAGATACTGAAATACTGCAACTATTCCCATTTAAGGTATATGAAGATGGTGCGAGAGGACTCGGACAGCCAGAGTTTCCAAGTGATTTATAGCCCATTCCTGGCACCCAGACTATCCACTCATTATTCTGGCAGTATATGCTCGGATTCCCGCTCTGTATGCACCCTGACATTGAAGTTCCAATTCCAGCTGAATTCCATCCGGTTGCCGTATTACTTCCGCTTGGCTTACTATATGCCGCGCTCTTCATAAATGAGGGATAATCTTTCTGATTATTTCCAGTATTTGTAATCGTTGCGCTATAAGAATTTGAGCATGATGAAATTGATGACGGACATGCCGTCTCAGGAGCAACAGCTACACACTGTGCCGAAGTAGTTCCATCAGGAGGATTCGGGCTGCATATCGGTCTGTCACTCGGACAGGACTGGCAAAAAGTATTCAATGAACTTGAAGAACTGCTTGTCAGGCATTTTCCTTTTCCATCTCCGCCGTTATAATCGCAAGTATAACTGCATATCCTTCCTCCATCACCGCAATATTTTTCCGGCTGAGATACGACATTTATCCCATCAGGAGAGTAAGAGCACACGCCACTTGTTATCTTGCATTCCGGCCAGCATTGAGCGACAGAATTTGGATTTGAAAGTATTCCCATGCTATATGCACATTCATAATTAAGACCCTGCAATGATGTTTTTATCGAGCAGTCTATATCATCCCGAACGCACTTCGAACCTCCTGTTGAACCAGTTTTCTTATACCACGAAGCAACAGTTGTCGAACTCGTCCCTCCCTCGCAATAAGGCGCATAAGTTCCAAGCTGCAAGTTCATACCAGAATATTCAGTACACGTTCCAATCACACCCATTTCGGGCCCAACAGCATAATTTTTCGCAGCAACATCTTTCAAATTTCCAGAACAATCATAATTCTCGCTAAACTGCCCAGAACCATCTTTAGTGCCATATGAATTGCCTTCAAACTGGCATTGAAAACAACTTGAATAAATATCTTTTCCAGTAGAGCCACATATTTTATTATCAACAACATAAACACTGTCATCTCCGTTAGCATTCAAATTTAATCCCTGCCTGTTGCCTGACATCTCATTTCCCCCAATAGTTGTGCTTTCAAGTTCTGAATTCGAAATATAAATTCCAGACTCCTTATTACTTCTCATAACATTATATTTGATAATTAACCTGTCTGAATATTCTGCATACAATCCATAATCCTGCGACCTCAAAGTATTGTTAAAAATAATAGAATCATCTACGCCAGACAGCTTAATTCCTACTGTTTGAACTAAAGAAGAACCAGAAGAAGTGCTAACTTTGTTACCAACACTAATATCACATCCCTCTATCTCTGTATCTTCTCCTTCAGAATAAATCCCAATATCAGAATTTGTATAAATTTTATGGCCTTTGCAATTTAATGTTACTCCATAAGAACGGATATCAATACACGCCCTTGACTCGTTTTCCAGATAAACATTGCCAGATAAATCATATGCTAAATAATAATAACCCGGCTCATCAATAATTCTACAACTTGTTATTTTCCCTATTTCTGCAGCAGCATTTTTAATCTCAGTGTAGTTCACAACTTCAAAATCAAGATAATTGTTAAAGCAAATAGAATAATTTTCATAGTTTTCATACTCCTCTTCAAACAGAGCTTCGTCAAAATCTCTGCACTTACCGCTCGTCTGTTTAATCTCAATTTCATAATCTCCCGTAATACCAAAGGATATATTTGCCATATTGTTTTCAAACTTCAAAAGAGTATAATTGCCATCAGGGGTATACATCCCCGCTTCATAATTTTCTGTATTTCCCGCCACTTTCAGATAAATAGGTGACTCAGAAATATCAAAAATCGAATCAGAATTATTGCAGCTCGAATCAACACATAGTTCATAATATAATGAATCTTCTGTATGAAGAATTTCCTCCTGCCTTGAAACAATAACAAGATTCTGGGATTCTATCCCCCAAAAATTATCAATATGGAATCTAAATTCAGCATCGCCAAATAATTCATCTGAATAATCTGCCCTCCACACCAAGTTTGCATTCCCGTTGATAAAATATGTTGTAAAGTTAGTAACATAATCATCAAAAAGCCAGCCCCAATCCTCCTCATACAGAGTAATATTTAACTGTTCGCCACTGCAATTAACCCCCTTAACAATTAAAAAGACATAGTCTCCAATACCTGCGTTTATATTTTCGCTTTCATTTATTGATATATCTCTCGTAAAATAAGCATTAGTAATCACACATTCAGTAAGCGCCCCGTAACACCCCGTCTTTCCCAAAGCAAAATTCTGTGCAAATATCTGATAATCTCCAGTACTAACATTTCCGTCGCGGTTTATGTCTGCCCCGCTGCACCAGTCAGGACTCATGCAATCTACCCTGTTAAGATTTTGTATAACCACCTGATAATCCCAAATCGTCAGATTTCCGTCCTGATTTATATCGCTTCCATTGCACCAATTTTCTGTTTCTCCTTCCGGTCCAGGCCCTCCGCATCCGGCACGACCATTATAACCCCCCGCATACGTCAAATCCAAAACATTCACCTTCCCGTCACGGGTTAAATCAAAACCTGCGCACCAATTATTAGAGCCATCGCAAACAATCCCTAAATCAATTCCCGAAGGTCGTGTTTGTGCAGACCAAATTAAAGTAAGGTCTGACTGGTTTACGATACTATCTCGATTTATATCGCTTCCATTGCACCAATTATCATTTTCAGGAACCTCAGACACACCCGCAGTTTCATCGCAGTCAGTCCTCACCCAGCTGTCCGCAATTCTCAAATAATCCCCGCTGTTTACATAATTATCGTGATTAATGTCAGCACCGTTGCACCACTCATTCCCCTCGCCACAGTCACTTCTTCCCCAACTGTCTGCAATTCTCGAATAATCGCCAGAATCTACATTATTATCCCGAGTGATATCTGCTCCATTGCACCAGTTATCTCCGTTAGTAGCAGTTCCCAGCTCAGAAGGAGAGGAAGGAGCAGTTTCGCTCATTGAAGAAATCCCCTCGAGAAATTCACTTGTGCGATTACCCATCTCAGAAGTTTTTTGCTTAAGAATTGAAGTAGTAAAATTATAAACAATAAAAAAAAGAACCACGCCAATCATAATCAGCAAAACGCTCACAATAACAGTAGACACACCTTTTTTCATTTTAAATAGACCTATTTTGTTTCTTTTTTAAAAGAAAGGAAGTTTATAAATGTTTTTTCTCACCGCGATATCCATTCTACAAAATGCTTAGTCTCTTATCACTGGAAATGGGAATTTAAGCTTACCACGATAAAAAGCATATTCATTTAATCCCGCGCCGCAATTTCCACAACAGCCAATACCGCGTAGTTTATCAGGGTAATAAACTCGGTATTCGTCAAGAAATTTTTGACAGCACGGACGTCTTACTGATTTTTCAAATCCAAATTTTTTAAGAAAAGAAGTAACAGCTACTTCCTCCTGCAGTTTTAATCCTTTCAAAGCAATATATCCTTCTGCCCCTGAGTGACCAGAACAGCTGTAAGACGTCCTTATCCCCGAATCGCCCATGCCCCATAATTTCTTCAATATTGGACGCATATCTTCATCTATCGCCATACGGTCCATTGCTCGCCTCATATTGTCGTTCATCCTACTCGTGTAAATTCTTTTTACTTCATCCGGAGCGCATGAAAACAACCTATCCTCAAAAGTCACGGGCAATTCAGAAAAATCTTTCGGTGCCACGCTATTATGCACCACCAATCCCTCATTGCCAACGACAAAATCATTATATTTCTCAGTCTCAAGATTATAAACTTTAAAACTTTCTGCAGGAACAACCCTCTTAATATTCTTTATCACCGCCTTTCTTCCATCAGCCAGAGTTAATTTATCCCCAACATTAAGTTGATTGGCAGAAACCCAATTTCCCTCAATAAGAAACGGATGCTCGCTTGTTACTTTCAACTCGCCGGCAGAAACTAAGTTAAAAAATAATATCAAAGCTAACAATAGCAAAATCGCGCCCTCTTTTTTCATTTAAAGTTAAAGAATAAGGATATTTTAAATGTTTTC
>ORJL010258866.1_pt1 | contig 13276 bp, 18 predicted proteins | sample 1779941 | NCBI WGS metagenome assembly ORJL01 (sample SAMEA104232317, study PRJEB22302) | groundwater metagenome | biome: forest; feature: aquifer; material: groundwater | place: USA | collected 2011-08-07 | depth 5.8 m
AACTATCGAGGCGTTTCCAAATATCACTTTCCGATGTATCTTAAAGAGGTGGAGTACCGATTCAATCATCGAAACGACAACTTGTTCAAACTGTTTATCAGCATCTATTTTGGTTACGTTTCGCCCTAATTACCTTTCTTAATTAGCCGTTTAAATCCCTTTTCTTTTCATCAAACTCTTTTTTATCAATTTCGCCTTTTGCATACCGTTCCTTGAGAATCTCAAGAGGGGTAGTACCGTCGCTTCTTCGCTCATCGTGCCTTCTGTCCGACCCCGAAGCCTCCCGAATGAGCCACACAACGAAGAAAATAACCGCGACCCATATGATAATCATAAATAATCCACCAAAAAGCGTATGTCCTAACCATCCTCCTTCAAATCCATATCCATACATCATAATGATAATCATTAACTGGTAACCTCTAATTCTTAACACAGTCGACTACTATGTGTACCCCCTCCTCGCTTCACTTTACTTGGGTAAAGTGAAGCGAGGACAAATAATTACGCTTTTATTGAACGATTATACAACACTGCGATAAGATATGCTCCGACATAGGAATAGAGGATCATCGGAATGAGCCCAAGGAGAAATCCTCCAAATGTTACCTCTACCTCGCCGAGTGAGTCTCCAATTCCGGGAATGTGCATCGCGCCCGCGAGAATTGTCATAGAGAACTCCGGCGCGACTGCCACAAAAAGCGTACAAACGACATAGAGAACAAAAGTTGTGACCGCGACTGCGTTCGCTAGTTTTAATGCGTTTAGTTTCATACCGTTACGCGATTAGATTTAGGTAATTAGTGCTTATTTGCGTTGATTAGCGCGTCGCCCTAATTTCTATCGTTTTGCTTTCTCCTCGCTTCACTTTACTTGGGTAAAGTGAAGCGAGGAGAATACTTACTTTACTTTTTGCGTTGCGCCAGTTTGTAAATCTTCAGAATCTCAGCGGTGGCTTTCGTCTGTTGCCCTTTCTTTATCTGTTCCACCACATGCGTTGAAAGATGTTTCTCCAAGAGCGCGTTCTCAACGCCCGCGAGCGCCTCCTTGATCGCCTCGGTCTGCGTGATGATATCCACGCAGTACCGTTCCTCTTCCACCATTCTTTTGACACCGCGAAGCTGACCCTCAATGATGGAAAGCCGGCGAAGAAGCTTTTGTTTCGTGTTCCGTTGCATACCGCTATGATACCCCCTAGGGGTATCAGCCGTCAAGTGCACCCCCGTATCCGAAACCCAAACGAATGACTGAGGAAGCGCTGGCTATCTGGAATGTAGGCAATAAAAAAAGCGGAACCCCAGAGTTCCGCCTGTGAAAACCAAGAAATCAACTGTTTCCTTGAAGCGCGAATCTAATCAAAAGTGTCCACATCATGAGTAGAAAATCCCTGCGTGTACTTCCATTCCCTTCCACATTTTGGACATCTGTAGAATTGATCCTCCCATTGAAGCTTGCCGGTGGGGGTCCTAGTCCCAGGCACAATACGTATTGGAGTTAAACCGTGATTTGGCAAATGGCAATTGCAACACCTACACTCAAATGTATCAATCAATCTCACCCCACTACGCTCCAGATCTTGTGCAACTCCATTCAGATGCAACCAAAGTCCTCTTGACAACTCGAGTACCTCCTGTGACTGCCTGAACAAATATCGTTTACGACAACCTGGACAACTCTTTATTAACGGTTGGAGTCTCATCAGCATTTCCCGATACACCCCCTCAGGACCGCCGAGCACACATTCAAAACAACCGTATCTTCCGTCGTTCAATCTTCCGGAATGTGTACCACACGCATTCCGATTACACTTCGGGCAACGCACCGAAGCACCGTCACCACAAAAATAACAATTCATACTCATCTCCTGGAATACAGCAATGCGCCGTCATCATTGGAATCATTTCCTCTGGTAAAGCCCTTGATGAATGGCTCTGACAACGCTCCACAAACTCCGTTTGTGAAGAATCTCCCATTTGCACGATGTCAAACAACACCCGCTTCTAGTGAGTTTATACAACAAATTTTAATTTATCGCAAATTCATATGTGCATCTGGCGTGCTATTTTGTACCTCAAAAAAAGAAACCCCAGACCGAACTGGCTGGGGTAACGTTATCTATCTTCCGGCGAGAGCGAGGGAATCAGATAAAACCAGGAACAAAAGGAAGTTTTTCGCTGTCCACTCCGACGATCGGGACGGCAGTATACGCTTGACCTCCCAAAAGAGCTTTCAGAGTCTCTTCCTTCGTGTAGTGCCCAAAAAGCACCAGGTACTCCGGATGCTTCGGACTTCGGGATGTTTCGGTCTTAAGACCTCTCATGAGTTGACTGATTTCTGACGGATGCCAGACCCCACCTTGACGGTACAGAACGGTCATCTTCAGATTGCGCTGATTTTCCGTTACCTGCATTGCCACGAGATTCATGATTCATGTCTCCTGTTGTTGATTGTTGATGATTGAAAGTGACTCTAAAATGACGATTTTTCCATTTTTTTGGAGTCACTTTCAACTCTTGAAAATGTTCAATCCTCTGTGTGCAGATTAACATCCCCACTGCATTTGTCAAGTGCCTTGGGTAATGTGCACACATATGGCGGTTTCTCCTCTCCACCATTTTCGCTTCACTTTACTTGGGTAAAGTGAAGCGAGGGGGCTTTGTCAATTAGATTCGTTTGACGACAACCGGTCTATAAAAGTGCAGAAATTCTTTGAACGACCAGTAACAACTCGTGCCTGAAATCGCGGTGGCGTGCCATATTTCTTTGCCGTCTGCACCGATATACAGAGCGGTATGTAAATTGAGAATATAGGTATCTTGGTCGGGAAAGGCGTCCCTCCCCTTCTCTCCCGGTGCGTCGTTTTTACCCCGTATTTTCTCGGCATACAAAATATCTCCTGCTTGGAGCGCTTTGAAATCAATCGGTTGTCTTTCATCAAACACAAACACTCCGGTTTGATAGTAGGCGCCCGGAAGCAAAACCTCTTCCGGCGTAAGAAAAATCCCGCGCGAAACAGAGAGAAAATACTGTACCGCTCTCCTACAGTTGCCGGCACTCCACGCTCCGCGCAATTCCTCTACCGTAGCAAACGGTCCTGCGTTAAATTCATACTTGAAGGTCTTCAATTTCATAGTTCCAGTGTCTTTCTTCCTGTTCGCTTCACTTTACTTGGGTAAAGTGAAGCGAAGAGGGAGTTTCTAGATTACCTCTACCTCTCAAGGTTTCCATTATACACAACCGGCCACGGGAAAATGGTTGCGCTCGTGGTACCCCGTGCTATAGTACCATTACCTATGCGTACCGCTACCAACGCCACTAAGACCACGAAGAAGACACTCAAACCCTTGAGGGTTTCTTTTTGGCATCAATAAACGCACCGACTCCTTGATACCAGAGAAAAGCCCTCAACCACGAGGGTTTTTTCTTGGCACGCGCCAGGAAGTTCTTTGACAAACGGTAACAAAAAAGGAAACGAGTATGCCCGTAATCATACCAATGGAAATAACCGTGCACATCGTGAAGCACACAAGTCAGGTGGACAATCGCGTGTCGCACCGAGCGATACTTACCATCGGATCGCCGAAGCTCGCGCTGGATGCGAATAGCGAAGAAGTGTTTTGGTGTAGCGCCACAGGAAGAAGTCTTTTCGCGTGCGTCACCGCCCTCAAAGAGCGAACGCTCGCGTGGGCGGAGACGTATGGGATACCACTAATCGCGGGTCTCTCGGATAATGAACCATGTCCTCTTATCCTGAAGGTCGGCGACCCAATGGCGGAAGGAGAAACACACATCGTTCCCGTAATCTATAATGATTGGGTTCTGGACTCATGGACAGGAGAACCTGACGTATGACAACCACTCTTACTCTTTATCGGATTCCATCCGCTCCGGATAAGCTTTTTGCTCACCTGGTTCAGTCCGAAACCGTGGAATGTAACGGGGTCGCGAATCGCGAAGCGGAGATACTGTTTCTCGCGGCGATCTGCTCGAGTGAGGACGTAGTGCGAGACAGGAAAGTAGCCAGGCAACTTGCTCTCTCCGAACTCCGACGACCGGAGAAAGTAAGGATTGAGTGGGATGACACCCGGGAAGTCTTTGAACTATAGCGCACCCTCAATGTTCTTTTTGCAAAAAGGCACCCGATTTTCGAGTGCCTTTTCTGTTTCCGCGTCTGTTCAGCTTCTCATTGCAACACGTTGAATGCCCATGGTGTCTCAATCGCGTACAGCATAAGAATCGCGCCGATAAGTGCGAGGTTCTTGTAAAAGTTAACCTGCTCACCCATCTTCGCGTTCGGGTCGGTTACCTTCCAGTACGCGTGCATCTTGAATGTTACCGGCACCAGGAAAATGAGCAGAAACGTGAGCGACGCCTCCGGCGCCACGCCGAACATCAGTCCAAGTCCGCCGAGGAGGAGCAGAATGCCCCCGATAAACACGGCCTCACGCGGAGATGGAACGCCTTTTGAAGTAGCATATCCCGTCATCCCTTCAAGGTTCTTGAAGTGCCCCCACGCGTTTTTAATAAAATACCCTCCGAACATAATACGCCCGATGAGAAATAGTACTTCCATAGCAAGAAACTTATGACTAGTAACTTATAACTGAATAACAAATAACTACTATAGTATATCAGAATTATCCAGGGGAGTCATTCAGTTATTCAGTTATTCAGTTATGAGTTATTCGTGATTAATCTCTTAAATTCTTCCACCATCGGCACCTGCTCCGCTTCGGCACCGTAAAGCCGTGCGGTATGGAGCGCGGTCCAGTCCGCGACAAGGAGCGATGTGAATATCTTTTCAAGCGGAGACCTGCCCTCAAGCGGTACCTCGGTTACGGGAAGTCCGCGATCCTCATACAATGTCCGACATACCGTCATGCGCTGTCGTATTTTCGGATGATCGTCCGAGTCCGTCAGGAAAATAAAATGAAACCGATCCGAAAGCCCTTTCGTCTTTGGGACAGCGTCAAACCCAGTCATCTCGTTGTGATTAAGTTCCGGAAATACATTGTAGAACGCGGGAATCTTTCCGGTCTCGTTGAACTTTATCTTCCAGTTATAGGCAACCTCCCGATTACGCGATGAGGCGTAAATAATCGGAACCGAGGAAAAAAGCCGTTTTGCAAGTTTCTTCCCTTCACCTTCGCACGCGTCCGGAGACAGAATCTTCGCAAGCGGACCGCAATCGGCGAGTAATCGTTTCTCACGCATGAGCGCGAGCAGAGCCAACAGCGAAAATCCGAGCGCGGAACGGGGCTGAACTCCGGTGTCCGGAAGAACAACATACGGCAACTTTTTCTTCCGCGCGAACTCAAGCAGTTTGCCACCTACCGCTACCACCGCCACGTCATACCCTTTCTTAACCGCGGTTTTGGCAAAATCAATCGTCTCCTCGGTGTTTCCGGAATACGAGCTCGCGATGTAGAGTCGCTCGTGCGCATCGGGAAGTGTCGGCAACCCATAATCGCGGTGAATGGCAAGATCTAAAGAAGGTCGGAGACGGGCAATCAACCCAGCCGCTAGGTGCGAACCTCCCATGCCTCCCACGACAAACTTCTTCGCGCGGGAAAGCTTCCCCGCGTTTTCCACCACGGGCCGAAATAAGAACTGCGTATGAAAATTTCTTATAGCTTCTTCCATTGCAATACGAACTACGAAATAGGTACGAAATTACGAAGCAATCTTTCTTACGTCTCTTTTGGAATTCAAAAGGTTGCGCCGTAGGATTGTTTGAAAATTGGAAATTGATACTTGAAAATTCGTTCGCTCCCTCTTATTCCCTGCGAACGCGGTGTCCCCCGAACTGATTCCGAAGCGCCGAGACGACCTGACCGGTATAACTCGGGTTGCCTTTTGATTTGACGCGAAACTCAAATGCCTTTCTGATAACTTCCACTGGCACGCCGAGTTTCTCGGCTGTCGTAACTGTCCACTGCCCTTCACCGCTGTGCGCGACCTCGCCTGAAATACCGGAAAGCTTTTCTCCATGCTCCTCAAACGCATTCGCGAGCCACCCCACAAGTCGCGATTCTATCACGCTCCCCCGATTATACAACCGAGCGATTTCGGTAAGGTCTAACCCAAACGTTATTTTTTTCCCGCGTTTATTCGTGCGGAGTCCGCGTAAATCCGCGGTACGAAGCAAATCAAATCCCTCCCCGATTGCCTGCATCATCCCGTACTCAATGCCGTTGTGCACCATTTTCACGAAATGTCCCGCCCCTGACTTTCCCACATACGCGAACGCTCCCGAATCTATTCCGTTGTTCTGTGGAACATTGGAATAGATTCTATCCGAGGCGAGGTCCTTGAAAAGAGACCTGTATTTCTTGAAGACTCTTTTTTCGCCACCTATCATGAGGCACGCGCCCTTCCGCGCACCTGATGGACCACCGGAAGTGCCGACATCCAGAAAATTGATCCCTTTCTTTGCAAGTCGTTTCGCGCGACCCATTGAGTCTTCAAAAAACGAATTTCCTCCATCAATGACCGTATCCCCTTTCCGAAGGTGCGACACCAACTCTTCAAGCACGGTATCTACCACCGCGTCCGGCACCATGACCCAAATGCAACGCGGAGATTTGAGAGCGCGACACACTCCTTCAATCGTATCGGGAGTTTCCGCGCCAAGTTTCCGTGCTTCTTCGCGCGGTTTCTCGCTTCTGTTCCACGCAACAACGCGGTGGCCTTTTTCAAGTAATCGCGCCACCTGTCCGAGTCCCATTTTGCCTAACCCAAGGTAACCTATGTGCATACCGATAACTTATCACGTATCACTGAATAACTGAATGACTAAAATTCTCTCTTATGTTGTTATTCGGTGATTCCGTTATTCGTCATATGTTATTCAGTGCTACGGTCCATCTCCTCCCTTCGTGTATGAATGCAGGGATAACTTCTGCCACTGTTCCAAAATCGGCGTAACGAAACGCCACTCGGCGCGCACTTCGCCTGTGGATGCGAAGAGAGTCTGGTCTCCGTGGATACAATCAAAAAGCACGCGTTCGTAGGCATTAGGAATCTTACGGGAAAGACCTCCTTCCTCAAACGAAAATGACAGCTGTTTCGGCTCAAGCGCGAACTCAAACCCCGGTCGCTTAACCCAAAACAAGATACTGATTTCTTCCTTCGGTGAGATGGAGAATGTGAGTACGTTTTGGTGCGCCGATTCGTGCTTTTCAGGACACAAGCACGGCGCCGGTTTGAAAAATACCGAAATGGAAACCTGCGACTCTTTCAACGCTTTGCCACTCTCCAGATAAAACGGCACGTTCTTCCATCGGCTATTTTTGATATGCACCTTGAGTTTAAAGTATGTCTCGGTGGTTGAGTCCTCACGCACTCCTCTCTCGGACCGATACCCGTCATACTGCCCCCTCGTTATCCAACTCTCCTGCTTCCGTCCTCCCGGCGATACTTTCGCGAGTACCGCTTGTCTAGCTCTCCTGATAGACTCCGCGGTAAGTTCTCCGGGATTTTCCATCGCCACAAGCGCGAGCATTTGCAAGATATGATTCTGCCCAACATCACGCAGAGCTCCAACCGAATCATAGAACGCCCCTCTCTGTTCAACACCTTCTTTCTCAAACATTTGTATCGCGACTCGTTCAATGTGTTTCCCGCTCCAGAGCGGTTCAAACAAACCGTTTGAAAACCGAAACGTGAGGATGTTTTGAATCGTATCCTTGGCGAGGTAGTGGTCAATGCGAAAGATCTGTTCCTCTTCAAAGAGAGACCCGAGCAGTTGGTCCAGCCGTGCCGCCTCTTTTTCGTTGTTACCGAACGGCTTCTCTACGAGCACTCTCGTCCACGCGGCACCCTCATTGGCGAGCCCCGGCGCGCAGGGAATGGCGATTCCCGATCTTGCCAGACGCGTAAATACGACCTCGTAAAGGTTGGGAGGTACCGCCAAATAAAACAGCTTGTCGCTACAGACTCCACGGCTCCGATCCCGTTCTTCAAGAAATCTTCCGAGTGATGTGTAACTCTCCTCCGAGGTGAGATCACCTTGATGGTAAAACGTGTGTGACAAGAACTCTTCAACTTTCTCCTCTTCGCCGTCGCGTTTCCGCGCAAGCACCCACTCGCCGAGGAGTCCTCGAAACGCTTCGCGAGAGTACGCCTTACGCGAAAAACCTATGATCTCGGTGTGCGTGGGGAACAGTTTCTTTGCGTACAGATCAAACAGCGCTCCGGCAAGCTTGCGCTGGAACAAGTCTCCGGTAGCTCCGAACACGACTATCGTGAGAGGTTTTTGCATACAGTCACAATAAAATCACGTATCTTTAATATTTATATTCTACCATAATACCCACCGAATCCGCAGCTTCACATTAGTATACGGCCGTATACTAATGCTAAAATAGAGAGACCAAAATAAAGTTTGGCCTCGTCCTCGTCCCCGCCACGGAGCGGACTGGGTATTGAGGCGAGGCAACGGGGCAATCACAATAAGTATGGAAAGAATCGGAAGAAAAAAGAGAAGAATGGGTGTAGTTCAAAAAAAGATTCTTTTGTTACTTGCCGGTGGTTTTGCCCTTTCCTGCTCCCGTTCACAAAACCAGCAATGGAAAATCATTAAAGAAATAACCGAGGAATGGCATGACCTGACTTCACAACAGATAGAGCGTGCCGTTGCCTCGCTCTATGAGTCCCGATTGGTAAAAGCAGAAAGAAAAAGTGACGGGTCTTTCGCTCTCACCATTAACGAAAACGGAAAAAAGAAAACTCTCTCCTACCATCTTGAAACAGTGAAGATAAAACGCCCGAAAGAGTGGGACAAACGATGGCACATCATAAGTTTTGACATTCCCGAAGACATCCGAAGCGCGCGAGATTCACTGCGACACCACCTGATCCGTCTCGGTTTCTTTGAAATGCATCAGTCGACATTTGTCCATGCGTTCCCCTGTAGAGATGAAATTGAGTATATTATAGAACTTTATGACCTGCGAAAGTATGTCCGTATTATTACGGCAACCGACATTGATGTTGAGGCGCGTCTTAAAAAATTCTTCAACATCTCGACCGTTTAATTCTCCCGCCGTATCAGCCGTGTCAAGCACACAGACCTTCTTTTCTCTTCTTTCACATTAGTATACGGCCGTATACTAATGTGAAGGTATCAGTTACAAACGAAAAATTAGAACGCCTCGATACACGCACCGGCACAGAAAAAAGTTGTTCGTTTTACAGATTTAGATTTCGTACTATTTCCGCGTCCACTACGAGCTCATCGCGTAAGGTTTTCTCTTCTTCGCGAATCGGTCCATAAAAACGAATCGTGTCACCGACGACAAACCGCGTGAGCTCCGCCACGCTCCGATTCTTTTTCTGCACCAATGATTTCTCGCTCAATATCACCCGATACGAAACTCCCGACACGCTGACGGTCATCGCGGTCGGCACCGTGGTTCCTTCAATCTGTTGCAGAATGCCTTCATAATTTTTCGCTCCAAATTGCAGTTTCTGCTGGTACACGATAATCTGCGTCGCCGTGAGCACGTTTTTTGAGTAATCGTAGGTGCCGTCCGCGAAAAGTACCATATCCCCTTTCACAAGACGCCCCCACGGAAGAACAACGGCTCCCTTTTTTATACTTGTCGTAGTCGTGGACTGCACCGAAATAACTCCTTTAAACGGGGTCTGGAGTAGAAAACTCGCAGGATTGACCTCGGTAATGGTCCCGGAAAACATCTCGCTCTCTTCCTGAAGCGTCCAATCCTTTACCTGCTTCGCGTTCAAGCCAAAAAAATCCGAGCCAACGATGAGGTCTCCTTCCGTGTCCAGATAATCCCCGAGTTTAATCGCCGCGACGACCGCAGATCCTCCGTACTTTTTTACCACCTGCGTTTTTCCATCCGTCTTCATAACAAACCGCATAGGAAGCTGTCCCCACTTCACCTGAAGATAAAACGTGGTGCCCACAATCTGGTCAACCTTGGCGCTCTTGATACTGATGGTGCTGTCGCGCTTGATATACACCTCGGGCGCGCCCGCGCCAACGCTCGCGGGAGTATAGTCAACGACGAGAGCGGAAACTCCCGTCGCGACAAAAAAGAGAAGGGTTCCAAACAACCAAAAGCGCGTATCTTTCATAGGGAAAAACTATACCTATACGTCGTCAAAAAGGCAATACTCCGTGCGACAAAAGAACGAGCGAGCGCGGAGAATTAATTAACAAAAAATGTCGCACGAACCGTAACCATCACCTCTTTCTCGACACTTCCGGTGTCATACTGTCCGTAATCGGCAATCTCTATTGAGTTCGGCGCGAGTACCTGCACCACTCCGCTTGAAGCGCTCTTCAATTTTCCGACGCCACGATCGCTTCCGCGCGCGATTTCGGTCGCGCGTGCCTTGGCGTCGCGGATAGCGGCGGCGAGAAGCTCCACGCGAAGATCCGAAAGTTTGGAATAAAAATACTCTGGCGGAAAAGTTTCAAACGAAATGTTCCGTGACGCCAATTCATTGACATCTTTTGCCACTTCGGTCACCCGCGCCACCTCTTCCGACTGAATCATGATCGGCTGACGAACCAGAAACTGCCGAGGTCCCGATGAACCGGCTTTGTCAAAACGGAACTGTTCGTTAACGGAGGGAGGTAGAATCGTAATCGCCGAATCGGGCAGTCCTTTCGTCTTTAAGAATTCCTGCACGACCACCACATCACGCGCCACATCGCGATAGCCCATTGAAAGATTTCCTTCGGATACTTCTTTAGAGAGAATCACCTGCCACTTCACCGCATCCGAAAGCACCCGTTTCTTTTCTGAGCCGGTAACCGAAAGCGTCTGGTCAGCGGAACGCGCCGATAGAAAAGCGAACGCGCCGATGAGCGAGGCAGCCACAAAACCGCCCGCAAGAACTATTGCGGCTCCTAAAATAGCGTTGCGCAGGTTGTTTGAAGCAGGGGGCATAATTGTTTTGTGAAATTTCTAATTTCTAAATTCTAAATGCGTATGTTCATTATACCGCATCCATTTACGGCGACAAGCGTTTCGCGCGTGGGCGTGCCACAAAAAACCAGAGGTAGAGCAGGAGAAGAAGCAAAACATTGGGGATAAAGACGCGAGGATCGCTCCAGTTGATGATACTCAGGTGGTAATCGGAAATCGGCCACAAAAACGGTGTTGGGAAAAAACGTTCCGTGTGCGTGAAGATATCAAAAATAATGTGGAGTGGCCACGCAAGCATCTCGTACACCGGACGCCTAAACAACAACCACATGAAGGCAAATACAACCGTAAAAATCACCAAACTGTGCGACCACTGGTAGAGCGTGTGAATAATTTGAGGGATTGCCTCGGGAGGTGGATGCCCGCCGGAAAACGAAGGATGGTAGTACCATCCAAGAAAGACGCCGAGAAAGTAGTATCCGAACGAAACGAGGTCGGGGAACATGCCGAAGAAAAATGAAATCCAAAAACTTCTCCGGTTTTTGCGTCCGAATGAGATACTACCCCACAGTCCATGCGAAAAAATGTCCATAGGAAAAATATATCTGGTACGCCACGCGTAAAAAACCGAAAAATGTATCCGTCACGAAATCGTTTTCTCTTTCACATACTTCCGTGAAAGAAAGTACAGAAACCATCCGACGAGAATACCAAGCACGACACCTCCGAAAATATCGCTCGGGTAGTGCACACCCGCCACGACGCGCGCGATTCCGATAAGAGCGCTCGTGATATAAAACCATATCCCCCACTTCCGGTCATACAGAAAGACAACCGTCGCGAGCGCGAAGAAAAAGCTGGCGTGTCCCGAAGGAAATGAAAAGCTTGACTCTGAAAAGAGCGCGATTACGGATGAATCGGCGACAAACGGCCGTAATCGGTGTACCACGAGACGGATAAATTCAACCAAACCGCGCGAGAGCAACGCCGCGCCGAATCCTTCCGCCACGAGAAACATCCGTTCCTTGAGAGAGAGAATCCTCGTCACAGCGAACACAAAAAATAAACCGGTCAAAAGGTACGGAAAATACTGCGCGAAAAATACGATACCGCTATCCAACAACGGGGATTTCCCAGCAAGGGAATTAAATGAGGAAAAAAGAAAAATATCCAGAGTGTTCATACCCATAGTTATATCATTGATTTCAAAATATCAAGATTCTTCTTATCCGGTCCATTGCCGTCAAATCCGGGAGTTTCAATGACGCACGGGATATGCTTCGTTTTTGGGTGAGTAAGAAGCAGACGAAACACTTCTTTTCCCACCTCGCCGTCACCGATATTCTCATGCCGGTCGCGCAGAGACCCAAACGGGTCGCGGCTGTCATTCATATGAAAACACTCCAGTCGTTTCAATCCGACACAGCGGTCAAACAATTTCAAAAATAAGTCCAGCTTCTCTTCACTCCGAAGGTCATACCCTGCCGCGTGCAAGTGGCAGGTATCAAGACATACCCGCACGCGGTCGTTTCCCGCATCCGCGATAATCTGACCAATTTCTTCCATCGTCATTCCGATCTTTCGCGTGCCCGCGTTCTCAATAATAAAGAGCGTATCCTCGGGTGTTGCTCGCAACACCGTCGTGATGTTCTTAATGAGCGTCCGGTATTTCGGGTTCTTTTCCCCTGGTAGTCCTAACTCTCCCTTCTTGATCTTCTCCTGTTTATCTTTGAATGAGCCGAGGTGGATGATACTTCCGCGAACACCAAGCTTTGAGGCGATGGTAAATTCCGCGATGAGAGATTCAACCGAATGGTCGCCGATAAATCCCCCATCCGCCAGATTGATGAGGTAGGATGCGTGAAAATATACGGGGTCAATCTTCCGCTTCATCTTCTCCGCGCGAAAAGCCGTCGCTTCCTCCTCCGATACTTTCGCGAGATTCCACCCGCGAGGACTGGCGGAAAACATCTGCAAACAATTTCCGCCAATAGCAACAATGCGCGGAAGCGCTTCGCTGTACCCGCCCGCAATGGACATATGTGCTCCAAAGACTGGCATATCCAACAGTATAGCAAAAGACACGGAGTTCGTAGAACTGCTTCTATTGAAACAGCGCGAAGAATTTCATGGGGTCAATTGAGATTCCGTTGAGACGCACCGAGAGGTGCAGGTGTGGGGAGAGCGCGTAGCCGGTTTCTCCGCTTCTGCCTATCTCCTGTCCGCGAACAACCTTCTGTCCTTCCTTTACGCGAAGCTCGGAAAGGTGCATAGACAGACTCACGACTCCCGAACCGTGGTCAATCGCTACGGTTTTTCCGTACACGATAAACTCGCGCGCGAGTCGCACGACGCCGTCGTTAACGGCAAACACC
>ORJL011934275.1_pt1 | contig 13276 bp, 9 predicted proteins | sample 1779941 | NCBI WGS metagenome assembly ORJL01 (sample SAMEA104232317, study PRJEB22302) | groundwater metagenome | biome: forest; feature: aquifer; material: groundwater | place: USA | collected 2011-08-07 | depth 5.8 m
CGTGGGGCCAGGCGAATGACCGGTAGCCGTTCGGAAGGCGGCCCCTAGTGAAGGGGTACTGGCCCGGGAACCCGATGTCGCGAAGGTAGTCGGTGCCCTCGAGGTCGAGGGGGGTGTAGAGCGGCTTCACGGGAGTGCCGCTCAGGGTCTTGAACTGCTCCTTGGTCTCAGGCCGCTCGCTCAAGCTGGGTTTTCGTACCTTCTCCTCCCAGCGTTTGAGGTCCTTTTCGATCGACATCGCTCGCTCCCACCCTCTAGGTCTTCTTCCGGTACTTTTTCCGCAGCTCTGCGTAGGAGATCTTCCCGGCGGCATTATGTGGCAGCTCATCGAGGAAGTCAACTGATTTGGGCCGCTTGTAGTCGGCTACGTGACCGCGGCAAGCCTCGATGATCTCGGCCTCGGTGGCTTCCTTACCCTTCTTCAGCACCACGCACGCCTTGACCGCCTCTCCCCAAATCGGGTGTTGGACGCCGATGACGGCGGCTTCGGCCACTGCCGGATGGAAGAACAGCGCCTGTTCGACCTCGGCGGGATAGATGTTGAGGCCGCCGCTGATTATCATCTCGCTCTTCCTGCCGCCAGTGAGGAACAGGAAGCCGTCCTTATCGAACTTGCCAAGGTCGTTGGTGTATATCCAACCGTTTCTGAGGGTCTGGGCCGTTGCCTCCGGGCGGTTGTAGTAGCCCAGCATCTGGTGGTCGCCCTTGAGTATGACCTCTCCGACCTCGCCGGCCGGTACCTCGTTGCCGTTGTTGTCGACCACCCTCACCTGCACGAAGGTGCAGGGCCTGCCCACCGAGCCAAGGCGCTCCGGAGTGTGCTCTTCCTTCCTGAGCAGGCTTATGGTCATTGCCGCTTCCATCTGGCCGTACACGTTCAAGAAAATCGGGCCCAGGTGGGCCATGGCCTCCTTGAGCCGCTCGACAGGCATTGGCGAGCCGCCGTACATGATGGTGCGGAGCGAGCCGAGCTTGCGTTTCTTGAAATCGGGGGCATCAAGAAGTCGGACAAGCACTGTGGGCACGGTCTTCACGACGGTGATCTGGTGTTTCTCGATGGTGTCGAAGGCCACGTCCGGGTCGAAGCGCGGGACGACGTAGTTGGTGGCGCCTTTCACCCACGCCGGGAAGATGAACCAGCCTGCGCCGTGGTAGAAGGGCTGAAGCGCTAGGAACCTGTCCTGGATCGAGAAGTCGTTCATGTGGTCGACGAAGAAGTTGCGGGTGATAGCGACCCGGCTCCAGTAGGGCAGGATGATGCCCTTGGGCTGGCCCGTGGTGCCCGACGTATAGCGGATCTCGCCGACGTCCTCCGGTTCGAGCTCCCCTTCAGGCTCCGTTGTGCTCGACTTCGCCAGCAGCTCCTCGTAATCTAGCATGCCGGTCTCTTTGTTGGGGAAACAGATGACCTTCAAGCCTTTGAGCTTGTCCAGGACCGGCCCGATGACATCGAGGCAGAATGCCTCGACTATCAGGGCCTTGGACTGCGTGTCCTGAATCTGGAACAACTGCTCGGGAGGTGTCAACCTCGGGTTCAAGGTTATCTGTGGCAGGCTTGCCTTGACCAGGGCGAACTCGACCTCGGGGTACTGGAGACAGTTGTGCATGAGGGTGGACACCCGGTCTCGGGGCTTCAAGCCGAGGCCCCGGAGGGCGTTCGCCAGGCGGTTCGCCCTGTCGTCCACCTGTGCGAAGGTGAGCCATTGGTCTCCGGCCACAATGGCGGGTTTCCGGGCAAAGAGTTTCGCGCTTCTCCTGATCAGGTCCTTGCGGCTGAGCGGGGGAATTGGCATCGTCTCCTCCCGAGAGTTTTCGAGCTGCCCGAAACCTATCGCTGCTAGGGTTGGCGTTAGACCTGCGTTGCTGCCAGGAAACCGTCTTCGACGGCTTTTCTGACGTTGCTGGGCTTGACGCAGTCCCCAATCTGGCGGATTTCGGGCGCCTTGCCTTCCAGCGCCTTGGCAAGTCCGGCGACTGGCTTCATGCCGACTGCCAGCACGACGGTGTCAGCCTCGAAGAACTCGACGTACTTGCGGTGCCGCGCCGTCCTGACCCCTTTGTCGGTTATCTCTGTCACGGCGGTGCTGGTTTCCATCCTGATTCCTGCCGCCGCCAGTCTGTCTATCATCACCCAGCGGTTCTTGGGCCCCATATCCGCAGCGATGCTGGGTAGCATCTCGAGGATGGTAACCTTCCTGCCTTGCTGGTGCAAGAACTCGGCGGTCTCGCAGCCTGTCGAGCCGCCGCCCACGATGACGACGGTGCGGCCTACAGGCGTACCGGAGAGGACGTCGAAGGGGCTGACGGCTGTCTTGCATGAAGCCCCCGGGATATTGGGGATGAGGGGCTCAGCCCCGGTCGCGACCATGACCACGTCCGGCTTGAGTTCGGCCACCGAAACGGGCGTGGCCTCTTCGTTGAGCCTTATTTCGACTCCGAGCTTCTTAACCTGGGTGGCCAGGTAATCGATGTAGAAGCCCCATTCCTCCTTGTGGGGTGGAACGATGGCGTAGAGCAGTTGACCGCCGAGCTTCGAGTCCTTCTCGAAAAGGACTACCTTGTGACCTCTGAGAGCGGCTACCCTTGCTGCTTCCATCCCCCCGGGCCCTCCGCCGATGACCACGACGCGCTTCGGCTGTTTGGTCGGGACGATGGCGCGCTCGGCCTCTTTCCCCAACTGGGCGTTCACGGTGCAGGCAACCGGCACGTCCCGGATCAAGTCGTCCCAGCACATGCAGCACGCAGTGCACATTCGGATGTCTGCAAGGCGACCCTCTCTGGCCTTGTTGGGTAGCTCGGGATCGGCCAGGAGCGGAGCGGCCATGGCGACCATGTCAGCCTTGCGTTCGATCAGGATCTTCTCAGCGAGCGCGGGGTCGTTGATGCGGATGTTGGTGATGACTGGAATCTTGACCGCCTGCTTGATGCCCTCGGCCAGGTAGACAAAGTTGCCGCGGGGCACAGACATCTGCTGCCGCGGCGCCCTGGTCTCGTGCCAGCCTGGATACATGCTCAACGCGTGGACGCCCGCTTTCTCGATCATGGAGGCGATCTCCTTCCACACTTCGAGGCCGACTCCCCAGGGTAGCATGTCATCGCCGGAGATGCGGCAGATGAAGGGGAAGCTGTCACCGACCCTCTTCTTGATGATGGCAACAGTTTCTAGCAGCAGTCGGGCGCGGTTCTGAAGTGGGCCGCCGTACTCGTCGGTGCGACGGTTGGTGAAAGGGTTAATGAACCGGTCGAACAGGTTCCCGCCGACGGCCTGAAGCTCGATGGCATCGAAATCGGCTGCCCTAGCCCTGGAGGCGGCATCCCCAATGGACTCCTCGATGACGCGGATTTCCTCTACCGTTAAGGCCCGGACCCTGGGCAGGTAATCGGCCCGCTCGAAAGCTGGGTGGAGTCCTGTGGTGGGGATTTCAACTGCGGAGGGCCCGACGTCTTCGGGGGTCCCCTGTTTGCCCTTAGGAGACCAGTAGCCGTAGACAGCCAGTTGGGCGGCGGTCTTGCTCCCGTTGTCGTGGACTACCTTGTTCCACTCCTTGAGCTTTGGGATATCGGCATCCTCGTAGATGTTCACCTTGCCGATGTCCGCCCGCCTGCCAGGGTAGAGGGCCTGGAGCGCTCCTATGACGATGAGGCCGACGCCACCCTTCGCGCGGGCGGCGTAGAAGTTGACCTGGCGGTCGCTGTCGTCATAGTCGTAGTGGGTGGTCATGGCGGACATGACCAGGCGGTTGTCCAGCTTTAGACTACCCAGCTTGATCGGTTCGAAGAGCCTAGTCAGTCTTGCCATCAGTTGCAGCCCATATCCAGCGTTCTGTGCAGACAGTTGCTTCCGATGTTACCGGGACTTGCGTTGTCCGGCGGATGATTTCTCGAAGAAGTCCGTCAGGAGCTTGCAAAGCTCGTCAGCTCTCGACTGGATGACGTGGATACAGCCATCCTTAATGCTGGCCCAGCGTGCTCCGGGTATCATCTTGGCAGCCATCTCTGCGCGCTGGAGGAAAACTGGTTCGTACCGCCCAGTTGATTGTACCACCAACGTCGGAGCTTTGATCTTGCCCAGTCCAGAAACGAGGTCGTGGCAGCGCACCGCCCTGAGTGTGTTGGCGGCGCCCGGTCTACCCAGGAGGTTGTCCATGATGTAGTCATTCATGAACTCGAGGTCCTCTTGAGAGATGTCCTCGAGCGGCAGCCAGTAGTAGTCGATGTTCTTGGCGTCCATTAGCCTTGTGCATGCCCGCTGGTGCAACCTCATGAGATGGGAGCCGTCCGCCTTCAGCTCGATGATGGGGATTTTCGGGTGCTCGACAGGCTTGTCCATCTCGGTGAGCAGGCGCGCCCGCTCCTCGGGGAGGTAGAGCGGTAGACCGGTTGGCGCCAGGGCTGTAACTCGCTCGGGGTACGAGATGGCCAGTTGGGCGGCGACCACGGCGCCTGTGTGGTGACCGGAAATCCGGATCTTTTTGATCCCCAGGTTATCCATGAAGTCTACGATGACTTCGACGAGGTCTGGGACCCCGAAGGGCGTGGGCAAGGGGTCCGAACTGCCGAACCCTGGCATGTCGATGGCGAAGGTCTGGTAGTGGGGGGCCATGACTTTCATGAGCCGTGCATAGGCGCCAGAGCTCCGGGCGGTCTGGTGCAAGAACAGTACTGGCTCGCCGGCACCGAGGGTCTGGTAGTGGATTTGTTGCCCTTTGCGTGTTTCGATGTAACCGCGCCTCACGTGCTCCTCCTACGCTCGATAGCAGGTCTGCGACCCCTCGGCCACTGAACGACGTCAATGGGCTATCAGTACTTGCTTGGATAACGTACCGCAAGCGGAAGCACCGCTACAAGATTCATCGCCGCAGGACTTGTATCGTATCCTCGAACAACGACACGCCTTCGCAAAGTGCCAACCCGCAAGATTTGCTACGCCATGCCGCTTGGACGGTTACGGGCAGCCGAAGCCCGGCGGGGCGTTCCACCACTGCCGTTACCCTGATGCATTCACCCATTTGGCTCCACCCCCTCCTCCCCGACTTCGGGCGCTCTTGTCATGCTCAGTCCTTCGGAGGACTCAGCATCTGGGGTGGGGTCACAAGTCCTACGCCGCGGCAGAGAACGAAGCAGACGTCGCCCGAGCTGGCTGACGCAGCCTTGGTTTGGCGGTGCCAGAGTAGAGTCCAGGGGATCCCCGACAGGTCTGGACTCTTCAGGCTGGGGGGACGGCGCAGGGCCCCACAACAAACCGCATCCCCCTTCGCAGCTTCTGGGGAAGGGGGAGATAGGGGGATGAGGTCGTAGGCCCTGAGATCAGCCGCCGGTCAATTCTAGGGGTGTGAGCCGGCAGCCACGGTTGGACCGTCTGTGATGGTAACTATCTTCGCGGCCATAGCCAGGGCGACCGCGTGGGCTCGGTCGACGGCGGAGAGCTTCTCGCGGGCCCTTTGCAGGCTCGCTTGCACCGTCCGGACGCTTACGTGGAGCTCGTCGGCAATGGCCCGTTCCGAGTTCCCCTCGGCTATCCTCTGGAGGACGAGTTTCTCTCGGGCCGTGAACGTCTGGTTGACCAATCGAGTGGCCTGCGAATCAGGGACGAGGACTTGCTGAAGCAGCGGTTGTGAAATGACGGTGCAGTTGCGATTAATGATTCCCACCGCCTTCACGATATCGGAGATCTGGGCCTCGAGGCTCAACAGGGCGGCCGGAACGGCCTTGATGAGGCGGCCAAGGGCCGGCATGTCTGCATCGAGGCGGGCGATGATGACGAAAGATAGGTTCGGCTGGAAACGACGGAGGGCAGCCAACTGGTCGACGTCGTCCATTCCTTCGATTCGGGAAGAGGTGACCACGACGTCGGGCAGTTGTTCGCGTACGGAAGTCTGAAGCTGGGCGAAGTCCGGGGCCACAGCGACGATCTCCATGCCGTCTTGGGTCCCGAGGGCGCCGGCCATGGACTCCATCCAGAGGCGTCCCCCTCCGGTGATGGCTATTCGTACACAGGGCGGTGCTACAATCTTCTGCACTTGCTTAGTTACCATCCCTGGCTCGCATCTTTCGTAGCTCCGCGATGGTTCGCCCCAGGTTAAATTCTAGTGGCGTTCTGTTGTGGTGTCAAGGTGTCTGCCACTTTCCCCTTGCCGCTCGCGTACATACGTTCTAAACTACCCGTATCCAGAGATCGAGGCGGAGAGCCAGTTCAGGCTTCCGTGAGACGGGAGAGTGCATCGGGGTGAGGACATTTGCTGGGTGCCACACGCGCGGTGATTTGATCGGGACAGGTTCAAATGTCGGACGATCAACCCAAAAGGCCCGCGAAAACGCCCGCCGACTGAAAGAAATCGTCGTCGACGGGCAACTTCGCAGCAGGAGTAATCAAAATCGAAAAATCGACTCCTTCGCCGAGTCGCGCTATCAAGTTTTGGAGGCCCAAAAACCATCCCCGCACTTCCGTCGAGGCTCAAAAAATAAAAAATACGTTCAAGTTCCCGTTCCAACAGGTATAGCCATGTCGAGCAATCAAGTTGAACCTGTTGGAGTGGCCTTCGGGTTGCGGAGGTCTGGGGTGATTGGCTCCCCGGGCAGGACTCGAACCTACGACCAAGCGGTTAATCCCGACTGGTCGGGACTCTACCGAACTGAGGTGTAGGTTGGCTCCCCGGGCAGGACTCGAACCTACGACCAAGCGGTTAATCCCGACTGGTCGGGACTCTACCGAACTGAGGTGTAGGTTGGCTCCCCGGGCAGGACTCGAACCTACGACCAAGCGGTTAACAGCCGCTCGCTCTACCGAACTGAGCTACCGGGGAACCTGACAAACATCTGTGGCAGCGAGCGCTGTCACAGCGGATAAGATTATAGCACAACGTACAACGCGGAAATCCAGACGTGCCAGGAGTGCTGAGTGGTCAAGCACCATCTCGACGGGACTCTGCGGCCCGGGCAATATGGAGTTCGATGGCTTTTGAACTCTTCAATGCCTTCAGGCGTCGTTCCTCAGCCACAGCTTCCGAGCGGGTCTCGAATTGCTGAGTGAAGACCAATTTCCAGGGCCTCTTGCTCTTGGTCCAGAAAACCTTGCCCGAGTTATGCCGTTCCAGCCGCTGTTGGAGGTCGGACGTTTGCCCGATGTATGACCTGCCCTTGGGGTTTTGGATGATGTAGACAAAGAAGGGCATATGAATAACCTCGGGGGCCAACTGCCAAACCGACCAAGCGGTTAATCCCGACCTTGTCGGGACTCTACCGAACTGAGCTACCGGGGAACCTGACAAACATCTGTGGCAGCGAGCGCTGTCACAGCGGTTAAGATCATAGCACAACGTACAACGCAACTGGGGTGGGGGGAACGTCGGCCTATGCTTTTTGAAGCGGAGCGAAGCTGAGAAGTAGTTTCTTGACTCCGGCGGTCCCCTTGAACGCAACGGTGATTTCGTAGTCGTTGGTGGTGGGGACGCAGCTCACGACAACGCCATCGCCGAAGACGCCGTGCTTGACGATATCCCCGGCTTTGAACCTCGCTGGGATGGCAGGTTGGGGTTTCACGGGCGCAAGTCTAGCGGGTTTCCACTCGTATTGGGCCTCTTTGAGGGGCTTGCGCTGCTCCGGGGCTTTGATGAGTTTGGTTGGGATATCGGCCAGGAACTGCGAGGGCGGGTTGACGGCTCTGTTTCCTAGGTAGGACCGACGGAATGCGCGCAGGAGGTAGAGGCGCTCCTTGGCCCTCGTGATGCCCACGTAGCACAGCCGCCGTTCCTCCTCCATCTGCTGAGGGTCGTCGAAGGAGCGAATGTGGGGAAGGACGCCTTCCTCCATTCCGGTGATGAAGACGACCGGGAACTCTAGCCCTTTCGCCTGGTGCAGGGTGATAAGGACAGTGGACTCGCTCCGCTCTTCGAGACTGTCGACGTCCGAAACCAGTGAAACACTCTGTAGGAACTGAGCGAGACCCTCGCGGGGCTCAAGGCTGTCGTACTCTTTGGCGACAGTGCGCAGTTCCAGGATGTTCTCCCACCGGTCTTCTCCTGTGTCCCCACCATCCTGGTGGTTGCTTTCGAGGAGGTGGTGGCGGTAGCCGGTGGCCTTTACCACCTCGTCGAACAGGTCTGGGACGCTCAACTGGTGGCTCTTGGCTTCCAGGCCCTTGAGCAACTCCAGAAACTTGCCGAGCGCTTGGGTCGTGCCGGGTTTGAAGGCCGGAGCCGTTGATGGACCCTCACCCTTGTCGTTCGACAGTAGTTGGAGAGTGTCATAGATTGGCAGATTCAGGCCTTTGGCCCAGCGAGAAAGCTCATCGATGGTGCGCTGGCCGATGCCACGGAGGGGTACGTTGATGACCCGCAGCAGGCTCACGTCATCTTGAGGGTTCTGGAGGAGTCTCATGTACGCGAGGACATCCTTGACCTCGCGCCTCTCGTAGAACCGTGTCCCGCCTACAAGCCTGTACTTCATTCCGTAGCGTAAGAACTCTTCCTCGAGGGCTCTGGATTGGGCGTTTGTGCGGTACAGGACAGCGCAATCGCCCGGCTTGTACTTGGCTGTTTTGACCAGCCTATCGACTTCGCCGACGACGAAAGCCGCCTCTTCCTTTTCGTCGTAAGCCTCGACGATGGAGATGGGCGAACCCTGCTGGTTCTCTGTCCAAAGGTCCTTGGCCTTGCGGTGCTTGTTGGCCGAGATGAGATGATCTGCCGCCTCGAGGATCGTCTTGGTGGAGCGGTAGTTCTGCTCGAGGTAAACGGTCTTCGCCTTGGGGAAGTCCCGCTCGAAGTTGAGGATGTTGCGGATGTCGGCGTGACGCCAGGAGTAAATGGACTGGTCCGGGTCGCCTACAACGCAGAGGTTCTTGTACTTTCCGGCCAGGAGGCGGGCCAAGGTGTACTGGGTCAGGTTCGTATCCTGGAACTCGTCGATCATGACGTGGAGGTAGCGGTCCTGGTACTTCTCCTGGACCTGCTTGTTTTCCTGCAGTAGTTTCACGGTCTTGAGGAGAAGATCGTCGAAGTCCAGGGCCTTGCTGCGGGTAAGGAAGGCCTCGTAACGCTCGTAGACGCGGAGCACCAACTCGTCGAAGTAGCTCGATTTGGTGCGGGCGAACTCGGCTGGGGTGAGCAGCTTGGCCTTCGCAGAGGAGATGACAGAACGGATGGACTGAGGCGGGTATCTCTTTGGATCGATTTGAAGCTCGAGCATTGCGCGCTTGATCTGGCTGGCCTGGTCGTCATCGTCGTAGATGAGGAAGTCTTTGTCGAGCCCGGCGTGCTGGGCCTCTATGCGGAGGAGTCGGGCGCAGATGGCATGGAATGTGCCCATGGTGAGGTCTTGAGCCGAGTGGGCGAGAAGGCGATGGACCCGTTCCTTCAACTCCCTCGCGGCCTTGTTGGTGAAGGTAACGGCCAGAATCCGGTAAGGGCTTATGCCGCAGACTTTCACCAGGTACGCGATTCGATGGGCGATGACCCGGGTCTTGCCGCTTCCAGGGCCTGCGACTATGAGGACAGGGCCCTCGATGGCCTCGACGGCTTCGCGCTGTGCCGGGTTCAGTCCTTCAAGGATATCCATACCAACCTAAGACCTCAGCCTGCATTATATCAAAGGGTTACTGAGAAGATGGTAAGATGAAAAAGATGGGGATGCCGAATACTGGAGACGGAGGGATTCGTGAAGACGAGCGCCAGGAACCAGTTGGCGGGAACAGTCACAGAGGTGAAGATTGAGGGGTTGGTCGCCCAGATCAAGCTGAAAGTCGGAGACAGCCAGGTTACCGCGTTAATCACGGCAGACAGCGCCAGGGAAATGGGGCTCAAAGTTGGAGACAAAGCGACTGCTGTCGTAAAAGCGACATCCGTGATGATCATGAAATAGCACTGGCCGGACGGCCCGGCCTAGGGCACAAACAGCGGCTCTTTTTCGGTAATGACCCGCTTCTCGCTGGCTATCTCTTTACGAAGCCACTTGGGGAGGGCGAACAGCCCTGCGTGGGCAGCACCGTCGTACATGCGAAGTGGCTTCGAAACCCTTGCGGCTATGCGTTTGTCTATCTCCTGTGGGGTGAGCTTGAGCGGGTCCGCGCGGCGGCTCGCCATTGCGAAGCCCCACGTGCTGCCGAACGATGGCACGGGCGCGTGGTAAGAAAACACCTGAGGGAAGACCTGCCGCAAGGTGTTGTTGACTGCCGTGAATGCCCACGTCATGCCCATGTCGGTGGGGCCGGCCTGCGCCACGAACACGCCGTCGGGCGAGAGTTTCGTGGCAACCATCTTGTAGAACTCCTTGGTGAAGAGGAGCCATGCGGGGCCGCCCTCAAGAGGGTCAGGGATGTCCATGATGACGATATCGAAGGTGCCCTTGTAGTTGACGAGATATTCTTTGGCGTCGGTGATCACAAGCTCGGCGCGAGGGTCATCGAAGGAACCCTGGTGCCACGCCTGCAAGTGCTTCTTGCATAGCTCAACAACGTCTCCGTCGATGTCCACCATGACGGCTTTCTGCACCGTCTTGTGGGTGAGGGCCTCCCGGAGAGTCGCACCCTCGCCGCCGCCAGCGATGAAGACGGACTTGGGGCCTTCGTGACAGATCATGGGAGGTTGAACGAGTGCTTCGTGATAGACGAACTCATCGAGCTCGGCTGACTGGGTCTTGCCATCGAGGACGAGAGTGCGTCCGAAGGGGACGGTCTCCAGGACTTCGACTACCTGGAAAGGCGTATGCCCCGTGTAGACTAGTGACTTAAGTTGTCGCTGGAGCAGGAGGGTGGGGTTAACATACTCGGTGTACCACTTGGAAGCAACCTTTTGCATTCGACTCCGATCAAGCAACCGGGACTTTCTGTAACACGCCCCGCTTCAGTTCGATGATGGTGGGTTCTTCAGCCTCGAGCGCTTTTACGATGAGGGCTGCCGCCCTATCCGGCTGAAAAGAGACCCCACAGGTGAAAATGTCGGCCGCCGCGTAGCCGTACTCGGGCCAGGTATGAATCGAGAAATGGGACTCGGCGATGGCGACGATGCCGGTGACACCCTGTGGGGAGAACTGGTGAAACGACTCGCTGAGGATTGTCGCTCCGACTGACTCGGCGGCAGATAGGAGGCAATTCCGAATGAAGCCCAGGTCGTTTAGTTTTACCCTGTTGCACCCTTTAAGTTCCAGCAGAAGTTGTGTTCCAAGCGCATTCAATCTCACCCGCCCCCATGCTAAATTATTCAGACAAATAGTCATTATATAGTTTACTGCAAGATTAGCAATAGGTAGTGAAGGGAAGTGTTCCAAAAGTCTCAATTCGGCTTGATGTCTTTGCTTTTGCGGTCCAGGCGCTCTAACTTGGACGTTCATCCAGATGAGGATGGTAGCGTTTCGAATCAGGTCCCCAGTCAAAGAATAGGCCGACGCCAGTGCCCTTCATCGCAGTCGCCTGTTGCTCGCTAACAGGCAAATTCACCCTATTCAAGAGAAGGGGGGCTGGCTTGCCAACCAACGAGGCGTAGGTCTCAACCGCGTACTCCCCTGCCAAGAACTCGAAGTGCGTGCCGTCCTTCGGCAGGAGGAAATGGTGATTAAACGTTGCCCCATTTTCAGTGACTAGAAGACCACTGCCACGGGCCAAGGCACCCTCGCCATAAACCCAGATGCTAAAGTTTTGTACTGACTCTCCGCGCTGCAACTTTACGAACATGTTTTCAATTATCTGGCCCCGTTTCGCGGTACTATACAAGAGCGTCCGCAAAAAGACCTTTGGGTCGTCAGATCGGCTGTCGGGACCGAAAAACACCAGTGTTGGTTGGGTCATCCGCAGAGTGCCACGCCGGAACAAAGTAAGCCACGCTGTGACCCCCGAGACTACCACGGCCAGTAGCGAAATGACAATGCTAGCTACTGCCACTGTTCACCTCCGAAAGGGGCGAACCCTTGACAATGTCCAAGAGGGATAAGGGGACTGAAGGGATGAGGATCCTTTCGGGAAATCGCTCACTCCTTATCGCCAATGACTTTAATGTGGAGATCGCGGAGCTGTTCGTCGCGTACCACATCAGGTGCGCCGGTCATAACGTCGATGGCGCTCTGGGTCTTGGGGTAGGCGATAACCTCGCGAATGCTCTCTTCGCCGCAGAGGAGCATAACCAGGCGGTCGATGCCGGGAGCGATGCCGCCGTGTGGCGGCGTGCCGTACTCGAATGCGCGGAGCATGTGCCCGAACTTGAGCTCGATGTCAGCCTGGGTGTAGCCAAGCACCTGGAATATCTTCGACTGCAAATCGCGGTCATGAATCCTTATGCTGCCGCTGGCAAGCTCGTAGCCGTTGCAGACCATGTCGTAGCTGTTGCCGCGGACCTTCGCGGGGGCGGTGTCCATGAGCGGGATGTCCCCATCGAAGGGCCTGGTGAACGGGTGGTGTGCAGAGTCCCAGCGCTTCTCCTCTTCCTTCCACTCGAACATGGGGAAGTCGGTGACAAAGGCGAACGCCATGAGGTCTTTCCTGGCGAGGTTAAGGCGCTTGCCAAGCTCCACTCGAAGCTGGCTGAGAGAAGCGTTCACCGTGGCGCTGTCGGCGGCGACGATGAGTATGAGGTCGCCCATCTTTGCATCTAATGACCGGGCCAGGGACTTTAGCTGGTCGATGGTCATGAACTTGGTCATGACTGATTTGACGCTGGTTTCGGTCAGGGTATCGATGCTGGCGCCATCGGTGAGGCCGATGGTCACGAGACCTTTGGCTCCCTTGGCCTTGACCAGCTCAGTCAACTCGTCGAGCTGGCGGCGGTTGTAGCCAGCGCAACCGGGGGCGCAGATGCCCTTCACTTTACCGCCCTGCGCGAGGGCTGTCTTGAAGACGTTGAACTGGGTCTTCGATGCGATCTCGGAGAGGTCGTGGATCTCGAGGCCGAAGCGCAGGTCGGGCTTGTCCGTGCCGTACTTGTCCATGATGTCGGCGTACTTGAGCCTCGGGAAGGGCTTGATGAGGCTGTAGTGTGGTGTGATGGACTCGATCAGGCCGGTGAAGAGCTCCTCCATCAGGTCGAGGATGTCCTTCTGTTCGACGAAGCTCATCTCAACGTCCAACTGGGTGAACTCGGGCTGGCGGTCGGCGCGAAGGTCTTCGTCTCGGAAGCAACGGGCTATCTGGTAGTACTTCTCCATACCAGCCACCATGAGCAGTTGCTTCAACTGCTGGGGTGACTGGGGAAGGGCGTAGAAGTGGCCTGCGTGGATACGGCTTGGGGCAAGGGAGTCGCGGGCGCCCTCAGGGGGGGTCTTAATCAGGATGGGCGTGTCAACCTCGATGAAG
>ORJL011146060.1_pt1 | contig 13274 bp, 15 predicted proteins | sample 1779941 | NCBI WGS metagenome assembly ORJL01 (sample SAMEA104232317, study PRJEB22302) | groundwater metagenome | biome: forest; feature: aquifer; material: groundwater | place: USA | collected 2011-08-07 | depth 5.8 m
AAGCGCTTAAGTCAATAGCTGGCAATAGCGCATTTTGAGTTACTAATCCTATCTCAACAGACCTTCTGCTGGGCCCAGGTCTCTTTCTATCAGTAACAGAAAAGCTCATCATGTCATAGTTGCATCTTAAGATTCCTGTTTCTGGATTTTGTAAAAACCCCGGATACAATTCTCTAGGACCATAAGCAGCAGCTATAGCAATAGTTTTTCCAATCCTAAAATATGCACTTCCATCAGCCCTCTTTATTATGCCGACCTTTGCTTCCATCTCTCTGGGCTGGTCAAGCTTTCTTCCGTCAAATCTTTTGCTATATACCATTTTTTTCTCCCTTCTCTAAAAATTCTTTAATCCTATCAGTTAATCCGTCAAGATGGCTTTCATGCTGTATTTTGTAGATTGCATTTGTTGCCAATGATTCAGACTCTGAACTTACTCCAGATATCCAAATTTTTCCATTCTGCCCAACTACAATCTTACAATTGGTTTTTTCTTTTATCAAATTAACCATCGAGCCTTGCTTGCCTATTACTCTTGGAACTTTGCTGGAACTTACTTCGATGAGCTTTCCGCCCTTTAATTTTCTTAATCCTGGCCCTTTCATTGTCAGGTCTATTATCTTGCTTCCTGAAATATGAGAGATCTGGGCAGCAATGATTTCTCCAAAATCATAATATTGAGTTAGATCAGCCCTTTTTTCTATAAATTCAGATGTTGCATCCTTTAATCCAAGGTTTGCTTCAAACGCCCATCCTATATCAACTCTCCATCCAGAAAATCCGATATCAGCAATTTTTCCTATTACTATATCCTCTTTTTTTGGAATATATCTTCCTGATAATGGAATTAATTTTATCACTCTGCCGCTTATGCTTATTAAGCCAAGATGCATTGCTATTATCTTGTCCTGTTCTCTAAAAACACCATAGCTAGGCAGATAATCCATGCCTTCTGCAAGGACCTCTCCCGGAACAACTATTTCCTTGTCTTTCACTTTCAATTCACTCATTTTCTTTTCTCCTTGATATTATTTTTTCAGAATTCATTTTGATTTTATCACTTTAGTTTCTACATTTCCCTTAGTTAGATGGTTTAATTCATTGAATAAATCGCTTTGAAGCCCGGCAGGAACTTCCACTATGGCAACCAAGCTTCCGTCACTTTCCCAATTTTCGCTCAAAAGTTTTCCGTAACGTTTTAATATGGAAAAACTCTGTCCTGAAAATTGCGGTGGAACCTTAACGCTTAGCTCTCTTATCTCATACCTTATTGGCAGGATAGGGCTAATTTTTTTTATGATCTCTTGCATTTGGGATTCTGCTGTTTTATAATGATCTATGTTTACCTTTGCCTCTTCCAAAGCATTCTGAATTCTTTGAGGAGGATGTGGCAGGTTAGTTTTTGGGTCGATTGCATTTCTATGGATTAAGTTAATTACTTGAAGTCTTTTTTCTTCCCTCAGCTTGTTCATGTATTCTGTAGTTAATTGTATCTCTCCTTGTTTCAGGATTGTTTCCGCAATTTTATTTTTGTCATTTGTATTGAATATTTTCTGCATTTCATGCTCATTTGCTTTAGTGCCTTTTCTTAAGTCATAGAATATGTCATTAGTTACCAAAACATCATCTAGTTTAAATTTCCCCTGCCTAAAACCTATAGCTTTTTCAGGAGTTTCTACCAAAATTTCATAAGTTTCATGCTTTATCTTTAGTTTTACTGTGATTGCTTTATTAATATCTATCATCTTATTCTTTTACTAGTTTCTTTACATAGTCTTTTTTCAGTCTTTGAAATTTTGCATCCTCGTTTTTTATAAAAGCTCCATCAACTCTATCCATTCTAAAATCTTTTCCTAGAACTTTTTTTAAAATATCAACGCATAATCTTATTCCATCATCAACTGTAATATTTTCCTTATACCTCTTTAATAGCATCTCTTTGATTTCAGTTTCCGCCTCTCCTATTGCTGTTGCTTTATATTCAAAATATATTCCAGTTGGATCGGTAACAAAAAGTCTTGGTGTCTTGTCATCTATGCCCCCAAAGATAATGCTGATTCCAAATGGCCTCGCCCCCCCATATTGAGTAAAAGCCTGCTTCATGTTGCATATTTCCTTTACAATAGAATGAGTGTCCATTGGCCCATCGAATGTAACTCTATGTTGCTGTGCCATTACCTGGGCTTTTTCTATTAAAACACGGCCATCGCTCAATATTCCAGAGGCTGTTGCTGCGATATGCTCATCAATTTGGTAGACTTTTTCTATTGATTCTGGAACTATAAATGTGTCCAAAATTCTTTTGTCTGCTACCAATAAGACTCCGTCTTTGCATACTAGACCCATTGCGCTAGTACCCTGTCTTACGGTTTTCTTTGCATACTCTACCTGTACCAATCTTCCGTCAGGACTAAACATCGTGCTGGTCCTGTCATATCCCATCATCTGATGATTATTTGCTTGTTGTTGCATTTTAAGATCCTCCTTTTTCTAATCTTTTTTCAGCTTTGTTTAAAATTCCGCTTACGCTTATTGTATTAACAATAACATTTTGATTGTTGATATTTTTGATAAGACCTAAGCTTACCTTTAATTCGTTTACGAACTTGTTGCTCACTTTTAATATTCCTTTGTTGTCCTTAAATATGTCTATATGGATTACCCCGGATTTTGCCAATCCTAGCTCTCCCAAAAACCTCAAATTGGCTTCATCAATGGCTTTTTTTACTTCATTATACATAAATTTCTTGTCTGAGACTACCTCATAGACGAGGTATCGCTTTTTTTCCCTTAATGCTGGTGATATTGGTTTTATTCTTTTAATTTTTCATCACCTAAAACGAGAAGAAAATTGTTTTAACATCTAGTCCCTTCTCTCATCCACGTTTTAGATAAAAATAATGGTTTATAAATTTTATGTTTCGTCTGAAGCAAAAGAAACACACAAATTTCTTAAGATTTAAATGTAACCACTCTATAAAAGTAACAAATAGAAAGATTTATAAACAATAAAATTCTTCAATTTTACATAGAATTTAATAAAAATAGTGAGGTAAAAATGATTGAGAATATTGAATTAAAAATAACGCAATTAGGTCATGATAAATATCATGAGATAGTTAAATATATTGAAAGTACTGATCTGTTTACTTTTGTTAGTGATAGAAAGAAAGCTTTTAATGTAAAAAATATTGGAGAACCGAGAACAAGTGGAAATCGCACAGTATATTCTGATGTTACTTTAAGTTATCATCAACCAGCAAAAGAAGACGAAGTAGATACTGGAAAAAAATTACTTGCAGGGTTAGTTGATATTATTTTAAGAGAAGAAAACGAGATAAAATAAGAATGACACAAAAATATTCAATTACTAAGAAAGATGAATTAGTAGAGATTTCTACAGCGGCTGGCGTGTTCATAATGCCTAGCCAAATTTATGATGCATATTATGAAGAAAACAGACCAAAACAGGATAGATTAGACTATGATTTTGGAAGTTTCTTCTCAAGGGCAACATTTCCTAAACCTAAGCATGAAAGGTTTGGAGAGCCTAAAGAATATGAGGCGGAATTAGATGGGAAAATAATGCAGTTCGTTAGAGAATCTGGAATAAAACCTGAAGAATATTTAGATAAATACAAATATCGTGGCAGTGAAAAAATGAAAGAATTAAGATTGCCAAAAGAAATTCTAGACTTAGTAGCAAGAGAAAAATTGTTTTATAGATTTTCAACTAACGGTGTAGATAGACTTATAGGAATAGAGCATGAAGCAATAGCTGGATCATATTTTGGATTTTTTAAACATCCTTTTATGGGGGGCTATTCAACAGATCAAGGAGTGGTAGCAAAAGCAAAAGAACAAAGAGAAAGAGAAGTAATTTCTGGAGATTGTGCAGTCACTATAATGGGATTTCCTTTATATGTAAAAGATGAAAAAAGAGATTCTTTTACATGGGGAGATTATCATGCTAGAGCTTTGCCTGTTCTAGAAAGGTTAAGTACGAAACAGTTAATTGATGCATTAAGTCAAATCTATCAATCATCAAGATTAGATAAATCACCAAATAGTTTAGAAGACATAAGTGCTGCTAAAGTTCAATTAAAAGCCGTTCAGTTTGATAAAAATTTATTGGCAATTCCTAAACCTATATCACTCGAATTTTTAGTTGGAAAGGATGTTGTAGCAAGAAGTAAAGATAGATCTTTATTATCAAAACTAAGACCAAAGAAAACAGATGTTAAATATTTAGAGACTATTAAATTCCCAGATCAAACTACCCATTATATTGACATTAAAACAAAGGATGGGATTCATGTATTAAGAGAAGTTCTACCTTCTGACAATTGGGTTGAAAACTATTATAGAAGAGTAATAGATTCATTATCACAAAATCACTGATGAGAGAAAAAATTACAAAGGTAAAACAAAAATGAAAGAAATTAAATCGTTAAAAGATATAATGAGAGATTACAAAAACGATTTTTTTATTTTAGAAGGCCTAGTTAAAGCAGCAATGCTTGACCCAGAAGCTACTGTTAGATCAGCAGCAATAGAAGGTTTAAAAGAATTTGGGGGTAAAGAATATGGTGGTGTTGTTAAGAGACTATTTAATGGTGACAATCAAATTTTTTTAGTAATGCAGTTACCAGATTATTCGCCTACAACTTTTTGTGTGTGTGATATTCCAAATGAATATATAGGCAAGCCAACAAGAGTTTATCCAGCAATATTAAAATGACTGCTTATTTTAAATCACATTATAAGAAAGAATTTGGGGTAAAACAAAAATGAAAAGATTCGGAAAAATAGCAACATTGGGAAGTTTAGTTTTAGCTTTAAGCGGTTGCTCAGAAGATGCTAGACAACGTTCAATACAAAGAAATATAACTGAAGTAAATAAAGTATTTGATAATGGAATTACTAAAGACCTTATGCTTTATTTGTCATGTGACGGTATCGATGTAGGCCCAGAAATACATTTTGTTGATATTGAAGGAGATGGCAAAACAGTAGAGCAATATGTATTTAGATATGACAAAAAAACTGGATTTCCAAGTCCATTTGGATATCAAAAGAACTTAGTAAGACCCGGTGCTAAACCTAAATACGACCCAAGTAATATACATAAGATACAAAGAACTATGACTCCACAAGAAGAAGTGCAAATAGACTCTTCATATCAAGCTTTATTAAAAATGTATCAAAGATAAATTTATTTCTTTTTTTTATTTAAGTATCAACCTTAAATGTTACAAAACAAAAACCGAAAAGTATTTAAATTTCAGATTTTTCACAGATTTAACTGGTTCTTATGAAAGTTAAGAGGCGAATTAAATGCAAGGAATGAAAAAAAGGTTACAGACAGGAACAACAACTATCGGTATTGTATGCAAGGACGGAGTTGTATTGGCAGCTGACAAGAGAGTTAGCGCCGGTTACAGGATTGCCCACAAGGCATTTGACAAGATACATCAAATTTCTGATAACATGGCAGTTACCACAGCTGGCCTGGTTTCAGATGCACAATTGATTACTAAATTAATCAGGGCTGAATTAAGATTAAAGAAAATAAGGGAGAATAGGGAAGCTACAGTAAAAGAAGGTTCTAATTTATTAGCAAATATAGTATATGCAAACATAAGGAGAATGTCTATGGTTCCAGGAATTGTAGGATTTTTATTGGCAGGAAAAGACAATTCCGGCTATCAATTAGTAGAGATTGGAATAGATGGCTCAATTTCAACATTTGACGATTATACAAGTGATGGTTCTGGTTCTGACTTGGCAATTGGAGCTTTAGAAGCTAGTTACGTTAAAAATCTTTCAGTAGAGGAAGGAATTAAACTAGCGCTGAAAGCAATAAATTCAGCTGTTCAAAGAGACATGCCAACAGGCGGCGGCATTGATATAGTCACAATAACAGATAAAGGCGTCAAGAAGGTTTTAACAAAAACTATAGAAATGAAGGTATTATAATTCTCAAAATCAAAACTAAAGTTTTGAAATAGTGATTATATAATAAACTTATAATAAACTAAAAAATGAAATTTATTTTAAAATTTAAAAGAGTAAAGTCGGGAGAATAAAATAATTACATATAAAAATGGCAAAGATATTAGATGAAGTATTAAGCAAACTGCCTGAAAACGCTTCCATCAGCGAAGCTGGTTTCGAGGGTGCAAACATAGTATTGTATACAAAAAACAAGGAATTCTTTTTGAACAATAATGGCTATATTAAGGATATAGTAAACGACATAAAGAAAAGAGTTGAATTAAGACCAGATCCAAGCATCGTGATGGAGCTTGAAAAAGCCAATGAAATAATAGAAAATATCTTCCCAAAAGAAGCAGGAATTACAAATATTATTTTTGATCCTCAAAGATCAAGAGTAATCATAGAGGCAGAAAAACCAGGGCTTGCGATTGGAAAATCAGGCTCAATATTAAAAGAGATAAGAAGACTGACATTATGGGTTCCCACAATCAGAAGAACTCCCTCCATAAGAAGCAAGATTATAGAGACTATTAGACATGTTTTATATGAAAACAATGATGAAAGGAAAAAATTCCTACATAGAGTTGGAAAAAGAATCTATGATGGCTGGATAAGGGGAAAGAAAAGTGAGTGGGTAAGGATTTCTTTTTTAGGAAGTGGCAGAGAAGTTGGAAGAAGCTGCTTATTACTTCAAACACCAGAATCAAGAATATTATTGGACTGCGGAATTAATGTTGCTGCTCAAGATGAAAACCAGTTTCCAATGTTGGAAGCTCCAGAATTCAATATTAATGATATAGACGCAATCATCATCAGCCATGCCCATATAGATCACTGCGCATTCCTTCCCTATCTTCTAAAATATGGCTATGACGGCCCAATTTATTGCACTAGTCCTACAAGAGATGTAATGGCATTATTGCAATTAGATTATATTGGAATACAGCAGAAAGATGCAAAAAAAGCTATCTACGCAAGTACTGATATTAAAAATATGGTCAAGCATACAATATGCCTAGACTATGAAGAAGTTACTGATATCACTCCAGATGTAAGGCTTACATTTTACAATTCAGGCCATTCTCTTGGGAGAGCCTTATGCCATCTGCATATAGGGAATGGACTCCATAATCTGCTTTACACAGCAGACTTGAACTATGAGGTAAGCAATCTATTGTCAAAGGCAGTTACTAAATTTCCAAGATTAGAGACAGTAATCATAGAGGGAACTTACGGTGGCAAGGATGATGTAATAATCGATAGAAAAGACAGTGAAGATGCCTTAATCAAAAAAATCAATGAAACCCTTAAAAGAAACGGAAAGGTATTAATGCCGGTTTTGGGTGTTGGAAGATCCCAAGAAATAATGATCGTAATAGAAAGGGCAGTAAGAGAAGGCTTAATAGAAAAAATTCCAGTCTACATTCAAGGAATGGTTTGGGACATCACAGCAATCCACACAGCTTACCCCGATTTTTTCAACAACAGGATAAAAAAGGCAATTTTCCACCGCGATCAAAATCCATTCTTAAATGACATTTTTAAGAGAGTTGGCAGCCAGAAAGAGATGCAGGAAGTTATAGAAGAGGCAGGCCCCTGTGTTATAATGGCCACGTCTGGAATGATGCAAGGCGGAGCCTCAGTTGAATACTTTAAGCAGCTTGCAGACAATCCAAACAACACTTTAATTATTACGTGCTATCAAGGAGAAGGAAGCTTAGGAAGAAGGCTTCAAAATAATGAGAAAGAAATAGTGTTCCAGGAAGGAAACAGGCCTGATGTAATTAAGGTAAATATGGAGATAATAAAATTAAGCGGATTTTCTGGACATAACAACAGAGAGCAAACGTTTGAATTTTTAAGAAGATTGAGTCCAAGTCCTAAAAAGATTATAATAAACCATGGAGAGAACAGCAAGTGTCTGGATTTAGCCAGTTCTATCCACAAGCTCTTAAGAGTAGAAACAGTAGCCCCAAGAAATTTGGATGCAATAAGATTAAAGTAATACTATTTTTATTTTTTTAATAAAGCAGATAATTTTTCATCTATGCCAGTGATCTCTTCAAATCTTTCATCTTTGATTGCAACTATTCTATCTATATAGGCTTCGATAGCAACCACTTTATTTGGAATTTCTGTTTGAGCTATACCAATTATGTTTACAACATCATTAAAGAAGTTAGCGCCTTCTGTAAATTTTTTAATATTAGCACGTGCTTTTGCTTGCAATCTTTCATTTTTTGAACTTATGGCATCCAATAAGGAACCGGATATTTGATAGAGTCTTTTTCTTAATTGAATTCCTGAATATTGGTTATAGGTATCTTCTACATCACTTTCTATCTCTTGCTTTAATGGTCCTATTTTTGATTCAACCTGTAAAAAATAACCCACCATATACAATTCGCCCAATTTGTACAATATCGGAATAGCCATATGAATGTCTGGAACTATGCTCCAAGAAATTCTATCGCCCTTAACTTCGCGGATATCATCTAATTTTTTGAATCCTAAGATTCTAGAAAATGTAGGCATTATCTTGAAACTGGGATTTTTTTGTTCTTTTTCTAACTCCTTTATTTTAACTCTTAGGTATTTAAATTCCTTTTTGTAAGCTGATTCCAGATAAGGCTCTGCACCAGTGAATTTCATAAAATCGACTAGATCTGTGGTAGAATAAATGCCCAAGTGCTGATGACTGTCACAACAAGACCTTATTATTTTTTTTGTATAAACCAAGACCTTTCCTTCCAATCTTTCCGGATTTCCTTTTTCTAGTTCGAACATTTTTTGCTTGTAAAGCCCAAGTTTTTTAAAGCTTTTGGAATTTTGATATTATCCTGACTAATGGTTGTTGGGATGAAGCTGTGAAACAGCGATAAGTTCAAAATTCAATCACATTTTTTAAACCCTAGCAAAGTCTTCTTGCGAAGACCTTGCTGGGGAAAAAGAGGTGATATAATTGGAAGGAAGAACAGATATTTAAATCTTTCTATTTTTACCATTTTAGAGTTGTTACATAATAACCATATCTTTTAAAAAAGGATTATTTTCAGTTTTTAAGCCTTAAAAACCTAAAAGATAAGGTTTATATATTAATTATTACTCTATAATAGTAACAAATAGGAGTTTAAAATGATACAAAACAGCTTAAAATTATTAAGGGAATTAAGGCACGATTCAGGGTTGTTCTCAGCAGCCAGAAAAAATGTTAAAACTGGCTATGATAAATCCTGGATAAGAGATAATTTCTATACAGCTCTAGCTCTAGAGATTTTTGACAAGGAAGATGTAGTAAAAACATATCATGCTTTGCTTGATATTTTCCTTAAACACGAATATAAAATAAATCATGCCATAAAGCACAAACCAAAATATGCTTATGAATACATTCATGCTCGTTATAATCCATTAACATTTCAGGAGTTTAATGAAGAATGGGGCAACAAGCAGAATGATGCAATAGGGGCAATCCTGTTTAAAATAGCTGATTTGATTGACAAGGATTTTCCAATTATAAGAAACATGAATGATCTGAGGATTATTCAGAAATTAGTTTTCTATCTTGAGTCAATAGAATACTGGCACGACAAAGACAACGGAATCTGGGAAGAAAATGAAGAAGTTCATGCCTCAAGTGTTGGAGCTTGTTTGGCTGGATTAAAAAAAATATCAAAACATGTCTATGTTCCATTAGACTTAATAAAAAAAGGCCAAGAATCTCTAAACAAATTACTTCCAAGAGAATCAAAAACAAAAGAAGTAGACTTAGCATTACTAAGCTTAATCTATCCTTATAATATTGTGGCCAAAAAACAAGCATTAGAGATTCTAGAAAATGTAGAATCATATTTAGTAAGAGAGAAAGGTGTAACAAGATATATTAAAGATAAATATTACAATAACGGCATAGAAGCAGAATGGTGCTTTGGATTTCCATGGCTTGCAATTATCTATAAAAATCTAGGAATAACAAATAAGTATTACTATTATTTACAGAAGTCTTTAAACTGTTTGAATGAGAATTTGGAATTGCCAGAGCTTTATCTTGGCGGAACTAACATCTATAATGAGAACACACCATTAGGCTGGGGACAAAGTTTATTAATTATAGCTTTAAATGGGGATAAAAATGACTATAGATAGATTAGTGTTGAAAGAGACTAAGTATCCAGAATCTTTAGATTGGAGTCTTGTTGAAAAGTGGGCACATGGAATTCCTGTATATAGAGAAAATGATCCTAATAAACCAGAGTGGAAACCTACACCTGTTATTGAAGCAGATTTTTCTTCAGATGGGTATGGGAATATTTCAATAAAAAATGAAGCGGATACTTCTAGCAACCCTACAGGCACGATTAAGGATAGGGCTGCCTGGGAACTAGTTACTTTATTTAGAGATTATGCCAGGGCATTAATTTTAAAAAAGAAATCTATAGATGGATCTATCGAACTTGAACGAATTCCAAGATTATCTCTAATAAGCGCTGGCAATGTAGCAAATTCAGTTTCAAGAATGTTTCATATATATGGATTGCCACCAGTAAAAGTCTTAGTTGATTTGACGATGCCCGCTAACAGAATAGAGACTTTAAAGAATATGTATGCTGATGTTTATCTCACTGATTTAAGTGAAAGAAGATTAAACGCTAATGATATAAAATTACTGACAAACAATACGCGTGGAGTAGATATAACCTCTGTAAGATCTATAGAACCACACGCAATTTTTTATGATTGGCACGCGCATGAATGTTTTAATGCGAATCCTAATGAAATCTATGTTCCTTATGGTTCTGGTAGATTATTAGAAAATTTACTAACGTGGCAACAAAGGACTTTGAGGGGTTATATTGAAGACAAAAGAGATCCAAGATTAAGAAATTCTGTACAGAATGTTGTAAGTATGAGTGTTTTGGGTAGTGAACCTATTGATATTAATAGTGGTGCAGATAAACTCACCAAAAAATTTAACTTAAATATTTTTGATGATCACGATATAGGTGCTTTAGAAATGTTTTCATTTACTGGAAAAAATTCTGGAATATATAAGGTTAATGAAGAAAAAATAATTCAGGCATATGAGTTAATGCAGAGGCATTGCAATACAGAGCCTTCTGGCGCTGCTGGCTTTGCTTTGTATTTGCAAAGATTCGAAGATGGACTTATTGACTCAAGCAAAAAAATTCTGGTAGTAAACACAGGAAAAGGAATTTAGATTTCATACTGCGAAACATTTAAATAACTAATGTTTGCTATATTGGATTTCTATACTTATTAAACAGCGAAAGGGGGCATAAAAATGATGTCTGAAAAAGAAAATTTTATGAGAACATGGGACAGAGAGTTCCAAATAACATTAAAGGTTCTGAAAAATTATCCACCTTCTAGGCAAGATTACAAGCCACATGAAAAGTCAAGGTCAGCAAAGGAATTGGCATGGACTTTTGTAATGGAAGAAAAAACAGGCATAGACGGTGCAATCACTGGACAGATAAATTTTGAAAATATGACTCCCGCGCCAGCAACTATAAAAGATGTGCTTGCAGCATTCGAAAGAATACATAAAGAAAATTTTAACAAAATTAAGAATATGCCAGAAGAAGAGCTAAATAAGATGATGAAGTTTCCAGTAGCTCCAAAAAAGATGGCTGACATTAGAAGACTGGATGTATTATGGATGACAGTAATGGATATGATTCACCACAGAGGTCAATATTCAGTTTACTTAAGATTGGTAAGCGCTAAAGTTCCATCAATTTATGGACCAACAGCAGATGAGCCTTGGATGTAAATAGCTCCGTAAAATAAAGCATCATCATTAAGCTCTGAAACAAAAATTTTTCCTTTGTAATTTATTATTTTATTGTTATAAATTATTTTTTTGGCATCTTTTAAGATATAATTTATTATATCTGATAAGCCACCAAAAATTGAAATTCTTTCGGGATTAAAAGTATTTATAATATTAGTTAGCCCAATACCAAGGTAATAGGCAGTTTCTTTTAGGAATTTTTTAGCTTTTTTATTACCTCTTTTTGCAGATTCCAGGATTTGCGATGGCCTTAACATTATTTTATATTTTTTATAAAATCTAGTGGTTAAAGCATGCCCAGAGACATAAGCTTCTAAACATCCCAGATTGCCACATGTGCATTTTTCACCATTTGGGACTATTATAGTATGACCAAACTCTGTTGAAAAAGCCTTTCCGTTATATACAAAACTTGCACCAACTCCGGTACCAATATTCAAACAGAATAAAGAATTAATATTTTGATTAATTGAATACTCGCCAAGCGCCTGCAATTTTACGTCATTAAAGATAAAAACCGGAAGATGGAATCTTTTCTTTAGAATCTTTTTCAAATTTATATTATTTAAACCATGAATATTTGGGGCAAATATCACTATTCCAATTTTTTCATCAACAGGGCTCGCTATTCCAACCACTATCGCTTTAATCAAGTTATTGTTTATATTTGTAGATACAACATCAACATATTTCTCTATGTTTTTGATCAATCTGGACTTGCTATTTTTGTCTGTCAGAAATTTTAGTTTTTTTAATATTTGGCTATTCCTAATTAATGCGATTCTTGTTGTTGTTCCACCAATATCTATGGCAATTAAGTATTTCATTTCTTAAATTCATTAATTAATTCAATAAACATGGCAGAGCTCCAAGCCTGTGCCTTGCATCCTTTTGCCTCTAATTTTGAAGAAGAACTTATCTCTGAATGGAAGCCAATATATCCATTCCATAGAATGTCTTGTATTGATGCACTTAAAATTTTTTTTATGTATTTACTGAAATTTTTCTTACTTAGTCTAAGAAGGCATATTGCAGCAATATTATTCAAATAAAACCAGGAATCACCTCTATGGTAACTCAAATTATTCTCACCTGTATTGTTTGGCTGGAATAGAAGGGAGGATTTCTCTATTGAAGAGAAACCACCCCAATTATTCCAGATGTTTGGTAGGGAATTATGAAATACATTTATCCATTCTTTTTTAGTCAATAATTCAGGATAATAGTAATAAGCAAGAAATATGTTTGGCCTTATCGTAGCATCGTTTAAGCCATCTTTCAATATTTTTCCAGTAAAAAAGTTTTTTCTGACTACAAATTTTAGGGCTTCTTCAAAAAACTTAAATTTCTCATCTTTAGTAAGTTTATAAAGTATTGAATAAATATTTAGGTATAAACACTGTATCTCAATTCTGGAGCCCTCTCTCTTATCATTAAAAGCATCAGTGTCCATCCAAGTTTC
>ORJL011528222.1_pt1 | contig 13274 bp, 14 predicted proteins | sample 1779941 | NCBI WGS metagenome assembly ORJL01 (sample SAMEA104232317, study PRJEB22302) | groundwater metagenome | biome: forest; feature: aquifer; material: groundwater | place: USA | collected 2011-08-07 | depth 5.8 m
AAAAAATATTTCCTTTAGTTGGCAAATCAAGGCAACCAACCAAATTCATAATAGTGCTCTTGCCGCTCCCGCTCGGGCCAGTAATTATTACAAACTCGCCATTCTTGATATCTATGTCAACACCCCTGAGCGCAGGAACATCAACCTCACCCATTCTGTAAATTTTCCACACACCCTTCAAACTAATTACTGGCTTTCGCATTATTTAGCGCCCCAAACTTTTTTAAAAACGCCAAAATCCCGCCTGCCTTCAAGATGCCCCACACTCACAGTATCACCATAAAACTCAGTCTTTGAATACATAACAACAGATTTTGCATCAACATCAATAAGATAAACCTGACTTATCGAATTATTCTTAAGAGACACTTGAAGTATATTTGCAAGCGTATCTTTTTTTTGAACATGCTTAATTCTGTTAATAACGCGAACATCATAATTAGCAAGATCATCATTATTTTTCTTAAGCTCAAAACTAACAATATCTTGTGCAGTTTTAACCTGCTCAGGGGTGGCTGAAGAAAAAGAAGCCTTAAAATGATATGCGCGCATTAAACTAAAAATAAGCAAAACTGCAAATATTAAAATAAACAAAATTGCAACAAGCTTCCAATAATTTTTACCGCAGTCTGTTATTTGTTTTTTTCCAATGCTTTTTTTGTTCTTTTTAGCCATACGGATTAACCCTCCATTCAACACACATCAACAAATGAATATTATTACTAATAATAAACTGAAACAACATATATAATTTGCCTGAAATGGTTTCACTTTTATGAAACACTAAGTAAACATTTATATCTTTGAACAATTTATTTGTGCTTGTGGAATTTAGAACAATAATTGCAATGATAATACTAATAACTGCATTGTTACTGATATTTGACAGGCTAATTAACCCGCCGCAAATTCAAATAATACTAGAAACTGGCCAGGAAGTTACAACTCAAGGCGAGAACTATTTTTCACTACCTGAAGTACTGCTATTAATTATTAGCTCATTTTTGATAGGCACTGCCTCAACTTATTTATTTTATAATAGTGAACCAAAAAAAATAATACAACTAATTAGGCCAAAAGAAGACAAAACAATAAACGAGCAATATTTGAAAATAACCCCCTTGTTAAAAACAGATGAGCAAAAAGTTTTCTCTGAAATAATAAATTCAAAAGGAGAAGTACTTCAAAACAAATTAGTTGCCAAAACAGGCCTTGGCAAAGTAAAAATAACCAGAATACTTGCAAATCTTCAAAGAAAAGACTTGCTCACAAAAGAAAGATACGGCTTCACAAACAAAATAAAACTGAAAAGCTAAAAAATTATTTCCTTTTATTCTTAACATGGACAAAAGAATCTTTTTTCTTGTTAATAAAAAATAACATCAAAAAGAAAGTTATTACCAGAATAATGAATCCGAGCTTGCTTTGAGTATCAAAATACCTAATTGTCGCGCCAAATGTTGCACCGATACTTCCAAGGAACAAACCCATTGAAACAGCAGTTTGCAGCCTTGGAAGAAATGCTGCAAGAAGCAAAACAGCAAGATTAAATAAACTAATAAAAACATACTTTATGCCTTCATACTGCAATTTTTTTTGCTCCCAACTTCTTTGCGCTAAATTATTTTCTTCTTGGCATTTACGCTGCATATCAGACACTGCAATTCTTTGAGGCTCAGATATCTTTGCAGCATCAGGATAAGGATACTTCAAATAACAATCACTAAAACCTTGATAATAAGACTCAGAGCCAGTATATTTTGGGAAAAAAACATTAGCACCCAAAAAAACCATGGGAATATAGAGTAAAACAATAATTAACACATAAAATAGTTTTGTCCAGTCCATAAAGAATGGTGACAAGAACAATTATTTAAGCATTTCGATTTTAATCTTTTTTGCACTTGAATTAGTAACATTTATATTATCCTTTTTCCAAATCAATTTTAAAGAGGGATAATGGGAGAAGTAATAGGCGTAATTTCAATAAAAGGCGGAGTTGGCAAGACAACAACAGTTGTTAATTTAGGCACTGTGCTCTCCAAAGAATTCGGGAAAAAAGTTCTTATTGTTGATGCGAATTTTTCTGCGCCAAACTTAGGACTGCATTTAGGAGTAGTACAACCAGAATACACACTACACGATGCGCTGCTCGATAAAGCAGGAATTGAAAGCACAATACTCGAACACGAATCAGGATTTCACTTCATACCCGCATCACTAAACAGCAAGCCAATACGCGTATTTAAATTAAAACAAAAAATAGCACCACTAAAAGAACATTATGACGTGATTTTACTTGACAGTTCGCCAAACTTAAATGATGAAATATTATCAACAATGATTGCATCAGACAAACTTTTAGTCGTAACAAGCCCTGATTATCCAACACTTAGCTGCACAATGCATGCAGTAAAAGCAGCAAAAGAACGAAACACACCAATAACAGGATTAATACTAAATAAAGTGCGCAACAAAGAATTTGAACTAACAATTGATGAAATAGAAGAAGCAACAGGAGTGCCTGTTCTTGCAGCACTGCCTGATGACGTAAAAGTGCTTGAAGCATTATCAAAAACAACACCTGCCGCACTGCACAATCCAAATAGAGAAGTAGCAATAGAATACAAACATCTTGCAGCAAGCATTTTAGGGCTCGAATACAAAGACCCAAGAATATTGAGCAAAATAAAAGGACTATTCACGAGTGATTTAAGCAAAATACAAATGAATCGAATTCTGTTAAAAGAAGGAAAGATAAATTAAAAATCATGTTGATTTGTGCACATCATATCCGCGCTTTTTTAGCTCTTCAACTTGCGCATCTTCTAAATCCATAAATGCAACAGTTGCTAATACGCGAAAATTTGTTGGAAGCCCTATTTGTTCACAATCTTTTTTTAATTGAGCATAAATTTTTTCTTCTCGAGCCATAATAATTTTTATTCGCTCTTTACGAGAAGTTCTAGCAGAAGGCAAAAGCTCTGGCGGACAAACAATTTCTTTAGGCAAAACCATATATCGTTTAGACGCGGCTAATTCTTGAGCATAAGTGTCCTTAACAGACCACACAAATTCAACAGGCTTATCTGATTTCTTGCAAGCAACAAAATGCGCAGGATATGTTACTGCTTGAGTTGTCATTCCTCCACTTGACTCAACAAGTATTGCTGATGCAATAATTTTATCATCTTTTTCAACAATATCTGTTATTTCAATTGAATAACCCCCACAAGTTCGCTGGCCTTGAAATGCACAAATAACCATTTCACTTGAGAAATCAGCGTCATATTTTTTGTTAAAAACTCTTAGTGCTTTACTTTTTGGCGCACCTTCTAATACAACAAAAGGCCTGCTCTCAAGTTTGAGAGGAAGATTTAATTTATCTACTAGCGATTCAAACTCGGTTTTATTTCTAAAAACCAAACCATATGGTTTTTCTTGAGCATTTTGAGCATAACTAAAAGCAGTATTTGTTGTGTACACTGTTTTAAATTCAAGCTTGTCTTCAAGAGACATTAATATCACCAAAAAAATAAAGATTTAGGAAGTTTAAAAATTTATCGACAAAAAATTAAATAAACCCGCACAAAACTAGTTTCGAATACTTAGTGGCTCAAGCCACATCAACAATATATAATCGAACTAAGTGCGGCTTGCTGTCTCAAAGACCAGGTTCTCGAAGAATTATTGCTCTTTTATTTAAAAAAAAAACTACAAAGAAAGTAAAAAAAATTATTTCTTCACATCAACAGTTTTTTTAATGTTTGCAATAGGATTATTATAACTGCTTGAAGCATAATATTTGGTTGAACCCCACAATCTTTGCTGAACTGTAGGCTCTGGAGTGAAAAATTTTGGCTTTGTAATCTTTCCATACAATGCAACAGCATCTGTTGGCCTTGGATCAATATCTGGCCATGGTTCAAGTGTTACAGCAACTGCATCATACGCATCAAGAACATGAAACAAACGCTGTTTTTCAGGCATGTTTCCAATTGCTGTTGCCTGATTTAGCCTGCCGTTTCCAAAATTATCTGTTGAAAACATTCCAAGGCTAAGCCAATAACCGCTATCTTCATCAACAAGCCAGCCCTCATATAATTTATCTGTTTTATACGTTGTTGGCAGGCCTTTTACTTTTATACTAGCACCACCTTGCGCAATTGGAGGATTGTATGCTTGATTTGTTGAAACATAAGCAGTCCCTAAAATTTGGCGCTTGTTATACCCTCTACCCATAATCGGCTTATTTGTTGGAGGCTCAAGATGAACAATATCTTCCCATTTGTGATCCTGAATTCTTGGGTCGTAATTAGTAATTCGCTCAATTCCGCGAACATGCCCAGGAACTTGCTTGTAATCAATCACAAAAGAATCAGCAGCAATAATACTAACTGAAGAAACTACTAAAACGAAAAAAATAATTGCCGAAAATATTTTTGAATTCATCGTTTAATATCACCTACAAAAATTGGTTCGTGAGGGAACGGGTCTGTTGAATACAAAGGCTCACGCGTTAATAACAAAGTTGTATACGCTCCAAAATAATTGTAAACACGATAGCTCAAAGAACCACTCCCTTGAGCATTTACAAAAAAGTTACCAATATGAAGAGGATAGCCTGAAACATCATCAACAAGCCAAACACCCATAATTTCAGTTTTATTTGAAGGAGGCGCATTTAAAACAGAAACGTGAATTTCGCTAAAAGGCAACCCTGCAGTCTGAGAATATTCTTGGCTCATAATTCTTGCAAAACCATTTGAATACAAAGTTTTTTTATCACGATTAAGCTCAAATAATGGCCTTAGATCTACTGTGACATCCATATTTTTTGAACCTTTCCAAGAAGAATCGTAATTGCTTATTTTAGCAGGGTTTCTTCCTTGAGAAATTAAATCATTATACAATTTATTTCTAACACCGCCAGCACCTTTTCTTCCATAATTTCCAACAGTTTTTGCACTTGGTGCATCTTTTCTACCATACCCAAAAACAGGCTTAGTGTAACTTTCGCCAAAATACTTTATTCGCCCATATGGGTCGAATTTTTCTTCTTCGCGAGCACGAATGCCTCCAAAACCAGCAGATGAATCTGCATGAACTACATAAATTAGAAATGATGCAACTAATAATAACGACAAAACTAATCTATAATTCATCAGTCACCTCTTTGTAAACAACACAGACAATAAATGTTTATAAACTTTTCTATGGTGTTGCAATTAAAATAAATCAAGCAAATTCAAGCAAAGAACAACAACGGGCGTTATTTATTTTTTATCCTCTATTTTGCCACCCACTATAAAACCAAAATTTTCTTTATTAAGCCATTCGCGCAAACCAATTGTTGGAGTAAAAAAAGAAATATGGGAAACTGGCAAAGCAATTTCAGCATTAATTGCCTGAACACCACAGCTCTGAATAACACCAATTAATTCCCCGCTCGAAGAATAGTAAACACCGCCCCCAGAATTGCCGCCATAAACATTTGCAGTTGTCATCCAAAATTCTTTGTCACCTTGAATATTTTTAACCTGCAATTCGCCATTTGTTTTAACAAGAGTCAACCCCAGGGGCGAACCTATTGTGAAAATTTTTGAATAAATTGGCAGATTTTCTACCGCAGAATCATTTGCAATTTTAACGGCAGACAATTGTTCAAAACTCTCAAAATGAATTAAAGCAAAACCTTTATTTTCAGAATATAAAACTACTTCGCCTGCAAATGAATCTTGCGCAATAACATCAAACCCTACACCGCCATATTTTTGCACATTAATCATCGCAGTATTTGAAACAACACTCGCCAAATCTGCCCCTGAAAAACTATGCGCAACACCTAAAACATAATTATCAAATGTTTCTTGCTCGTTTATTTTGCTGTAAATTATCGAGCCTGAACTAACGCGAAAGCGCCCCTGCTGCGTTATTGCAGTTACTTGAACAGTAGAATTAAGTGCATGATACTCTTTTGATTTGTCCTCATTTATTAAGCCTTGAATTTTTTCTTCTAAAGAAATAATTTTTTTGTCACTTTGCGCAATTTGCGTTTCGAAATTTTGTGATGATGAATTAATTTTTTCTTCAACAGAAACAATTTTTTTCTGAATTTGTTTGTGGTAATTTGCGCCTACTAATATTGTGCCTGCGAGTATGAGCGGGACAGTCACCTTTTTTATCGCAGTATAAAGCCTGTGAAAAGGCATACACAACTAAATAAAATATACATATTTAAATATAGTGACATAAATTTGTCCATCAGTTTAGTAGTTTATTTAATTTAAAAAAAAATGGAAATTAAAATGCAACCTAAAAAATTCCTCGCAGCGTTTATTGCAATTTACTTTTTAATATTTCTAATAACTGATGCAATTCCAATAAACACTGACGAATACGAAATTTTCCTTGTGGTCAAAGACATGGTAAAAAACCCATCATACTTCTCGCTTTCAGGAAACGGACACAGAGTGCTGCATAAACTGATTTATCTTTCTGTTTTTTGGCTCAATGATTTTAATCCTGAAAAAGTATATTATCCTGCATTGCTAATAACCTTGTTTTTTAATTTGCTTCTATTCGTTTTTATGTACAAACTGCTCATTAAATTATTTAATTACAGAATTGCACTGATATCTATTTTTTTGCTTGCAACAACACACACATTTGTAAGAAACACTTGGTTTTGGACAAGCACGAATCTGAATTTATCAATAACTTTTGCAATAATTGCGCTGCTGTTTTTAACGAAAAATAATTCCGCAAAAAATTATTTTATGGCGTCAATGTTTTTTCTCTTGTCTGCCTTGTCAAGAGAAAGCATGATTATCCCTCTTGGATTAATTGCCCTCGCATCTTTGTTATATGAGCAAAGATACAAAAAAATAAAATATTATGCAATTAGTCTGTGGCCGTTTGCGTTATACGCCGTATTCTTGGCATTCAATAAGATAAAACTTGGCGCAATACTTAGGCCATACAACGCAGGATTTCTAAACCCGTCACTTAAAAACCTTGCAAATCTGATTTTTTACACAGACTACTTGATAAAAACACTATTAATACTCCCCATAATATTTGCGATATTTTTTGCAATATTTTACAGAAAAAAATATTTTGAAAAAGCAAAAAAAATATCAATAGGGCATTTATCACTTTTCTTGTGGATTGTTGGAGGAATTATTGTACTCATCATACCCACAAATACAGACCACAGGTATTTGATTGGAATTTTGCCGCCAATATTCATACTGGTTGCAAAAATAATTGATGATTCCTTGTTTACAAAAAATGAACAAATTTTTGACAAATTTATGAAACTACTTCTTGGAAATGTGTTTTTGTGGCTATTTATTTTTAGTGCGGCAATAATTCACCAAACAGGAACAGACTATAGCACTATAACATTTATTGCGAACTTAATTTTTTACGCGCTAATTGTACACTCAATAATAATTCCAATAAAATTTTTTAAAGAAAACTTATTTAAAAATGGGGGAAAAACTTTTGCTTTTTGCTTGCTGTTTTTGTCTTTTACATTGCTGTCTTTTACACAACTTGGAATGAGCTATTACTTTTACTCGTTTCAACACGATATCACAAAAAATGTAAACAATGCAGTTTGGTTTATTGCAAAAAATGCACCAAACAAAAGCACAGTAATAGTTAATCCCTGGGACCAAATGACGAGTTTTGATACTAACTGGCTTTTATCTGCTAATAGAGAAGACATTAACATAATTTATATTGAAAATAAAAACCAAATTAATCTTCAAGCAAATTTAACAAACACAACATTTTTTGTAGGAACACCAACGACAAGAACATCAATTGATTTAATCACCCCTTTTATTTATCAACACAAACAAAATTTCACACTAGCCAAACAATTCGGAGACAAAATGCAAAAATACCCCTTAATTAGAATTCCAAATGATGCAAACAAAATGATTCAAAACATATTAACCACCTCAATATTATTCAAAATAGAGCCAATGAAAGAATACCTTGTGCTAATATTTGAGCAAAAAAAACAACAATAAATAAACAATAATAGAATAAACAATAGCTCAAGCTCAAATAAACTCAAATAAGTATAAACTTAAACAATCGGAACAGAATCAGATTTGTACAAATTCTTCGCCGTGCATCTTTTTGCAACACACGCACATGAGCCGCCGCAGTCAAGCGTGCCTTGCCTGCATTCGCTTGTTCCAAAAACACCTTCACATTTAGGCGCATTTGATTTTGTAACACAAGATGACGCATGAGTGCAATCAGAAGGCACGCAATTCGCGTCAGAGCTGCACTCAGGAAAAGTATTATTATTAACAATCATGCAATTATTTTCAACACATTTTGTCACCAAATGGCCGGCAATCCCTGAGCAAAAATCAGGACAATTCATTGATTTGTCAACAGCACCAGAATCATAATAATTTTTATTTCCAACAAAACAATTTTTTGACACTAAATCAATTCCGCCACAAACACAATCAGAATCTGAACCGCAATATTTTGCACCTTGTTTTGAATCAGACAATTGTGGCAATTGTTGAGTGCATGCTGCAATAAAAAATACCAAAAAGATACTTGCAAGAGGATAAATTCTTCCCATACCAGTAAGTAAAAACAATTGTTATAAAAAACTATAGGAAAAAAACACGCTAAATTCAAAAAAATAAATAGGTTTAAAAATAAATGCAAACTCGCTATTTAAAGCGAGGAGCTAAAACTCTGCAGCTCTGCTGCGATTGAGATTGCTCCGAGCAGCGAGTTTGCATAATTACAAAATTGGACCACAGCAAAGCTGCGGAGTTTTAAACCCAATTTTGTAATAAAACCACAAAACAAAACTAAAATGCAAAAAGTAGCAATAATTGGAATGGGCGAAATAGGAACTGCGATTTATGACGATATCAATAAAACAAATAAAGTTCAAATACACGGAGTTGATATTAACCCTGCAATAGTTGAACAGCTAGGTAAAAAAGGCTACTCGATTGGAAATATTGCGCCAAAAAGTGATGTTTACATAATTTGTGTGTACACGACAGAACAAGTACTAAATACAGTCAAAAAAATAAAACAAGACAACAAGCCATTAATCTCAATAGAATCAACAGTGCATCCAGAGAGCATAAAGGAACTAGTTCAATTATCATATTTGCAAAAATTTGATTTAGTTGTTTTTCCGCACAGATACAATCCAAATGATTCACAGCACAGAATATTTAATTTAAAAAGAGTGCTTGGCGCAGACAATACTGCTGCAAGAGCAAGAGCACTTGAATTTTACAAACAATTTATGCCCAAAGAACTGCTAACTTGTGTGCCGCTTGAAACAGCAGCATTAAGCAAAATAGTTGAAAATGCATACCGATTTTTTGAAATATCATTTGCGCAGGAGCTAAAAAGAATATGCGACCAAAAAGGACTTGACTTTGAACTTTTAAAGCAAGCAGCAAACACGAAATGGAACATAGACATAAAAGACGCAAGGGACGGAATTAAAGGAAAATGCTTGCCAAAAGACACAAAAATTCTTGCAGATTATTCAGGAAGCACACTGCTAAAAACAATTCTTGACCTAAACAACAAATATGTTGACGAGTACACACAAAATTTACACGAAAAGCAAGGAAAATAAAACAAAAAAGAATTAAGAATAATATAAAAGAAAAATAAAATAATTGAAAAAAATATTACTTCAAATTAAAAACAACATTGACTTGTGCTTGTATCTCAACATCTGAAGGCTGAATTGGAGGCAGAGCTTTTGCCGCAGACTCCATTACCATATCTGTTCTTGCATAATAAGGCACAACATCAAAAGATGATTCAGATACTGACTTGATTTTTCCTAGCGCAACATTTAAACTGCTTGCCAAAACATCTGCTTTTTCTTGAGCATTTTTTGCAGCAAGACCAATTACTTGTGCTTTTGCACTTTTTTGCTTTTCTTTTGACAAAGTGAAAATAACATTATCAATGTTATTTACTCCTGCAAACACTGCAGTTTCAAGAATTTTTCCAACTAAATCAAGATTTCTTGTTGTTGCTTTTAGAGAATGAATTGCGCGATACCCATTATCTTGCATTTTTTCAAGCTTTGGATTCCATTCGCGAATAATTTCTACTCTATAATTTGTTGTTTCAACATCGCTTTTTTGAAGCCCTATTGCCAGCAAGGAATTAATCGCATCAGTTGCTCTTGCGCTATTTTTATCCTGCGCATCTTTTGGCGTGACTGCAGTTGTTTCAAGCCTCAAAAAAATCTGCGACTCGTCAGGCGCAACATCTAATTTTGCAGAGCCTGACGCAGAAATTCCGCTGTCTTGACTTTGAGGATAATCTTTTGTCTGCCAGACAAGCAATAAAACGATGACGATAAAACCTGCAACCAACAATAAATTACTTTTATTCTCTGTCATTTTACTTGCTATGACTAAAGAAATATATAAACTTTATTACCTAATTTTGTTCTTGATTTGCCACTACCTTTAAATCTTAAATAAAAAAAATAATACGAATGACTGAATTTGATGAACAAAAACTAATTGCAAAAGGAGTGTGCGAAAAACAAGCAAATATTGCTAAATTGGTGGCTGAAATAGCGGGCATTAGCTTTGAAGAGGCAATAGTAACTATGCCTGATTTTGTGTATTATAAATTCAAACAAGATGGAACACCCTATAAAACAGAAAGTATCGACCTAAGACTGCCTGCTCCTAAAAATGGAAAAATAGTAACAAACCAAGAAATAACCCCTATGTATCTTAAAGCAAAATTCAAAACAGACTTCAAAGAACAAAATTGCGCACAATACTTTTTGAATTGTATTTTACTGCCTATGTTTGAAGATACGCCTTTTGCTGCAGGAGTAATAACAAAAACAAATCATAATCACAGTTATATCGAGCATTTAACAAATCAAGACGAAAAAATTAAGCCAAAAAGAAAATACTTATTTGGAAAAATTCCTCCCCATATCGCGCTATTTTTTTCAATTCAGGCAATAGGGGACACAACAATTGAAATCTATGACACGCAAAAAACTAGCTGACTGATTAAACGGATAATTGAATAATTAATTGCTAAAGTCACCAAGCTCATGAACAAGTTCTATATATAGTGCACAACTCCAGCTTTGAGCAACGCAGCCTTTGCTTGACAATTCTTTTGCAGAACTAACTTCTGCTGCAAAACCTGTGGCGCCCATATACAAAATTTCTGATGTGCTTGCCTCTAGAATTTTTTTTATGTATTGCGTATATTTTTTTGAATTTATTCTTTTTAAAACAATTGCTGCTAGATTATTGAGCCAAAACCAACTATCCCCTCTGTGATAACTCTTGTTGTCCTCACCACTATATGTATCACAAAACAATTTGCTTTTTTTATCAATACTTGAAAAACCACCCCAATCAAGCCACAACCTTGGCAGCACAGAATCAAAACAATCTTCCCACTCTTTATTTGATAGCAATTCTGGATAAATGTAGGCCGCAATAAACAAATTGGGACGAACAACAGTTTGACCTGCAATGTCTAATAAAATTTTATTTTTCAAAAAGTTTTTTCTAACATTTTGTGCAAGTTCTGCTTCAAGACTATCTTTTGCGTCACCTAATTTTCGAAGCATTTTGCACATAAAAAGGACAAGTGCCTGAATTTCAATTGCGGCGCCTTCTCTTGAATCATCACCAAACTCTGTATCTATCCAAGTTTCTTTTTTATTTGTTCGAATTAGCCCGTCCACAAAGCGAGACTTAAAAATTGCAGATAATGCAAAATTTAATTTTTCAAAAATGGTTTCTTTTTCTTTTTTTGATAAAGTGTTTGACTTTTTTCTTGAGACTGCAGATAAAAGCTCGTTGCACCTAAAAAATAGCCAGCCAATAGAATCTGCTGCAAGCAAACTTGTTTCAGTGCAGATCTGATTTGGAAGAAAGCCTTCTTGAGTAATTTTTGAAAAATAACTAAACAAAATATTTTTTGCAAATTCATAGTCTTTTTGCAGCATAATTGCTTTTGAGCAAATTATTTCATCTCTTGCCCATTGCTGATAAAACCACGGCAGACCTGCTATTATTTTTTTACTATTAATAGTTAACCCATCAAGGGCCACAACCGCGCATTGATACGCAAGGCTAACATCAGAATTGTTATTCTTTGGAATTTTTGAAATCAAAGAATGCACATGCGTTTCACGCTCACGCTTGAGCCTATCGCTTGACTCGAAAACTTTCTTTGCACAATAAATTGCGTCGTCTTTTTTTAAAGCCCATGCACAAACAAAATTTTTTGTGCGAATGCGACACGCCTTAAACACCCACCTGCTAAATGGGGCAGAATTTCGCTCTTTGTCATATTTGTAAAAATGCTCTTCCCAGCTCTGTTGCGGTATATATTCCAAAGCAGGAGCGTAAAGTGCGAGATAAACTTCAAATTCGTTGCTGCAAGAAGAGTTATCATCCCTGCCATCATTATTTTTTAAAAATTTTACAACAACACAATGGCCCTCATTAGTGACTTCATAATTCCTGCCCCAAATCCTGTTGTCTTCAGTAATTTTTGCATCAAGAATTAAATCAAATTCACAAGGCGCACTTAATTCAACCACCAACGCATCCTCATTTAGCGGCATAAACATTGTTTGCGACAATTCATCGCGCATAATTGTCACACCCCATAATTTATTTATTATTGCAGTAATATTTGACGCAAAAGATAAAGACTCGATTATTTTAATCAGTTTATTATCATTTTTAAAAAAAACACCTTCGTATCTTGAGCAAGGAGTTCTTGAGAGCAAAGAATAAGAGCCATTGCGATTGGTGAGCAAAACAGATACTTCGCCATCATCTGTATTTTTTCCTGTGATGGCAGTTGTTGTAGTTGCCGCAGAATTTATTGCGCCTGCATTTATTGCAGACTCTTTTATTGCAGACTCTTTTACTGCAGACTCTTTTATTGAATTACTGTTTGATTTTTTAACCATTAGTTTCACCGCGATAAAATTTTGCCGCATCTTCTGGTGAAACAGAATTAATTACTGCGTTTGTTCCAAATTCAAACCCTCCCCAAATTGCAATACGTGGAAGAATTTCTATGTGAAAATGCAAATTGTGTCCTGCAGGGGCGTAATGCAGGCAAAAATTATATGAACAGTTAAGCTGCTTTAGTTTTAACAAAACTCTTTTCATTATGTCTGCAAGAGAATCAAAAGAATCAAATTCCTCTAGATTTCTTGCGTGTTTTTTTGGAAA
>ORJL011110529.1_pt1 | contig 13272 bp, 10 predicted proteins | sample 1779941 | NCBI WGS metagenome assembly ORJL01 (sample SAMEA104232317, study PRJEB22302) | groundwater metagenome | biome: forest; feature: aquifer; material: groundwater | place: USA | collected 2011-08-07 | depth 5.8 m
CAGGGTTTGTTTGATTTGTTCCTCAAGTATCCTTTCGACCGTGTCCTGTGCCGATTGTGTCCGTTCTACGGTCGAGAAATATTCCTCTACCGTAGCGCTGGCGTTGCCTGTGTTTGTTTCAAAGCCTTTCATTTTGGTAATTTTGGCAGGAGCATTAAACAACTCCCACCACGCGATGCTGAACCGGTACGGTTGCACGATAGAATTTAGCTCGCCGTCGACATTGTTAGTGAAGGGCCAGTTCCCGCCAAGCATCCGGGCAGTGGGCACCGAAATAACGATGGCAGTTATCAGCACGAAAACAAAGGCAGAACAACTTGCCGTCCAGGTTAGGGCAGCCCTTCCCGGACTGACGTTAAGGACCTGTTTTAGCGCCATGATAAGGCTGGCAAATACCCACAGTGTTGCCGCCAACAATATCAAGCCGCCGATCACGGGGATAAACACAAAGATCCCGAGTATCCCCGGAGAAACCGCAAATCCGGTTGCGCGTAACAATTCCCGAAAGGTAGCCTTTTTGCCCGGACGCTGCATTTTCGTTCCGATAAACCAGGCACACCAAGACCAGGTCAGCCATAAAAAAAGAGAGAGCAGCAGTCCAATCGATAACCCAAGCGGAGACAATGTTCCCGCCATCTTGAAAAATCCACCCAATCCGATGCCGATCCCCGTACCCAAACCGGCCAGAGTTACGACCGCCAGGGCTTGCCGGTCGGCTGCGGCGTCCCCTTTAACCTCGCGAAAAAAGGCGGGATGGAGTCTGGATGCCCGGTACATCCTTTTTCCGAGCAGCGGCCAATTTAAAAACCAGTTTCTCATGTATTATGTTAATCGTATCGCAGTCAGCCTGACACAAGCAAATTGGGGGAAGACAGAGCGGGAAAATACTCGACCTATTGAGGCAGGAGAGTTCAGATGCTATTATTATCCCGATAATCAGGAGAGGTGTCCGAGTGGTTCATGGTGCCGCTCTCGAAAAGCGGTTCCCGAGAATATCGGGACGTGGGTTCGAATCCCACCCTCTCCGCCAGCCTACGCTAAAGCTTCGGCTGGCAAGCCAGTAGGGACAACTCAACTGGGATAAATCAGCGTTGCTAAGTGGGAAAGCAAAGTGGTATGTATATATTTTGTGGAGTTCGATAGACAAGAATCTTTACGTTGGATCAACGAACGACATTAGTCGCAGATTGACCGAACACAATTCCGGTAGCGTTGATTCTACAAAGGCTAGAATCCCTTTGAATTTGGAGGCATTTTCGGTATCAAGGACAAAGCTAAGGCAATTGCACTCGAGCAATTTTTTAAAACTGGGTCAGGGAGGGCCTTCCTAAATAAGAGAATCCTTTAGCCGACGAAGCTTTAGCGTAGTCGGCTTGAAAAGACTTCGTCCTTAGCTTATACTCGCTAAGGACTTTTTACATTCTTACCTGACGCGCATTCGTGGAGAGGTACTGCAGTGGACTAACAGGAACGCCTGGAAAGCGTGTGTGGTCGCAAGGCCACCGCGGGTTCGAATCCCGCCCTCTCCGCCAGAGCCCGAAAATTTGGGAGCATCGTTCGCAAACGGCATACGGCAAACATCGCTGGTAATGGAAAACTATAAAAGGGACTCTAAGTACTGGGTCGGTTTTAGCCTGATACCTGGGATCGGGCCGGTAAGATTTAATCAACTGCAAGCACATTTCCCCAATCTGGCCGAAGCCTGGGCAGCCGGACCCAAGGAGCTAAAACAAGCCGGGCTTGACAGCGGCACGGTTCAATCGATCGTTACCTCCCGCCCCGGTATATCCCTTGACGCCGAAATGGAAAAGCTCGACCGTACCGGCGTTCAAGCCGTTACCGCTAAAAGCCCCGATTATCCCAAACGACTCAAGGAAATTTACGATTTTCCGCCGGTCCTATACGTAAAAGGGACTTTATCCCCGCGAGATGATTGGACCGTCTCTGTAGTCGGCACCCGGCGTGCTACGAATTACGGACGGCAGGTGACCGAAGAGATCACTTCCGACCTGGTAAAAAACAATGTTACCATCGCCAGCGGTTTAGCCAGGGGAATAGATACCATCGCACATCGCAGTGCCCTTGAAGCAGGCGGGCGAACCCTGGCAGTTTTTGCCTGCGGCCTGGATATAATATATCCTTCAGAAAATGCCGAACTGGCACGTCGGATCACTTCGCAAGGTGCTCTGGTGAGTGAGTACCCACCGGGCACAAAACCCAGACCAGATTATTTCCCCCGCCGCAACCGCATCATGAGCGGGCTTAGCCTGGGAGTACTGGTAGTAGAAGCTGGAGAAACGAGCGGCGCTATGATTACGGCACACCTCGCTCTTGAGCAAAACCGCGAAGTATTTGCTATTCCCGGCAGTATCCTCTCTTCAGCCAGTCTCGGGACAAACAAGCTGATACAGGAAGGGGCTAAGCTGGTCCGAGACTACAGAGACGTACTGCAAGAATTGAATCTAACGGTTGTGGCACACCAGATGGAAATGAAAGATTTGGTGTCCGGGTCTGAAACTGAAGCTGCATTGCTCAAGCAATTGGGGCACGAACCAATACATATAGACGAAGTCTGCCGGAATAGCGGCTTGCCAATTTCAACAGTGAGCAGCACTCTGGCTATGATGGAACTCAAAGGTTTGGTAAAACAGGTGGGGGCGATGAATTACGCTCTTGCCAGAGAAGGTCGGGGAGAATATACTGCGAAAGTCGAATAAAGCAAAATAGTTGTTCTAACTGTTGCTGTTAAAAATGATAGATTTATGATTTATGCGGCAAGATTTAAGATAAAGTAGGTACCGCACTTAAACAAGCGTTAGTAAATCGGAATTCATACTTCGTAAATCCGCAATCGATTTGGAGTAAAAATAACACATGAGTAAAAATCTTGTCATCGTAGAGTCGCCCGCGAAAGCCCGTACATTAAACGGTATCTTGGGCAGCAATTATGTTTTGAAAGCTTCCATGGGCCACGTCAGAGATCTGCCTAAGAGCCAACTGGGGGTGGATGTCGAAAACGGTTTTACCCCGACATACGTTATCCCGAAAACAAAATCTAGAGTAGTCAAGGAGCTAAAGGACGCCGCCAAAGAAGCTACCGCCGTTTACTTGGCAACGGATCCGGACCGCGAGGGTGAAGCAATTTCCTGGCACCTTCTGAAAGCCATCAAGGCTAACAACAAGGTACCCTACCGCCGCGTCGTCTTCCACGAGATCACTGAGGAAGCGGTAAAGGAAGCTTTCCAGCACCCTCGAGATATCGACACGAAGTTGGTCGACGCACAACAGGCTCGGCGCATTCTTGACCGGCTTGTCGGCTACAAGATAAGCCCGCTGCTCTGGAAAAAGGTCAAACGGGGACTTTCTGCCGGCAGGGTGCAGTCCGTTACTGTGCGAATCATTGTCGACCGGGAACGCGAAATAGAAAAATTTGTGCCGGTGGAATACTGGTCGATCGAAGCGGAATTCTCCAAAACTGACCCCCAGGCAAAAAAGTTTCGCGCTTCGCTGGTCGGGCTGGCCAACGAGAAAAAACTCGAAATCCACCAGAAAGAGGAGGCAATCGCGGTTCAAGAAGAATTGCAGTCTGCCCGATATAGCGTTCTAAAGGTGTTGGTCAAGAAGGTTACGCGACAACCGGCGTCGCCTTTCATCACCAGCACACTGCAGCAGGAAGCATGGCGGCATTTCCATTTTACCGCGCAGCGTACCATGGCTGTCGCCCAACAACTTTATGAAGGCTTGCCTGTCGGCGACGAAGGCAGTGTTGGTCTCATTACGTACATGCGTACTGACTCTACCCACGTTGCTCGTTCCGCTGTTGTCGAAACCAGGGAATACATCGGTAAACGATACGGCTCTGATTACGTCCCGCCGCACGCACGGTCTTTTACCAAAGTAGTAAAAGGAGCTCAGGAAGCCCACGAAGCGATCCGTCCCACAAAAATCGGCAGGGACCCATCATCGATCAAGGAGTTCCTTAACCGCGAACAGTTCCAGCTCTACGACCTGATCTGGAAGCGAATGGTAGCCAGCCAGATGGCTGCCGCAATTTACGATAGCACGACGGTTGACATTGAAGCGAAGGGTCACGTTTCCGCCAAAGATTACCTTTTCCGCACTTCCAGTTCGGTCAATCGTTTCCCGGGTTTCACCGTGCTTTATATCGAAGAAAAAGATCAGGCGGATGATGAGAAAACCGCTGTGCTGCCCCCGCTCGAGAAAGGCGACCCGCTTAAACTTCATCAGCTTTCTCCAGAGCAGCATTTTACACAGCCGCCGCCACGTTTCACCGAGGCGACGCTGATAAAGGTACTCGAGCAGAACGGAATAGGCCGGCCCAGTACTTACGCCCCGATTATTTCTACGATTCAGGACCGGGAGTACGTCACAAAAGCCGGCGGCTATTTCAAACCCACCGACCTCGGTGTCACGGTCAACGACATAATGAGCCAGTATTTCCCTGATATTGTCGATATCGATTTCACTGCCCGCATGGAAGACGAGCTTGATGAAATCGCCACAAAAAACCGTGATTGGGTAGGAGTAATGCAGGACTTCTACAAGCCCTTCGAAAAGACTCTGACAAGCGCCACCCAAACGATGGAGAAAGTTAAATTACCCGAAGAATTGGTCGAGGAAAAATGCCCCAAATGCGGGAAACAGCTTGCCGTTAAAACCGGACGCTTCGGCAAGTTTCTCGCCTGCACCGGGTATCCTGAATGCAAGTTCACCAAATCATATCAAGTCAAAACCGGTGTTAAATGCCCCGAATGCGGTGTGGGGGAATTGGTGCAAAGGGTCAGCAAGAAGAAACGCACCTTTTACGGCTGCAGCAGCTATCCGAATTGCACCTTCGCAACTAATTTCAAACCCCTCAACCAGCCCTGTCCCAAATGCGGCGGGTTGATGACGCTCAATCGCGTCAAGTGGGGCAGATGTATTAAATGCGGACAAAGAGAAAAACTCGCTGAACCCAAGGAATAATGCAGGAACTCTTTATCAAATACCGGAACTACCTCGAAGTGGAAAAGAACGCGTCCCCTTACACGGTGCGAAATTACACCACCGACCTGACGGATTTCTTTCTTTTTCTGAGAAGCCGCGGCACGTCATCGTTGCGAGATATCGATAGGAGTGTTTTGCGCGATTACCTTGCCGACCTCATGGAGCGGGGATTTGTCAAAAGAAGCATCGCCCGCAAGCTCTCGGCAGTTCGTTCTTTATTCCGGTACCTTATTCGTGAAGAGATAGTACAGACCAACCCGGTTAAAGACACTTCTTCGCCCCGTCTTGACCGCCGCCTGCCCGAATTTCTGACTGCTGACGAAATGGTTCGCCTCATTGAGCGCCCCGATATATCGAACCCGCTCGGTCAGCGCGACCGTGCTCTACTGGAGCTGCTTTATGCTGCCGGTCTCCGCGTTAGCGAACTGGTCGGGTTAAATGTCGAAAACGTCGACATGGATACTCGCGAAATACGAGTATGGGGTAAAGGTTCCAAAGAACGAATAACCCTCATGGGGGAGCCTGCCCTGAAAGCGCTGCAGGTTTACCTTACCGAAGGCCGTCAACGTCTTAGCGGCAAGAGGAGAGCTACTAACGCTCTCTTTATTAACCGCTACGGTTCGCGGCTCACGGAACGCAGTGTTCAGGAATTACTCGACAGGTATGCTCAGACAGTCGGTATCACCAAGAAGATACACCCCCATATGGTCCGGCATTCGTTCGCCACTCATTTGCTCGACGGCGGGGCAGACCTGAGGGTAGTCCAGGAACTTCTGGGGCACGCCAGTCTGTCCTCAACCCAGATTTATACCCACGTAAGCAAAAGCCAGGCGAGGAAGGTCTACATGTCGTCCCATCCCCTGGCTAAGGAAATCAACGCCGAAGGCAGCAAATAATGGCATCTAACATCTCCGGCCGTCTGCAAAAATTGCGGACCAAGCTGGCGGACAACGCCATCGACGGAATGTTCGTATCCCAGGAAGACAACCGGTATTACCTATCCGGTTTTCTGGGAACAGCCGGCTCTCTCCTGATAACAGCCCATGAAGCCGTCCTGGCTACGGATTTCCGCTATATCGAACAAGCCGGCGCTCAAGCACCTGAATACCGCATTTTTCAAATAACCGCCACCTCACCGGATTGGTTCGCCAAACTGACGGCTGAACTAAATATCAAGCGGCTCGGTTTTGAAGCCGGTGATATCACTTTCTCCCGGCACCGCCAGTTTTCGGAATCGATACGCGGTACGAACTCTCAACTCGAGCTTGTGCCGACTGAGGGAACGGTCGAAGCCATTCGTATGGTAAAAGAACCGGAAGAAATAGAGTTCATCTCCAGGGCGGCGGTAATTGCCGATAAAGCCGTGGAACATGCACGCAAGATAATTCATGCCGGCCTGAAAGAAAAGGAACTGGCCTGGGAGATAGAAAAATTTATGCGGGAAAACGGCAGCCAGAGCCTGCCTTTTGAGGTTATCGCCGCTTCCGGACCCAACGCGGCTTTACCTCATGCCCGTCCCTCGGAACGCCGCATAGGCTACAATGAGCCGGTCGTTATCGATATCGGGGCAAGAATTCACGGTTACTGCAGCGACCTGACGCGAACCATTTGCGTCGAAGGGCAGAATGGGGGCGACCCCAAATTCAAACAGGTTTACGAAATTGTATTTAAAGCCCAGTCAGCCGCGATCTCCGGCATCCGCAACGGAACAACCGGTAGTGATGCCGACGCACTAGCCAGAAAAGTTATCGAGGACGCCGGCTACGGTAAAGCATTCGGCCACTCTTTAGGTCACGGAGTGGGGTTGGATGCACACGAACAACCCCGCCTCGGACCAAATTCCAAGGACGTGCTCACCGATAATATGGTCTTCACGGTCGAACCCGGCATTTACCTTTCCGGCTGGGGGGGGATAAGGATCGAAGATCTGGTCGTGCTGGAAAATGGTAAAATTAGGCCGCTGTCGAGAGTCGCGAAATAACATGCGAGTTTATTTACCGGAAGGATCGAAATGCTGAAGGCCGACTTCCATATTCACACCCGGTATTCCATGGATTGCAGTACGCAGCTCGAAGACATCGTCAGCCGATGTAATAAAACCCGTATTAACTGCGTCAATATCTGCGACCACGATGCTGTCCAGGGGGCAATCGAGTTGAAAAATATCGCAGGCTTCAAAGTGATTGTTTCCGAAGAGATATTAACGCCTCACGGCGAAATTATGGGCATGTTTCTGCAAGAAAGAATCCCGAGCGGCGTGTCGGTCGAACAGGCGATTTCCCGCATCAAAGAACAAGGCGGCCTGGTCTGCATACCTCACCCTTTCGATGGCTTCCGCGGGCTCAAAATGGAGCTTGAAGATGTCGAAAAGCTGGCCGGGCAAGTGGATGTCATAGAAATTTTCAACGCCCGATGTACGCTGTCCTCCTACAATAACAAGGCAATGGCGTTTGCCGCCATGTATGATATCCCCGGCACGGCCGGAAGCGACGCTCATTCTGGTAGCGAAATAGGGTTTACGTTTGTCGAGATGCCGGAATTCACCGGCCCGGCAGATTTTCTTACCGCGCTGAAACAAGGCAAGCTTAATAAAAAGAAAGCCGGTATAGCGGTTCACCTGAACAGCACGCTGGCTCGAATAAAAAAGTCGATGTAGCGATCACAGGGGTAGCATGGCGTATAAACTGGGCTGGTTCTCCACCGCCCGAGGCGGCGGGTCCAGAGCACTTCTAAAAACCGCGAATGACTGCATCAGGAACGGTGATGTTAAAGCTGAGATCGACTTCGTATTCTGCAGCCGCGATCCCGGCGAATCGGCTGAAACCGATATTTTCCTCGAGCGGGTTAAAAGCTACGGGATTCCCCTGGTCTGCTTTTCCTACCAGAAATTCAAGGCAAAATTCGGGTCCCGCGCAAAGGTCGGGACTATTCCGCCATGGCGCCTTGAATACGACCGCGAAATCATGCAGCGACTGGAAGGTTTTCATCCCGACCTCTGTGTCCTCGCCGGCTACATGCTGGTCGTGGGACCTGAACTATGTACCAGATATAACATGATCAATCTCCATCCGGCCGCCCCCGAAGGGCCGAAGGGCACATGGCAAGAAGTGATCTGGCATTTGATCAACACCAAAGCCCGAACAACCGGAGTTATGATGCACCTGGTCACGCCGGAATTGGACAGAGGTCCGGTAGTCGCTTATTGCACTTTTTCTATCAGATGCGAGAGGTTTGATAGCCTCTGGCGAAACGTAGAGTGGTATCCGGAAGACACTCCTGAATCGCAAGCCGCCAGGAACGCTTTGTTCGACACTATCCGTAAGCACGGTCTCGCCCGCGAGTTCCCGCTCATCACGACGACGATAAAGGCTTTCAGCGAAGGCAAAATAAAAATAACACCGGATAAGAACGTTGTCGACGCCCGGGGCAAGACTATCGCGGGCTACGATTTAACGAAAGAGATTGACGCCCGGATAAGCGTTTAAATTTGTCCGGTCGGCTTATCGCACCCCTGGCCGAATTGAAACACATGGTTTTTCAGAGCGTCGGAGATTTTGTGGGTGTACCATTTGGCCCATTCCGTTTGATAGAACATGGTGTTTTCTGGAGCTACGATCAAACCGCACCACCATTTCCCCTCTTTGTCTTGGGCTAAAGCCCGACAAGGAGGCTCCGCCGTTCCCATCATAATCTCCCCGATAGGGCATACAACTTCCATGCAGCATTGGCCGCAGTGTATGCAAGGTCCGCCTGGATTGGGCAATTGAATTCCTCCTTATCCCAATTAACTCATTATAACATTACGTTATGTCATCTTCCAGTTTAGTTTTCAGGAAGATATTTAGCAAACCCCAGCATTTTTTCAACTATCTGGCAATCGTTTGAGTCGGTGTGGGCTTGGGGGGTATCCATTCGGTAAATTTTTCGTACCTTTGCGGGCAAAAGTTGGAGAGGGCTAGTTCTTCCAGGTTATTGGATGATATGCGAATTTGTCTACTCATTAGAATATCTCGTTGAAAGAGTAGCTAAAACGCGACCCTGGGTCTTTTTACCCAAGACCCAGGGTCGCGTTTTAGACTCTCGAAACCGGTTATTTCTTCTTTGGCTGTTCTTTACTGGGTTTGGACAATATTTCGTCGATAAGGCCATATTCTACTGCTTGCGGGGCATTCAGATAGAAGTCGCGGTCGGTATCGTGGGAAATCTTTTCTATCGACTGCCCGGTGTGCTTCGCGATGATATTCCGGATCAAGTCCTGCACGCGCATTATCTCTTTAGCGGCGATAGCAACGTCGCTTGCCTGGCCCTGTGCACCGCCCAGTGCCTGGTGCATATGGATGGTGGCGTTGGGTAATGCATATCTCTTGCCCTTGGCACCGGCGCAGAGCAGTACCGTAGCCATGCTGGCAGCCATACCGACGCAGATGGTTGATACCTGGGGACGAATCAGTTGCATGGTGTCGTAAATCGCCAGACCGGCGGTAATGACACCACCGGGGCTTTGAATGTACATGTTGATATCTTTATCGGGGTCCTCGCGGTCGAGGTAAAGGAGCTGGGCGATGATCGTGTTCGCGACAGCATCGTTAATAGGCGTGAAGAGCATTATTATCCGCTCTCGTAACAAGAGCGAGTAAATGTCCCAGAATCTTTCCCCTCGAGGTCCGGTCTCGACGACACCGGGTATTATGTTCATTGGGTCGATATTCATGGCTTCTTTTCCTCCTCCTTTTTCTCTTCTTTGTTCTCTTTTCGGTGAGCAGTTTTGCTCTGTTTTTCCGGAGTCGCGGCAGGTTCTTTTTCCGGAGCCGCGGCCATGTTGACCCTTGCTGCCTCGGCCAACCTTTGCAAAGTTTTCGTCTTAAGCATTCTGTTTTTAATAGTCTCGCGGTTTTTGGGAGTGTTCAAGATGCTTCTGGCTTCTTCTTGCTGATCATATTCGATTGTTGCCACCGTATTTTCAATTTCAGTATCTATTTCAGTGTCGCTGACTTCAATCTTTTCCTCTTCCGCAATCTTTCCTAAGACGAGAGACTGCTTAACCTGATTTGCGGCAAAAGTATGCAATCCCTCGTGGAACGCTTCCGGCGTCTTGTTTATACGTTTGAGGTAGGCTTCCATTTCTTCCCGGCCGCGGGGGAAACGTTGATTGATAATCCGATTCACCTCGGCTTCAACCAAAACCGGCGGAAATTCGATTTCCGCGAGGGCAACAACAATGCCAAGAACCTTATCCTCGAATTTTTGGTCAGCCCGTTCCTGCTCCTTCCTTATCAAGTCGTCCTTAATAGATTGGCGAAGTTCGTCAAGCGTCTTAATATCCGGTCTAATCACGCTGGCAAACTCATCATTGAGTTTAGGGAGTATTTCTTGACTGATATCATGCAGGGTAACCTTGAAAGAGGCTTCTTTCCCTGCCAGTTCAGTTGTAGGGTAATTACCCGGAATCGGAAGCTTGAATTCCTTGGTTTCACCCTTCTTCATGCCCCGTACCTGATCCGGGAAACCGGGCACCGGCACAGGGACTTCCTTCCTGAGACGATAAACGGTCTTTTTCTGTTCGACAGGTTGCTCTCCCATGTTACCTTCGATATCGACAATGAGCATATCGCCGAAGTCGGCGGAACGAAGTTCTATCGACTCATAATCCGCCCGTTGCTCCCGCAACTGGGTTAAGATGGCATCTACCTGAGCTTCGGTCGTTTCTCCGACAGCCTGTTCTTCAACGTTGAGATGGTGGTAGTCACCCAGTTCAACATGAGGCTTTAGCGGCACAATTGCCTTAAAGACCAACGGCTCGGTTTGCGTGACGTCGATTTGTGGCTGCGCAAACGGTTCGATTTCCTGCTCTTTGAGGGCCTTTTCGTAAGCATCGGGAATTAACGTATCCAGGGCATTTTCTAAAAGGCGGTCCTTGCCGATATGGCGTTCCAGCACGGGCCGCGGGGCCTTACCTTTACGAAATCCCGGCACGTTGGCCTTTTTGACCACACGCTCGTAAGCCTTCTCCATGGACGCTTCGACTTCGTCCGGCTCCATCTCGATAGTCAAAAATGCCTGGCTGTTTTCGATCTTTTCCTTGGTTACTTTCAATTATTCCTCCCTAAACGCTTCTCAGGTGCATGAATTAATCATTGCGTATTTTCAAATGTAACTCCGCCAGTTGCGCTTCGGTAACGGGCGAAGGAGCGTTCAATGTTAAATCGACGGCTTGCTGGTTTTTCGGGAAAGCGATTACTTCGCGGATGGTATCTACCCCCGCCAGCAGCATAACAAGGCGGTCGAGTCCCAAAGCGGTACCGCCGTGCGGCGGTGCTCCATAATCGAAGGCTTCCAGCATGTGTCCGAAGAGCTCTTCGATCTCTTCGTCGGAGTAACCGCGTATTCGGAAAACCTGTTTCTGCAAGTCGCGGGTATAAATTCTAAGGCTGCCGCCGCCGAGTTCGTAACCATTACAAATCATATCATAACTATGCGAACGGACTTTCTCCGGAGCGCTTTCCAGCAGGGGAATGTCTTCTTCTACAGGCATGGTAAAGGGATGGCGTACCGGTTCGAATTCTCCAGCCTTTTCTCCCTTTTCCAGTAAAGGGAAATCAACGATGAAACTGAAGTTGAGCGTATTCGGGTCGGCCAATTTAAGCCGGCGTCCGATTTCGCGCCGCAGTTCGCCCAGCACGTTGTTAACCAGCCTGGGTTTACCGGCTACGATAAGCAACAAGTCGCCCATGCCTGCATCGAGGCGGCGGGCCATGGTCAGAACCTGCTCCATTGTCAGATACTTGGCGGCGACCGACTTCACATTTTCCATGGTCAGTTTGTCCAGTTCTCCGGGGGTAGTACCGAGAGCGACGGTGACAACGCCGCCGGCACCCAGGCCGCGAACGAACTGGTTAAGCTCCTCAAGCTGGCTGCGGGAATAGCCGCCGCAGCCGGGAGCGACGATGCCTTTCACCTTACCGCCGGCGGATATCACCGAGCGGAAAACGGAAAATTCAGTTTGGGACGCGATGCCGGAAAGGTCTTTAATCTGCAAACCAAAGCGGAGGTCCGGTTTGTCGCAGCCGTAACATTCCATCGCCTCGTGATAGCTGAGCCGGGGGAACGGTCGAGTGAGCTTAACGTCCGGCCGGAGTTTTTCCACCACGGACACCACCATATCTTCCATCAACCGGATGATATCTTCCTCTTCGGCAAAACTCATTTCGATGTCGATCTGGGTGAACTCGGGCTGGCGGTCGGCACGGGTATCTTCGTCGCGAAAACACTTGGCAATCTGAAAATATTTTTCCATACCGGCAACCATAAGCAGCTGCTTCATCTGCTGGGGCGACTGCGGCAAGGCGTAGAACTTGCCTGGATGCACGCGGCTCGGCACCAGGTAGTCTCGGGCTCCTTCGGGAGTGCTCTTGATCAAAATAGGGGTTTCGATCTCGAGGAAACCCAGCTCGTCCAGGAAATCGCGGATAAGCTTGACCAGCTTATGCCGGAGAATGATCGTTTTTTGCATAGGCGGGCGGCGGAGGTCGAGATAGCGATATTTAAGTCGGAGGTTTTCGTCCACCACGGCCTCTTCATTGATATAGAAAGGAGGCGTTTTCGCCGCATTCAGAATCGTTATTGTTTTGGCGACGATCTCGACATTACCGGTAGGTATCTTCGAATTCTCCGTCCCCTTAGGCCGGTAGGAAACCTCTCCGGAGATGGTGATGACGTACTCATTGCGCAGTTGGGTAGCCCTTTCGTGGCAAGCGTCGGCTATCTCCGGGTTGAAGACTATCTGAGCCACTCCCGAGCGGTCGCGGAGGTCGATAAAGATAAGTCCGCCGTGATCGCGGCGGCGGTCGACCCAGCCGGCCAGCGTGACCTGCTGACCGACATGCGTTTTGTTTAATTCACCACAATTATGAGTTTTGAGCAAAGCTAGAGTCTCCGCGGTTCAGTGTGTAACTGGCTAATTGTTTGATTATAGCCTAAGAGCACCCATTCTTCAACAGGCTCAACCGCCTCACCAGAGTAAAAAGGTGAGGGCCCAATCCCCAATCTCCAGCATTGCCTTAAGCCCAATCGTTATGTCATACTGTTGGGCAATATGTCAGGCGAAAATACAGACGCATCGCCAATCCTCATTTTGGTTACTGCGAGCAGCGGGGAAGAAGCCCACTGCATCGCGGATAAACTGCTAGCCGAGCGCAAAGCGGCCTGCGTCAATATCGTTTCCGGGGTCAGTTCTTTCTTCTGGTGGGGAAATAAGGTGGATTCGGC
>ORJL011285495.1_pt1 | contig 13272 bp, 11 predicted proteins | sample 1779941 | NCBI WGS metagenome assembly ORJL01 (sample SAMEA104232317, study PRJEB22302) | groundwater metagenome | biome: forest; feature: aquifer; material: groundwater | place: USA | collected 2011-08-07 | depth 5.8 m
TCTTCTTGGAAAGGGCATTGAAAATGCATAATGCACAATGCACAATGCCTAATTATGAATTATGAATAATGCATTATCGTGAGGGTAGGTTGCTTTCTGGTGGCCAAGTCTCTGAGGCCTGTCTTAACAACTCGCTTATGGGTACAAGTGAGTAGCCCTTAACTTTCAAACTTCGAATTACAGTTGGCAAGGCCTGAACTGTATCAGGTGCTGAATCAGAGGCATGGAAAAGAATAATGTCGCCGGGTTTGGCTCCTTTACCCGGTTTAAGTCCATTTAATACATTATTGATAACAGCATTAGCACCCGGTCGTTTCCAATCGAGAGAATCAACACTCCATTGAATAACCTTATAACCCAGTGTATTGGCTACATCAATAACTTTATTATCATAGGCACCATTGGGAGCCCGGATAAGGTTTACTTTTTGGTGTGAAAGGGTTTCCAAGACTGTTTGAGCCGTTTTAATTTCCTGTTCGATTTCATTCGGACCTAAAGTATTTAGGTCGACATGACGGTTACCGTGTGATCCAATTTCATGACCATCGGCGACCATTCGTTGAACTAATTGTTCATGTTTACTGGCCCAAGGACTGGAGAGGAAAAATGTGGCTGTGATTCCTTCTTGTTTTAAAATATCGAGAATTGGAGAAGCGGTTTCTTCTCCCCAGCTGATATCAAAAGTTAGTCCTATAGCTTGAGAAGTAACATTAGCTGAATAAATCGGTTTGAGCTTGTTGGAAAATACTGAGATTACGTTCTCGCGATAAGATAAAAGAACAAAAATGAGGATTCCCCATAAAATGAGATTTCGCACAGAAGGTTTTTTAAAAACGATTAAACGCATTGCGTTATCCCTCCTTCGCCTAAATGATATGCACTTAATAAACAAATAATGAAGTTTCAAGATAAATTATATTAAAGTTTATAAATAAAGCTTAGCGGATATTGTATACTTTTAAAAATTAACTTGTCACATAAGGCTAAATGTGCTATCTTGCATATGAGTACTTAAGTAGAGCAAAGGCGCTCCAAAAGTTATTTTTGGAGTGTTTTTATCATTGTTTAACCAAAATTTTCTAAATTAGGAAGGGGATAATGGTATGGAAATCTTCGGTTCAAATGTTTTTAACGATTCGGTTATGAGAGAAAGATTACCCAAAAATTCCTACAAGATTCTGAAAAAGACGATAGATCAAGGGTTACCATTAGATCCAACAATTGCTGAAGTTGTTGCCAATGCTATGAAAGATTGGGCTCTTGAAAAAGGTGCGACCCACTTTACCCATTGGTTTCAACCCATGACTGGCACGACTGCTGAAAAACACGATTCCTTTATTTCACCAACTTCAGATGGAAAAGTAATAATGGAGTTCTCTGGTAAAGAGTTAATCAAAGGTGAACCGGATGCTTCTTCTTTTCCAAGTGGAGGTTTAAGGGCTACTTTCGAAGCTCGCGGTTATACTGCTTGGGATTGTACATCTCCGGCCTTTCTTAAAGAGGATGGCGGTATTCTGACGTTGTGTATCCCTACCGCTTTTTGTTCTTACACTGGGGAAGCTCTTGATAAGAAGACACCTTTGTTACGTTCGATGGAAGCTCTTAATAAACAAGCTTTACGTGTATTAAAACTTTTTGGTAATACTACAGCCACTAGGGTAATAAGCACAGTGGGACCAGAACAGGAATATTTCTTAATTGACAAAAAGTTTTTTGATCAAAGAATGGATTTAGTGCTCACAGGACGTACTCTTTTCGGCGCTATGTCGCCTAAGGGCCAAGAATTAGAAGATCATTACTTTGGCAGTATCAAGGAACGTATTGCAGCTTATATGAAAGATTTGAATACTGAGTTGTGGAAATTAGGTATTTTGGCTAAAACTCAACACAATGAAGTTGCTCCTGCCCAGTTTGAGCTCGCCCCAATTTTTAACACGACTAACGTTGCAACTGATCATAATCAATTAGTCATGGATATCATGAAAAAAGTAGCTATCCGGCATGATTTGGTATGTTTACTTCATGAGAAACCTTTTGCTGGCGTTAATGGTTCTGGTAAGCATAATAACTGGTCAATGAGTACAGATGATGGCCAAAATCTTTTGGATCCAGGAAATACACCCCATGAAAATGCTCAATTCCTTACGTTTTTGTGTGCGATAGTTAAAGCAGTTGATGAATATTCTGAGCTTCTTAGGGTCTCTGCTGCTAATCCTGGAAATGACCATCGTTTAGGTGCTAATGAGGCTCCACCGGCTATTATCTCTATTTTCTTAGGAGAACAACTCTCGGATATTTTCACTCAGTTAAACAATGGCGGTCCAAAGAGTTCGAAACAAGGCGGAGACATGACAATTGGTGTTACAACTCTTCCCGTATTTGCTAAAGATTCTACGGATAGGAATAGAACTTCGCCCTTTGCTTTTACAGGGAATAAATTTGAATTTCGGATGGTAGCTTCTTCACTCTCTATCTCTGGACCGAATATAGTACTAAATACTATCGTGTCCGAAATCCTTTCCCAAATCGCTGATCGTCTGGAAAAATCTACTGACTTTGAACAAGATCTTCAGATCCTCCTTAAGGAGATTGCTTCAAATCATAAGAGGATTATCTTTGATGGTAATGGTTATTCAGCTGAGTGGGCTGAAGAAGCAGCCAAACGTGGTTTGCCTAATATCACTTCAATGGTGGATGCTGTTCCGGCCTTAATTAGTGAAAAATCCATTCGACTTTTTGAAAAACATCAAGTATTTAGTAAAGTGGAGTTGCATTCGCGTTATGAAATTCTGTTAGAACAATATTGTAAATACATCAATATTGAAGCCTTAACGATGATCGATATGGCAAAACATCAGATATTACCGGCTGCAATTAATTATGCGACGAAATTAGCAGTTTCTATTAATGCGATCAAGAGTGCAGGTGCCGATACCTCTGTTCAGAGCGAAGTCCTTAATGAAACTTCAACCTACCTTGTTGCTTTAAAGCAAAGATTAAATGAACTCGAGAAAGTAACTGCTGAGGCTAAAACTATAGAAGATGATTATTATGCTCAAGGTGTTTTCTATCGTGATGCAGTATTTAAGGCTATGGGGGCGTTACGGGTTGAAGCTGATAACTTGGAAACAGTTATTGAAGCCGAACTTTGGCCAATGCCAACTTATGCACAAATGTTATTTATGTATTAATTGTGAACTATTTTTATCGAGATGCATAATAAAAAGACCTAGTCCTAAGCGAGACTAGGTCTTTATATTAACTTAGATTGAACTGATGAGGAAACCTGGCTTACTCTCTGGTAGTACTTAAAATCAAAGACCTACTCCTCAATTACTAAGGAGTAGGTCTTTAGAGTGCTTTTATTAACGGTTAAAACGAGAACCGAAAAGCAAACGAAAAAGGTCTATTCTAAATAATACTTTAAGGAAAAAATGCAGTACCAAGAAAGCTGCCCCTAAAATAATAGCAAATTTAAAGATGTAAAATATTATCGTAAAAACTAAAGCAAAGATTTTACCCAATATGAGGGCGGAGAAATATAGCCCGAGAACTAGCGCTAAAATTTTCAAAGCGATTAACCAATAATTCGAAGGTGGAGCAGGACGATATGTATTCAAAATAAACACCTCCCCTTATTTTTTAGCTTAACATATTTCGACTTTTCTGTCTAGTTAACAAGCCTTATGCATTAATAGCTCGTCTTGTGCCAAAAAAAAGTTGCCTGCATAATATAAAGCTACACGGAGGCGATGACTATGAACGAACAGGTTTTGGCGACTTGGCGTGGCTTAATGGAACAGGGCACGAAATATCTAGGGAAAGATTGCTTTGTAGAAGCAGAAAATTACTTTTGTCAATGTGTCCCTTTGGCTAGAGAGTTATCTATTCCAGAAATATTGGCTTTCACCTTACGTCTTTTGTCGACAGCTCAAGTCCGTTTAGGTAAATTAGATTCTGCTGAAGAAGGATTTAATGAGGCTGCAAAGATTTGTAAAGAGATACAGAATGCGAAAGGGCTGTCAGAGGCCTGGGCTGGTTTAGCTAATGTGGCAGTCCTACGCGGATCTTTAGAAGAAGCGGTGAATTGGTATGAACGTTCGATAGCAATATATCCACTTGCTTCACCACGCTTGCGTCTAGGGATGCTCTATTCGGATTTAGGACAAGTTTATGCCTCTCATAATGATCTAGAAAAGGCTGAAAAAGCTTTTATTAAAGCGAAGGAATTATGTCATTCAAACGATTATCCTCAAGGAGAAGGTGAACTTAATGTTTTATTAGGTGAACTATGTTATAGGCAAGGAAATAGAAGTATAGCCCAGCAATATCTCAAAAAAGCTTGTCAAGTTTTTGCAAGCATCGCTGACAATCAAGCCTTTGCAAGTGCTCTACAATATCTGGCCTTCCTTTACTATGACTTTGGTAATTTAAGGATTGCGTTAGAATGCCAACAACGCTCAACTGTTTTATGGCTTAAATTAGGCAAGAACGAAGAGGGTAGTGATGGATTGTTTTTTTTAAGTAAAATTGAACAGGGGTTGGGTGAAGATAGCGCCGCTAAGGATTATTTAGTGACATCTATAGAAATATATCCTAAAAAAGATTTAGGTTTAGCTTTACGATATCAAGGATTAGCTTGGTTGTTTATTCAAGAAATGAATTGGGTTCAAGCAGATGAGTATTTTAGAGAAGCTCTAAAATTGTTTGAAGAAATAAATGATGATTTAAGGGCAGAGGAAGTTTATGAAGTGATAGCCTATTTAGCAATAGCCCATAAAAAGGATTTAGAAACTCAGAATTTCTGCCGTATACATCTTGAAAAAGTTTCGAAGGGCAAAAGCTTAGCTTTAGAGGCTACTCAAAAACTAGGTCGATTTTACGAAAACCGTCATAATTACCTTGAAGCCCTCCGATGTTATTGGCAGGCTTTAAGCATTGCTAAAAATAATGACGAAGAAGTACAACACCTTGAAAAAACAATTCAACGACTATCTCAAAAGATCAGAAAAAATCGTCGTTCAAACTAGAATAATATTGGAAATGGCTTTGAAATTAGACTGGTTTCGAGTAGAATAAGTATAAACATGTTAAACTATCATGGAGGGTTATGTGAGTGGTGAAGGTCAAGGAAAAGACCTTACGTAAAGTTGAGGATTATTTTGCCCGTGAAACAGCGATGAGAGGGAGCTCAGAAATTCAAGTGAGTTTAGAAGACCTGCGCCAGGAAACTCAACTTTCTTTGGTTACAATTTATAAAGCAATTGAAAATCTTCTGGAAACTGGTATTCTCACTGTTTTAGCTAAAGGAAATAGGCGGTCGCCTAAAGTTTATCGATATCTGGCACTTAATGAACAGGTGACTAAACATTTGCCGACGGCTGATTTAAACAGTTTGACTTATGCTTTGGAAAAACTACTTAATGAACTTTCTGCAAAGGAAAAGGTTATTGAGGCTTTAAGGTCTAAATTGGCAGTTTATGAAGTACAAGAGACCCAAATTCTTTATAGGCTAAGGGTATCTGAAGATGTAGAAGTTATCGTTCGTAAAAAATCCCAATGATTTGAGAAATGGGAGTGGAGAGGTCTGGAAGTACGTGAAGAGGATGGACAACTACTAGACTGTATTGAAGATGTTTATCGTTGTTTGGAAGGGGCTTTACAACAGATAAAAAGGGTTAGGTCAGTTCATGTCACTAAACTTGAAACTTGGGCGGAAGATCTCCGTAGCCAACGCCGAATTTTTGAGGATATTTCCTTACCTGCCCGTTTGATTGTCGAACATTTAATTGAATCGCAGTATAAAGCAGGTCAAGTGGCTTTAGCAGCGGAACATTTGAGTCTTTCTTTGAGTAACGTGGGTGCTGTTAATGTAGAAGAATTTGGCATAATAAAAATCCGTTTAGGCGAATTAGAAATTTCTTGGCGAGATGGTGACTATACCTATTACTTTTATCCAGATAAGGTAGAACTTAGGGCTGTTGACGAAAAATCTGCTATTAAATTATTTTTTTCCATTGATTTTAGTAGGCACACTGTTGAGAAATTTCCGGAGTTAATGAAAACTTCTAATGTTATTTATATCCATCCACAAATCGAAGAATGGTTAAAGTAGGTGATTTTTTGAGTAATTTAGCACAGGGGTTAATTCAAGTCTATACGGGGAATAGTAAAGGAAAAACAACAGCAGCTTTAGGTCTGGCTATTAGAGCAGTTGGACATGGTTTTAAGGTTTTCATAATTCAGTTTATGAAAGGTCGAGAAGACTATGGAGAGCTTCAGGGGTTGAAGCGTTTAGAACCAGAGTGTCAGATTGAACACTATGGTGGAAAAGGATGGGTACATAAGGGCAATCCTAGCTTAAAGGATAAGGAAGAGGCTAATAAAGCTTTTTTGAGGGCAAAAGAAATTATTGCCGACGGACAGTGGGACATTGTGATCTTGGACGAGATTTTAAATGCTATTTGGTATGAAGTGTTGTTAGAGGATGAATTGATTACATTACTGGAGACAAAACCGAAACACGTTGAAATAGTATTAACTGGCCGTAATGCTTCAGATGTTATCAGAGCTAAATCAGACCTTGTTACAGAAATGGTACAGATAAAACATCCCAGTGATCAAGGGATCGCTGCGCGTAAAGGGATCGAATTTTAGGTTTTAGTTATAACATATAGTTATACACTTTATCTTACTTATACGATTTAGTAGGGGAGTGTCTATATTTTACCTAATAAGAATGAAATATTGACTTTTTTATTGTTCAAATGTTAAAAGGAGATGAAAGCCAATGGCCACTACGAAGGAAGAGGTATTAAGTATAGCCCAAGAAAAGGATGTAAAGTTTATTCGACTACAATTTACGGATATCTTCGGAATATTAAAGAATGTAGCGATAACAATTGAACAATTAGAGAAGGCTCTTGATGGTGAGTTAATGTTTGATGGTTCTTCAATTGAGGGTTTTGTACGTATTGAGGAGTCTGATATGTATTTGCGCCCAGACCCAGATACGTTTGTAGTCTTTCCATGGCGACCGAGGGATGGGGCTGTTGCACGTTTAATTTGTGACGTATACAATCCAGATGGAACCCCTTTTGCTGGCGATCCACGGAATATTCTTAAGAGAGTAATAGCGGAAGCAACAGCTTTGGGTTATGAACTCAACGTGGGACCAGAATTAGAATTTTTCCTCTTTCATACCGATACACAGGGGCTCCCAACAACGATCACCCATGATAAAGCAAGTTATTTTGATTTAACACCTGTCGACTTAGGGGAGAATGCTCGTCGAGATATGGTTTTGGCCTTAGAACAGATGGATTTTGAAATAGAAGCATCCCACCATGAGGTTGCCCCAGGTCAACATGAAATTGACTTCAAGTACGCTGATGCTTTAAGCACTGCCGATAAAATTGCTACGTTTAGGTTTGTAATCAGAACAATAGCTCAACAACACGGATTACATGCTACGTTTATGCCTAAACCCATATTCGGCATCAATGGGTCTGGAATGCATACGAACCAATCATTATTTAAAAATGGTTGTAATGCTTTTTATGATCCTAAGGATCCAATGGAACTCTCAAAAGAGGCTTACTACTATATCGCTGGACTAATGAAGCACGCTCGTTCCTTTGCTGCTATTACAAATCCAACCATTAATTCTTATAAACGCTTAGTTCCGGGATATGAGGCACCTTGCTATATTGCTTGGTCTGGAAGAAATCGTAGCCCGTTGATCCGTATACCGGCAAAACGTGGATCTTCAACCCGCATCGAACTTCGTAGCCCCGATCCTTCTTGTAATCCTTACTTGGCTCTAGCAGTACAATTAAAGGCTGGACTTGATGGGATTAAGAATAAATTGATCCCTCCTCCGGCTGTTGACCAAAATATCTTTGCAATGAGTAGTGAAGGAAGGAAAAAACTAGATATTGATTCTTTACCAGGAAGCCTGAATGAAGCGCTGGAAGAATTAAATAAAAGTCCAGTGATCAAAGAAGCACTTGGTGAACATATTTTCGAGCGCTTTATCGAGGCTAAAACCAAGGAATGTGACGGTTATCGGTTAGCTGTTCATCAATGGGAGTTAGATCAGTATTTAGCAATGTATTAAAAAAATCCGAAATTACTTACAAAAAGGCCTAAAATCTTCTTTAAGAGCATCTTTACGATGTTCTTTTTTTATATTTAATAAATGCTAAGTCAATAGTAATGTCTCATATTTCAGAGCAGGGCATATACTTAACTATAGCCGTCACCTGAATAATGTTAAGAAAGGAAGGAGGGCTACGATGGAAGTGATTCAGTGGCTAAGAGATTATAAGGAAAGTGAAGCCGGTTTAACGTGGAGTGGGACATTTAGTGAGTATTTAGAATTGGTCACCCAAAATCCTCATTTAGCGATGCATTCTCATGCCCGTATTTATGAGATGATTCTCGCAGCTGGTATAAAAATAAATAACGGTAATAAAAAATACGATTTTTTTAGTGATGAACTTTTTGGATTGGATAAGCCCTTGGAAAAGCTGGTCGAGGAATATTTTCACAGTTCAGCCATGCGTTTAGATGTTCGTAAAAGAATACTTTTGCTAATGGGTCCTGTAAGTGGAGGAAAATCGACCATTGTTAGTCTTTTAAAACGTGGTCTAGAAAAGTTCTGTAAAACTGAGCAAGGTGCCGTTTACGCCATAGATGGCTGTCCTATGCATGAAGATCCTTTGCATTTACTTCCGATAGCCTTACGGGCACGCTTTGAGGAACAGTATAACATTAAGATTGAGGGTAGTTTATGCCCGGTTTGCCGTATGCGTTTAGAACAAGAGTTTGCTGAAGATGTAGAAGAATTTCCAATTAAGCGCATTTTATTTTCTGAGGAAGAACGGGTGGGTATTGGAACATTTACGCCCTCTGACCCTAAATCTCAGGATATAGCTGATCTAACGGGTAGTATCGATTTTTCGACGATTACTGAATATGGTTCCGAGTCTGATCCGAGGGCTTATCGCTTTGATGGAGAATTAAATAAAGCGAATCGAGGATTAATGGAATTTCAGGAAATGCTCAAATGTGATGAAAAATTTCTCTGGAATCTATTAAGTCTATCTCAGGAGGGGAATTTTAAGGCAGGAAGGTTTGCTCTGATTTCAGCGGATGAGTTAGTGGTTGCCCATACCAATGAAAGCGAATATAAAGCATTTATCGCCAATAAAAAGAATGAAGCTCTCCAGTCGCGGATCATCGTGTTAGCAGTTCCTTATAATCTGAAAGTTAGTGAAGAAGTTAAAATTTATCAAAAATTAATTAGCCAAAGTGATATACAGGGCCAGCACATTGCTCCTCATGGCCTTTGGACTGCCTCCGTATTCAGTATTCTCTCGCGTATGCACCCGTCAAAAAAACAGGGAATGGATTTAATTAAGAAGATGCGGCTTTACGACGGCGAAGACGTAGAAGGCTTTAACCAGAAAGATGTTAAAGATCTATTAACTGAAGGAGAAGAACAAGGGGAAGGGATGACAGGAGTTGATCCCCGTTATGTCATTAACCGGATTTCCACAGCTCTAATTCGGGATCAGCATTCTTGTATTAATGCCTTAGATATCTTACGCGCCTTAAAGGATGGACTTTCTCAGCATAGCTCTATTACCAAAGAAGAAAAGGAAAACCTAGTTAATCTTATTGCTCAAGCCCGCAAAGAGTATGATGAAGTTGCTAAAAAAGAAGTTCAAAAAGCGTTTGTTTATGCCTATGAAGAATCAGCTAAATCCTTGCTTAACAATTATCTTGATAATGTTGAGGCGTTTTGTAATTCCACTAAAATGCTTGATCCTATTACAGGTGAGGAATTAGATGCTGACGAACAGCTTATGAGAGGGATTGAAGAACAGATAGGTGTGTCGGAAAATGCTAAAAAAGCATTTCGTGAAGAAATTCTCATACGCATTTCGATGTTAGCTAGGAAGGGGAAATTATTTCAGTATACATCCCACGAACGATTGAAAGAAGCGATTGAAAAGAAATTATTTGCCGATCTCAAGGATATTATTAAAGTTACAACGTCAGTTAGCCATCCCGACCAAGAACAATTGCGTCGGATAAACGATGTAACCGATCGTTTAGTAGAGCAGCATGGCTACTGTCCTACTTGTGCTAATGAGATCGTTAGATATGTCGGTTCACTCCTCAATCGCTAGTGAGGGGGGGGCGTCCACTTGAGCGAGGGAGTCATTGTTAGTCGAGACGATTGGAGTTTACATCGTAAAGGTTATCTTGATCAAAGCCGTCACAAAGATAAGGTTCAGGAGGCTATAAAACAACAATTAGGAGACCTAATTGTTGATGAAAGTATCATTTTAACAGATGGTAAGAAAAATTTGAAAATTCCTATGCGTTCATTAGAGGAGTTTCGCTTCAGATTTGATTTTAATAAAAAGGAGCATACTGGACAGGGAAGTCAGAAAGTTAAACCTGGAGATGTTATCGGTCGAGAAGCCGCGAGTGGCAAAGGTTCAGGAAGTGGGGCGGGGGAAGAGCCTGGTGTAGATATTTACGAAGCAGAAATATCTTATGAGGACTTAGCTAATATTCTCTTCGAACAACTAAAACTTCCTAATCTAGACGATAAAAAGCGTCCGTTAATATCACATGATCGACCGGAATTTAACGATATTCGTAAAAAAGGTCTAACGGCTAATATTGATAAAAAACGGACCTTGCTGGAAAGCATCAAACGTCAAGCCCGTGACCTTGATAAAGAGGCGGAATTGAAGATAACACCTGAAGATTTGCGCTATAAAACTTGGGAAACTCGTCCTAGTTTTGAGACGAATGCCGTAATCTTGGCGATGATGGATACTTCAGGTTCAATGGGTCAATTTGAAAAATATATTGCTCGTACTTTCTTCTTTTGGATGGTTCGATTTTTACGTACAAAGTATGGAAATGTAACAATTCGCTTTCTAGCTCATCATACAGAGGCTAAAGAGGTCACCGAAGAAGAGTTTTTTACAAAAGGAGAAAGTGGGGGTACAAGGTGCTCCTCTGTCTATCAACTAGCTTTAGATATGATTGAGAAGGATTATCCACCCCAACACTACAATATTTATCCGATCCATTTTACCGACGGAGATAATATTGGTTCAGATAGTAGCAAAGCCTTGAACCTTATGACCCGTTTAGTCGAAGTAAGCCGAGTCGTTGGTTATGGCGAAATATTGAGAACCCATTATTCTAGTACTCTCATGTCAACGTTAAAGCGCATAACTGATCCAAAATTGCGTTTAGCAACGATTCGAGATCGCAATGAAGTTTATACAGCTTTGAAAATAGTATTTTCTTAATAATGTACAAAACTGTGGCTCATTGTACAGGAGAATAGCTTAGAGTTATGTAAATCAAGTGCAGTGCAATAGTTCAATATGACATGACTAAAATGTGATCCAGCTAGGGGGAAGGTCATGGACAAAGAGATTAATGAATTAAACGCTATTGCTGTGGAAATAGAAAAGGTTGCTCGTGGTCTAGGATTAGATTTTTTTCCAGTAAACTTTGAAGTATGCCCCGCAGAAGCGTTATACACCTTTGGGGCTTATGGCATGCCAGTGAGGTTTACGCACTGGAGCTTTGGCAAAGCCTTCCACCGGCTTAAAACCCAATATGATTTAAACTTAAGCAGGATCTATGAACTGGTAATAAACTCCAACCCGTCCTATGCTTTCTTACTTGAGGGTAATAGACTTATTCAAAATAAACTTGTTATTGGGCATGTGTACGCTCATGTTGATTTTTTTAAAAACAATCGCTATTTTCAACGTACTCCACGAGATATGGTCGAACGTATGGCAGCCCATGCCCAACAAATCCGCAGTTATGAGTTGCAGTTTGGACAGGAAAAAGTAGAAAAGACGATAGATGCAGTATTCTCAATCCAAGAGCATGTTGATCCGCGTTCTCATGTAGGAGTAAGAGAGTTTGGGAAAAAGGAGAAGTCCACAACTGAACAAACTAAAAAACCTACACTTTCCCCTTATGAGGATTTGTGGAGTTTAGATACAAAAATTAAAAAAAATGAAGAACCCACTAAATCAGTCTATGAGGATTTATTACTTTATCTTATTCAGTATGCTCCGAGTCTTCAAGAGTGGCAACGAGATATTTTAAGTATCATCAGAGAAGAATCCTTGTATTTTTATCCTCAAATTGAAACTAAAATTATTAATGAGGGCTGGGCAACCTTCTGGCATTCCCGAATTATGAGAGAAATTGAAATTGAAGATGAGGAAGCTATAGACGTTGCGCTTATGCATAGCCAGGTCGTCCAGCCTTCTCGCGAAGCTTTAAATCCCTATTATTTAGGAGTAAAGATATGGGAGTCACTCGACAAAAAGTACGATCGGGCACGACTCTTCGAAGTACGAGAAGCTGAAAACGATGTCTCCTTTGTAAGAAACTATTTGGACCAAGAATTGGTAGAAGAATTGAATCTGTTTAATTATCGTAAAAACGGAGCCCAATGGCAGGTCACCGATACATCATGGGAAAAGGTAAGGGATAACTTGGCTCGTCAATTGGTCCGTGGCGGAAATCCAACAATAGTGGTAAGTAACGGAGATTATAATGATAAAGGTGGACTTCTTCTCAGACATCATCATGAAGGGCTTGATTTAGATTTAATGTATCTTGAAAAAACGTTAGTTCATATTCAACATTCGGGGGGTAAATCCGTTCATCTTGAAACAATAATCGATAGTAAGAAGATGCTTTTTGAGTGTCAAAATAATCAAGTGACAAAGCATCCATTCTAAGTTGAATGAGTTATTAGAAAATGAGTTATGGAGATATCGAAAATGATGTCTCCTTTTTATTTAAGAAGGAAGGATTTTGCTACCCTCTGCTAGAATCATTTCTTAAGAACCTATTTAAGGAGCTTTAAAATGAAAATGCAAAACCTCAGTAAACAAATTACTTTATTTACTGATGACTTGAGCAGGCACGAAAATGTAGTTGTTGTTTGGACAAGTGAGGGTCCTGTGCTTGTGGATGCGTTTCGTTCACCTGTTCAGTTTGCAGTTGTTCAGAAAGTTCTAGCCGAAAAAGGGTATCTCAAACCCTATATGCAAATCTTTACACATTGGCATGCTAATCATACTTTAGGCAATCAAGATCTCAAAGGGATTAGAATTGTCGCTCATCAGCTTACTTTGGAGTTCATGCAAAACACTCTCTTAAAGGTTATTCGTGAACAATCATTGGGGGGTATCAAAGACA
>ORJL010388511.1_pt1 | contig 13270 bp, 13 predicted proteins | sample 1779941 | NCBI WGS metagenome assembly ORJL01 (sample SAMEA104232317, study PRJEB22302) | groundwater metagenome | biome: forest; feature: aquifer; material: groundwater | place: USA | collected 2011-08-07 | depth 5.8 m
AGTGCGGAAAGAAGACGGGTCCAGCGATATCGCCGTGAGACTGCCGCTCGCCCCTTCGGCAGGCCCGAAGACTCCGGACTTTCGGAGAGGCCGTATCCTCGGACAGGGTGAGCGGACAGGTCGTTTTCATGGTTCGTGGTGCCGCCGCCAAATGGCATGGCTGGTTTCTTCATGGGGATGCCGCCCTCATTATGGTCTTCACCGTGAGTTGACGCGTGGTCTGGCTGTTCACTCTGACCTCTAGTTGGGCCGTGACGGTCTTGCCGGACCGGGAAAAAGAGGCGGAAACAATGCGCCGGGCTACGGGATGTGCCACGCCGTCATATGAGCGGATGAGAGAGCCGTTGACGACAACGTACGAGGCTGTGTGCGCGGTGCCCGCGTCCTGAAACTTGTCTATCCAATTTATCACGACGGAAGAGGCGGAGGGGCCGCCGTCAAGCAAGTCGCTCGTGGCTGCCATGGAGGCATCCTCGGCGACCCAACTCAGCCCTTTGCGCAGCTCGAAAGCGGCCAGGCTGTCCTCTCGTTCCATGGTCCGGCTCTCCAACGTCTGCATGGTAGCCACTCCCGCCGTTCCGGTGACTACGGTGAGGATCCCCATGCCAATGATGACCTCGGTCAGCGTGAAGCCCAGGGAAGAAGACCGAAGCCATCTCACCAGTCTGCCCTCGCGGTCTCAAACACTCTGAAAGGTCTCCCCTCGAAAAGGACGGTGATGCGGACGGTTTCAATGCTGGTGCTGGTCTGATCGAACGGCATGGCCTCTGCCGTCAGTGAGTAGTTGGGGGGCGCGGCAATGACCTGGTAAGCGGCCCCCGGCGGTGCGTAGGTCTGCTGGAATACGTACTGCAATTGGTTGCGCAAAAGGTTTTCGGACATGGACTGCACTTCAAACTGCCGCTGCGCCACGAGCCCTGCCTGGACAGCACCGGCGATGCCACTCCCCAAAACGCCCAGAGCGGCGATGGCCACTATGGCGTCCATGAGGATGGCACCCGCCTGGCTCTCGGCCCGTCTTCTGAGGCCAGAGAGTATGCCTAGCTGTTTCATCCCGTCTCCTTAGGGAATTAGTGGCCGCCCAGTGATGAAAGATGCCCGGTATCATGATAGACGAAGACTCACCCGTGGACGCATCGTCCCAAAGTAGGAAGCGTGTCAACAATCGTTTCCCAAGAGTGGGAACTCTTATCATGTTCTTATCGCGCCTTCATGTTTACTTTGCGGGCCACTGTTAGTCTGGAGGCAACCAGGTAGAGACGCGACCAGGGAGAGGAACTCCTATGCAAAGTGTAGTTAGTATGCTTGGTGAGGCACAGAGCAAGGGCATAAGGTGTGCTCCCATTACTGATCGGGAGCGAGAAGTCCTGTCATGGGTTGCCGAGGGGTACTCCAATCGCCTTATCGCCTCCCGGCTGTACATCTCGGAACGGACTGTCAAGAGCCATCTCACTAATATCATGACCAAGCTGCAGGCCTCTGACCGCACTCATGCCGTAGTCACGGCCTTACGCATGAGATGGCTCAGCATCTGAAGAGGAGGACACACGTGAACAACAACGGAAAAGGCGACGGGTCGCACTATGGTTCTGACCCGGACGTGTCGTTGTCCGGCGCACCCATCGCCTGGCAAGCGAAGCATCTGCCCGAGGGCTCCGGCGGCCAACTTCGACGCGCGGGAGACCCGGTAGGAAATCTGGCTTGTGTGGATGGGGGCAGCCGTCTCTTGCGTGAACTCGAGGCAGCACGGGCTGACATCGAAGAGGCTATCCGCCAGGTCAAGGCGCGGCTGGCGGCCCAACTCGATAAAGAGGTACAGGACCTGTTGGTCGGCATTGCCTCAGACAGCAAGCCGTGGTCGTCCACAGCGTTGAGTGGCCCGGTGGCAAGCGCCGTTGACCGCAGGGAATCAAAGGTTACGTTCTCACCGCTGCCCTTCAAGGATGACCCGGCGGAAGTCGCCAAGTCGCCGCTGACGCGTACCCAGGAAGAGCCCATGCCGCCTTTTGCATCCTTCAGAAACCCGGCACCGGTCCCTGATAGGAGCGTTCAAGAGCCCGAGCCAAAGAGGGCGGAGACTGCTCTTCGACAGCCTCGGGAGGCCGCTAGAGAGACTGCAACGACGGCGACAGCGGTAGTCACCCAGGAAATGGAAGAGCCTTCGAATGGCACGACTGCCTCGCTGAGCCCTGATGGCTTGGAGAACGAGTTATTCGAGGGGACAGTGCACCTGGATGTAAATGTGAAGGGCTGCCCTCAACAGACGCTTCAGTTCGTAGACGAACTCTTCCAGACACCCAAGTTCAAGGTCCGCCGTATGATCGGCGACAACAAGGGGAAGCTTGATCTGTGGGTCGGACTGAGAGAACCCCTGGCGCTGGGCGGCGTGATCGGCCAGATGAAGACCGTGTCCCATGTCCGCAGTTCACCGGAAGGTGTCACGGATGGGACGGAGCGTACTCTGTCGGTGTGGCTATCCGGCAGCCAGCCAGCGGCGGCCAGGGAAATGAGACCTGCTATGGCTTGGGGAAGAGCGTAAGCGCCCCGGCTTCCAGATTCGAGACCACCCACTTCTGTTCTCGCGACGGATACAGGTTCGAAGGAGCCGTACGTGGTGCAGACATCTGCTAATGTCCCAGGCGCCGGCGCCGCTGCGCCTCCCCCGGCAGGGGAGGCGGCCGCGGCTCTTCCCAATATGAGGGAATCCGCGCCATCACCGCCAGAGACGAAAAGGCCGGAGGCTCCCGCGCCTTCACCTGCTCGTTCCTTCTTGCAGTCGCTGGTGGAATCGGAAGTTATCGCTTCCCATCAAGCTAGTGATGCCCGGCAGGTTGCCCTTGCAGAACGAATCTCTATCGGACAGGTCCTGGTCCGGGACGGGGTGGTATCAGCCCGAAACCTGGCCACCCTGATGGCGTTGTATCTCCAGACACCGATGATGGACCTGCAGAGCCAGGTCATCAACCGCGATGCCATGGTAATGCTCCCGGAGCACTTGGCACGCCGCTATATCGCGCTGCCCATAGAGAAGAAGGGAGACCGCCTGGTGGTGGCCATGGCGGACCCCACGGACTTCCCGACGCTCCACCATCTCACCATTAGCACCGGGTGCGCCATCGAACCCGTTATAGCTCTAGCTGGGGATATTCTGGAGCACATCGACCTGCTCTATCGCCAGGTGGCCGTGCAGCAGGATGCGCACAGCGCGTCTCGTGAAGGCGAAGGCACAAAGGTGACTGCCCGGCTTCTCAAGGACTCGCCGGTAACCCAGGTCATAGAGCTCTTGTTGGAACGCGCCCTGCATGATAGAGCCTCCGACATTCACATCGAGGTGGCCGACGAGCGTCTGAAGATCCGGTTTCGCATAGATGGCATCTTGACGGACGCCATGACCCTTCCCCTGGAGATGCATCCCATACTGGTGTCCCGGCTCAAGATCATGGCCGGCCTGAACATCGCAGAAAGGCGCCGGCCCCAGGACGGCCAGTTCACTACTGAGTTCCAGGACAGGAAGGTGGATGTCCGGGTGGCTATCAGCAATACGGTGAGCGGCGAAATGGCAGTGCTGAGGCTTTTGGACAAGAAGTTCACGCTGCGGGGTCTGGACGTCTTGGGAATGCGGCAAGAGGACCTGGAGCGGTACAGGAAGCTCCTGCGCCTCCCCTACGGGATGGTCATCATTTGCGGCCCTACCGGCGCCGGCAAGAGCACATCGTTGTATGCGTCTGTCCTGGAGATGAACCGGAAGGAACAGAACGTCATCTCGTTGGAGGACCCCGTAGAGTACCGCATCCAGGATACCAATCAGATGCAGATACACGTTGAGGCCGGGGTTACGTTCGCCTCCCAGCTTCGGAGCATCCTTCGTCTGGACCCGGATGTCATCCTGGTTGGCGAAATCCGCGACCAGGAGACAGCCGTTATCGCCACTCAGGCTTCCCTCACTGGGCACCTCGTACTCACTTCTCTCCACGCCAACGATGCCGTCTCGGCTCTCATTCGGCTGCGCGACCTGGGCGTGCCTTCCTATCTTCTGGCGTCATCTGTGGCAGGGATAGTCTCGCAGCGGATGGTCCGTGTCGTCTGCGATTCCTGCAAGACACTCATGGTGCGTCCGCAAGCAGAACGTGAGACGTACGCTGCTGAGCTTGGGGAGGTGAGGAAGGACTTCCTGTACGGGTCGGGATGCAACCTGTGCGCGCACACCGGGTACCGCGGTCGTGTGGGGGTATTCGAGGTACTGACAATGACTGACAGGCTCAGGCATCTCTTTCTATCGAACTCATCCAGGAGCGAGATGCGCTGGCAGGCCCTGGAGGACGGCATGGTGCCCCTGCTTCGGGACGGAATGGTCAAGGTGAAGCAGGGGGTCACCACGCCCTACGAAGTGATGAGGGTGTTGTTCACTCTGGACCAGTAGGAGCACCATGCGCTTCCGATACGTGGCGTACAACCTGAAGCAGGGCGTGGCCAAGGGCTGGGTGGAAGCTCCCACCCGCCTGGAGGCCAAGGAACTGATCAGCCGGCAAAGCTACAAGCCGCTGGCAGTGAGCCCTGTCAAGAGGCTTCGATACGTCGAGGAATTCTTCCCCTCCTTATTCAAGGTGAAAAGGAAGGAGCTGGTAAGGTTCTGCCGGAATATGGCTGGGCTGCTCATAAGCGGCGGCAATATGGTCCGGGTGTTGGACATGCTGCATCGGGAGTCTAGCAGTCCTATCATGCGTCAAACTCTCGAGGACATCCGGAAAGCCCTGGACGACGGCGGCAGTCTTTCGGACGCATTGAAACAGCACCCTGGCGTATTCAGCCCCCTCTTCGTCAGCGTCGTAGAGACCGGTGAGCATACGGGTAGGCTCGGTCCCTCGCTGGATGAGTTGGCTAACATCCTGGAACAAGAAGAGGAAGCCAAGCAGAAAGCCATCCGGACGCTGATGTACCCCCTCGCCATCATGCTTCTAGCTATGGCAACGGCGACGATCCTCATGGTGTTCGCCTTGCCTCCCATGCTCAAAGTGTTCGACCAGATGCATGCCCAGGTCCCGATGGTGACCAGGATTGCCATGGGCTCATTCCACTTCGTCAAGAAGCGATTCATCGTGCTCTTTCTGGCGGCGGCGCTTCTTGTCATTGTGTTCCTGGTACTGCGTCGGATCCCAAAGGTCTGCTACCGGATGGACGTGGTGCAAACCCGGGTACCTTTGGTGGGAGCGCTTACGATTTCGGGCGAGATCAGCCGGTTTTCACGGACCCTGGCTGTGCTGTTGGAATCCGGGGTATCTCTAGCCATGGCCCTCAGGCTGGGTATCAATGGGTGCCACAACCACGGAGTGCGGCGAGCCTTTGAGGATGCCGAGGAGAGCTTTCTTAGCGGCCATAGCCTGGCCGAGGCAATGAAGAAGCACCCGATCATCCCCAGCTTGTTTGTGGAACTGGTGATGATCGGTGAGGAAAGCAACTCATTGCGCAGGACCATGCGCGACGCTTCGACCACGTACGAGAAGCAACACGACGGCCAGTTGAACAGCGTGCTGGGCCTCATGGAGCCCGCCTCGACCCTGGCTGTGGGCGGCGTTGTTGCCCTCATCGCCTTCTCTATGCTTCTGCCCATCTACTCTGGCCTGGACGCCATCAAGTAGAAAAGGAGTCTGACAACTAAGGATGAACCGCGCGTTGTACCTGCCGTCGCCTCTCCCCAAGATAAAGGTCTGGGTAGCCGCAGCGTTGCTGTTTGCTGCGGTCCTGGCCCTGTACTACGGATGGTTGGGATTCACCTACTGGCAGTCGTGGAGCCGGCAGGGGGAGCTTGGCCGGCAAGTGCAGGAGAATTCAGTATCTTTGCAGAAGAGGGCTCCGGATAGACAGGCGGCGGAGCGGGACCTGGCGGCCTCCGAAGCGGGCCTGGCCGCAACGAAGGCACTCTTCGCCTTGTCGGACCCAGACTCGATGACCGGCGTTGTGCTGGCCGCCGCTCGACGGGCCGGGGCGGGAGTGGTATCACTCTCGGTGGGGGAGCTATCTGCTGTTGTGCAGGAGAAGGTCCAGTATCGCACTCTGCCGGTGAGCCTGACGCTCAGCGGGGACACAGCCGCGGTGTTTCGCTTCCTTTCCGAGCTTAGAGAAGAGACAGAGGCAGTCTCCGTATCCAATGTGAGGCTGGGCGGCCTTGACGCCACCCCCGCGGCGCAACTTCAATTGGTCTTCTATCTGACACCGCAAGAAATCAAGGAGGCATCAACTGCTAGCCCAACTCCCAAGATCAAGTAGGAAGTGGTTGCGCCTTCTCTGGGGAGGCGCCTCCCACACCTCGGGCTCCGCTGTGGCGTCCGTAGCCGTTCCAGCTTCCGTGGGCCAGTCGCCAGCGGCAGGGGTGTCTGTCTGGGCCGGTCTCCGGCGCCGCCTCCATCGATGGGCCCAGAGCGTTGTGGTGCGTCTGGAGGGATTGAAACTCGTTGTTGACATTGATGACGGGGTGGCCCGAGTACTGGTGATAGCTGGCCGGCAGGTACGTTCTTGGGGAACGATCGCGTTGGACGACAGCGCCGCCGAGGGCTCGCAGGCCGTTGCGGCCGCTCAAGGCAATGCTAACGACCTGCGAAACCTGCTCCGGACTCTAGCGCCCTTCGGAGCTCGGACAGTGACTAGCCTTCCCCTCTATGCCAGCCTGTTCAGACGAATCCCGTTGCCCAAGATGGGCGCCCGCTACATGGAGGCCGTGATAACCTCGGAGATGGTGGAGTCTATTCCGTTCACGGCTGACCAGGTGGACATGGTGTGGCAATTCCGCCGGCAGAAGGGAAGCACTGAGGTCCTGGCTGTTGCCACTCCTAAGGAAGCCATGGACCGCCGCGTCTTGCTTCTCAAAGGGACCGGTCACCGTCCCGCAGCGGCCTATCCTCGCGCTGTGGCGCTGACTTTCAGCACGCCGATATCCGACGGCCTGATCGTGGAACTGGGCAGGTCTTCGACCAGCGTTGTACGTGTTACCAGGGGCTTTCCAGAGGCGGTGCATACCCTGGACACGTCTGGCTTCGGCGCCGACGCCGAGGCGCGTGTGCAGGCCATAGCGCAGGCCATAGAACAGCTTGCCTGCAGCTCTGGCCCGGAGTCTGAGTCCGCTGAGGACCGTTCCGCTCCTGTCCTGTTCATAGGGCCGCTGGCCAAGAACAGGCCACTGGTGGAGGCGTTGACCAGCGTCGTGGGGCGGCCGGTCCAGACCTTCGTGAGTCCCCTGGCGTTCCCGGACCACTTCCCTGCGCACGAGTATGCGGCAAGCCTGGGTCTGGCCCTGGCAGACAGGGCCAGATTGAAGCCTGGCAAGGTCATGAATGGCCAGCGCAGGCCTTCGGTCAACCTGTTGCCGGAGCGGCATGTGCCGCGTCCAATACCGGTCCAGGCCACAGCCACTTTTGGGCTCCTCTTTGCCATGAGCTACCTGGCGTTCTCCATGAGTCGAGTTGTGGACATGGAGAAGTCAAGGGCAGGCGAAATCTTGTCGCAAGCCACCACCGTGGAACAGGAAGTCCGGTCGCGCCAAGTGACCAAGGGGATTGTGGACGCCGTGGCGAAGAAGAAGGAGGCCGCTGAGCAGGTGCGAACGGTACTGCGGTCGCACCTGGCCCGCTGGGACGAGGAGTTGAGTACTCAGCAGCGCCGCTTGGAGCTGGTAACCAGGGAACTGCTGCCGCGTCGGGTCAGTCTGGCAACCGTGGCCCAGCAGGGCGACACATTCACGTTGTCAGGGGTAGCGGATTCGCCGGAACTGGTGTTGCAGTACGCGGCCAGCATCAGGTCCGCGGACGTCTTCACCAGCGTGAGAGTGGTGAAGATGGACGGGGCCGCCTCTAACCCGCTGGCCGGGCCAGAAGGCAGCTTGCCGCTGGTGGCCTTCCAGATCAAAGCCGTCCAGCCTTCCGCGGGTGCGAGCGTGGAGCCTGGAGGGCCCAGCCTGTCCTCTCCCCTCGGCCCGGCCAAGGGCAACGGGACACTTCGGTAGTTTGCGGCGTTCTCACATATTCTGCATATTCGCATTATGGCCGGAGTTGTAAAGTCACATTTGTCAGCCCGGGGGCGCGACTCCAAAGCGATAGCACTGGATGGATAGCAGATGCGGCGCACCTCCCCTGGAGCGCGCCCCCAGCACAGGAAAATATGAAACGAGGAGGTTTCACGATGGCGAAGCTGACAGGGTTCTTGCGCAGGGCCTTTGGCACACGGGAGTCCGGGTTCACGCTGGTGGAATTGTTGGTGGTGGTCAGTATCATCGTAGCCCTGGCTGCGGTGACGGTGGTCAGCGTGAGCAAGTTCGCTGGCAAGGGCGACGAGGGCGCTAAGGCGGCCGAGTTGGACGCGGTCCAGGTAGCCATGGACACCATGATGGCCGACGTTGGCGTCACAGCCGTGACTGCCAATGGCAGCACGGTCGCGGCGACACAGGCCTTCGCCACGCTGCCAACAGAGGGCCCGCTCGGACCCTACCTTCGCGACGCAGTCACATACTTCTACTGCTGGGACGCCACCGGTAAGGTTGGGCAGCTTGCAGCGGCAGGTACTTGTCCCTAGAGCCTACGTAGTACCAACCGCCGGCTAGCCGCAGGTGGCCTGGGGAGCTCAACTCCCCAGGCCACCTGCTTTTTCCCAGGCAATTAGAATCCACCACCTAACGCGCCACATTGCCCGGTGGCCGGACGTTGCCGAGTGTAGGGGGGCGAAGCATCCGTGCATCAATAGGGCGCTGCAATGCTAGACGATGGGATGCTTCGCCCCTACTTCCGCCACCCTTGCAGACGGTGGATATTGGCGACCGATTGTGCTTGACAACACAAACCTGCGTGGTATAGTAAGTCATGGCCTACTCAGCGGAGGCCTCACGGAGGACCCGCTGGAACTCACTGAGGAGGAATGTCATGGCGCGTCTCTGCCGGGGACCCTGGTCCCTCGTCCTATGCCTGGTGGTAACTATCGGACTCCTGGTTGTCCTGTCCGCCTGCGGCGCTGAGGCAACACCAACCCCCACCGCCGCGCCACCCACTCCGACTCCCATTCCTGCAACGGCTACACCCACACCCAGGCCGTCCACGCCGACGCCGGTGCCCGCTACTGCGACGCCGACTCCGCGCCTGCCTACGCCGACGCCCGCGCCGGGGACAACACCTCTCCCGGCCACAGCCACGCCGCGGCCCGCGACGGCTACCCCAACGCCGCTTCCGGCGGCCACGCCTACGCCTGTCCCCGCGGCTCCTGTTGTTGACAGGCTTCTCCCCACGAACATCATCTCAGATGCCGAGTGGGCCAAGGTCGTGGAGGCGGCCAAGAAAGAGGGACACGTAACCTGCTACTGCTGGGACTTCAACCGGTCCAACCGGTCCGACTGGGCCGCGAAAGCGTTCAAAGCTGCCTATGGCATCGAGCTTGAGGTCATGGGCTTCAGCGGCACCATCTCCAGTGAACGCGTCAAGACTGAGGCCAGGGCGGGCAAGGTCAACGCCGACATCTTCGATGCCATGGCCTCGTATCACCCGGGGCTGGAAGACGCAGGCTTACTCACGCGCGTGGACAACCTGCCATCTCTGAAGGACGCAGGCGACCCCAACGCCTGGCTGTTCAGCCCGATCGTAACGGTCTACACCCTCACGTCTCCGTTCAGGGTAAGGTATCCCGCATCGAACTACACCTATAACACAAAGGTCATCCCGCCGGAGCGACTGCCCAAGGGACACCGGGACCTGCTGGACCCGTGGTATAGGGGCAAGATATGCGACATAGACACGCTCACCTATGCCGGGACTGACTACGCGCTCTGGAGGTACTACCGGTCTTACGAATACGCTTCGTGGTGGCCCGAGTTCTTCTGGGAGTACTACAACAAGCCGAACGCTGACCGCTTCAAGTACTACATTCTCGGCTCGCCCGACCCCAAGATTGCGGGGGACTGTGGTCTGATGGTGGAATGGGCAGGACGCGCCGCCGGCACCACCTACGAGCAGGACTGGATCAGCCAGAAAGCTACCTGGATCAAGGGCGGTAGTTTCACAAACCCGGCCGCCGCGGTACAGGCTGGCGGTGACTACGGGCACAGCATCGTCAAGGGTGCTCCCCACCCCAACGCCGCCATGGTATTCCTGAACTGGCTCATGAGCAAAGAGGGCCAGCAGGACTGGGGTAAGCAAGCGATGGGCACCGCTCTCCGCCTGGGCATCCCGTCCACCGTCCCCAACGAAAAGGAGATTGTGCCGGACCCCGTGCTCCAGTTCTGGGAGCCTGAGTCCAACTGGTACAACTTCGAGGGGTACTCCTATGCCAGCAAGGGCATATTCAACCTACAGAAGCAAGGTATGACCAAGGACAAGTTCCTGAAATGGATGAGGGACACGTCCACTGTCTATTGGGGCAGCCCGACGCCTCCCTCGACCACCATCTACACCTTCCGCTACAAATAGACGGGACTACCAATACGGCGCTAGAGTATCGTTGTGGCCGACCGCTCAGGGTCGGCCACAACGTTATCTTGGGCAGGATGATCCCTCGCGCCTGGAGTGGTCGCTGCCGAGTCCAGTCAGGCCCGGGGCTGGGCCCGATGGGAAGCAATGAACGGGCGGCGTGCTTGCACCAAGCTGCCAAGGGAACGACCCCCTGTGGTCCCCCTAAGATAAGGGGGACGATGGACATACGCTGGCGGCAAACCTGAAACGTCCCCCTTGTCAAGGGGATCAGGGGGGATAGCACAGCCCTAAGGGCGGACGGTTCATTGAAAGCTCGCCGAGGGCGTGGCACGCCGCCACCCTGAGGCCCCGGAACGACGGTTAAGCACGCACCGCTGCCGTGGACGAGACGGTTCACTGAAAGGTTGACTGGCTTTGGGCGACTCGCGCCGCCCCGGCGGCGGTCCTACGGGAGACGGCCTTGCGGGCGGCCTAACCTGGATTCAGCAGGCTCTCCACGATCCTGGCCGCATCACCCACCAGGTTGGGGCAGATGGAGGCGAAGACCTTCTTCTCTCGCGCCTCCGCCATTCCTTCCGGCGTGCTCAAGTCGCATCCGATAAGCTCCCTGCAGACCAGGGTGCCGTGAAGGGCCTTGAACTCCTCGTTGAGCTTCCGGGCCAGTTGGTATGTCTTGTCCAGGCCCTCTCGCGGGTTGTCGAGCGACAACTTCTGTGCCAGGCCCAGGGCCATGTATGCGCCGGTCACGGCGCCACAGGTGTTGCCCGAGCGGGCCATGCCGCCGCCGAAGGGTGCGGCGACCCTGAGCGCAGTGACAGCATCCAGCCCTGCTTCCTGGCTGAACACGGAAAGCACCGACTGGGCGCAGTTCAAACGGTGCTCCAGCATCAACGCGGTGGCAGCCTCGGACTTGCTCATGTTCTTCACCTACCCTTCCGTTATTGGGTCTGCAGCCGGCACCACTAGCAGCGTGAGGCCGCTCACCTCGGCGACCACCACCTCCGCCTCGGCCTCGATGCGGTCTGCCAACGAGCGGGCGCGCCAGAGCTCGCTGCCGGCTCTCACGTATCCCCCGGGAGAGAGTTCTGTGGTGGTCCGGCAGCGCAGGCCGACGAGGGTCTCCGGGCCGACGACCGGTGGCTTCCTCATGGTCTTGCTGATGAACTTGTAGCTCAGGTAAGACCACGATGCCCAGGCCAGCGCCAGCAGCGCGACGAGCCATAGGGGAGTCCTTATGCCGAAGCGCGGCAGCAGCGCCAGCAACACCGATACCAGCAGCACCTCTTCCAGGGCGGCGGATGCGATGTGGAACAGGGCGAAGCGCTTTGCGTTATGGGCAGTCATGACAACACTTATGGTACGGGCTGGACAGGGCGGAGTCAAGGCGGGGTGCTAGGCCCAGGTCCACCACCCAACCTAGCGCTGGGATTGCAGATGTAACGTGGGAAGATAACACCAATCTGGTGGGTTACGCGCAGCCGCCCAAACCTCCTGCCGCCCAACTGCGCTTCACCCACCCTACCTTTGGTGTGCCCTGTCAATACGAGTCTTGCTGGTGAATCAAGGCTGGCGAAGCGGCGTGACCTGACCACCGGGGGCGGCTTGTGCTTCCAGGCGCTGCACCATGCTGCCCAAGTCCCGCACGTTGCGGTTGACGAGCGCCGGCCCCAACGCGAAGGCTGATACGGCCAGGCCTCCCAACGCTATGGCAAAGGGGACCCCTATGAAGCTGGCAAGAGCCCCGGCCTGCATCCCCCCCAGGGGAGAGATGGACCAGGTCATGCCGTAGAATCCCATTATCCGTCCTCTCATAGTGTCGGGCACCATGAGCTGGAGCGAGCTCTGAATAGAGATCATGTAGCTGGAGTTGAATACGCCTATGAGGAACATCAGCACCAGGGCCAGGGGGAACAGACGCAGGTACGTGGAGGTCAAGGCAAAGGCGACGATGGCCAGGCCAAAGAGCGTCGCCCCCCCGATGAGCAGCAACCCTCTTTGCCGGAATGCCCCGCGAGAGCCAAGGTAAAGCGTGGTGATCAACGAGCCGACGCCGCTGGCGCTGAGCAGCGCCCCGTAGGCGCCGGCTCCCCGGTGGAGTATGTCCTCGGCGAACACCGGCATCATGACCACATATGCCATGCCGAAGAAGCTGTTGAAGAAGGTCATGCCCATCAGGAAGGAGAACACCGAGTTGTCTTTGACGTATTTGAGTCCTTCCGTCACGTCGCGGGCCATACTCTTGCTGGCCGAGCGCTCCATGGGCGGGACCTTCAGCCCGTACATGACGACGGCCATGGTCGCCATTCCCAGGCCTGCCAGATAGAGGGAGGCCGCTGTCCCCGCGGTAGCGATGATCACGCCAGAAAGTGCTGGGCCGGCGATGCGCGTGCTCTGCCACACGGATGAGTTCAGGGCGACGGCGCTGGTCATTGCTTTGCGCTCGACGAGGCGAGGATAGAGCGCCTGGCGGGTGGGGCCATCGAAGGCATTGACCGAGCCGGCGATGAAGGCGACAGCCCAGATGTGCCATATGCGCACGAGGTCTAGCCAGGTGAGGGTCGCGATCAATAGGATCAGGCCGGCCTGCGCGGCCTGCGTGGCAATGAGGAGCTTGCGCTTGTCGAGCTTGTCGGCAAAGACGCCTCCTACCAGATTGAAGGCTATGGCAGGAATGGCGTTGAACAGGCCAACGAGTCCCAGCGACAAGGGAGTGCCCTTGAGGTCATGATGCACCAGCCAGAACTGGCTGGCCTGGAACATCTGGACACCGGCGACGGACGCGAGAAAGCCAAGCCAGTACCGCCGGTACGTCGGATAGCGAATCGCCGGCG
>ORJL011143164.1_pt1 | contig 13269 bp, 11 predicted proteins | sample 1779941 | NCBI WGS metagenome assembly ORJL01 (sample SAMEA104232317, study PRJEB22302) | groundwater metagenome | biome: forest; feature: aquifer; material: groundwater | place: USA | collected 2011-08-07 | depth 5.8 m
ACGGTGCCCAACTTCCTGGTGGACCACATCGTGGTGGATGAGCAACAGAGGGTCAACGAGAGCACGCCCGACCGGGACTGGCTGCACCAGACGGACCGGGTGGCCCGGCCCCCAGTGTCGGTACTGCTCGCCAGCGACGCCGAGGTCTGGCACGCCTGGCTCGCGGAGGGGCGCCTTCACCCCAAGGCCCTGGAGGACCCCTACCCCCTCAGCGCCGACAAGATCATCGCCCGCCGCGCCGCCTTCGAGTTCCGGCCGGGCGAGGTCGTGAACATCGGCGCGGGGCTCCCCGGTCGCAACATCAACCCCGTCGCCATCGAAGAGGAGCTCGACGAGGAGGTGGAGCTGACCGGTGAGGCCGGGGCGGTGGGCGGCATCGCCACCGGAGGCGGCTTCCGCTCAGGCGTCACCTATTACTTCGATACCCCCGGCATCTTCAGCTACTATCAGGCGGGGCTCATCAGCACCACCTACCTGGGTATGCTGGAGTTCGACCGCCAGGGCAACGTGAACTTGCTGCGCTACGGCGACATCCTGGTGGGCCCCGGCGGCTCCATGGACATCGCGCACGCGGCCAAGAAGATAGTCTTCTGCGGCACCTTCAACGCCGGCGGACTCAAAACCCAGGCGGGCGAGGGCAAGCTCAGCGTCGTCCAGGAAGGGAAGACCTCCCGGGTGGTGGACAAGGTACAGGGGGTCTGCTTCAACGGCCCCAAGATGCACCGGGAGGGCAAGGAGGTCCTCTACGTCACCGAGCGGGCGGTGTTCAGGCTGACCGCCCAGGGCCCCGTGCTATGTGAGGTCGCCCCTGGCGTGGACATCGAGCGGGACGTCATCGGGCGCATGGGCTTCCGGCCCGTCATCGCAGCGGACCTGAAGCCCATGGACGGACGCATCTTCCGCAAGGAGCCCATGGGCCTCAAGCGCGCCTGGAGTGCCCTCGGCGGGTGAGGAGAGGGTCCCGGTAGCCCTGGAGCTCGCGTCGCTGCGCTGCTGCTTCTCCCCTATCTAGCTGCTCTGTTCATCTCCGAGAACACGGTCCGCACCCACCTGAAGAACATCCTGGAGAAGATGCGCCTGAAGAACCGCGGCCAGCCCGCCGCCCACGCCGCGCGGCTCGGCCTCGACGCAGGACTGCATCGTCACCCCCCCCCTCACCCTAACCCTCTCCCAGTGGGAGAGGAAGTCTTCCCTCCCAGCGCGGGGTGTGACAAGATAGGGCAGCCCACGGGCACGTACCCTAGCTTGCTCCAGGAGGACATCATGCTACCGCTGGAGGGTATACGAATTGTGGACCTGGGCCAGGCCCAGCAGGGCCCTCACGCCGCCGTGCTGCTCTCGGATATGGGCGCCGACGTCATCAAGGTAGAACCCCGCACCGGGGACTTCTCGCGGGGCGCCCTGGCCCCGGCGCAGGACGAATGGGGGACGGCGGTCCGCGACGCCTACATCCTGGCCCACAACCGCAATAAGCGGAGCCTTGCCATCGACATCACCGTGCCCCAGGGCCGCGAGGCGCTCCTACGGCTCGCCGAGCGCGGCGATGTTTTCCTGCACAACTTCCGCCCCGGCGTGGCCGAGCGCCTCGGCATCGATTACCCGGCCATCAAGGCCCGCAACCCCAGGGTCATCTACGCCTCAGGCTCGGGCTTCGGCAAGGAAGGGCCAGGGGCCCAGCGGCCCGGTTTCGACTTGGTGGGCCAGGCCGTCAGCGGCTTCATGGTCCAAGCTGGCCTGCCCGGCGCGCCGCCCCACCCCGCGGGCGCTGCCGTGGCCGATCAGACTGGCTCCATCCTCTTGGCCTACGGGGTGATGCTGGCGCTATTCGTAAGGGAGCGCAGCGGCGTCGGCCAGGAGGTTGACGTCTCGCTCCTAGGCAGCATGCTCTGCCTCCAATCGTGGGAGGTGACCACCTACTTGCTCAGCGGCCGGCTCCCGCCCAAAGCCGGGCGTGGGCACCCCCTCATTCGCGGGCTTTGGCAGATCTTCCCTACTAGCGACGGCTGGATCTCGCTGGCCGGCTGCAACGACGTGCGCTGGCCCGGCTTCTGCCGCGCCCTGGGGATAGGACACCTTCAGAGCGACCCCCGTTTCGCCACCGCCCAGGAGCGCGCCGACCACCTGAACGAGCTGGTGCCGCTCCTGGACAAGGTCTTCTTGGCCAGGACCACGGCGGAGTGGCAGGCGACCCTGGAAGCGGTGGACGCCATCGTGGGTCCCGTCCAGAGCTACGTCGAGGCGGTGGCCGATCCCCAGGTCGCCGCCAACGGCTATATCGGCGAGGTCCAGCACCCTCGGCGGGGCCGGGTACGTGTGGTGGGGCTGCCCGTGCGCCTGAGCGAGACGCCGGGCAGGATCAAGGGGCCTGCCCCGGAATTGGGCGAGCACACTACCGAGGTGCTGCGGGAACTGGGCTACTCCTGGGAAGAGATCGCCGCCCTGGCCGCCGACGAGGTGATCTGACGGTGCCCCTTAGTTGGGCGCTTACAGGGGCTAGCCCCTCTGGACCCCCGTTTTTCATCAGCCTGCTAGGGCCGGTACGAAGCCAGGGCCTTCCTCAAGCAGCTCTCCACCAGAGCGGCGGCGTGGCGCTTGGCCGGGGGCAGCCCGCCCAGGGCACGGTCGATCTCCTCCCGCGTAAGCCCCCTCGCGCCGACCAGCGTCCGCCCCTTCAGCAACTCTGTGGCCACGCTGCCCGCCGCGATGGCGCCAACGCACCCCTCCGTCTGGAAGCGTGCCTCCCGCACCACGCCGTCCTCGATGCGCAGGGTCAGGCGCAGCCTGTCGCCACAGACGGGGTTGGTGTCCTCCCCCACCGCATCGGCAGCCTCGATGGCGCCGACGTTCCGCGGGTGGTGGAAGTGCTCCATGATGAGCTCGCTATAGCGGGGCATGTCACGCAGACCCCGCGCCCGGCCCACCCCTGGGGGCGGCGGCCGCGACCGGCGCGTTGGGGCGTCTCCGGAGGGCCCGTAGCAGCAGGACCAGCGCCAGCAGCGCCACCAGGAAAGCAAACCCTCCCATGACCACGAAGACCCACTGGATGCCCAGGCGCGCTGCTACCACGCCGGAGAAGCCGGCGGCGAAGGAGCCCAGACCGAAGGCGGCGAAGAAGCTGAGGCCGTAGCTGCGGCCCTGGAGCTGCGCCGGGGTGTACTCGGCCACCAGGGTGTTCCAGGCCGGTTGGGCCATGAAGTTGAAGAGGGCAAACGCCGCCGCCGCGACCACCAGGGGAAGGCCGCGGGTCGTGCCCATCAGCAGCAAGGCCGGCAGCAAGGCCAGGGTTAGCAGCAAGACCAGCGTCTCCCGCCGGTACTTCTGGGCCAGGTTCCCCCCGACGTACTGACCAGCCACCCCGAACAGCAGGGCCACCGTAGCCAGCGAGCCCGCCAGGGCCACCCCCTCCAACCCGCCGAGGCGTAGCTGCACGTGCTGCTGAAAGTGGGCGGGCAGGAAGGTCAAGGTGCCGCGGTAGATGAACCCCCCCATCATGGTGGCTACATAAAGGAGCAGCAAGGGACCCAGCAACTGGTGCCACCGGGTAGCGGCGCCGTCCACTAGGGAGGTCGCGGCGGCCTCTTGCCGGCCGCCCTCCCGGAAAGGCGCCAGGTAGGTCGCGACGGCCAGGGCCAGGGCCAGGCCAGCGAGGATAAAGTAGGGCCCGCGCCACCCCCACCACTGAGCGACCCCGGCGGCGAAGAATGGCGTCAGGGCTACCCCCAAGTTCCCAGCCATGCCGTGGTACCCCATCCCCAGGGCGCGCTTCTCCACCACACGCGCTATGAGGGACAGCCCCGACGGATGGTAGAGGCCGATGGCTAGGCCCAGCGCGGTTAGAGTCACCGCCAGCATGGCGGTATTGGTCGAGAGGGCCACCAGCAGGCTACAGACCGCCGCGCCCAGCATCGCCGTCACCAGCATCCGCCGGGAACCGACGCGGTCGGCCAGGAAGCCAGCCGGCAGCGCGCCCGCGCCGAAGGTGATGGCCAGGGCGTTGGCCAGGAGCCCCAGGGCCACCAGCCCCAGGCCGAACTCCAGCCCCACCAGCACCAGCACCGCGGCAAAGGTAAGCTCCATGACGTGGACCAAGGCGTGAGCGGAGGAGGTGTAGAGGATGGCCTGGCGTTCGTGGGCCTCCATGGCAGGCGCATACTAGCAGAAGCTCGGGTGTCACGCCACCTGGCCGGGCGCCTTATACTGGGCCATCGTCGTCGGCGGGCAGAATCCCGCGGCGCAGGGGAGGTATCCATGGCCACCAAGAAGTACCAGTTCGCCATCTATGAGAAGAGGGACCGCATCGCCTACGTCACCATCAACCGGCCCCAGGTGATGAACGCCCTCCATCCCGCCGCCCACGACGAGCTGGCGGACATCTTCGCCGACTTCCGCGGCGACGACGAGCTGTGGGTGGCCATCCTCACCGGCGCCGGCGAGCGCGCCTTTTCGGCGGGCCGCGACCTGAAACAATTAGCGGTCCACGGTGAGGCTCATGCCACCTCCGTGGACTCCATCCGTCCTGGCGGCGGCTGGGCCATCGTCAACCGTTTCGAGTGCTGGAAGCCCCTCATCGCCGCCGTCAACGGCTTCGCCCTGGGCGGCGGCTTCGAGATGGCCCTGGCCTGCGATATCATCATCGCCGCCGAGCACGCCCGCTTCGGCCTCCCCGAGCCCACGGTGGGGCGCATGGCGGGCAGCGGCGTCCACCGGCTGCCCCGCCAGCTACCCCTGAAGGTCGCCATGGGCTACCTGCTGACGGGCAAACACATGACGTCCCAGGAGGCGCTCAGGTGGGGCCTGGTGAACCAAGTGGTCCCCCTGAGGGAGCTGCTGCCCACGGCGGAGCGCTGGGCCCAGGAGATCATGTCCTGCGCCCCCCTCTCGGTGCGGGCCACCAAGGAGGCCGCGATGAGGGGGCTGTCCATGCCGCTGGACCAGGCGCTGAACCACCAGTTTTACCAGAGCCTGCTCATGGGCCGCTCCGAGGATATCGTGGAGGGCCCCAAGGCCTTCGCCGAGAAGCGCCGGCCCGTCTGGAAGGGGCGCTAGGTCCCTTCCCTGAGCCTGTCAGCCCGGGGACGCGGCGCCTGACGCCTTGCTATACTTGACCCCATCATGTCGCCCGACGCCCCTTCCTCAGATCACTCCGAGGGGATGCTGTCCCCCTTCCGCGCCCTGGACCTGACGAACGGGGCGAGCGCCCTGGGCGGCCGTGTCCTGGCCGATCTGGGCGCCGACGTTATCAAGCTGGAGCCCCCCGGCGGCGACAGCGCGCGCCGTCTGGGGCCCTTCTATCGAGACCAGCCCCATCCCGAGCGCAGCCTCTCCTGGTTCGCGCTCAACGCCAACAAACGCGGCATCACCCTGGACCTGGCCTCCGCCACTGGCCGCGCCCTCCTCCTGCGCCTGGTCGAGAGGAGCGACTTCGTCTTCGAGTCTTTCGCCCCCGGCGCCCTTGCCGCCTGGGGTCTAGGCTTCGACCGGCTGCGCGCCCTCAACCCCCGGCTGGTCCTGGTCTCCATCACGCCCTTTGGTCAGACGGGGCCCTATGCCGGCTACCAGGCTACGGACATCGTGACCATGGCCCTCAGCGGATACATGTACCTCTGCGGCGATGCCGACCGGCCCCCGGTGCGCATCAGCGCGCCGCAGGCCTTTCTCCACGCCGGCGCCGACGCCGCCGCGGCCGCCCTCATCGCCCACTATGAGCGGCAGTCCTCGGGGCAAGGTCAGTGGATAGATGTCGCCGCCCAGGAGTCCATGATGGGGGCGATGATGAACGCCCGCCCTTTCTGGGACCTGAACCAGGTCAACCTCCAACGCTCGGGGCCCCTGCGCTCGGGGCTGGCCAACGCCACCCAGAGGCGCCAGACCTGGCCCTGCCGCGAGGGCAGCGTCGCCTTCGCCGTCACGGCGGGTCCCACCGGCGCCCGCAACATGCGCAACCTGGTAGCCTGGATGGCGGAGGAAGGCGCGGCACCGCCGGCGCTCCTGGAAAAGGACTGGGACGCCTTCGACATGGCTCTGGCCTTCCAGGCGGAGATAAGCGCCATTGAGGGGCCGGTGCTGGCCTTCTTCGCCCGCCACACACCGGCGGAGCTGTTCCACGAGGCGCTCAAGCGTAGGATCATCCTTTACCCCGTCTCGACCACGGCCGATCTCCTGGCCGACGAGCAGCTCGCGGCGCGGGGGTTCTGGACTCGGGTGGAGCACCCGGCGCTGGGCGCGACCCTGACCTATCCCGGCCCCTTCATACGGATGAGCGAGACGACCTGCGGCCTGCGCCGCCCGCCTCCCAGCATCGGCCAGCACAACCGGGAGGTGTATCAGGACGAGCTGGGCCTATCCGACCACGAGCTCAGGGCGCTGGCCGAAGCCGGCGCCATATGATGCGGAAGAGTAGGGCTTAATCACACCTAATGAGCGCGCCTTTCGCCGGTATCAAGGTCGTGGACTTCTCCTGGGTAGGGGTGGGGCCCATCACCGCCCGCTACCTGGGCGACTTCGGCGCCACCGTGGTGCGCGTGGAGTCGGCCACCCGGCCGGAGACCCTGCGCCTGACGCCGCCCTTCGCGGGAGAGCAGCCGGGCCTCAACCGCAGCGGCTACTTCGCCAACTACAACTGCAACAAGCTGGGCGTCACCATCAACCTGAAGCACCAGCAAGGGCCAACCCTGGCCAGGCGCTTGGCCGCCTGGGCCGATGTGGCCATCGAGAGCTTCACGCCCGGCACCATGGCGGACCTGGGCCTCTCCTATCAGGAGCTGGCCCAGGCCAATCCCGGCCTCATCATGCTGAGCACCTGCAACCAGGGTCAGACGGGGCCCCGCGCCAGCCAGCCCGGTTTCGGCACGCAGCTGGTCTCCCAGGCCGGCTTCACCTGGCTCACAGGCTGGCCCGACCGCACCCCCACGCAGCCCTACGCCGCCTACACCGACCTCATCGCGCCCAAGCTGGGCGCCGCCGCTGTCGCCGCCGCTCTCGACTACCGGCGTCGCAGCGGGCGAGGCCAGCACCTGGACCTCTCCCAGCTCGAGGCGGGCATCCAGTTCCTGGCCCCTCAGGTCCTGGACTACACCGTCAACGGACGGGTGGCTATGCGCCAGGGCAACAGGGATGAAAACTGGGCACCCCACGGCGCCTACCGCTGCCAGGGCCAGGACAGCTTCATCGCCCTCGCCGTGACCTGCGGGCAGGAGTGGCAGGCCCTCGTCCGGACCGTAGGCGAGCCCTGGTGCGACGACGCCAGGTTCCAGGACGCCCCGGGGCGCCTGCAACACCAGGACGAGCTGGACCGTCTGCTTGAAGGATGGACGTCCCACTGGCGGGCGGCTGAGCTCATGGCCCGCTTGCAGCAGGCCGGCGTCCCGGCCGGTGTGGTGCTCTCGCCCGAGGAGATACACTCAGACCCCCAGCTCGCCCACCGGGGCCATTTCTGGCACTTGCAGCACCCCGAGATCGGGCGCCACGCCTACGACGGCCCTGCCTTCCGCCTTTCCCGTACGCCGGGCGACGTCCGCCTGCCCGCACCGCTGCTGGGCCAGCACAACGAGCAGGTGTTCGTGGGGATGCTGGGGCTGTCAGACCAGGAGTTCGTGGCGTTGCTGGCCTCGGGCGCGCTGGAGTAGCTCGCTAAGGGAAAGGCGGAGCCTGGTCAGCGTCAGGCGCTCCGCCGCCCAACCACTGCCGCAACTGCTCTCCGAACCGCTCGCGCTGCCAGCGCCGGACCTCCGGCGCGGAAAACTCCGCCGCCAGCGTCTCCGGCGCCCGCGCCAGCCGCTCCAGGCTCGCCATGGGCCACAGCAGCGCCGGGTCTAACCCCAGCTCCGCGCCCCGGGCGCTGCGCCACTCCTTCAGTCGCCGCAGCCGCTCGACCTGCTCCGGCGTCGGCCGCGCCCAGGGGTGGGTGGACGCAGGACGCCGCACCGGCGGCGCTGCCAGGCCCTCCCTCAGCGCCCGCTCAATGGCCCGACCGTACCGCTTGAGCCCCCCCTCGCCCAGGCCGGGCACCTCCCCCAGATCGGCTTGGGGATTCGCAGCCAGTTGCACCAGCGCCGCCTCGGACAAGATGTAGAAGGGGGGACGCTCCTGGCGGCGGGCCTCCTCCTCCCGGAACGCGAAGAGAGCGCGCAGCACCGCCAGCCCGCGACCGTCCAGCTCGCGGCTCCCCTTCGCCGCTAGGAAGGCCAGCGGCACATCGGGCGCGTTGTAGCGCATCTCCTCCAAGCGGGCGCACTCCTCGGCCACCCAGGCGCCGCGCCCCAGAGCTTGCAGCCGCTCGTCCAGCAGGTCGCGCAGGGCCAGCAGGTAGCGCACGTCGGCCGCGGCGTACTCTTGTAGCTCCGGCGCGAGGGGCCTCCGCCCCCAATCGGCGCGCTGGAGCCGCTTGCTCTTGTTGAGGGTGACGCCTAGAAGCGCCTGCGCCAGCGCCGCCAGGCCCACCTGCTCCAGGCCGACGAAGCGGGCCGCCACGCCGGTGTCGTACAAGTTACGGACCCGCAGTCCCGCGTGGCGGTCCAGGCTGATCACGTCGTAGTCGGCGCCGTGGATGACCTTTTGGACAGCGGCGTCGGCGAGCACACGACCCAGGGGAGCGATGTCTCCCACGGCGAGAGGGTCAACCAGGTAGACCTGGCGGCTGGTGGCAACCTGCACCAGACACAACTGCTCGGGGTAGCGATAGAAGCTATTGGACTCGGTGTCCAGGGCGATGGCGGGCTCGCCGAGCATGGCGCGCGCCGCCGCCTCCAGCGAGGCAGCGCCGGTCACCAGCTCCACTGGAAGCGGCGCCGGGACTACTTGGCCGCCTTCAGGAACCGCCGGACGGCCTTCTCGAAGCCCGCGGGGTTGTCCCCCATCACCGAGTGGCCGGCCTTGGGGACGGTGACGAAGCTGGCTTGGGCCATCACTTGCGCCATCTTCTCGCCCGTTTCCTGGGCGAAAACGTCGCTCACCCCGCCCCGGACCACGAGGGTGGGGCAGGTGATTTTGGCGATGGCTTTCCAGAGATCATAGCGCCGCCCCAGCCGCGGGCGGGGGGCCGCGGCGTCGCGCAGCACGGGGTCCAGCTTCCAGGTGTATTTGCCGCTGGGCAGCCGCTTCAGCCGCCAGCCCAGGCGCTCCCGGATGTTCTCCTCGGAGCGGCGGGGGTTGAACTGCATTGCTCGCCTCACGAACTCGTCGAACTCCAGCACGTCGGCGCCCGTCACGAAGCGGCGGATGCTCTCGGCGCCCTGCTGCATGATCTCGGGGCCCACGTCAACTATCCCCAGCCGCTTGACCCACCGGGGGTGCTTGGCCGCGAGCAGGATGGAGTTGCGCCCGCCCATGGAGAGGCCGCAGAGGGTGAAGGGCGTCTGGTGCCACCCCAGGCCCCGGACGATCTCCTCCAGGTCCCCAATCATGGCCCGGGCGCTGTAGTCCTGGTCAGGGGCGCGGGAGCTATCGCCGTGGCCCCGCTGGTCCAGGGCCACGATGTGGTGCTCGCCGCTCAGGGCGCACGCGAACTCGTCCCAGCTGTGTCCATCTTGGGAGAAGCCGTGGAGCAGGAGCATGGGAGGAGACTGGGGGCTGCCCCACTCTTGATAGTGGAAGCGCAGGCCGTGGGCCTGGGTGCGCCGGTCGCGCCAGTCTTTCGCTAGGGTGGATTTGATAGCGGAAGTCCGCGTCATCTAAAGCCGTTCGCCCTGAGCTTGTCGAAGGGCTCCGCTCGTTGTTCGACAGGCGAACCACGAGCGGCTTCTCGTATCGCGCTTTTGCAGAAGGAGGGCCTAACCGGGCCTGAGCTACTGCGCGGCCGCCTGATGAGCAGCCTCGGCCGCCTTTTTGATCTCAGCGGCGATGGTCTGGGGCACGGCCTTGCGCAGCTCCTCCACCGTCCAGCGGCCCGGCTTGAAGATGGTCCTGATCGGCCGCACCTGAGAGAGCAGGGAGATGCTGGTGCCCATGACACTGAAGATCTGCCCGTTCACGTTGGCGGCGGCGTCGCTGACCAGGAAGCACACCATGGGGGCGATGTGCTCGGGGCCCGGGATCTGGTTGGAATCCGTGATCTGAATCCCCTGGGGGCGGGGTCCCTGGGGGATAGCGCCGATCATACGGGTGTTGGCGCCCGGCGAGATGCAGTTGACCGTCACCCCGTATTTTCCGAGGTCCCTGGCCACCACCCTGGTGAGACCGGCGATGCCGCCCTTCGCCGCCCCGTAGTTGGCCTGGCCGGCGTTGCCGTTCAGGCCCGTGCTGGAGGTGAAGGTGACGATGCGACCGCTGCGCTGCTGGCGCATGAGGATGGAGACCGGCCGCACCACATTGAACGTGCCCTTCAGATGGGTAGCGATGACCGCGTCCCAGTCATCCTCGGTCATGTTGAAGATCATGCGGTCGCGCAGGATGCCGGCCACTGCCACCAGGATGTCGAGCTTGCCGTAGGTATCGAGGGCGTGCTTGATGATGCGCTCGCCCGCGTCGAACTTAGAGACGTCCTCGTAGTTGGCGACGGCGGTGCCGCCCGCTTTCTTGATCTCCGCCACCGTAGCGTCGGCCGCCTCCTTGGACGCGCCCTGCCCGTGGACATCGCAACCCAGGTCGTTGGCGACTACCTTGGCGCCCTCCTTCGCCAGGAGCAGGGCGACCTGCTTGGCGATGCCGTTGCCAGCACCGGTGACGACCGCCACCTTGCCTTTCAGAACGTCAGGCATGATCCCCTCCTGCCGGCCCCCCGCGCCAGCGGGCGTACTATATAACACGGCACAGCCGCAAGTAAAGCAGCGGAAGGCGGGGTCACACACTTACCACCAGAAGTGGAGTTCGATGATGCCGCCGTCGGTCTCGTCGGGGCCGTCCATCACGGGGTCGTGGTCATCATCTTGTAGTGCATAGGGATCGAAGTCAGCGCGCCAGTCTTCCCAGGGAAGCGAGCGCACCCAAGTCAGGACTTCAGCCTTTGCGGTAGCGCCTAGGCGCTTATCAGCGGCAAACGCATCCAGCTTTTGTAGCACCTGGCGTTGTGTGAACGGGCCCCAGTTGTTGTCGGCGCCGTTCATATAACCGTCGGTGCTGGCGTCCACAGCCAATTCCCTGGCGAACTCGTAGGCCCGACCGCGTGGGCGCGGCAGGTACTCGATGTGGATGATGCCGATGTCCAGGCCCATGCTTGCCTCCTGGCGAATCGTGGACCGGGACCGTAGCGGACCGAAAAGGCGTTGTCAAGGTCGATGGCAGACCAAGGTACGAATGGAGTGGTATACTCCGACCCTAGGCTACCCTAACTAGCCTCTCTTAGCCCGCTCACAATGGGGTAGTTCTCTGTCCGGAGGTGATCGATCGTGGCTCTCCCAAAGAAACCTTCCGAACAACTCCGACTCATTCGGCCTGCCATCAATTCTCTCGCGGATGACTACTACAAGGGCGATTCCGCCCGAGCCTTCCTACACTGGGGCATTCGCGAAATGTTGTTCGAGGATGACCTGTCGGACGAGGTGATCGCAGAAAAGCTCATAATTGATGGCCCAGATGACCTGGGAGTTGATGCCTTCTGGGTCGACGATGAGAGCAAAGTAGTCCATCTGTTCCAATCGAAATACCTATCTGCTGCGAATACCATATTGCCACGATCTGATGTTGACACCTTCATTGCTGCTCCGGCGAGGCTTTTAGACCCCGACATGGTGACAAAGTCAAAGAACGAAGGAGTCAAAGAGCTAAACGAAGCCTTGGTGAGCGCCCTGGAGTCAGAGTTCACTGTTAATCTGATTTTCCTGACAACCGGGGACTTCGCAGCCAAAGACCGCGATTACTTTCAGCGCAATTCAGTAATGGCCCGCGAATTATCTGTTAACGGGAAAATGCTCAGCATACGGCTCGAGCTAAATATTACGGACCTCCCCTACCTAACCCGGCTCTGGCAAGAGCACCTGAACCAACCAGCGGCTGAAACTTCTGCGAGGTTTCAGCTTGTTCAGGGGCAATTCCACGAGGTGCGTGGAGAATACAGAGTTCTGGACTTCACAGTGCCCGCTATGGCCCTGGTCAGCATCTTCGACGAGTTCAAGTACGAGATCTTTCGCCTGAACCCGCGAGGGCCACTCATTCGGAGCAAAATTAACCGCGCTATCAGCAAGTCCCTGGAGGAACCGGCGACTTCGCATTTGTTCAACGTTCTAAACAACGGTATTACAGCCATCTGCGACTCATGGACTAGGGAAGGAACCAGCGTCTCCGCTAGAAACTTTCAGATTGTCAACGGATGCCAAACGACGGTAGCGCTTTCGAGAGCAAAGGCCCGTGTGAGGGCAGATTCATCTGTGCAGGTTGATGTGAAACTCGTGGAGTGCCCGGAAGTTATGCACGCTGAGATCGCAAGGGCCACGAATACTCAGAACCGCCTCAAATACGAGGACTTCGTGTCAACAGATAGGCTTCAACTACAGCTCCAGCAGGAGTTTAGGTCCCTGAATCCCCCATGGTTTTGCGAAGTGAAACGCGGAGAGTGGGGGCAGATGATCGACAAAAGGGAAAAGGCTAGGTATCAAACTGATGGCGGAAACAGGGTGCTTACAGTGAAGGAGGTGGCCCAAGCAGCATTAGCATTCTTGGGCAAACCTGGTGAGGCAAAGGATAAACCCAGACTCGTCTTCGAGAAAAAGTTGGCTTCACCCGACGGCATGTATGACGAAGTATTCGTTGAAGGGATCACAGCCCAGCAACTGCTGCTTCCGGCCTCTGTATATAGGCGTGTTCTTCAAGAGGTGGGACGCACAGAAAGCGCTCCCGATTGGCTATCCTATGCTAGGCTTCACATCCTATGGCTGCTAGGAGAACTAGTTCGTACGCGGTACGGGATCCAAGGTCGGCTACTGCCTTCCAAGGAACGCTCTGCAGGATTGACCTCAGGCATCGAGTCTTGGTTCCAGCGCCTATATCCAGTAGCTAGAGACGCTGTAGGGGACTTAGTATCTGAGGCTAGGCGGACGCCCGCGTTCAAAGGTCTACGCGAGCTTTTCCGAAGCAGTGACCGCTATCCGTTGTTCAAAGAAAGGTTTGAGAGTGCCCTTGAACGATGGAAGGTCACTGGTCGCCAAGTGGGCCTAGGCGATCCTCTAGAATCGCTGCCGTAGATTATCGTCTCCTGTTGCCCGCAATGTTGCCGTAGAAATCCGACAGTCCATGTACCCTCATGGACATGTCGAACCTTACATTGGTCACACTGGCCTGGGAGCTGTACCAGCAAGGCATGCCGCAGAGCCGCATCGCGGTGCAACTGAAGAAGCACAG
>ORJL011137278.1_pt1 | contig 13266 bp, 12 predicted proteins | sample 1779941 | NCBI WGS metagenome assembly ORJL01 (sample SAMEA104232317, study PRJEB22302) | groundwater metagenome | biome: forest; feature: aquifer; material: groundwater | place: USA | collected 2011-08-07 | depth 5.8 m
CCCCCGCCCCCATCAGGCCATGTTTTTCGGTAGGGGCGGCCCCCGCCATACCCCAGGAAAAATCGGTGACTCTGATTCCCTTTAGAACGCTTGTTACCATTGGAATTCTTTCCTTGTCGCTAAATGATGCCTGCTTCTCTCATCTTGATGAGGTCGTGCCTGGTGCAATGGAGATATCGCGAGTAGACTTCCTCGTTATGTTCGCCAAGCAATGGGGCGGGGTGGTCGACAGCCCATCTCGTCTTTGAGAACCTGTAAGGCGCCGATGGGTATTTTTGTTTCCCCGCTTGCGGATGGTGCACCTCGACAAAGAATTCTCGAGCTTTTAGTTGGACGGATTCTACGACCTCATCGATTCCGAAGTACGGCACCAGCGGACAACGCTTCTTTCGTGCTTCCCTATAGAGTTCTTCTTTCGTTCGGTCTTTGAGAGAACTCGCTATCTTTCGCTTTAGTTCCTCACCGTGTTCCTCGCGGTAGGCGCGATCTCTGAGCTTTTCGTCCCGGGTCCATTCCGGATTCCCCATCATGTCCACAAGAGTGTCCCATTCTTCCGGCCTGTTGGGCGTATATTCGACATAGCCATCTTTGCAGGGGATGACCCCCGCAAACCGATACGCACGGGTGAATCTGGTAGAAACTACTCCCAGATTCGGCCAAAATGGCAGATCGTGGGGATTGAGGACAATGAGCGACTCTTGCTTGGAAATGTCAACGTGCTGCCCTAGACCCGTTCCCAGATAGTGATAAAAGGCGAGCAACGTTGCTACCGCGGCGTTTACTCCGCTCTCGTACTCGCCAACATATTTGCCGACCTTCAGCGGGGGTCGATCGGGGGCAGTGCTTCCTCCGGGAGTAAGGTAGCCCTCGCCGCCGCCGTGCATAGTATTCAGAGGATAGGCCCTGTACTCCCTGTAAGGACCCGTTTGACCAAAAGGTGTAATCGAAGTCACGATCAGCCCTGGATTCAGACGGCTGACGCTTTCGTAACTCAAGCCCATGCCTTCCATGGTCTGTACCGATTGGTCGTGGACCAGGATACTGACATTGGATGCCAGTTCCCTGAAGACCCGTTTACCCCCAGCACTATCCACTTTCAAGGTGATGCCGAGTTTGTTGGTGTTGAGATAGAGAAACAGCCCGCTCTTCTCGCTATGGGGAATGTCGTTGAGAAACGGTTCTCGTTTCCTGGCCTCATCGCCACTCCCCGGCTTCTCGATTTTTATGACCTCGGCACCCATGTCGGCGAGCAGTTTGGTGCAATACGGCCCGGCGACCATTTCGCAATACTCGAGGACTTTTATGCCTGCTAAAGCTTTATTAGCCATACGTTTTCCGTGTGCCTTTGGCAACTCATAGTTGCGGCAGTGGGTCTTGCGGTCCAAGATGTACCGCGCCAGCAATGCTCACTTTCTGTGTTGCTTCGAACTCTCCATGGTTTCAACAAAAGCGGGTAGCAACCGGTCTATCTCACTTTCAGAATAGTAGTTGGGGTCCGTTGGGTCAGCCTCGATCACTATCCCGGGAATGCCCTCCCTCTCTCTAATCGCATTTATGATGTCGTATTGACCGATGTTGAGAGGGCGGCAAGTCCTTGCCGAGTGCATTATCAGTCCGTCGAGCGAGTACTCCCTCACCATCTGAGCGATCCGCTCAACTCTGTATTTTGCATTCATGTCCTTGCAGATCAAAAGCAATTCTTCGGCGATACTCTCCAGCGGCTTTTCGGGGTCAATCCTGTCCACTTCCCAATAGGCGCCACCGTGAGTGTAGGCCCCGACAATGGGCACCGCGTGCATTTCTGCCAGCTTCGTGGAAAGGGAACCCACTTTGAACCATATAGGAAGATTGTCCCAATAGAGGCGATACTTTTCGCCGGCAACGACGCCAACTTTGTTGGCAACCCTCTCTTCGATCTCGTTCTTCAATGCCTGGTAGAAGTCCACGGAAGCGGTCGTTCCCCTGAGGGTGTGTATCGGGCCCATGCTGATGATGCAGTCAAAAAAGCTCATGGGCGTGGGGATTGCCTTGCAAAGCTCCATGCACTCCCGGCGGAGGGTGGCAGCTTTCTTTATAAGCGCCATCTTCTCTTTCAACTTGTCATAGTCCAGTTTCTTCCCCGTTAGCGCTTCGAGAGCAGAGATGAGGTTCAATACTTGCGACTTAACGTACTCCACGTTTGTCCAGTACTCGGACTCGTCGTAAGTCATGGGGATGTCGATGACAAACTCGGGGACTTTCAGAAACCGGGCCAGTGATTCGCACCAGAGTCCGGCCGTCTGACAGTGGGCTGCAGCCACAACCATGTCGGGCAACGGCAACCGCATGTCATTCCTGATTTCCGACTTCTTCTTTTCCAGTATGGCCAGACCGCCTAGTGTTCTCCAGTAAGAACAGGCGTCAGTTGAATAGCCTTCGGCCTCGGCGGCTTGCTTCAACTCTAGGTTTCCTTTGCGGGCTGCCGCATATGCGCCGTAGCTCTCGCCATGCGCATATGCGATATTCAATAGTGAGAGCAATTCAAAAGGGACCGGACCCATCGTCCAGATGACTTTGCGCCCATTCTCGGGCGCTTTCCTGAGATCATCGTAGAACCCGTTTACCATGTTCTTTGCCAGGGCCGTTGTCTTGACGCGGTTTACTATCTGCTCCATATCTAGAGGCCTCCCACCATTTCAATGAAAGCCTGTAGTCTTGTCTTGATGGGCGCCATAGCCGCCATATCGTGGTCTACTTCAAGCAGGAGTTCCGGAATCCCGCCATCCGATAACTTCCTCTTCAAATGGGGGTAGTAAATCTCGTGTGGTTCGCAATGCTTGACCATTAAGTGAATCACCCCCTGTGCAGCGCAGTTCCTGACCATTTGTACCAGATAGTCTCCCCAATCCCTGTTTGGCTGAATACGCGTTGGACACGGAGGAATCGGGTCCAGATACCTGGTAGCCATTGTTTCCAGCGGGTTGGAGTTGCTTTCACTCCCGGTGATGAAATAACGAGAACCGATGTACAGGTCGTCGTCGGCAATCACGGCTCCCGCCTCCTCGCACAAACGAAGGAACTCGAATCGCGGCGCCTGGCACAGGCAACCGGACAGTACCACCCGGACCGCTTTTCTGTCAGTCTTCATCCTTTTCGCTAGCCTGGGAAGCAGACTCTGTAACAACTTGATGTGGTCTTCCTTCGGCATAATAGTACTCGACATGACTACCGCCGCCATCTCTTCTCCGCTGATACCAGCCGGACGCGTTCTCCTCAACTGGTATACCTGTCTGATAAGACTTCGATCCTTCTCATACAACTCAACACTCTGCCTGAGTGAGTCTTCAGAAATCCGGCGGCCGGCAAAAGACTCCAAACCGGTTTTGAACCTCTGCAGCCGATTGACAAGATATTCCCGGGAAAGGGGACGGTTAAGTATCGGAGGAAGGTACAGGCTCTCATAATAGGGGAGTGGGAAATTTCGCCTTAACACAGATTCAATACCCCGCACCGCCAGACAGGAATCGGCCAGGACGATTCCGTCGAGGAATCCCAATCTTCGCGAAACGGCGTCATCGACGATCGCCCGGACCTGCCCGCAAAAGTAGTTCTGTATGTGCGCGTGGCCGACACCTATTCGCTTTCTACTTTCCCACATAACGACGGGGAGCATTCCGCTGGCGTGAATGATCTCCTCCGGAACATGCATGGGCACGCAACCAATGATCTTTCTTCCCGAGTTCCTCAACTCCCCCAAAAAGCGATACGGATCGCTGCAAACTTCGACAAATTTGACAAGTTCTTCTTCCATCTAGGGCTCCTTATACAAAGGCACGAATGCCGGTAATTTCCCTGCCAGCAATCAATTTCATGATTTCCGGAGTACCATCTGCAAAAGCGATCACTCTAGCGTCTCTGTATAGCCTTTCAACCGATGATTCACGACTGACCCCAAAGGCGCCGTGAACCCCTATCGCCATAGATGTGACCTTTATGGCAGCTTCTGCGGCAAAATATTTTGCGATGGATGAGTCCTTGAAGCTCCCTCTACCTTTATCTACCATGCTTAGAGCCCTGTAACATAATAGGCGGCTGGCATCCACCAAAGCGGTCATCTCGACGAGCGTCGATTGTATCAATTGAAAGCTCGCTATGACCTTATCGAACTGTTTTCTTTCCTTTGCATAAGCCGTAGCAGCATCGATGGCATTTTGAGCCACTCTCACTGCGCACAAACCAAGAATGGGACGATTGCTGAGCCACGTGGCTGAAAGTACTTTGTGTGCGTCACCCGGGACCCCTACCATGTTTTGCTCAGGAACATGACAATCGGTGAACACTACTTCGCTCAGATGTGCCTGGTTTGTGCCGAGCCGGCTGATTTCTCTGGCCTCAAATGGAGACTTTTCTTTTTCCACCACAAAGCGAGTCAATTCGTTTCGTCCCCGCTTGTCTTTGCCAGTTGCCGCAGTCACGATGATAACGTCGGAGACACTTCCGTTCGTGACCCAAATCTTTGTGCCGTTTATTATGTATTCCCGACCGGAGCGTATCGCCTTTGTCTCAACCCCCCTCGGATCAGAGCCCACGTTTGGCTCACTTGTGGCACTCGTGCCTATCTTGTCTCCGGTCAACAATTGAGGTACAAATCTGTTTTTCAATTCCTCACTGCCCTGAAAGCAAATACGGACTGCCGCCACCTCCGTTGAGTTGGCAAGTGACGCAACGCAATACGGCAGGCTCTCCGCAAGAATGCCGGCACCAACCGCGCCGAGACCCGATCCGCCGTCCTGTACCGGGACTCGCGCGCCCAGCGCGCCAAATGGCTGGAGCTTTCCCATAAGCTTTTGGCAGGCTTCCTTTGGCAAAGATTGGTCCGCCGGGTATCCGGCCAACAAGGGGTCCGCTTCCTTCTCTACCCATTGACCCAGCGTGTTACTCAAGATCTTCTGTTCTTCACTAAATTCGAAATCCAATGTTACTCTCCCTGTCGGCGTAAGCCCGAATGGCGGGCAGGCACGACTCGGACAACGTACGAGATACGATTCTTCGGTCGGCAAACACCTGATGAACCGGCTTCTGCCGGAAGAAATCACGGATAGCTACCCGGTCCTCATCAGGTTGGGTAGCCACAGGACTATTTGAGGAAAAACCATTGCGAGCACAATGGCGAGTACATAGATAAGAATAAAAGGCAAGGCTCCTTTGATGATGTCCATCATCGACATCTCCGGCGGAGCCACCGCTTTCAAAACGAACAGGTTCAACCCGAACGGCGGTGTTATGGTACCCAGGTCCAAGTTTATCATCATTACTGAGGCGAACCAGAATGTATCAAAGCCCAACGCCTTGACTATCGGCATGAAGAAAGGAATAGTGATAAAGATGATCGAAGCGGCGTCCATGAAACAGCCCATGACCAATACCAGGACCTGCAACGCTATCAATATCAACCACGGAGACCACCCTAAAGACGTAATCCAGGAAACAAGGGCCTCCCCGATGCCGCTGTAGGCCACCGCGCGAGAAAACAGGGTTGCACCGATGACAATCATGAAGAGCATGGCAGTAAATTGTGCTGTCATCGAAAGGGTGTTCGTCATCTTCCTGATCTTGAATTTCCTGTATAGAAACACCAGAACCAGAGTTGCCCAAAAACCCAATGCAGCGGATTCCGTGGGTGTCGCAATACCAACAAAAACCGTACCCAGAATCAAAAGTATTACGGCTGCCAGTGGAAGACCATTTTTCAGGGTTCCGGCGCGTTCTCTCCATGTTGGTGCTTCGACCTGTACCGGACACCATTTTGGCTGCAAGATCGCGCGCAAGACAACGTACACGACAAACATCAGAACAATCATCACACCCGCAGATAGCCCACTGAAATAGAGCTTGCCTATCGATTCGCCCGATGCAAATCCCAACACCACCATCAGAATGCTCGGCGGGATCAAAAGATCGAGAGCAGCTCCTCCAAGAATGCAGCCAGCAGCCAGACCTTTGTCATAGCGTCTCTTGAGCATCTCAGGTAACGCCATTTTGCCCATAATGGTGCAAACTGCGGGGGCGAAACCGCTGATGGCGCCAAAAACGGCTGCGGTGGCGATAGTGGCGACAGCTACACCACCAGGTAATCTCCCCAGCCACTTATACATCATGTCGTATGCACTATCAGAAATCCCTGAATGGATCAGGTTCTCGCCGATCAGCAGGAAAAGTGGCACGCATATCAGTATGAAGCTGGCGATGGAAGAAAAGCTGGCGGTAGGAAGCATTGTCATAGCCGCCGGTCCCCAGATGAGCAGTATCGTGACTGTGCCTACAAAGCTGAGGCTAAAAGCGACCGGCAGGCCGGATAAGAGCGTCGCTATCAGCATCAGGGGCATGCCTACACCCACGACCCACATAGGCACAGCCATCTTTTACTTCCCCTCTTTCGCTGCGGAATCGCGTTCGTCGATACGCGAATCAGCGACCTGCCTATTCTTATGAAGAATGTTGCAGTAGGCACTGTGGCATATCTGAACGCACAGAAGGAATGCCCCGATAGGAATGAAAGCTTTTACCCAGAAGGTCGGCAGAAAAGTGATGGTCGCTGCTTTCTCTCCCATCAGGGCGACATCTATCGTATCCAAAACCCCATACCAGGTCAGCGCGCCACAAAAGAGCAAAGCCCAGAGAGAAAACGACAGGTTCGCCAGCATGCGACGCTTCGGACTCAAACGGCTGTAGAGGACATCCACCCGAATATGCCTTTCCTCACTCCATGTCAGGGCTAAAGTGAGAAAGACGCTGATGACCAGCAGGAATTCACTGATCTCTTCAGCCCAGACGATGGGTGCACGGAAGGCGCGCCTGGCTACTACATCCCAGCCGGTCAAGAAGGCGATAGCAACAATGAGTAATCCGCCGAAGACGCCCAGGAATGAAGTGAATCGCCGGTAAGCTCTACCGATCATAGGTAATGCCTTCCCTGTCCAGTCGGTTTCGTCCTTTTGCAGTTACCGTCCCGACGAAGTTGAGAACCATCGCTATTCGTATTTCTTAACTATTTCCAGCAGGGGCTTGACTTCGTCACCGGCTTCTTTCAGGATCCAAGTCTTGCCTGCATCTCTTAACTGTGTGGTCCACCGGGCGCATTCATCGTCGCTTAGTGTATTGAACTTCATTCCTTTGCTGACAAGCTCTTTAGCCGATGACTTCTCCGTATCCGCGCAGAAGGTCGCACCCCACTTGTGAGTGTCAGCCACGGCGTCTTTCAGTATCTTTTGGGCGTCCGGTGATAGTTTGTTCCAAACGTCTTGATTAATGAGGAACATGGCGTTTCCAGCGAACAATCCCTGGGTTATCACGTTGTTTACAACCTCATATTCCTTGTAGTCCAACAACCCCGCGATACCCCTGAATTGTCCGTCAACGGTGCCACGTTCCAGCGCGGTGTAGACCTCAGCAGTGGCGATGGTGGCCGGCGACCCACCTAATGTCTGTACGGCAATGGTCGAGAAGCCGCCGGTTGACCTGATCCTGAGCCCTTTCAGGTCCTCCATTTTGGTGACCGGCTTCTTTGTAACCAGGTAGAAATGGAAACTGTTTGCGGCGCCCCCAAGAAGGACCGCATTGACTTTCTTTCGATGGAAATTGTCCAGTATCGACAAGAAATCCTTATCTTCCCAGACCTTGACACCGATTGATGCTGGGAGATAGTCTGCGGCCCAGGCTATTGGGAAATTGACGTTGTTGTCATGGAACATGTCAATGACCCCTTTCGAAATTGCCCCAATAGCCTCCTTGACCGGTATGAGCTCCGGTCCGCCCTGGATCTTGATCTCGAGTTGACCTCCACCTCGCTGGTTCACAAGTTCTGCAAGATGCTTCATGCCTTCAGCGTTAGCAGTATTTAATGGCCAGCTTGTGAGAGCTCTGAAGACAATTTTGTCTTTGCTTGTTGCCGGTGCCAACGCCGCGGCCGTGGACTGCTTTTCCTGGGAAGTGGTGGTCGGCGCCGTTGGTGACGGCGAACAACTGACAAGCACTACCAGGGCCATCAACAGGCATCCAACCGTAAATACTGAGCTTTTCATTTTCTCTCCTCCATCGTTATGCGATATTCCAGTTTGCTACCATCTGTTGTTTCCTATTACGAACCCGGTCCCTTCATCAGGTTAGGCAACCAGGTCACAAGGCTGGGAACGAAACCGACCGACAACATTACCAATATATGAAGTCCCCAATAAGGCATTGTCCCTTTCACTATCTCCCCGAACGACACGTCCGGGAGGATACCTTTCAATACGAAGAGATTTGTCCCCACCGGCGGTGTAAGGGAGTCCAGTTCGGCATTTATTGCGAGCAGGATTCCAAACCAGAGAGGGTCAAATCCCAAATTGACTATCACAGGAACGAATATTGGGACGGTTATCATCAGGATAGATCCGCTGTCCATAAACATACCGAGAAATTGGACTAGTGCGAACATTACAACGATCACAGCCCATCGCGGTATGCTCAGGGTAGCTATGGTTTCGGACATGCTAGAAGCAGCACCAAGATACGCCAGCATCTGGGTGAAGAGGGTAGCGCCTATCAGAATGTACAAGAGCATACAGGTCATCTTGACGGTGGTCAGTACCGTTCTTTTGAGGACCCCCCAATTCAACTTCCTATAGCCAAGTGCCAGCAGCATGCTCCCTGCTGCCCCAATGCCCGCGGCTTCGGTAGCCGTAGCCACACCGAACCAGATAACTCCCAACACCACCATTATCAATAAAAGCAAAGGCACAAGCCCTTTCAGGCTCTTCAAAGTCTCTTTGAAACTTGCCGTGCTACGATATGGAGCAAGCTTCGGATTCAAGGTGCAGCGGATCATGATATACGCTGAGAACAGGCCCGCCGAAAGCAGTCCTGGAACCAAGCCCGCAAAGAACAACCTCGGAACCGAAACGTTGGCCAGGAGGCCATAGATGACCAGCATCACACTCGGCGGGATCAGAATGTCGAGACAGGCTCCCCCGCCTACGGCCCCAATTGCCAGCCCGTTGTCATATCCCCGCCTGCGCATTTCTGGCAAAGCCATACTGCCCACGGCAGCGCAAGCCGCCATGCTAACACCGCTAACTGCCCCAAAGAGACATGAAGTACCTACGGCCGCAATCGCGAGCCCTCCTGGAAGCCGCCCTATGGTGTTGTCCATCCCCTTATATGCCTCCCCGGTCACGCCGCTGACCATTGCGATTTCCCCCATGAAGACGAATAGCGGCACGGCAATGGTCACATAATTAGAAGATACGTTGTAGGCCGAGGACGCGATTACAAGACTTGTCCCTTGCGGACCCCAAACGAGCAAGGCGCACAGGATACCGATACCTCCGAGGGTAAAGGCCACCGGAACCCCGGCGAATAATCCTACCAACAGACCGCCGAACAATATGATAACAACGAATTCCCAGGGCATCGGACTATTCTCCCTTTTTCGCCTTCAATAGCATCTTCACGTCGTTCTTGATGAAGACAATACAAACGAGGCACAGGAAGAAGGCTCCAACCGGGATAATGGCATAGCTTGGGAAAGTCGGCAGCATAGCGGGCGTCTGAGTTATCCCGCTCCAATTCGCCAGAGCTTCTGTGATACCGCTGGAAAGAAGGAACAAGCAGAACAAGAAGACTATAAGCATGGCAAGGATATCCATGATCAATCGGCCTGTCTGGGGCAAACGGGTTGTAACCGTGTCAATTCTGATGTGACCACCCTCCAATAGAGTATACGCACCGCCGAGAAACACGAGACCTACCATCAGAAAGACACTTATGTCAAAAGCCCAGGCTTGCGGGTTTCGAACTATGTATCTCATTACCACTATAAAGACAGCGCCCAGCATGAGGAACAAGACAATAATGCCGCCGGCCAGACCTAACAGCCTGACACTACTATCCAGCCAGCCCCAGAATGATCGCCGTTTTCCGTCCATGGATGTCTCTCCGCCAGATGTTCTTACAGATCTCTTGGGTCGTCATTGTGCACAAGGCCGTGGTGATCACCAGGACTGTGCTGGTGCCGGCATACCAGAGGTTTCGTACCCTCGAAGTGCCGGAAGAGTCCAGGCCCGCTCTACGCGGGGGACTCATGGTGACCGAAGGACCCCGGCGAAAACGAAGACGAAATAGTAATCAAGCGGGAAGAGACACTGCCGTAGCCGATCTTTACACAGCTATGAGGAGGACTCTTGTGGCTATGGGCTGCTTTTCCCGCAATAACGGCCCGGGCAACCAAGACGTGACAGAAAAGGAGTGACGAACCGCGGCTATTTCTTGACCCACTTCGTGCTCAGCAGGTCGGTAAGTTGCTTTGCGCTTGCCTGGTCGATTCCCTTGGTGCCCATGAAGGTGGGGATTGCTCTTGCGACTGTCGCTTGCCGCCACCGGGCTGCTTCGTCAGGGGGCAACGTGTAGAAGGTAATTCCGCGGGCCTTCAAATCAGACACGATGGTTGCCTCTTGACCCTTCCAGTAGGTCGTCATCTCTTTCTCTATATCCTTGGCAATGCCCATGAAGGTCTTCTGAAGTTCAGGAGACATTTTGTTGAATGCGTTCTTGCTCATGACTATGTTGCTGGCAAACGCAAAGGCAAGCTCATAATCAGCAACATACTTGACCCCCAGATCCCAAACCTTGAAATCACGAAGGAGAGGTGGCGTTGCCATCAATCCGTTGACGACACCTCGCTCCAGCGCGCCAACCACTTCGGCAGAAGGCATCACTGCGGCGCTCCCACCCAATGATTCAATAAGGATTGCGGGCATTAGTCCATGGCCTCTCAGTGTCATTCCCTTCAGGTCCTCCATCTTACGGACCGGTGCTCTACTCGCGATCACAAATGATCCCGCCGGGTAGATGTTGGCCACGAATACGGTTCCCTGCTTGTCGTAAACCCCACTTATTGTGGGTCTGGTGGCATCCATAAGCGTGGGGAGGCCGTCCCAGTCAACCTCATACGGAAGACCGTCGTAGCCCAACTCCGGAACAGTTGCAGCCCAATATGCCGCCGGAGCAAGAACGACATCTACCAGACCACCCTTGCACTTGTTGAGCAACTCGGGAGGAGCGAAGACTTCGGAGCCACCTTTTGAGATTATCTCAATTTTGCCTCCCGAGCGCTCCTTGACCTGGTTGAGAAAATTGGTCCAAACAAAGTAAGCTCCTACCTCTGCCTGGGAGCTGTGGTAAACTCCTGTGAACTGTATCTTTTGGACGGCAACCTGAGTGGCAGGCGAAGCCGTCGTTGTTGGAGCTCCCGCCGGACCTGTTGTTGCTGGACTCTGTGTCGGGGTGCAGGCCGCTAGACCTGGTAGAAGCAAGGTCAAACTTAGGGCCAGGACGATCGCGATTCTGGAAAACTCTTTCACTTTCTTTCCTCCTTTTGATCGCATGGTTAGTCCGTTAGCCGAAGGTTTTTGACTTCCTTTTCTCACTTCTCTCGCAAAATCGCCGCTTTCCGCTCAGCACTTTCGCGATCCCACTTCAATAATGCCGCCGTTCGCGGAGGCGGATTGGAGCATGTCGAGCACGCACAAATGCTAATACACTATAATGCTAACGGCGCAGCGTATACAATGACATTTATCAGGGAACTTGTAGTCACCTCACTATTGACGACGCTGCACTCACACAGCCAGCATTATCCAATAGTGATTCAAGCTCCCTTTTATTGAGGATAACAATTTTTCGACGAAGGCGGCGAACAATACCTGCATCGTTTAAGCGCCTGATGAATCGTATGGCAGTCTCAGTGGTGGTACCTGCCATTTGGGCAATTTCTTCACGAGTGAACGCAAGAATAAGACCGTGCTCAAGAGATAGTGAAAGCAATATGTTTGCCAGGCGGTGTTCTGATTTCTCTGCTGCAAGGTCCACCAGACGCCTTGAAGAGCTCAAGTATCGCGCGGTTACGATCGTCAACATCTTCGATAGAATCCTATAACCAGCCGCGCAGTCATCTGAGATGAATGATCTAAAGTCGTCGTCTTTCATCCCCAAGACTTTGGTATCAATCACAGCTTGGGCCGAAGTAGGATGTGGCTCGTCAGAGAACAAGGATACATTGCCCAGCATCTCACCAGGTTTGCCAAACCCCAGAATGAAATCTCTTCCGGACGCCGAATGTCTTACGAGCTTCAACCTCCCCTCCGCTATCACGTAAAAGTACGCGAGGGTATCGCCCTCGAGGTACAAGTATTCCGCTGCTTTTAGATGCCGTTCAAATGTAACAGATGAAAGTCTGTTCAGTTGTTCTTCGGTCAAGCCGGAAAACAATTCCGACCCACTGAGGATGGCTTTCTTCCCGTCCCTGTGCGCAGCAGTCATGAGCACAGGATCACTTACCTTTGATCTTGGAAGATGTCTCTCAGGCTCGTTGTTGCCCCTACCTAATAGTCTCTCCAGGTCATTGAGGTGCGGCGCTAACAGATCCGCTCGGCCCAAGTTAGCCACAACTCGCTGCTTAACGTGCCCAGCCTCCCGATAAGACTCCACCAGGCGGACGTATTCCCGCGTTTGATCCCCGTTAACTTTTGCTTTGACGGTCCTCAAGAACATGTGATCGCTCCTGCCGCCAGTTTTGTCATTACAATATAGACTGCTTGAGAAGACTTTGTCAATTCGAGTGCTATTTAATGAGCCTGTCATTACATCGATGCATCTTGCCTGTATGGTTGGTAACTGAGTTTCACACTAGTTTAGTGTCTCGTAAATCGCCCTATTGTACAAGGCGCAATCGAACGGTCTTCCCTACCTAAGACAATAGACGCTAAAGCGTTGACTGAGTGCAATAGCGATTTACTGCTGACGAGAGGTTTTGTCGTAGGCAGAGTTACGCGATTAAGCCAGCAGTTAAAACGGCATTCGGACCAACTGACACTGTTCCATATGTGGCTGGACTTGCCCTGGCTCCGGTCGGCAATCGTCCCAGCGCAATTTGACTCTGGAATGGTTGTGGTGGAAAATGGTAGCCAGAGGTTCAAGAGACACGCATGACCGGACCGGAGGAACAATGGAAAAGATTCATTCGCACGAGATTACCCCGGAACACGCTTATGTTTCCAGACGCAAATTCCTGGTGGGGGCGGGCGCACTGCTGGGAACGGCAATCTACGCCGCTGCCTGTAAGAGCAGCGGCATTACACCGGCGCCCCCGGTTGAAGACTTCTGCACCGGGGCGAGGGCCGGCGCGTCGACCGACGAACTGGGAGCCCAGTTGACCTCTTGCGAGGATATCACCAACTACAACAACTATTA
>ORJL010914059.1_pt1 | contig 13263 bp, 11 predicted proteins | sample 1779941 | NCBI WGS metagenome assembly ORJL01 (sample SAMEA104232317, study PRJEB22302) | groundwater metagenome | biome: forest; feature: aquifer; material: groundwater | place: USA | collected 2011-08-07 | depth 5.8 m
ACCGGCTGGGAAAGCCGCAGGAGATGGTCGGCGTCGATAAAGCCCTGGATAAACGCAACCTCTTCGGGGCAGGCGATCTTGAGGCCCTGGCGCTTTTCGACAATGTGAATGAACTGCGAGGCCTCAAGCAGCGATTCATGGGTGCCGGCGTCGAGCCAAGCGTAGCCACGGCCAAACCGCTCGACATGAAGTTCGTCGCGTTCGAGATACCATTGGTTCAAATCGGTAATCTCGAGCTCTCCGCGCGCCGACGGCTTCATCTCGCGCACGACATCGACAACGCGCTCGTCATAGAAATACAGGCCGGTGACGGCGTAGTTCGACTTCGGCGCTACCGGCTTTTCAACGATCCGCAACGGCCGATGCGAGGTGTCGAACTCGATAACGCCGTAACGCTCGGGATCGTCGACCCAACATGCAAACACGGTCGCGCCGCGGGCCTGCTTCGCGGAGTCGCGCAACAATGCCCGCAAATTGTCACCATAGAAAATGTTGTCGCCAAGGATCAGCGCCGACGGGTTGCCGGCGAGAAACTTCCGGCCGATCAGGAACGCTTCTGCGATTCCGCCGGGATGATCCTGTATCGCATAGGACAGCTCGATCCCCCATTGCCTTCCGTCGCCGAGCAGGCGCTTGAATTGCGAGATCTCTTCCGGTGTCGTGATGATCAAGAGCTCGCGGATGCCGGCGAGCATCAGCGTGGTCAGCGAATAATAGATCAACGGCTTGTCGTAGATCGGCAGCAATTGCTTCGATGTTGCGAGCGTCAGCGGATAGAGCCGCGTTCCCCGGCCTCCCGCCAAAATTATTCCTTTGCGATCCATACGCGCGGCTCTTCTTGGTCATCTGACCTTGAGTTCAGAACGGCCTCGTTAACATGCGCTATTCCACATCTCAAAACGCTTTCATCTTGAGTGCGGCCCGGTGACGGCGGCTGAGCCGCCTGTCGTTTCGCGGTCGGCCTTCGCATATAGTTAAATTATATCAATGCCTTACGCGTTGTGCTTGATCGCATTGCGACTTCGGGGCTGGTGCTATACGAATGAGTCGTTGCGACGCTTTGGCACCGCAATTTCCGCAATCGCCCGGTGCGTTCCGCGACTTAACTCACAAGGCATCATGTCAAAGCGCGTCTACTGCACCTACTTCGATCACAACTACCTGTCGCGCGGACTTGCACTTTATCACTCGCTTCAACGGTACGCACCCGGCTCGCGCCTGTGGGTGCTTTGCCTGAGCGAGCCATGTTACCGAACCCTGGTGACGCTCGATCTGCCGAACCTGATCCCTCGGTCGCTCGCGGAGTTTGAAGCGGAAGACCCCGAGGTCGCCGCAACGCGGTCGACTCGCAGCTTGATCGAGTACTACTTCACGTGTTCGCCGGCCTGGATGCTTTTTGTCCTTGCGAACGAGGCGGATGCCGAGTGGGTGACCTATCTCGACGGCGATCTGTTCTTCTTCGGCTCACCCGAGCCCATCTACCGGGAATTGCAGGGCGCTGCGGTCGCCATAATTCCGCATCGTTATCCAGCCAGCATCGCAAGGCTGCGCAAGTTTGGAACCTACAATGTTGGATGGGTGGGAGCCCGCAACGATCCGGACGGCATTGCGGTCATCAGATGGTGGCGGGCGAAATGCATCGAGTGGTGCCATGACTACGTCGATGGCGATCGTTTTGCCGACCAGGGTTATCTCGACGCGTTCCCGGGACTGTCTTCCCGGGTGAAGGTAATCGAAAATATCGGCGCAAATCTAGCGCCCTGGAATGTCGGCAACTACCAAATCGAGTTTCGCGACGACAAGGTAATGGTCGACGCAAGTTGCCCGCTGATGTTTTTCCATTTTCAGGGTTTGAAGAAGGGATTGGGCTGCTTCATTTTCAACAGCCACCGTCAATATCACGCGCCATTTTCCCGCAATATGCGCAATCACGTCTATAAGCCCTACATCAATGAATTGTTGGCGATCGAACGAGCGGTTGATCCGGTTTTGCAGATCTCCGGTGCCAGGCCTCACCGCCGATCGGGCGTCGCCGACATCAGACAGTACTTGATAGGCAAGGTGCGCAGCGCCGGCATTCGCGTGTTTCAGCTGCTGGACATCGTCACCGGGCGCGCATTTCTTGTCTTTCGCGGCACGCCGTATTAGCTGATGGAACGCTGGATGAAGTGGTAAGCGATGTTACCTCCATATTGGGACTATCGACGCGAGTATGACGAGTTGCGAGACGAGATTCTCGCCGCCGTCGATCGGGTCTTCAAATCCGGGCAGCTTATTCTTGGGCCGGAAGGTGTCGCCTTCGAACGCGCCATGGCAGCCTATGTCGGGGTGGGGGGCGGCGTCGGGGTCAACAGCGGAACGGACGCGATCTATATCGCACTGGCAGCGGCAGGGGTTACCGCGGGCGACGAGGTGCTTACCGTACCGAACACCGCGGTGCCGACCGTATCCGCCATTCAGATTCTTGGCGCCCGCCCGGTCTTTGTCGATATTAGGGACGAGGATTTCCTGATGGACGTCGGTCAAGTCGAGGCGGCGATTACGCCGCGGACCAGGGCAATCGTTCCGGTCCACCTATATGGCCAATGCGTCGATCTTGATCCGCTGATGGAGATCGCGAAGCGACACGGGCTGAAGGTCATCGAGGATTGCGCCCAGTCGCAGGGTTCCCTTTACAAGAACCGGCGCTGCGGAAGCATCGGGACCGCGTCGACCTTTTCGTTCTATCCGACCAAGCTGCTCGGCGGATATGGCGACGGCGGCATGGTGCTGAGCGACGACGAAGCGGTCATCCGTCTCGCCCGCTCGCTGCGCTTCTACGGCATGGAAGAAACTTATTATGCCGAGAGGCACGGCTACAATTCACGGCTCGACGAAGTTCACGCGGCAATTCTTGCGCTGAAGCTTCCGAGAATTGACGGCTGGATCGGCCGCCGTCGTGACATTGCCAGCCAATACAGGCGAGGATTCGAGGGCAGCGGGCTGCGGCTGCCAACAGAAAACGGCTATGGCCGGCATGTGTATCATCTCTTCGTGGTGGAAACTCCCGGTGATCGCGACGCGGCCTTGCAGCGCATCGAAGCGCGCGGCCTCAAATGCGGTGTCCAATACAGGTGGCCGATCCACCTGATGAGAGGTTATGAAGACCTCGGCTATCGGGCGGGACAATTCCCGGTCGCGGAGACAAAAGCCCAGCGGATTTTTTCGCTGCCGATCTATCCGCATTTGAAGGACGAGGAAGTTGACGAGGTGATTGAAGTGGTGAGGGCGGCGATCTGATGGCCGATCACGAAAATATCGGCTGGCTGCGCGAGCGCTTGCAGGCTTCACTGGCGGTTGAGCCCAGGGATCCTGCGGAATTGCTCGATTGGCTCGAGGCGCGGCGGAAGGATGTGCCGTTCTCGGCCGAGTTGATCCCGTTGCGGGATGTCGCCAACTGGCAGCAGGCCGACAACGGCAATATCTACAGCGCGACCGGTCAGTTTTTTCGTATCGAGGGCGTCAGGGTGAAAAGCGCTCCCGGCTTGAGAGAGATATCCGGCTGGGACCAGCCGATCTTCACGCAGTCGGAAGGTGGCGTTCTGGCGTTGCTTTGCCGCGAGACGCTAGCCAAGGGCGTCGAGTTCCTGCTTCAGGCCAAGGCCGATCCGGGCAATATCGGTTACCTGCAGTTTTGTCCGACGATCCAGAGCACCTGGGAAAACATTCGCGGCCTGAAAGGCGCCAAACGCGCGCCATTCGCAGAATGTCTCGACGTTTCCGACAATATCCGTGTGATCTACAAGTCGAAACACAACGAGGAGGGAAGCCGGTTCTGGCAGAAATCCAACGAAAATATGATTCTGTTCGTCGAAGACGTGGGCCGGCTGACGATCAATGAGTCGAGCTATCGTTGGGCGAGCTTGTCTCAAATCAAGGCGATGACATTGCTCGACAACGTTGTCGGGCCCTATGTGCGGACAGTGATTGCTCCGCTCTGATCGACATTGTCTGCCTTAATCAAGTGCGAAGAGATAGGTCACTGTGCTCGAATGATGCCCGGTTACCGCGGATACGTCGTAAGGAATACCGGCCCATTCCTGCTCGAGGCTCAACCCCGCCGCCCGGCAAAGCGACATCAGCTCCTGCTTGCCGAAAACAACCTCGACGACTGGTGCGCCGTAAGCGTATTTTCTCAAGTAGGTGGTTCGATGATCATCGAACACCGGCACGCTGTGGAAAATGCAATAACGCGCTGCGACGCGCGCGGCCTCGCGGATCGCCGCCTGATAGTCGATGATATGCATCAGCGATACACCGTTGAACACGATGTCGAACGCCCCGTCGGCGTAGGGCAGTTTGGTCGCATCGGCGACCTCCAACACCATCGACGGGTAGCGGGCGCGGGCACGCGCTATCATGGCATCCGAATAATCGATGCCGGTGTAGTTGACGACGCCGGGAAGCAGGGTGGCGAACACCTCGGAATAATAGCCGCTGCCGCAGCCGACCTCGAGCAGCCGCGGACGCGGGATGCCTGTCGCAGCGATGGCTTCCGCCGCGACCCTAAGGTCGAGCCGGGGCTCGCCGCGCTTCATGGCGGCGATCAGGCTTTCATAGGCTCGTTCCTGCCGGGCGACCGTGCGCGCGGCAAGCCATCCGCCTGACGAGGCCGTCGCACTTTTCGCTTCATCCGCGCCGCTAAGCACCCGATAGTCGGTTGAGAACAGGATTTGACGCCGCAGGATCGGCGTCGACTTGATTACGCTCCCGGCAATTTTTCTGACGATACGGGGAAGCCTCATCGCCGCGCTCGCACCTGTTCGGCGTATCCCAGGATCTCCTGGGTACGGTGGCGGTAGGTGTGCTGGGCCATCGTCCGCGCATGGCCGGCGCGTGCGATCGCCGCGCGGCCCTGGTCGTCTTCAAGCGCGCGGCCGATGGTGGCAAGGCAGTTGTCGATCGAGCGCCAGACCGCGACCTCGCGGTCCGGTTCGAACAGCGTATGAAGGTTGTCCTTGAAGTCGGTCAGCAGGAAAGCACCGACCCCGGTGGCTTCGAACAACCGCATGTTTCCGGCGTCCCGGCCGGCAAGGTCGATATGTGAGTTGAGCGTGATGCGCGAGCGCCTCAGGACCTGGTACATGTCGGCGCCCCAGACTTCGCCTTGAAAGCAGCGGTGCAGCGGCGAGGCGGCCGGAAGCGCCTGCGGGCGGCTTCCGAATAGTTTGAGATCGTAGCGTTCGGCGACGGCCTCCAGCAGCGCGATGCGCTGCCGGTGATCCGCCGACACCGTGCCGACGAAGGAAACGTCGAAATCCGCTGCGGGCGCTGCCGACAGCGCGTCGAGAATGGCGGGCTCGAATGCGAGGTGGTTCACTTCGGCGCGAACGCCGAGGCCGCGAAAGAAATTCACCGTGGTGGACAGTTGCGACATCATCAGGTCGTAGGCCGGCCAGTCCTCGCCGCGGGATGGCTCGATTCCAACCTGGCCGATCATAATCGGGCTGCCGATACTCCTGATGCGCCGCACGAGGCTGGTGTTCACATGGAAGGTGTCCTGGTTAATGATCAGATCGGGCCGGAAGTCCTCGATCTGGGCGAGCAGGATGTTTTCGGCCTGGGCATCGAGCCTTGGGCTGAGGCCGACTCGTCGGGCCAGCGGCCTCAGCATCGGCTTCAGCGGCGCGACGGCGCGCTGCAGCCACGCCGGAAGCACCCGGGGCGCGGCAGCGCCGGGCAGCTCCGCCGCCTCGACGGGCATGCCGTGCTCGCGCGCCCATGCCGACTGCAGCCACGGATTATTAACGTGGATCTCCGCCGCCGGATGACCCAGTGCGGCAAAATTCCGGGAGTAGAAATCGGCGACCCCGAACAGGCTGGCATTGCGCGCCGCCATCTGTGTGGCATAGGACGCGTTCTCAAGCCCGGGCTGGCCTCGATAGAGCCAAGCCAGGAAGCGCGGATAGTCCGCGTTGAGCACGAGGATGCGCATGCCTGTCAAACCGCGATCCGGAAGCCATAGTTCTTGGCGATCCATGCCCTGTAAGCGCCGCTGGTCACGTCGCGCCACCAGTCTTCGTGCTCAAGGTACCAAGCAACGGTCTCACCAAGTCCGGCTTCGAACCCGACGCGGCATCGATTGCCCAGTTCGGCGGCGAGCTTGGTGGCGTCGATCGCATAGCGGTGATCATGACCCGGGCGGTCGGTGACAAAGCTGATGAGCGCGCGGCAGGACTTCCCCGAAGCCGCGGGACATGACGGAAATCGCGACGCGAGGTTCGAATCGGCGGCGAAGGCGCGGTCGAGCGCGTCGCAAATCAGGCGGACGACGTCGCTGTTGTTGCGCTCGTTACCGCCGCCGACGTTGTAGGTTTCCCCGACGCGACCTCGCTCGATGACGGCCATCAGCGCCGCGCAATGATCGGATACGTGCAGCCAGTCGCGGACGTTGGAGCCATCGCCGTAGATCGGCAGCGACTTGCCTTCGAGCGCGTGGATAATCATCAGCGGGATCAGCTTCTCGGGATGCTGATAGGCGCCGTAATTGTTCGAACAGTTGGTGATCAGGGCCGGCATTCCGTAGGTCGCAACGAATGCGCGCACCAGATGATCGCTCGCCGCCTTGCTGGCGGCGTAAGGGGAATTCGGACGATAGGGCGAAGTCTCCGTAAACGCGGGATCGGTCAATCCGAGCGAACCGTAGACCTCGTCGGTCGAGACATGCAGAAATCGCGCGCCGCCGATAGCAGCCGTCGAACGCCAGGTGTCCAGTGCGGCTTTCAATAGCGTGAAGGTGCCGAGCACATTGGTTTGCAGGAACGCCTCGGGATCGACGATCGACCGGTCGACATGGGACTCGGCGGCGAGATGCAGGACGCGCGCGAATTTGTGCTCATCGAACAGGCTTCGCATCAGCGCCGCATCGCCGATATCGCCCTTGATGAACTCGATGCTGCGATCCGCGATCAGCGGTTCGAGACTTCGGATATTGGCCGCGTAGGTCATGGCATCGACGATAGTCAGACGGTCGCCGGGACGCGCCGCACGCCATGCGTGCACCAGGTTCTGGCCGATGAAGCCCGCGCCTCCGGTGATCAGAACGCTTTGCATCGGAGCCTCTGGGTTGTCCTGCACGGGAAGCTGGTTCCTTGAAGGGGAAAGACGCCGCCGTTTCCCTTGAAGTCAACGGCATCGGCTGGGCAAAACGTGCTGTTTACCGCCGGCGGCGAAGCCCGTTATATTCGGTGCTTCGGTCGTCGTCACCCACTGATATTTCTTGCCGAACATTGTCGCTTATCTGGTAAATAACAGGCCTCGTGCGAGTCGATTGCGTGGAGAAGATAGTATCAAACGGTATCGTTGGCAGCCGGCAAAGGCTGTTTCCGTACTCGGCTGGTAAATCCGGGCATCACGGTCAAAGGCTGACCTGAATACTGGATCGATCGTACCGGGGGTTGGAGTCAAATATCATGTCTTTGCCCGTGGGCAAGCCTGTTTCCGCGATGCCCGCGATCCTGCCGCGCGGCGTCCTTCGGCAGGTCATGTTAGGTGCAGCGTTTGCAATCCTGGTTGCGCCGAATTCCGTCCTGGCTCTGGGTTTTGGTCTGGCCGGAAGTTCGGGCAACAGTTTGGTTACCGGCGCAGTATTGACGATCGCCACGATAGCGGTAGGCATGCTGTGCTTTCGGCGCGACATTGTCCTGATGCCCGTGGATTATCTGTTTCTTGCGTTCCTGCTGTGCATCGCGTCGTCCTCCGTGACCAACGGATGGACTACGAACACAAAAGAGTACCAGTTGCTTGTGCTCTCGCTCGCCGCCTATCCCAGACATACTTGCGGGCCGTTCTGCGTTCATCTGGGTGGCCGGCATTATCGCGCTGCTGGGCACCTTAGCGACGGGGACCGCGCTCTGGCAGCAGTGGAATGGTGCACAATTCAAGCCGTTCGTATTTGGGTTTGACGCGGCAGGAACCTATTTTCTGGGGTCTCTGTGCCTTTTTGTCATAGCGCTGGTAACCACCGGCGCGCTGACGATGCGACGAACCTTTCTCCTGTCCTCGCTGATCTTTCTGCCCATGTTTATCTTTACGGCGTCGCTGGTGCGCTTCACCTTCGTCGCTCTCGCCGGCGCCTTGTGCATGGCAGTCATCTTGAGCGAGGCCAAACAGCGCAAGCATGTCGTCGCTATTGCGCTCGTGATCCTTGTTGCGATCGCTGCCGGTGTGTACGCCCGGGCCGACCGGGCGAAACGATCCATGATTTATGCGATGGAGCAACCGTCTGTAATTGAGCAACCGTCCGGCAATAAGAGGTCGCCTGGCAAGGCAGGATCGTCTGGCAAGGCAGGATCGTCCGGCGAGGCGGGATTGTCCGACTCTATCGAGCCGGAGAAGGCGCCAAGCTGCTATTTGAATGTAAATCCTCTAAATTCCATCGTGATCAGAAGAGTACTTATCCGGGATGCTGTTTTTCTGATTCCGGAATCGGGGTGGATCGGAACAGGGCTCGATAGCTTTATGGAGTTCTCCTGCATTAAAATGACCGAGACTCACAATTCCATTCTCCAAGCAGCGGTCGAGTTCGGTTGGCTGGGTGGGGCGCTGCTTTTTCTTATCATTGCGGTAGCTTTTAGCTCGATACTGCCGCTGGCGAGGTGCGACGATGCGTCAAGGTTCGTGTTGTGCAGCCTTGCCTATGTGGCCCTCTTAAGTCTCGCGCATGGACGCCTCAGCCGGGACGGGGTTCTCTTCGCGTTTCTGGGGGCCGCCGTCGGCTTGAGGGAGACTTTCCGGGCGCCAGCGCCGGCGCTATCGGCGGCGGTTGCGTAAAGAAATGCCGGACGCCGCGCGCAGGAGCACACCGCATCAGGGGATGTCCGCGGTTGTTCCAGCGGCGATACATTCTCGATTCTGGCTTCTGTGTGTCGACATATATCCGGTGCTGGTGGCTGCCTGCATTCCGTGGTCGACCTCCGGCGTCGCTATTTTTATGGTTATCTGGTTTATCGTATTGATCCCGACGATCGAACCGCGCTTGTTCCTACAGTTTCTGAAGCGACCGGCTTATTGGTTGCCATTGGCGTTTGTCGCGCTCGCTGTCGTCGGAACGCTGTGGGCGGATGGTCCATGGGCTGCGAGAATCCACGGCATCAATCCGGTGACAAAACTGCTGGCAATACCATTCCTGCTCTATCATTTTGAACGCTCGCAGCGCGGGCTTTGGGTGCTGGTGGCCTTTCTCGTTTCATGCGTACTTCTCATGGCGCTGTCATGGATCGTGTTGTTCGCGCCGGAATGGAAAATCGTGGCGACGGAGGCCGCGGGCGTGCCGTTGAAGAACTCCATCGATCAAAGTCAGGAGTTTGCCTTGTGCATTTTCGCGCTGTCTCCTTTGGTCTTAGAGTTTTTCAGGCAGCGGCGCCTGGCGCTGACCGCGGTCTGCGCGGCGCTGATGCTCGCGTTCTTCGCCAATATGATGTTTGTGGTGGTGGCGCGTACCGCCTTGCTCTACATGTTGGTGCTGACGATCCTGTTTGCTGTCCGGCATCTCAACGGGCGCGCCATGCTGTTGCTGTTCGCCGCGGCGACCGCGACCGCCGCACTTGTCTGGTTTGTATCACCCTATTTGCGGCAGCGTGCCGAACATGTGGCGGTCGAATACCAGGGATATGCCGAGACCAACCTTCTAACCTCGACCGGTCAGCGGCTGGAGTACTGGCGCAACTCAATCAAGTCCATTGGAGAAGCTCCATTATTCGGTAAGGGCACGGGATCGATGAAGCAGTTGTTCGATCGGGAGGCCGTGGGCAAGACCGGCGCCTGGGCGGATTCGATCAGCAACCCGCACAATCAAACCCTGTATGTCGCCGTGCAGTGGGGCTTGCTGGGATGCATCGTGCTCTATGCAATGTGGTACTTTCACCTTTTGCTGTTTCGTGAAGCGAACTTCGTGACTTGGGTTGGATTGGTCGTCGTCGTCCAGAATATTGTGAGCTCATTGGTGAACTCGCATCTGTTCGATTTTCACGAGGGATGGATGTATGTTTTGGGCGTTGGCGTTGCCGGTGGCATGGTCGCGCGGGCGAAAGAAATTACCGAGGCGCCCCCGCATTCGCAGGCAGATGAAGCGGACGCCGTCGTACATTGATGTTTGGCTCGGGCGTCAAGGGGAGACGGTTGCTTTATCAGCGACGCCACTCCGGCACTCCCGGCCGGCTGCCATCGTCGGCGAACATGGATTGATTTGTTGCATCCGATGCATCTGTCATACGTGCTGTTGTTAGCCTCCGGTCGTTGCCAATCGATCGAGCTGAGGCTGCAAGTTGGTCCTGCAGTAGCTAGCGTCGCACAACTTCCAATTCGGCCGCAGAAAACGCGTCGTTGGCGTGCCGCCGAGGTTGTAATTTGCATAAGTGCCTTGATTTGCAGCGGCTTTTGTTAATATAGAACACGTCAGCTACAGTGGTCTTGGCACATTGCCGGGGCTTTTGCGCGCAATCGGTGTGGGAATTCTTTCAACCATCGACCGCGGTCAAATGAGGACGTTTTATGATCAGATTTGGCCTGCTTGGGTGTGGACGCATCGCAAAGCGCCACTCCGAGCTGTTGGGTGGCAATCATATCGACCGGGCCAGTCTCGTCGCTGTCTGCGATCCCGTCCGCGCGCGGGCGGACGCCATCGCATCGAAGTTCAACGTTCCGGCCTCTTACGATATCGACGACTTTCTCGCGCGGAAGGATATCGACGCGGTGGCGGTGCTGACGCCGAGCGGCATGCACCCGGAGCATGTCATCGCCTGCGCAAAGGCGGGAAAACACGTCGTCGTCGAAAAGCCGATGGCGTTGCGGCTTCAGGACGCCGACGCCATGATCCGCGCGTGCGACGAAGCCGGCGTCAAACTGTTCATCGTCAAACAGAACCGCTTCAACGTTCCGGTCGTCAAGGCGCGCGAGGCGCTGGAAGCGGGCCGGTTCGGGCGGCTTGTTCTGGGCACCGTGCGCGTACGCTGGTGCCGGGACCAGGCCTATTACGACCAGGATGACTGGCGCGGCACCTGGGCCTATGATGGCGGCGTGCTCTCCAATCAGGCCAGCCACCATGTCGACATGCTGGAGTGGTTTTTTGGCGATGTCGTCAGCGTCCATGCCCGCGCGATTACGGCTCTTGCAAAGATCGAAACCGAAGACACCGCGGTTGCGACACTGAAATTCCGCAATGGCGCGCTGGGGATCATCGAGGCGACGACCGCCGCACGTCCGACCGATCTCGAAGGCTCACTGTCGATCCTGGGCGAGAAGGGCACGGTCGAGATCGCCGGCTTCGCCGTCAATCAGATCAGGCACTGGCGGTTTATCGACGAGCTGGCGTCCGACAAGGATGTGGTCGAGAAGTTTTCCGTCAATCCTCCGAACGTCTACGGCTTCGGCCATCAGGCCTATGATCAGCACGTGATCGATTGCCTGATCCATCAGCGCGCGGCGCTGGTGGACGGTCTCGAGGGGCGAAAGAGTCTGGAACTGATTTCCGCGCTCTATGAGTCGATCGAAACCGGCCAGGAAGTCCCGCTGCATTTCACGCCCCGGCTGTGCCGGCTGGGAGTGGCGTCGTGAACCAGCCGGACCTGCACCACGCTGGCGTGCGCGACGTCGAGTTCGGCGCGCGGGTCAGGCTGGTCGAGCCGTGCAATATCTATGGCTGCAGGATCGGCGACGACTGCTTTGTCGGGCCTTTCACGGAGATCCAGAAGGGTGTCCGCATCGGCGCCCGCACCCGGGTGCAGTCGCATGCCTTTATCTGCGAGCTGGTGACGATCGGCGAGGATTGTTTTGTCGGCCACGGCGTGATGTTCGTCAACGACACGTTCTCGAGCGGCGGCCCGGCCCGCGGGCGCAAGGAGTTGTGGCGCGAGACGGTGATCGGCAATCGGGTTTCGATCGGCTCCAATGCCACCATCATGCCCGTTCGTATTGCGGACGATGTCGTGATCGGGGCGGGTGCGGTCGTGACCAAGGACATTGCGGCCGCGGGCACCTATGCAGGCAACCCGGCACGCCGGCTTGGTCAGCGCAAATAAGGAAGACGAAGGATGCCGGGACCTTTTGCGGATCTGCAGCTGCAATACCAGACCATCAAGAACGAGATCGATGGCGCGATTGCCGCGGTTATCAGGGACAATGCGTTCATTCGCGGCCCCTATGTCGATGCTTTCGAGCGCGAATTCGCCGGCGTGGCGGAGGTCAAGCACTGCGTGTCCTGCGCCAACGGCACCGATGCGCTGTATCTGGCGATGGCCGCGCTGAGGGTTCAGCCCGGCGACGAGGTCATCACCACGGCGCATTCGTGGATCAGCACATCCGCGATGATCACCCATGCCGGCGCCAGCGTCGTCTTCGCCGACACCGACGACACCACCTTTACGATTGATCCCGTAGCGATCGAGGCCGCGATCACGCCGCGGACGGTCGGTATCATCCCGGTGCATCTGTACGGGCAGCCCGCGGATATGGACGCGATCATGGCGATCGCGCGCAAGCACAAGCTCTGGGTGATCGAGGATTGCGCGCAGGCCCATCTGGCCCGCTACAAGGGCCAGCAGATCGGCACCTTCGGCAATGCCGCGACCTATTCGTTCTATCCGGGCAAGAATTTGGGCGCGATGGGTGACGCCGGCGCGGTCATCACCAACGACAGCGCGCTGGCCGAGCACATGACGATGCTGGCCCGCCATGGCGGTCTGGTGAAGCATCAGCATCATATCGAAGGCGTCAACAGCCGGCTCGACGGCATGCAGGCGGCGATCCTGTCGGCGAAATTGCCGCATTTGCCCGACTGGACCAAGGCGCGCCAGGATGCCGCGAAGGTTTACGACGCCGGCCTCAACCAGATCGAGGAAGTTGTCGTGCCCCCGGCCGCGGCCGGCCGCAGCCACGTCTACCACCTCTACACCATCCAGCATCCGCGCCGCGACGCACTGGCGACGCATCTGATCGCCAACGGCGTGCAGACCGCGATCAATTATCCGACCGCATTGCCGTTTCTCGCCGCCTACAGCCGGCTTAAGGCTCGCCCCGAACAGTTTCCCAATGCGCATCGCGCGCAAGGCAGGATCCTGTCGCTGCCGATGTTCGCGGAGATCACGCCAGCGCAGCAGAACGAGGTGATAGATCTGGTGCGCAAGTTCTAGGCCGCGACGGCCAACTGGGACCGATCAGACCGGCTTTTCCCCGTCCCCGCGGGCCTCGCCCCCGGTGGGGGGGGGCGGCCCGCCCACCCCGTTCGCC
>ORJL010368874.1_pt1 | contig 13262 bp, 3 predicted proteins | sample 1779941 | NCBI WGS metagenome assembly ORJL01 (sample SAMEA104232317, study PRJEB22302) | groundwater metagenome | biome: forest; feature: aquifer; material: groundwater | place: USA | collected 2011-08-07 | depth 5.8 m
ATGGGCATCGATGCCGAGGCGGTTGAAGTGACCGTGGAAGAACTCATCTGGAACGCGGCGAAATATGCCCCCGACGGCAGCACAGTGGAGATATCCTGGGACGAAGGCAGCAAGAAGATCACTGTTTCAAACGAAGGGGATCCCTTTGAGGCGGGGTTTGACCCGTTCGCTCCCGATAACCGCGGCACAAATGCCGGCGACGTGCAAGGGACGGGCTATGGCCTCGCAGCCGCAAGAGAGGACGCCGAGGAAAACGGGTGGTGGTTGAGCCATCAATTCCGCTATGGCCATCATCACTTTAGACTGACAATGGACAGATCATTCGCCAGGGATGCAAAATTTCGAGACCGCTATCCCATCGAAGGAGCACACGATGCAAGAGAGGTGCGGGAATTCGTGGAGGCCGAGCTCACAGGCATTACAGAGGGAAAAGAGGGGCTCATGTATTTATCGGTTGCGGCCAACCAGATCGGCTACTCATTAAGATTTGGCCATAGCCGTGCAAATGCAGAATTCATAGACTTGTTCAAGGATATCGCCGAACAAGTTAGGGCGACAGTAGATAAAGCTCGCGGTGGATATGAATTGGGGGCCGGATTAAGGGATGGTCAGTTAGATGTTTATAACGTCATGAAACACATTGCCGGCACAGCGGAGTATATGGAAAAAAAGCTCGTTGGATCACAGGCCGCCACACTAATGGACATGTCGAATTTGGCAGATATTTATCACGTTGCCGGCAAATATGGCTATATGTTCTATGGCACTAATGATGCATTTTATCGAGCACAGGCAATAATTACGCTCCTCGGCGCAAAGGCAAGGTTCGAGGCACTGCGTGAGGACGATAAAGCCGGAAAGGTTGCCGCAGATATTGAGGCGATAAGGAAAAAATATGATCTACCCGAGGAGCTCGAGGGCTGGGCAAGGGAATATGTTGCCGCCAACGCGGCGGATTTTGATTTAGCGGCGCTCGAAGACACCGGCAACTACGGCTTTGCGGCAGATGTGTTGGCTATTGCCCCCTCACCCCGACCCTCTCCCTCAGGGGGAGAGGGCAGGGGTGAGGGGGTGGTAGAAGCCCTGCGCGAGCGTTGGAAGAATGCCACATCAGACGGAGGTTTGGCTGGTTTTCGTTCAGGGATGAAATTGTGGGATGATTTTGCCAGAGTGACAGATCTGCCGGCCTTCCGAAGCAGGGTTGAAGCCGATCTGGCAAAACTTTCGGATGAAGGGCGGTTGAGTTATATCGGGCAAATTTCAAGCGGAGTTGAAAATATATTTTACAGTTCGCCTTCCGATGATGTCCCCATCTTGTATGCAAGGTTAGACTTCATCCACTTACTTGCAAGCGAGGCATCTTCGGCGCGTGACCGGCTTCCGAGCCAAGACGCCGAAAATCCCCTTTGGGGCTATAGTGTAGATCTATGGAATTTGTTCAATTCACTTGCCCATGCCGCCGTGGCTATTGAAAAAAAGCTGGTTGAAAAGAATGCCCTGGACCCAAGGGTTTCTGAACAGATAGCCGACATCCTCTTTGTCATGGCCGGTAAAGGCGCTCTCTATTATGACTATCACGATGGCAGTCCTTCAAATGCATTTGCGCAACTGCCGGATGTTATAGCTCGCTATCACATGCTTGGTTTAGAAGAAAAGGCGCAAAGGGCGGAGCAACTCTCGACCGAGGTTCAGGCTCGATTTGGCATAACAGACGACCCTTTTGAGTGGGCGCGGGATTATATCAAACATAACATCAAAAAGGATCTTAGATTAATAATGGACGTGCCCGAAGAGGAGTCTCGCAGATCTCTGCTCGAAACAATAAATATCGGTTTCGAATCATCCGGCAGCCACGGCAACTATCGCTTTGCCGCGGAGGTGTTCAGGTATTATGCAGGTGCATTGTTTGATATTGCGCAGAAGATGGAGGAAGCGGGCAAACCGGACGATGTCTGGCAGACGTTTAGCGATGCGGCGACTCATTTTAGACAAAAATATATAAAGGCTCGAGAAATGGGCATCGCGATCGGGACGATCGAAGCCAATCCGGAACTAAAGGACAAGGGTAGTGTTCAAGGCGGGCAAAAATCGGACGCGCTAAAATTAACAGAACTCATCGGCGCCGACGATGCGGAGTTTGCGGCGGCGGTTGAAAAGATGCGGACACTTTTGGAAGATGAAGCGCTGGAGGTTGCCACGCAACTTGGGCGTATGGCAGAGGAACTCGTCCGGCGCCACGTGGAAAGGCTCTCCGCGCCGGGTGTTGATGCAGAGGTTGTCAGATCGGTTAGGCAGGATTTTAAAATGGCATATCGTCAAAGATGGCATGTGCTTGCGGAAGCTATTAAGCCATCAATGGCTGCAAAGCAACATCGTATCTGGACGGCGCTCTATTCATCAGCATGTCAGGTTCTGGAAGGTTTGAGTAGTCATTTGAACATATTGAATGATGAGATCAACCTCGATGGATTTGATAGTGATAGTGTTAGGAAGCGGCTTGAAAGGGCAAGGCGGATCGCTGATACAGCAAAATACCCGGTCTTAGAGAACAGGGGTTACGAAGTGACAAGATCCCTAGTGGAATTATCTGGCGGCCTATTACATCACATCGGACTCCGTGAGGCAGAAAAGAGATGGGACGGTGACGATATAGTCTTTTCAGCCCCCGCAAATTCTAAAATAGATGGTTCGATAAGGGGGATTGAAGTTACCTCTTGGTCAGAAAATGTTCCAAATGATCCCGCCTTAAAAATCTATCTTAAATTACTTGGCTGGACGATGAAAGTCGCTCCCGCCGACGACGGCATCTTTGATGTCCGCATCAATTTTGGTAACGGGGCGCTACCAACCGCCGGTCATCCCCGCGCCGTGCCTGCCGGTAGGCAGGAAAACGGGGCTCCAGTGGGTTCAGGATATTCCTCCGCCACGGCGGGGGGGGATGACAAAGCCCCGCGCAGGCACGAGCGGTATTTCCCCGACCCGTTGCTTGCAAGCCCCGGGCCGGATGGGGAGGGGCTCGGAGGCCTTACTAGGTCGCAAGACACTAATCGCTTCAAAGGAAGAGAGTTTGGAATAAACGGCGCAGATGATAGCGGCAGGCTTGAATTAGGAATGAAGTTGACTGTAGCCGATCTGGCCAAGCTTTCAGATAAAGAACAGTTGGCATATATAAAAGATATTTCAAGAGAAGCCGAACGCCATTTCGAAAGATCGCCGTCTGGCGATGTTGCCGTGCTGCGGGAAAGGCTTGCCTTGATCGCACCGCTTGCCGAAAGAGCGTCCTTGGCGCACGACCGCTTGCTGTCAAGGGGCGTTAAATATCCTCTGTGGGGTCATGGCGATTTGTGTAATCTTTTTAACCCCCTTGCCCGTGTCGCCGTGGATATCGAAGCAAGGCTTGTTGATCAGAATGCCCTGACACCTGCGACATCCGAACAGATCGCGGATATTCTTTTTTACGGGATATTAAATGGCACCCCTTATTACGACCGCTCTGACGGTGAGCTTGAGACAACATTTTCACGCCTGCCGGATGTCATAGAGCGCTATCGGGCGCTCAATTTGCGGGAAAAAACGCAGCGGGCGGAGGGATTTTTGCATGAAGTTCAACATAAATTCGGCCGGGAGAAGAAAGCCCCTTTCGCGTGGGCGTTAGGTGAGATAGGGACGAAGGTCGGGAAATATCTTGTATTGATGCAACGCGAGACGAAGGGTCCGCATAAAAGTGTTTGGCTGGGGACGATAAAGAACATTATTATATTGTCCGGCAGCCACGGCAACTACCGCTTTGCCGCGGAGGTGTTCAGGTATTATGCAGGTGCATTGTTTGGTGTTAGGCAGAAGATGGAAGAAGAGGGCAAGCCGATCGAGGCTTGGAAATCATTTAATGAAGCAGCGAGTGATTTTCACGCAAAATATTTAAAGGCTAGAAAAATGGGCGTTGCGATTGGAACCATCGAGATGCGGCACCCGATAACCGGAGAACCCCTGCCGCGCGAGAGAATAGACCGCCCATTCATTGATGGCCTTGTCACAGAGATACGCAGATATTTTAAGGGTAAGTTCAACGATATTTTAAAGAGATATGCCGCCGGTGAAGATAGAAACGGGCTCGTAAGGGAGATAGAGAGAGAGGCCCTTCAAGGGAGAGCGGGGGATGCCTATGATTATTTTCTAGAGATCGCAGAGTGGTTTGGCAGGGTGAATGGCGACCTAGAGGGCGGTTTTTTAGCTGCCATGCGCCACCGGATGGCGCTACCGTACAGGGTATATCGAGGTTTAGCTACATATATAAGGCGTGATATACTGGATCGGATCATTGCCGAAGGTCGGCTGGACATACATTCGGATGTGACCAGTATATATCAAGCGGTATACGATATTCAGGCCATCTTGGGCAGTAAAATTAGCGAAAAGGGAATTGATGTGAGTTTTGATCCCGGGCCTTTTCAAAAGGCGACGGTGGCCGCCTTGACCAATTTGGCCATGTTCGAGCGGGTCGCAGAGGTCCTTATCTCGAATGCCGTTAACTACGGCGAACATAACGTAAGAGTTGAATGGGACGATCCGACCTGGACGCTTATTGTCACAAATGACGGGCCGGGGATCGAAGCGGGAAAGGACATATTTCAAGCGGGTGTCCGCGGGACAAACACCAAAGGCATCGAAGGGACCGGCTACGGACTTTTCACCGCCAAAGAGGATGCCGCCTCCCAAGGCTGGTCGCTCTCCTTCACCTCCCGCCCCGGCGAAACAGTCTTCAGGTTGAGGTTATCCAAACCCAAAAATTAAACTTGCAGAGGGAGAGGGGAGAGGGGTCAAGTATTGACTTTTCACTTTCGACGATGCCAAAAGTGAAAAGTCAATACTTGACCCCTTCTCTTGACCCCTTCTCTTTGACCCCTTCTCTTGACCCCTTCTCCTTCTTTGACCCCTTCTTGAGGTTATCCAAACCCAAAAATTAAACTTGCATGATAATATCATAATGTGATATTATCTATACGTTATGAAAAAGAGGATGGGAGAAGCCATTGCGGCCACAAAGATAGTAGAGTTCGCCCCTCAAATGGGCGGGGTGTTTTCCTCCGCCGATCTTGCCAGCATCATTGCGGGGGGGAGCGACCTCTATAATCAGAGGATGATAAACAGGCTTGTCCGCGACGGCCTCATTGCGCGCGTCTTGAAGGGCATTTATGTCACCAAGAACTGCGACCTTTGGACCCTCTCGGCCCGTATTAAAGAGAGCTCCTATGTCTCAATGGATTCCGCCCTTGCAAGCCACGGGTTGACCGGCTCTGTTCCACAGCGGTCGCTTTCCGTGGTGAGCAGCGGACGAAAGAGGACGATCAAACTGCAAAGCGGCGGCATCCATTTTTATTCCATCGCGCCTGAGTTTTATTTTGGTTTTTCACGGCTCTCAACCGGCGTGAATATGGCCGACCCGGAAAAGGCGTTCATTGACCTGCTCTATTTCTATGTCAAGGGGGCGAGGTTCCTCATAGACCCGCTGAAGGACGTGGATGTCGAAAAGCTCGACAGGAAGAAATTGTTTGGATATTTGAAAGGATACAAAAATCCAAAGTTCGTTAAATTCGTGAAAGGCATCTCATGAAAGATCGCGAAGAACTTTTGCTAAAAGTGATGCATTTAATGTCCGAACACTTCAAGGACAAGATAATCCTTGAAGGGGGGATGTTGCTAAGGCTTTTGAACAGCCCGCGCGTAACGCAAGATGTCGATTATCTGCTTGTTTCCGAAAGTTCAAAGAAGGTTCTATCGGGCGAGATAAAGAACGTTCTTTTAAAACTTGACGATGTTGTCGTTAAAGACGTGAGGCTGAACTCGCGCGGGATATTCGTCGGCCTTGAAGGAAAAGATAGCCCGGGTGTTAAGGCGTTTTTGGAGATAAACGTGGTTTCGGTTCTTTTGAGGCCGCCGACAAGTATTTCAACGATGGCCTTGGCCGGTAGATATTCCATGACCGGCAGGGTCGTTGCCTCGATGGAGATGTCGGAGGCCTTTTCACATAAAATAGCGGCGGCACTGCAGAGGGATTCTATCAGGGACCTGTATGATATGACTATCTTTGAACCGCTGTGTGATCTTGATATGGCCGTTCTGCGCGAGAGGCTTTCAAGCCTCTCCATAAAAAGGGAGAAGGCGAAGTGCGTTAGTCTTGTCAAGGCGGAGGAAATGTTAAGGGAACGGGCCGACGGCATTACGCAAGAAAAAGTCGAAAGAGAACTTGGCGCATGGCTCCCTCTGAAAAGCCTGCAAGGAATGGATATGGTCATCAGGTCAACGATCTTGCGCGTGGCGCAAAGGCTCGTTTAAAAAACCAGCAATATCATGTAGTTAGAAGGCTAAGCGGAATACAATTTTTTTAGCAACTTTTTTCGCGATCTGCCGATATAACATAGGCCTATGGCTATACCTGTCTTTACATCAAGTTCCGCGTTTTTCAGGGCGCTTGGAATTCCGGCGAATGAGGCATTTGCGCTCACCGATCCGATGAATACGGTGGTGGGTGGGGATGCCATGCTTTCGGAAGGTGAGAGCGGCTATGTCGATCTTGAGCTCATGTCATTCTCGCGAATGCGGGAATCTCCCGCTACAGAGTTTCTCGACCGCCTTCTGGATCCGTTCGCTCGAATCGTCAGGGCGGCACCTGCAAATCTTGTTGAAGAATTGAAGAGAGAAGCGATGGAAAACCCGTTTGCGCTGGCGCCGTTCGCTACTATGCCACCTGCCCAAGCGGCGATCGTCGCCGGAATGGCGATCGCGGCCGGTGCGCTGGATGATATAGATGATGTAGAGGAAGGCTTTAGCCTTCCATCAACTGATGGAACCCTCCGCCAAACTACCGGCGGACAGGTAAAGGGTTCCGCTACACAGTCAGGCAGAACAAGCGCTGCAACTACATTGCCTGACCCCAAATCCGTGCTGGATCAGTTATACATGGAAATGGGTGAATTGGATCGTCGCGCGAGAGGTGTTGTTAGGGTTGTATTAACCATAACAATGGAAGAATATACATCAGATACTTTTGGGGACATGTTAAGAGATCTTCGGAGTCAAGTTGATGAAGTGTCGTCTGCCTTGAGAGAATATCGTCAGAAAGTTATCGCGTTTGAGGAAGCCAATGGAGCCGCCGGCAACTATATAAAATATTGGGAGATACGTTCGTGGCTGCATACGATAATGGGCCAAGTTACTATGCGAGCTGGAGTAACATTGAATAGTTTTAAACGTTTTGTTGATGGGGGGGTTGATCATTCGAGAGTTGAAAGGACTATTAGACAAAATACTGAGAGTAGTTCGCGTCCAAGGGATTCGAATGAGAGGATGGAAGCGTATGTAGAAATGGCGAGTGGATTAAACGTTAAGCTTCAGTTCGGGCAAGATCATCAAGCGATCAGAGATGCCATGCCCGATTGGTTCGGGGATATTGTCGCGAATCTTATAACCAATACAGCAAAGATGACGCCAAATGGGAAGGCCGGAGAGCTGACCATAGATTATGATCCCGCACAAAGGACGTTCGTATTCACAAATAGCACGCCGCCTATCCCCGAAGCTGTCTATGAAAAGATAGGCCGTGAAATGGTGCACGGCGACCCTGAAAAACCCGGCACCGGCGAAGGGCTATTGGTCAATATTAATTTAACCCGGCAATATGGCGGTGAGATGTTGGTCGACAGGGGCCATGAGGCCGACCCTGCAAACGGTGTTGCCGAAAGGGGCCCTACGTTCTATATAAGGCTTCCATCGCTCGAAGGTGCTCCGAGCAGTGATATCCCAAAATTGATAGACCTCATCGGCGCCGACGATGCAACGTTTGCGGTGACGCTGGAAAAAATGCGGGGGCTTTCGGAAGATGGGGCGCTGGAGGTTGCCGTACAGCTTGGCGATATGGCAGATGAGATCGTCCGGCGTTATGCAGAGAGGCTCTCCGCGCCGGGTGTTGATGCAGAGGCTGTCAGATCGGTTAGGCAGGATTTTGAAAAGGCATATCAGAGATGGAATGCGGTTACGGAAATTATTGAACCTTCATTATTTTCAATGCGGCATAGAATCTGGAATGTCTTGCAGTCATCAGCATACCAAACACTGGGTGATTTGAATGCCTGTTTATTCTCGCTGGATGAACTTATCAGGCTCGATGGATTTAATAGTGAGAGTGTTCAAAAATGGCTTGAAAGGGCAAGACATACCGCTGATGCAGTAAAACGTCCCGTTTTGGAGAACAGGGGATATGAAGTAACTGGGTCGCAACACGAAATGGCATTTAGTGTATTAGCCGCGGCAGGATTTTTTAAAGCAGAAAAGAGATGGGACGGAAACGACATAGTCTTTTCAGTTTTGGCAGATTCCAAAATAAATGGTTCAATAATGGATATCGAAGCCGCTTCTTGGTCCGAAGATGTTCCAAACGACTTCGCGTTAAAGACCTATCTTCGTGTCCTTGGCTGGACGATGAAGGTTACCCCCGCCGATGGCACCTTTGAGGTCCGCATCAATTTTGGCGGAGGGAATGACAGTACTCCATCTGAATACCGCGCTCAACTCGAACGGATCAAAACGGATGTGCTCCCAACCATATCTAGGGATGAAACAGTTCAAGCTGCGCTCGGGCGATTGCTCGCCGAATATCTTAATATAAGGGAGACGGAGGCAAGGGAAGAAAGGCCTCCTTCAGGCCTATCGGACGTAGTAGAACAGATCATAACGGCGGCCGTGGAGCGGACAAAGATGGCTCGCCAACAGCTCCATCCGTTTGGGGAAAAGTTAGCGAGCTTGGTGTCAAGCCTTACAAGGCACATGGCAAAGGCGCGATTCGACGGTGCGCGGCTTGATCCTTTGGCATCCGTCCATTTTCCCGGCCATGAAGCGATAGCAGATGCCTCAAGTGGAGATATAACGCCGGACCGATTCATGGACATTGTTGAGGGCGCTCTTCCGAAAGATGGCCCCAGGAAAGTGGTTATTATAGGGCCGTCCATGGCAGAGGTTGACCTTGTGCTTGGCAAGTGGCCCCGTGCGCAAGTGGTCATGATAGATTCTAAAGAGAAGAAATTGGCGGGATACAAAGACCACTATAGGTCGGATCCGCGTGTCAGTGGCGTCGTTGGTGTAGTCGGCGACGGCGAAGTGCCAAACGATATCCAAGCCGACCTTGTGATCTCAAGTTTTGCGCTTCCACTGGAACTTGCACAGAGGCTCAGGAGAGAAGGGGTCATTGCGCCGGGCGGCGTTGTGGTCATCCAATGCCAGGAATGTTTAAATGCCCCTCTGGATCGAATCGTGGACGGCCACAGAATTATCGAAGGGTATACAGTTCTGGCCGATCAATTTGGCGCGCCGCTATTGAATACGGCGATCAGCGATGGCACCTATCCCATTGGCATCAGGGTAGTGGCGCTAAAGGCCGAAGCGGGTACCGGTCATCCCCGCGAAAGCAGGGATCCAGTGGGTTCAGGGGATTCCCGCGCCACTACAGCTTCGGCGGGCAGGCGCTTCCGTGGGAATGACAAAGCACACGGGAATGACAAAGCTCCGCGCAGGCACGGTGGGCTGCCGGTTGATCCTTTGCTTGCAAGGCCCACGCCGGATGAAGGTGGAATATGGGGTTCTCTTGCCAGATTTCGCGAAACCGATCGCTTCAAAAGGGCGTTTGGCATAGACGGCACACCGCCTAAGACAGGGGATGCCGATGACTTAAGCATGGAAATGATAAGGGAGTCCGAATATCAGTCCGAAGAAGATGCCGTCAGGGTGATGTTGGATTTAAAGAGCCGCTATCCTTCGAGCGAACCGATGGTCGTTAAATTTCCAGACAACTCACAATTTGTGCTTCAACCGTCCTTCGGCTTTGTCGCGATCGCCCCCGATATAGAGGCGCTCTCTAACGGTGAGAGATTCGTGACGATCGAACCCTCCGAAGGCGGGGTAGTCAAAAAGACTTGGAGACGGGCCGGCGATGCTGCCTCCGTCATAGCCGTTTCAGAAGACGACGTGATATTCGTGATCGAAGGGAGATATCACGGGGTGGAAGGCAGGATATATGCGATATTTCCCGTGGACAGGCAGCAACTTATAAATGTTCTGGAAAAGGATGAAAAAGGTTCGGACCTCGAGGATGATCCGCACAAAGAGGCATCTCCAACGGAGGATGCCTTTGTGGTGAGGCCGATGGTCGATCCGCAAAGAGGCGAGGTCGTCGCATTGGATGTGACGATCTCGCGAAGTTCGTTGCCCGAAAAATTTGTGCCGAAAAGAAAAGGGGCTGTCGAAGACGAATTAAGGTTCACCGTCCCGGTTGAGGCCATCAGGACACCCTTGGCCGCAGTGCCGGTGCCGCGAGTATCTGCGCCGCAAACGGCCCCGCAGGCGCCCTCGCGCCCGTCGTTCTTGCGGCTTGTCAGACCGCCGGCCGCAGAAGATGACCCTGCCAAGATCGGAAGCCCCATTGCGCCGGAGGAGGTCGCCGGGTTTTTGGGGATATTGGAGAAGGATGACCGATCGGAACTAAGAGAAGACATTCGCTCCGTCGTTTTTTTACCGGACGGCCGTGCCGCCGCATATGACAGCGACATAACCCGGTTTGCCGGCAGGGTGTTGTTAGCGGACGGAGAAGAGGCAGATGTCTTGACGGTCAACGACGGACAGGCGGCCAGACAGAGAATAAAGAGATATAACCGTCACGTCGCAAGTTTTGCTCCCCAAGATGAGAGCGGCGGAGGCCTCTATATCACGATGCCGTTCTACAAAGACAACGATCAGGCAATGTATATCGCGACATCCGTCATCCCCGCAAGAAATCTGCTGGATGCCGCCGATAAGACAGAGGCCGCCACGCTCAAAGACATGAACGGCCGGGAGGATGTCGGTATCTTAAAGAGAAAAAATGCCTCTGCCCCGATAAAGGGGGCCATATTACCGTCTGCCTTGGGGGCGGGTTCAGGCTTCGGCGACAGCCTTGACTTCGTGATCCCGCATCAGGCGATCACGGAACTTGTCCCGCCGGACAAATATAGCGATGATCATTTAAAGATGAGGCTAGAGCGACTTCCCGATTGGAGGGGGAGTTTTGCGGATAGAGAGGATGCGGATAGTGCCATTGGTGGTAACGTGAGATTGTTTCCCGTTATCCTTGATCGATTAAAAGGGGCGCTCGTCTTTGAGAGCAAAGAAGGGACCGAGGCATCCATTATCGATGCCCTTTTCGACCACGAAACGATCGGCACAAGGGACGGCACCATAACGAAGATAAATGAGAATGTGGCGCTGGTCGAGGATAATAAACTTGGGCAGTCGGTCATTGTTATCTATAGGGGAAGCGACGGTTCGCTCGAACACTTCACGGTTGCAGGGGATGCGCTGGCGGAGCTGGCGAAAAGCGGGCGAAATGCCAGTTTCAAGGTCTGGGATGAAGGGCACGGAGGAAGCAAGGCGACCATAAAATGGAAGGGAAAGTCTTTTATCGTCAGGGTGTCTCTCAATAGATTTATCTATATACCGACGGATATTATAACGGCAAGGCCGCCAACGAGGGGGACGCCTGAACTTGGTGTGATGGAGGGCGAAAAAGGGGTCGTTCCGTCCGCGCCGTTGCAAAGGGGCAAGAACGATGACCTGCCGGAAGGCGTTTCGGAGAGAGTGAATAGGAACGTTGGCATCTCTGGCGATCCGGAAGACAGGCGTCTCGTGATATTTTGGAAGGTCGGCGGCAAATTCAAGAAGGTTTCGATCTCAATAGAAGAGCTAAGGCAGGAACTTGACGTTAATGACAGCGAGGTGCAGTTCGAGGATGACTTTGGTAATGTCGTTGTGAAGATGGTCCCCGTCAAGGAGAAGGGGCGTCTTAAAACTGTTATGGTTCAGTTGCTGGTCCCCGAGTTGCGTGCAGACTTTCCGGGAGATGTGATCACCGGGGGGGCGCTCAAAAGTATAAAAGGCGGCCGTCAAGATATGTAGGGTCGGCCATCTGTGGTCGCCCGCAAATATTGTGCAATTTTGGGAGGGGATGGAACCCCTCCCCTACAAAAATATATATGGGTATATCTATTTTCAGATCAAATCCCGCGCTCTTCAGGGCGATGGGCGTGCCAGCGGATAGGGCATCGGCGTTCATCGAGCCCATGAATACGGTGGTGGGTGAAGAGGCGGCTGAAGAGGCCATCATTTCGGGCGGAGAGGATAGTTTTGCAGATCTTTCATCGCAGCCAGATAATGTAGCGCAGGGCTTTAGCCCTGCCAGTTCAATTGGCAGGACTGAAGTCCTGCGCTACGACTGGTCTGGCGGTGAAAGGCTTGCCGAATCTCCTGCCACGGCATTCCTTGAACGCCTTATGGATCCGGCCGCGATGATCGTCAAGGCGGCAAGTATATTTGGTGATGTAGTTGCCCCATTTATGGGGCCACAGCAGCCCGATAAATCGGGCAACTACGATATACAGCCCGATGAATCGGGCAACTACGATTCAGGAAGAGCTACCTCTGCCGCTGCGTTGCCGGAATATGTGGGGGATCCCACAAGGATGTATCTACGGCGCATGGGTGACACAGACTTATTGGATCGGGAAGGGGAACAGAGGATCTTTAAGCGACTGGAGGAGGCGTGGTCGGAATATGCAAAGAAGATATACACCTTAAAGCCGGTCGTGGAGTTTCTTAAAAGAAAAGAAGAGGAGCTCGAACAGGGAAAGAAAAAACCCGGCTCTTTCTTTTCGGATGCCGACGAAGATATAGATTTTCATGCCTGGTTCGCCGAAATATACAGCGGCGGCGAGAATATCGTTTCAATACTCCGAAATATCACGCAGGCAGGCCGTGGCAACATCGAAGAGAGGGTGCTCGAACGCCTGGCGGGGTATGTGGGTAAAATCAGGCAAAGGGAGAAAGAATTGGAAGTCTTGGCTAAGCTGCCTAAGAAGACCAGAGAGCAAGCCGGCGAACAATCGGAAGCGCTTGATGGAAAGATAAAAGATTATGGAAAAGAACTGGGCCTCTCGCCGGCCAAAGCAAAGGAAATATATTCAAAGATAATCCGGTTCAAAAAAGACATGGAAATGGCAAGAGATGAGATGACCAAGGCCAACTTGAGGCTCGTGGTCTCGATCGCAAAAAAATATACCAACCGCGGCCTGCGGTTTTTGGACCTGATCCAGGAGGGGAATATCGGTTTGATGAAGGCGGTTGACAAATTCGAATATCAGAGAGGTTATAAATTCTCGACCTATGCAACGTGGTGGATAAGGCAG
>ORJL010270707.1_pt1 | contig 13259 bp, 10 predicted proteins | sample 1779941 | NCBI WGS metagenome assembly ORJL01 (sample SAMEA104232317, study PRJEB22302) | groundwater metagenome | biome: forest; feature: aquifer; material: groundwater | place: USA | collected 2011-08-07 | depth 5.8 m
ACCTACCTCTGCAGTACCTGCGGTCAGGCGTTTTCATGTTTCGCGGTGTCCGTGGAACAGACACGGCGGGTTCCGGTGTCCCAAGTACCCAACCCGTGCCCCGATTAATGCGTATTGCCGCGCTGACAGGAAGGCCAGTTCTCCGTCATTCCTGAGGGAAGCATAGCCTGCCCTGAGCGCAGCCGAAGGGAAGAATCTCTGCTCCGCTCCAGCCTATCTTCATAACGATCACCAATCGGGCAGCATTCTCATTGTTCGTAGCGCCCTGAACGAATCAGCGCGTGCTGCAATTCCCGCCGGCAGTCTTGTCCCAGGAACGTAATCCCGTGCAAACGGGTTTTCAACCCGGAGGGTCGGGGTGCTCCACACACCATAGTCGTATAAGTTCAGCATTATATTACCATGAAATGCCATAAATGTTTCATGTTTGAGCGATGAAAACCGATGCCTTCTTAACCTTCTATGACCTATTATCCTTCTGAAGGCCCATGGTGACCATGCTGCGCGCCAGGAAACTGGCCGCCCCGTGGTCACCCCAGGGAAAGTGTCCCCTCCCGGGACCACAAGAAGGAGAGACATCATGAAGAAAAGACTATCGGTCCTCACCACGGTCCTGCTGATATTCACCCTCCTGCTGCCGGCCAGCGTGTTCGCGGCTCCGCTGCCCCCCGGCGGTCTGACAGCCACCGTGATAAGTGCGACACAGGTTGACCTCGCCTGGACTGACAATGCGGTGGATGAGACCGGGTTCAGCGTCGAGAGGTCCGCCGATGGCGTGACCTGGGCTGCGATCGGCGCCCCGGCGGTCGACGCCGCCACTTTCAGCGACACGACGGTCACCGCCGGCGCCACCTACTTCTACCGGGTGCTTGCCAACGGCCCCCTGGGCGATTCGGCGCCCTCCAACGTTGTATCAACGACGGTATCGGAGCCCAACGCGCCGTCCGACCTGAGCGCGCACATCATGAGCGCAACACGGGTCGACCTCGTCTGGACGGACCAGTCCAACAACGAATCGAGTTTTCGCATCGAACGCAGCCTCGACGGATTCGCCACCGCACCCACCGCTGCGTTCACCGCTGCGGTCAACCAGCGGACATACAGCGACACCACTGTCGTCCAGACCAACACGTATTACTACAGGGTCATTGCCATCAACAGCATTGACAGCTCTGCGCCATCCAACGTGGCATTGGCAAGGGTAACAGGAGCGCTTCAGGTAGGGCCTCTGGACCCCCGGTCCATCTACCTGGGCAACCCCAACACAGGAATGCCCGGCTATTACCAGGATGACCTGGGAACACGAGTTTCCCTGCTTCCCATCAGTGGCAACGGCCTCCCGGCGCCGCCGCAGATCTTCGCCCCGCCGGTCCTGTCCAACCCCTATTCGGTGTTCCTGGGCTACGGGAGCGAGGCTTTCTACTACATTGCGACGACTGTATTCAACACCAGTGCCGGCAAGGCGCTGGCCCTGTTCGGCCTTGAAGAGGCTTTCGGCGGCATCGGCAATGCAGAGCCGGGCCAGGAGTTCGTCTTCGCCCGCACACGCATCCGGGCCGACCTGCCGGTTGCGGGTACATACACGGTAATCCACCCCTACGGGACCGAGACCTTCGACGTGACAACGCCGGGCGTGAAGGCCATCAACTTCACCAGCGATATCGGCGTGCCACGTGATTTCACGGCGGCTGCCAACGCAAACATCACCCGTTTCCTGCGACAGACGGTGCCACCCCCTCCCGCCGGCTGGATCGGCGATGGGGGCTCGGTTGGTCCCGTCACCGGCAGCCCTACCGGATTCAACGCGGTCAGGATCGTTGGCCCGGCTGGAAGCAACCTGGACGGCAGGGGCAACAACTTCGTCGAGTCCAACCTGTTCTCCGTATCCGGGCGCCTGCTTAACGCAGTCCTGCCTGTGGCAGGTTTCACCAGGACCCTTAACCCGGTGACAGGTATCGCGCCCAATACGGTGACTTTCACCGATACGTCCACCGGCGCGCCCACGGCCTGGTCCTGGGACTTCGGCGACGGCACCACCAGCGCCCTTCAGAATCCCACCAAGGCCTATGCTGCGGCAGGGAACTACACTGTAAGACTCACGGTGACCAATGCTGCGGGGAGGACTTCCACATCACAGACAGTGAGCCTGTTCAGCATCCCTGTTGCCAGTTTCACCAATACGCTTCCCAATGGACTTCCGCCTGTCACCATCAACTTCACCGATACTTCTACTGGCAACCCGGCAAGCTGGTTGTGGGACTTCGGAGACGGCGCCACCAGCACGCTTCAGAATCCCCCCAAGGTCTATGCTGCTGCCGGCGCCTACACCGTGACCCTGACGGTGACTAATCCTGCTGGCTCGGCCTCGACTTCTCAGGTAGTGCGCGTCTCAGGTGCGCTTGTGGCGGGTTTCACCAAGGTCCTTGCCCCGGCCGATGGCGTTGCGGAGGTGACGGTGACCTTCACCAATACCTCGACCGGCGCGATCACCGCCTGGCTGTGGGACTTCGGCGACGGCACCACCAGCACGCTCCAGGCCCCCCCTCCGAAGGTCTACGCTGCTGCCGGGAACTACACGGTCAGCCTGACGGTGACAGATGCCGCCGGGTCGGCCGGCACATCACAGGTCGTGAGCGTCTACCGCGCGCCGGCTGCCAGCTTCAGTATGAGCGCCGCTACCGGGGTGCCCCCGCTGGCGGTCAACTTCACCGATACCTCAACGGGCAACCCGGCAAGCTGGTTGTGGGACTTCGGAGACGGCGCCACCAGCACGCTTCAGAATCCCGGCAAAACCTTTGCCATCGCAGGGGCTTACACCGTCACGCTGACGGTAACCAACCCTGCCGGGACGGACCCCTCTTCACAAACAGTGACCGTTTCTCTCGCTTTTGCCAGTCCTAACCCTATCGTACTCCAGGCAGGTCCCATCGACCCCAACTCAATCTACCTGGGCAATCCGAACACCGGCTTGCCCGCGTATTACCAGGACTCTGACGGGACGCGGGTGACTTTGCTTCCCATCGCTGGCGACGGCCTCAACGCACCGACGCAGATATTCGACCCGCCGGTCCTGTCCAACCCCTATTCTGTGTTCCTGGGCTACGGGACCGAGGCTTTCTACTACATCGCGTCGTCCACGACCACCACCAGTACCGGCAGAATGGTGACTGTCTTCGGTGTTGAGGCAGCCTTCGGGGGCGCGGGCAACGCCGTGCCCGGACAGGAGTTTGTCTTCACCCGGACTCGAATCGTCGCCGACGTGCCGGCCCCTGGCATATACACCTTCCAGCATCCCTGGGGCACGGAAACAATCGACGTTACCGCAGCCGACATAGCGGCCGGTGGAGGGATATTCTTCACCAACGATGTCGGGGTACCGCGCGACTTCCTCGTGGCCGGCACCAGCAAGGTGTCCAGCTTCCTTCGCCAGACGGTCCCAGTTCCGCCAGTCGGGTGGATCGGCGATGGGGCCTCGGTTGGTCCCGTCACCGGCAGCCCTACCGGATTCAACGCAGTGAGGCTGACCGGGCCGGTGGGAGTCAACCTGGACGGCAGGGGCAACAACTTCGTCGAGACAAACCAGTTCAGCGTGGCCGGGCGCCTGTTCACCCTGCTCACGCCAAGCTTCACCGTGGCACTCAGCCCGATCAGCGGCGCCGCTCCGAACACGGCGACTTTCGCCGACACCACCACCGGCGCCGTGCCAACAAGCTGGCTGTGGAACTTCGGTGACGGCGCCACCGACATTGTTCCGAACCCCTTCCACACATACGCAGTAGCAGGAATCTACACCGTTACGCTTACGGTATCCGATGCTACCGGGACGGCTTCCACCTCCAGGACTGTCAACATCATCAGCGCTCCAGTGGCGAGCTTTACCAAGAGCGCAGCCGCCGGCTTCGCGCCGCTGACCGTCAACTTCACGGATACCTCTACAGGCAACCCGGTAAGCTGGCTATGGGGCTTTGGCGACGGCACGGGCAGCACGCTGCAAAACCCGACCCATGTCTATGGCGCAGCGGGGACCTTCACCGTAACTCTGACCGCGACCAACGCCGTGACTTCGTCACTCGCATCCCAAACTCTGGTGGTCAGCGGTCCCCTGGCTCCGCCGGTGGCACCCGCACTCGTGGCGCCTGCCAATGCAGCGACAGTCGCCAGCCTGATACCTGTACTTTCGTGGAATGCCGCTGCGGGCGCGGCCACTTACAACGTGGTCGTCTCTCTAGTGAACGACACGGCTTTTGCCAGCCCGGTCGCATCGGGCGCAGGTCTGACAACGCTGACCTTCCCGGTACCCGCAGGCGCGTTCGCTCCCAACACGAGGTACGCGTGGCGGGTGACAGCCCTGAATGCAGCCGGCTCAGCCAATTCGCTGGCACGTACCTTCCGCACCGCCGCTGGTTCACTTCCTCCGCGACTTTTGACTCCGAGAAACGGGACCCGGCTGGCTAACCTCACACCGCAGCTCACCTGGTCCCCGGTCGCAGGCATAGCCTCATACGATGTCCAGGTGACCACGGACGCAGCATTCAGCGCCCTGGCGGCGCAGGCGACGGCCCTTGCCGTTACCTCGTTCGACGTGCCGGCTGGGGCGCTTCGAGGCGGAACGCTCTACTTCTGGCGGGTCAGGGTGACCACCGACCTGGGCACCTCGCTCTGGTCCAGCCGGAGCAGCTTCCGCACTCCCATCGGGCCTGCTGCGGCGCCTCGTCTCACTTCACCGCGGGGCAGGGCTACCAGCCTGACCCCGACGCTGGTGTGGGCCAATTCGCCCGGGGCAACTTCCTACGACGTACAGGTGGCTACGGATGCACGCTTCACCGCGCTGGTTGTCGACCAGGCCGGCATCGCCGGCCTTAGCTTCGCCCTCACCACTCCACTTGCGTCGGGAACGCGGTACTTCTGGAGGGTCAGAGCAGTCAACGCTAACGGGGCCTCTGCCTTTGCAACAACCAACTTCCTGGCGCCATAGCCTGGCGGCCTCTCAAAGCCTGAAACTGGCCGGTCATCCCAGTGATGACCGGCCAGTTCTCATTGGCAAGAACGACAAGACATGGAAACGTTATGTTTGAGCAATGATAACTGATGCCTTTTTAACCTTCTATGACCTATTATCCTTCTGAAGGCCCATGGTGAACACGCCACTGGGTACTTCTCTCCGTTGGTCTGGACCAGCCAGCTTCCTGACAGCCGGCGGGCCAGCCGGGGTGTTACTGATATCGCCAGTGGGCGGAAGGACAGTGGCAAACCTGGTGCCGGTCCTGCAATGGCGCGCCTCCCCCGGCGCGACAACCTACGACGTGCAGATATCCGCAGGCAACAAGTTCAACGCCTTCGTTCTGAACCAGTCCGGCGTCGCGGGGACGTCGCAGGGCGTTGCTCCGGGGACGCTTCTGCCGCGGACAACATACTTCTGGAGAGTGAGGGCGGTAAGTGCATCCGGCGCCTCTCTCTGGGTTATTGCCTCGTTTAGGACCGCGTGACCCGATTCATACGAACATACCTCGTCAACCTATTACAACTCGATTGCACCGGTCTTCTCGCAAGCACACCGAGTTCCACATTGACAGCAGACGTGGTCCCTCTGCAGGATTCTCCAAACGCCACCTTTGGGCCAGTATGTCAGGAAAGCAGGATTGGAGAAAGGGCTGCGGCAGGCGGGCGAGCTTGAGGTTGCTGGCAGCAGCATATCAGGAGTAAACTAACTCGCAGGAGGAGCCAACGTGTCTACCGCAAGCAGAATTCTAAAGGATGCGCTGAATCTGAAACCAGCGGAAAAAGCAGAACTTATCGACAAGTTGCTCTCCAGCCTGGACAAGCCCGACGCCGAGATCGAGGCCTTATGGGCAAACGAGGTGGACGCTCGGATCGACGCGTTCGACCGCCGAGCCACCAAGGCAGTCAAACTGGAAAGCGTCATCGAGAAGCACAAACACGCTCAGCGATGAGAATCCGGTTCCTCGAGGTCGCTCAAGTCGAGCTCGATGAGGCCCGTCCAGTTCTATGATCATGAACTAGCCGGGCTCGGGGCGACATTTCTTGCGGAGGTGGTAAGCGCCATCGACCGAATCGCGAAGTATCCAGAAGCGTGGCAACCTTTTACAAAGCGAACCAGGAGATGTCAAACCCGGCGCTTCCCCTACGGGGTCATCTACCAGCCTCGGAAAAACGGAATCCTGATAATCGCCGTGGCAAACCTTCATAGGAAACCGAACTACTGGAAAGATAGAACCTGAGGGCTCCCGCCTCACACAACCTTGGATAGCCAGAATACCTCTCCGAGTCACTCACACCATCGCCCGCGGCCGGTATTGGAGCGCCTCGGCGACGTGGTTGGTACGAATCAGGTCCGCGCCATCCACGTCAGCGATGGTGCGCGAAAGCTTGAGCACCGAACGGGCCCCGCTATTCCACGCTCTTCCGAAGGCCTTCATGGGACACCTTGCATCCCCCGTGCCAGGCCACTGATGGCCACGTCGACCACTCCAGAACACTTGCGCCAGACTCAACGCCCCGCAGCAGACTGATCGTTGCGTTCGTAAATCACGACCCCTTCGGCCAACGCCCTCTTCGCGAACCAGTTCCCCTCTTGGACCATACTCGCCAACTCCTTTTCGGTGTAGGCGAACACGTCAACGCCAACCGATATGCCCGAGGGCCAATACCTTACTGCACGGTCGAGGAAACGTTCACGACTTTCGGAGAGCACAAGCAGAAGATCGACGTCACTGCCAGGCACCGCCTCTCCCCGCGCCATCGAACCGAACAGGACGACGCGCTGTATCTCCGGATGAGCCGCGGCGAGCCGCATCACAGCGCGCTTGACTGACCGGACCACCCGCTCGCGGTCAAGCCAAGTGACTCTTACAGAACTCGATGATTGACTTGGCATTCCTGATCGCTCGCTCTGCCTCTCTCCTCGTGTAGAGGTCAAGAGGGGCTCCCTCCTGCAGGGCATCCGGGTATCTCGTTGGGATGTAGTTCTTGTCCAGTTCCTTCGCCTTGCCTTCGAGGGCCCTCGGCACCGTCAGTCTGGCAGAGAGGCCCGCCAGCAAGCCCCGCAATGAGTGGCCTCTGGCCTCCCCGGCCAGCTTCTGATAGACTGCCTTGAGACCTTTCTCAGCCGCCTGGTGCGCGGCGAAGCAAGCCCATTCGAAATGGCCCGCCTGAAGGCTCACCGACGCGTGGTCGAGGTCTCTTTCCGCTTGCGCCATCCAGTCTTGTTGCCTTGTACCCATTCTACACCATCGCCCTTGGCCTGTACTGGAGCGCCTCGGCGACGTGGTTGGTACGGATCAGGTCCGCGCCATCCAGGTCAGCGATGGTGCGCGAAAGCTTGAGGACGCGGTGAAAGCCGCGGGCCGAGAGCGACAACTGCTTCATGGCAGCGCGCAATAGCGCCTGCGCAGCAGGCTCCACCTTGCAGAACTGCTTTACCTCCACCACCGTCATCTCGTTGTTGCAGGCCAGCTTGCTGCCGTTGAAGCGCTGCCTTTGTACTATGCGGCCCGTCTCCACGCGCTCGCGCACTTTCTGGGAGCTTTCGCCGGAGGTGTCGTCGGAAAGCTTCTCATACTCCACACGCGCCACTTCGATGAAGATGTCTATGCGGTCCAGCAGAGGCCCGGAAATACGTTTCTGGTATCGTGCCACCGCGCCGGGGGAACAGGTGCATGGCTTGGACTGGTCTCCGAAATAGCCGCACGGGCAGGGGTTCATTGCCGCGACCAACTGGAAGTTCGCCGGAAACGTGACGCTGCCCTGGGCGCGGGAGATGGTAACTACCTTGTCCTCGAGCGGTTGCCGCAACACCTCCAGCACGGTATGGCCAAACTCGGGGAACTCGTCGAGAAACAGCACGCCGCGGTGACTGAGGCTTATTTCGCCAGGGCGGGGTATGTGCCCTCCTCCGACCAGGCCGGCGTTAGATATGGTGTAATGCGGTGAACGGAACGGGCGTTGCCTCATCAGTGGGGTATCGGATGGCAACAGCCCGCTCACGCTGTATACCTTGGTCACTTCCAGCGATTCGTCAATAGTCATCGCCGGCAGTATCGCAGGCAATGCCCTGGCCAGCAGCGTCTTTCCGCTGCCCGGGGGGCCCGACATCAGGATATTGTGGCCGCCCGCTGCTGCAACTTCCAGCGCCCTCTTGGCGTGCTCCTGCCCCTTGATGTGGGCCAGGTCAATGCCGTGGCCCGCCGGGACCTCCTCCTGCTCCTCGGACATCCGGTCGACAGGGGATATGACCAGCTCGCCCCGCATATGCCTGATAAGCTGGGTAAGATTCTCCACAGGAAGGATGTCCAGGCCCTCGATGAGCGACGCCTCGCGGGCGTCTATGGCCGGAACCGCCACGGTGGACACGCCTCTTTCCTTGGCAATGGCAACCATGGGCAGGATACCCTGAGTGTGGCGCAGGCTTCCATCGAGGGACAGTTCACCCAGGAAAAGCATATTGCTGACGTCAGCCGCCACCTGCTCAGTGCTGATGAGTATGCCGATGGCAATTGGCAAGTCGTATGCAGGGCCTTCCTTGCGGAGGTCGGCCGGCGCCAGGTTTACCGTGATGCGTTTGGCGGGAAAAGAACAGCCGGAGTTCCTGATCGCCGAGCGGGCCCGCTCCCTTGCCTCCTGCACTGCTATGTCGGGAAGCCCGACGATGGTGAAGGCAGGCATACCGGATGAGATGTCGACCTCCACATCGACCAGCGCACCCTCCAGCCCAACGACAGCGCAACTGTTCACCTTAGCCAGCATAGTGCGGCCATTATAGCAGAGGTGAAGGGCGGCGGATATACCCTGCAACCGTCCGCACGATGCCATCGCCATTTGATGAGTGTACGGCATCGCTCATCCCTGTACCTGGTGGCATAATAGTACCCACAGCTATCTCCGGCGTTCGGAGCGGAAATCCTGGTCTTCGAAGCGAGACACTAAACGAGCCAGGCAATGCTTGAAAAGGATGGGAGTCCCCTTTTGCTGGCGTGATATCGAAGCTGACTTACAACTCACGCATTCTTCAGGACTTCTTCGGGCGAACAGGGAACCAGCCCCGTCTACCGGGGCGACTTGCTCACGGTGAGATGCAACTCATAGGCGTCTGCCGCTATCCCCTTGCCCGCTTCAGGGTAGGGCGTTACGCCGAAAGCCAGCTTGTATCCTTCGTATGTCTCCGTGGAATACTCGTCTGTCAAACCAGGCTGGGAGAGGGCGATGCTACGCGAGACGCCCCCACGAGTCAGATCAATCGTGCAGCCAACCCTGCCCGCCTGGATACAGACTACATCTTTCGGGCAGCGACTGTCCTCAGATACCCCCACGAATCTGATTCTCAGGTCATCTGACGCTATTGAAGCGCTCTGACCTGCGGACAGCGTGACTTCCCGACCCAGGGTGGCGCGCACATCCCCTGAACTTCTGGCACAGCCAGAAAGTACAAGGATAATAGCCAGCGTGAGTGCCAGTGACAAGTGATGTTTCAACACAGCGATTCCCCTTCGTCTGCGGAGCCGCGCTTCCGGGCGCTCCACCCGCGTGGAAACCCACAATACCACTTTCGGCGTCAGGCTCCACACCGATACTACAAATATAGCAGCCATTGCTGCAACTGGCCAAAAGCAGGGATTGTCCACCCCAGTGGCAAAACAGCGCCGTTGCTTGTATTATTCCAATTGTAACCGGCGGCAAAGGGGGTACCTAACATGTCAGCAAAACAGGTCTACGGCTATGCAGGGAAAGTCCTTCGGGTCGACCTCAGCAGCGAGCGCATCTCAGAGGAAGTGCTTGATGAGGCCACGCTCAGGAGGTGGGTTGGCGGAGTCGGCCTGGGAGCAAAGTACCTCTACGAAGAGGTGCCGCCGGGAGTCGAATGGGACGATGCAGCAAACCGCCTGATAGTGTCAGCCGGCCCATTCAGCGGCACGAGGATCGGCGGGTCAGGCACTATCTCCATCAGCACCAAAGGATGTCTCACCAACGGCGCCACGTCCACCCAGGCGAACGGCTTCATGGGCGCCTACATGAAATTTGCCGGATACGACGCCATCGTTTTCCATGGCAAGGCGAACCGATGGCTTTACCTCTACATGCATGATGGCACGGCGGAACTGAAGGACGCTCAGCATCTGGCAGGGAAGAACACGTGGGAGACGGAGGACGAAATAAAGAAGGACCTGGGTTGCACCGAGAGGGAGATGAGCGTCTTCTGTATCGGGCCGGCCGGCGAGAACCTGGTCAAATTCGCCGGCATTTTCGGTGACAAGGACCATTGCGCCGGACACAACGGAGTCGGCGCCGTAATGGGTGTGAAGAAGCTCAAGGCTTTTTGCGCCGCACGAGGCAAGGGATCTGTGCCAGTGAAAGACCCGGAGCGGGTATCCGAAATAGCCAAGGTGATTTGGGACTCCGTCTCAGGCGACAGGATAGGGCAAAGGCTATTCACCTGGGGCACCGGCGGCAGCTACGAGTCGGCAGACCAGAGGACTTCGAGCGGAACCCTCCCGATCAAGAACTACACTACTAACATCTATCCTGAGACCCGCCTTATGAGCAGCCAGCATTCCCGTGAGCACTGGAAGGCCCGTCCTACCCCCTGCTGGGCCTGCCGTGCGCATCACTGTCACATGATCACGTTTACCGACGGACCTTATGAAGGGCAAACGGTCGAGGAACCGGAGTACGAGCTTTACGCCGCCTGCGGGCCTCTCATCGGCAACACGGACCCGGCGGAGACACTTGTCCTGGCCAACCTGATGACCCTCCTGGGACTGGAGGGCAACGAGGCCGGCTTCATTGTGTCAATGGTGATCGAGCTCTTCGAGAAGGGTGTTCTCACCAGGCAGAATACCGATGGGCTGGACCTGACGTGGGGGAATACCAAAGCCGTCCGGACGCTCCTTGAGCGCATATCCAGCCGGCAAGGCGCCTTTGCCAATCTTCTGGCAGAGGGCACGATGAGGGCGGCCGAGACCCTTGGTCCGGAAGCCCGGGAATGCGGCATCTACACCTTCAAGGGGCATTCACCGCGCGGGCATGACCACCGGGCAATGTGGCGCGAGATGTTCGATACCGCCACTTCCGACATCGGCACCTACGAGTCGGGCTATTTTGGCAGTGACCCCGACGTTCATTCTTTGAGCAATCGGTTTTCGCCCGAGGATGTGTCCAGCAATGTCGCGCTGGCAAAGGGAAGGCGACAGTTTGATGACACCGTTGGCGCCTGCAACTTCTGCACTGTAGTGCCTATGCGCGTTCTTGCCGAGGCATTGAACGCCATGACCGGATGGGACTTCACTTCCCGTGAAGCCCGGGATGTCGGTTTCAGAGTGGCCAACGTGATGCGGGCCTTCAACCTGAGGCATGGCGTCAGCCTCGATTCGGAACGTCCATCTCCTCGCTGGAGCTCCGCCCCGGTCGACGGGCCGGCACAGGGAATCAGTATCGCCGGGCACTGGGACAGCATGCTGGACAACTATTACAGGCTGATGGGATGGGACAGGAAGACCGGGCGTCCGTTCCCTGAGACGCTGAAGGCACTGGGACTGGAGAATATCATCGGCGATCTCTGGGAGAAACGATATCCCTGAATGCCGCAGGCACTGAGAATGACTCGGGCCGCCAGGAACCAGGGGCCGCCTGGCCCGAAGGGGTCATAACGCTTCTCCCCGCCCTTGCTGGAGGACAGCCGGTTAATGCAGAAACACGGGACTTTGCTGGCGGTTGTCACTGCCCTGTCCGAGGAAGTCGAAGGGGTGCTCAATGCCGGACGTTTCCGGCTTGTGCGGCCGGAGGTGTGGCGCGGCAACCTGGCCGGCATGGCTTGCTTGGCTGCTGTCCTCGGCATTGGCAAGGTGCGGGCGGCGGGGAGCACGCAGTTCGTTCTCGACAACTACCATCCTGGCCTGGTACTTCATCTGGGGGCTGCCGGGGCAACGAACCCGGATTTGAGCTGCGGGGACCTGGTGGTCGGTCGACGGGTGGCCCAGCACGATTTCACAATCTCCGATGCCTCGCGGGAACGCCTGAAGTACCCTCTGTGGCAGGAGATACCCGAACACCTGCTGGACCTGGCGGTAGCGTCTGCCCGAACGGTCTCCCTGCCCCCTTTGCGATTGGGCCAGATCGTCACGGGAGACAGGCCGATAATGGACCCAGCGGACAGGGACGCGCTGCGGGACAACTTCAATGCCGACTGTGTCGACATGGAATCGGCCGCCGTTACGGAGATATGCGCGCGGCAACGGGTCCCCTGTCTAACCGTGAGAGCTATCTCTGATAGCTGCAATGGGAACACCAGGCAGGACTTCAGGTCCAATATCGCTGCCATCTCACGGTCGTTGGGGATATTCGCGTCTGCCCTGGCTGCCGAACTGGTCAAAAAGCAAAGAGCTTGAGAAGAGACAAAGAACAACAACGCCCGTTTCTTTGCTTTGTTAACCCTGTACGCCAATCTGCCGCGCGCCTGACAGCGGAGTTTGAGTTGTAACCAAATAAACCAAACAACCGTGCCGTTTTTGTATCTGCGCCGGGAGTTGTTCGGGAAACAATCCGATACACCGCGCAGATATGCGCCAGCTTGCGGTGCGGGCTTCTCAAACAGCATTTTTTTCTGTGCCATCTTTTGTAACCTGGGGCCGGGCGGATTCGCCGGGGCGGCCCAGCCAGGGCGCGACGCCGAACGGCACTCCAATTTCCGTCATGACCTTGTGCATGGCCTCCTTGAGCCTGTCCTGCTGCGCGCCGCCGAGCTGGTAACGGGTCTTCAGGAGCCTGCCGAGTATGCTGGCGGCCTGAAGTTGCAGCTTGAGATTATCCGGCTCTTTCTCCAGAAGCTCGCGGATGTGGAACCTGAGCAGGGCGATCTCCTCGTCGATGCCGCTGATGCAGGCGGCCTGGTCAAGGGCAACGCGCGAGGCCTTACCCAGGACCCTGGAGTAGTAGCCGTGTTTACGGGCATTCTGGTTGCCGCGCGGGGCGCCTCCGGGCATGATGACCTCCTTGTTCGGACAATCCGGAAACCTGAAGCTCGAAATCCAAAATGCCAGACATGTCCAAAGCTCCAACTCTGTCTTTGCGAGTGTCCGAAGGACCGAAGCAACCCGTGCCGCGCGTAAAGTACGGATTGCTTTCCCTATGTTCATACGGGATTCCCACGGGTCACGCGAAGTCTCTCAATGACAGCCCACGGGTGCTGAAAGCGTACGCTGCGGGCGCGGCCCGGGTCAATGGGGTTTTGTCGCGCCGGTTGCGGATTG
>ORJL010950859.1_pt1 | contig 13257 bp, 12 predicted proteins | sample 1779941 | NCBI WGS metagenome assembly ORJL01 (sample SAMEA104232317, study PRJEB22302) | groundwater metagenome | biome: forest; feature: aquifer; material: groundwater | place: USA | collected 2011-08-07 | depth 5.8 m
GGGCTTTCGTGGTTGTAAAGGATGCCGGAGCAGGTGTACAGGTTGTAATTTTCGCGGTACGTCATCGTCATCAGGTGACCGTACACTTTCGAGACACCGTACGGGTTGCGCGGGTGGAAGGGGGTCGTCTCCGATTGCGGAACCTCTGCCGGTTTCCCGAAGATCTCGCTGCTGGAGGCCTGGAAAAAACGGGCCTTCGGGGTGACCTTCCGGATCGCTTCCAGAATCCGGGTGACGCCCATCGCGAGCACCATGGTGGCCAGGATCGGTTGATGGAACGATGCGGCGAGGACCGAGTTGGCGGCGAAGTTGTACACCTCGTCGGGCCGGTGATCGCGAAAGATCTTTTCGAGGCGGTCCTGGTCGAGCAGGTCGTCCTGGACGGTCTCGATCCTGCCGAGGAGGTGGCGAACACGGTCGATATTGACCGGATCGCCGTCCGGCACCGTGCCGACCACCCGGTACCCCTTGTCCAGAAGGAACTCGGAAAGATACGACCCGTCCTGGCCGCCGATCCCCGTGATCAATGCTGTTGGCGTGTTTTTATGCATGGAAGTGTCCATTCCGGTCTTGACGGGTGAATCCCGCTCCGTTCGTTTCATGGGACCGGTTCATGGCGCGATCCTCTTCCGGTGAGCGAAGATGCTGAACCGGCTGTTCGAGAGGTTGAAGCGGGGGATCCGGTTGTTTCCGTAAAAAAAGATACAGTACATCAGGGCGAGGGCGTTTACCAGATGCCCCGGGACGGCAGCGGCAACCCATGCCATGGCTTTCCTGCCTACGGGGGCTGCCTGCGGGGCGATCCAGCGCCGGTACTCTTCAAGGGAGTAGGACCCCATGGCCCGGTGGGTCAGCAAGGCCTTCCATCCCCGCCATGGTTCCCGGGGACAGACGTTCGCCTTGACCTCGTCCGTGAAGCCCGGAAAAGACCAGATTAGGCCGGGCCACTTGAACATCCAGATCTCGAAACTGCGGGAGGCCCAAGAGACGTTCGCGTTGCGGACGGCGATGAGGGGCTTGGCGATAACAAGGGCATCTCCGGGAAGGGGATCCTGAAAGATCACACCCACGTGGGCGAAGAGAGAGCCGAAGTACGGCTTCCGGTCCCTGGAAAGCCAGAGATCCCGCCGGATGACCACGCTGGGGATAAAGGAAAGGTGGTTCGCGACGTCCGCAAACAACCGGTTCGCCTCCGAGGGTTTGTACAGCCTGTCTTCGGGGAAGGGGAGCCTGCCCGCTCCGAGGACTTCCCGAAGATCCGCATCCCGGTCTTCCGCATTCACCACGATCAGGTCGTAGTTTCCCCGGCAGCGCCTCAGCACTTCGGCGACCGCGCCCGGCGTGAGGACGTCGTCGTCCGACATCATCCAGCAGTATTTGCCGCGAGCAAGCTCCACCGTCCTGTCGTAGTCCCTGTCCACCCCCTGGTTGGTGTCCTGCAGGACATAGCGAAGACGCGGGAAGCGCCGGGTGAATCCTTCAACCGCTTCCGCAGTACCGTCGGTGGAGGCCGCATCCAGCACGACGATCTCTACGTCGTCGGTGGCCTGGGAGATCAGGTTCTCCAGCGTAGTGCCGATGAAGGCTGCCCGGTTCCGGGTCGTGATGCAGAAAGAGAGGGTGATGTCGTCCATGAATGGATTACGGGAGGGGAAGGAATTTTCGAGCGAATTTGTACGCCTTTTCGGCCGGCCTCAGGGCGAAGGGCGGGGCCAGGCGGTAAAGGAGGTAGCGAACCCGGTCCGCCGGTTCTCCGTCGAGGTAAAGCTTCGCGACGAGGCCGTCCAGGTACTGCATCTCCCCGGGAATGCGGGACTCGCTTGTCCTCGATTTGATGTACAGGAGGTTCAGGAGGGGATATTCGTTCTTCAGGACCCGGCGGATGTGGCGTGCCTCCGCGCTCTCCGTCCCGAAGAATGCGTTTGCGAGGCGGTGGTACCCCTCGATGGCGATGCCGACGCGGCGGGCGATCCCGCGCTCGGAGAAGGAATCGTTGTCATCACGCTTGAGGAGGCAGGTCCCCGACAGGTATTTGACCCTCAGGCCGCCGGGGATCAGCCGGAACAGCCTTGCGACGTGGTCCCAGCAGCTCCCCACGAATGTATCGTCCATCTTTGCGCAGTCCCACTTCTCCTTCCGGAGCACCAGGGAGCTCATGAAGCTGAAGAATGCCGTGGTGGTCAGCCCCCGCTCGAAGAAATCCTTGCGGTCCCTCGGGTTCCCCAGGTCGTACACGCTGCCGTCCGGCGCGTCGAGGATCGGGTGCGGTATTCGTGGGCGCATTTCGAAGTCGCAGAGGGTGAAGCCGCACAAGTAGACGTCCAGCCCGTGGCGAGTCTCATCGAGCACTTTTTTCAGTGCCCCTTCCGCCATCCAGTCGTCGGCGCTGAACAACCAGACGTACTCGCCCCGCGCCAGATCCACGGACCTCGCCATGTCCCGGTCGATGCCGCCCTTCTTTTCAAGGCGGTGATAGCGGAGCGCCGGGAATCGCTCCTGCCGTTTCCGTACGACCTCCTCCGTGTCGTCGGTCGAGGCGCCGTCGACGACGAGGATCTCCACCTCGTCGGTAACCTGGAGAAGGATGCTGTCCAAGGTCTCGCCGATGAACCGGCCGAAGTTGTAGGTGGGGATGGAGATGGAAAGGCGCAGGCGGATCATACCCCGTGGCCCTTGCCTTGTAGTGCAGTGGAGTATAGCTCGATGTGCGCCTCCGCTATATGCCGCCACTTCTCCCGTGTGTGATCCTGCGACCTGGGAACCCGGGTGGCCAGGTAGACTTCCAGCGCCTTCCTCATTTCCTGCATGTCGTCGGGATGGGCGTAATAGATGTTTTCCTGCGGGTCGTACCCTTTCCGGATTCGGCATGTTGTCAAAGTGAACGTGCCTTGCGCAAGCGCGGCTTCAAGGGAACCATGCCCTACACGAATCCCCTGCCGGAAGGGGAAGATGACGGCATCGGAAGCGGCGAGCAGACGCCCCACTTCCTCTCCCTCGAGAAAACCGGTAACTTCCACCCGTCCTTTCCAAGGGAGTTTCACGATTCGCTCCGCTATCGATCGATGGTACGGATCCGACTCCGACAATTCGCAAGCTAACACTATCCGATGCGACCTCGGGTTCAAAATTTCGAAAATCGTCTCAACCCCTTTGGGGGGGGAAACGAATCCGAAATAGGCGATCATCGCATCTCCCTCTCGTACAACCCCATACTTCCTCCTCACATCTTGACGTTTCTCCTCCGAAAGGCAGACTGTATGGATGTTGCTTGCGATCGGAATGTGGTGTACCGGTTTCCCGCGTAGGATCTTTCGGTAGATGCACGGAACGCAATCCTTGTAGTCCGGTATCGTAACGGAAACGGCCGAGGCGGCGAGAAGATTGGGGAAAAACATTATCGCGGTCAGAAGTGACCTGGGGTCCTGCACTTCGAAGTATTCATGCAGAGTCAGAAAAACCTTGAATCCCTTCATTCGAAGTATTCCCGGGAGAATCCACTGCAACCGCCCATAACCCCGTGAGGGAAATTGAAAATGAACCACATCGGGCCGAAAGGAGGTGACGGCGGAAACCGCCGCCTGCAGTTCCGTCACACTCCAACGACGAATACCGGGGAGCAGCGCGTAACCACGATTTTCGGGGGGCGCCGAACCTGCCGGACGCGTGAGCACCCCAACGGAATGTCCAAGGCTCTCGGCAAGCGCGGTGGCGAGCTTTTCTGTGTAATCCCCCACGCCGCATTTCATCGGCGGGAAGGATCCGCAGACAAGCAGGATCCTCATAGTCGGAGCCGGCGTATTGCGGTCAATGGATGTTTATTGTCCAATAATATTACCGAAAGCACATATGGAACATAAGAATCGATTCTGTTCGTATGCGATGGATCTGTTCGTCCGTATCCCATGAAATTGGCAATATCATACCAAATTGACGGCTCTTCCGAACATCCCGGAAGTTGGCAGGACATTTCATAAATGGATCTTCCACCGGTTGAACCGCCTTGCTCAGGAAATAATCCATCATCTGTCAGACAGCGCGATTCTTGCGCGTGAGTATGAAAATTTATGTCAATATCATCATGGACATTTTGTGTCCTGCCCGCGTGCGTGAAGCAAGAGGAGGAGAGGAAACTTGATCATTTCCAGGACTCCCGTCCGTCTCAGTTTCTTCGGCGGCGGGACCGACTACCGTGAGTATTTCGACGAACACGGCGGTGCCGTCCTCGGCACCACGATCGACAAGTACGTCTACGTATCCGTCAACCGTCTCAGCGAGTTCTTCGAATACAAGATCCGCGTCGGCTACTCGAAGGCGGAGCTCGTGAACCGGGTGGAGGAGATCGTCCACCCGAGCGTCCGGGAAACCTTGAAATTCCGGGATGCCGGTGGGAACCTGGACATCCACATCTTCGCCGACCTGCCCGCCCGCACGGGGCTCGGCTCCTCCTCCTCCTTCACCGTGGGATTCCTGAATGCCCTGTACGCCCTCGAGGGGAAGATCATCACCAAGCAGCGGTTGGCGGAAGAGGCCATCCACATCGAGCAGGGGATGATCCGCGAGACCGTGGGGTGTCAGGACCAGTTCCACGCCGCCTACGGGGGGCTCAACGTCATCGAGTTTCGGAAGGAGGAGATCTCAATCCGGCCGGTCGTGATCTCCCGGGAGAAATACGACCACCTCGACGCCTCACTGATGGTTTTCTTCACCGGCCTCACCCGCCTGGCGAGCGAGGTAGCGAAGGAGCAGGTCGAGAACACGGCGAACCGGCGCCTCGACGCGTGCCTGGAGCGGATGCAGGAGATGGTCCACGAGGCGGAGGTGATCATCTCCGACCAGGATCCCGAAGGGATGGTGCGGGGCCTTGGGGGACTGCTTGACGAGGGGTGGAGTCTCAAGAAGCGCCTGTCTGGAGGCATCTCGACCACCGTTATCGACGACATCTATGCGAAAGCGAAGTCCGCCGGGGCGTACGGGGGGAAACTCGGTGGAGCCGGCGGCGGCGGGTTCTTTTTCCTGCTGGTCCCGAAAGGGAAAAGGGGGACGGTCCGCGAGGCGCTGAAGGGACTCCTCGAGGTCCAGTTCCGCTTCGAGTCGGAAGGGTCGAAGATCATCTACCTTCGCCACTGAGCCGCCGTGTCTTCTCCCTCCAAGATCGACGTCGTCATCCTCGCGGGCGGACTCGGGACCCGGCTGAGGGAGGTCGTCCCGGATGTCCCCAAGCCCATGGCCCCGGTCGCCGGAAGGCCGTTCCTCGACATTCTGTTGGGGACCCTCGACGGAAAGCCCTGGGTCGGCAAGGTCGTGCTCGCGGTCGGCCGCATGTCAGGGCAAATCTTCGAAGCTTACCGGCTCCGGAAGGAGTATTCATTCGGAATATTCTTTTCAATCGAGGAGAAGCCTCTGGGAACCGGCGGTGCCGTCCGCCTGGCACTCGACCGGACGGAAACACCCGAGGTGCTCGTCCTGAATGGTGATTCCTTCGTGGAGGTCGATTGGGAGGGATTCATCGATAATCACCGGCGCCGGGGGTATCCTATGTCCCTGGTGCTCCGGCATGTCGACGAAACGGGGCGATACGGTCAGGTCGTACTGGACGATCGGGGCCGGGTTGTCCGATTCGAGGAGAAACGGGAAAGTGCGGGACCGGGCCTGGTGAACTCCGGGGCGTACCTGTTCGAACGAAGGCTCCTGGCCGGGATATCGCCTGGCAGGAAAGTTTCGCTGGAGGTGGATCTGATGCCGGAGTTTCTGAAGGAGGGCGTCGGGGGATTCGTTACCGACGGGAGGTTCATCGACATCGGGACGCCGGAAAGTTACCGGTACGCCCAACGCTACCTGGAGGACAAGGCGCAATGAGCGGGAAGAAAGTTCTTGTGACGGGCGGGGCGGGATACATCGGCTCCATCCTGGTCCCGGCGCTCCTCGCGAAGGGATACGAGGTGACGGTGTACGACTCCCTGATGTACCGCCAGTCCTCCCTCCTGGAATGCTGCGCGAATCCGGGATTCGAGTTTGTCCGTGGAGACATATGCGATACCGGTCTCATCCGCTCCCTGGTCCCGAAGTTCGATGTGATCCTCCCTCTCGCGGCGATCGTGGGTGCCCCGGCGTGCAAGGCGAACCCCGCATTGACCCGGTTGGTGAACAACGAGGCCCAGAAACGGATCGTGGAGGCGGTTTCCCCTTCCCAGCGGGTGGTCTTCCCGACGACAAACAGCGGGTATGGTATCGGCGAGAAGGACAACTTCTGCACGGAGGAGACCCCCCTCCGGCCGATCTCCGAATACGGGAAGGATAAGGTGGAGATCGAGAAGGCGTGGCTCGACAAGGGGAACGCCGTCACGTTCCGCCTGGCCACGGTGTTCGGCATCAGCCCGCGGATGCGGCTGGACCTCCTCGTCAACGATTTCACGTACAGAGCGTATCGTGACCGCTTCATTGTTTTATTCGAGGAGCATTTCCGGCGGAACTACATCCACATCCGGGACGTCGCCGGGGCGTTCCTGTTCGGCCTGGAAAACCATGACCGGATGAAGGGACAGGCGTACAACGTGGGGCTGAGTTCCGCAAACCTGACGAAGCGGGAGCTTTGCGAGAAAATCCGGGAGTACGTCCCGGGCTTCACGATCATCTCCGCCCCGATCGGGGAGGATCCGGACAAGCGGGACTATATCGTCAGTAACGCGAAGATCGAGGCCCTCGGCTGGAGGCCGGAACATACGCTTGATACCGGGATCCGGGAACTTCTCAAAGGGTTCCCGTTGATACGGTCAGGCCTGTTCGCGAATGTCTGAACGCCCAACCGAGGCCCAAGGAGGGCTCTCCCCCCTCGCCTTGAAACTGCTCGGCAAGGCCGGGGTCGACCGGGCGGTGGGTTTCACAGTGTTGCGGCAAGGCTGGGTGATGGTCTCCCTGCCGGTGACCCTTTATCTTGTTACCACGTACTTTTCGAAGGAGATCCAGGGTTTCTATTTCACCTTCGCGAGTCTTCTCTTTTTCCAGGTATTCATCGAACTCGGTTTCGGGACGGTAATGCTCCAGTTCGTGAGCCACGAGTGGGCCCACTTGCGTTTCAACGACCGGAACGAAATTGAGGGAGATACGAGAGCCTCATCGCGTCTTGCATCCCTCATCCGACTGGCGCTGAAGTGGTACCTGGTCATGGGAGCGGTTTTCTTTGTCGTAGTCGGCGTGTCCGGGGACCTCTTTCTGTCCCAGCACGCAACGAAAGTGTCATATCGTGCACCATGGTGGCTGCTCTGCGCCGTTGTTTCCTTGTCGTTCCCCCTTGTGCCATTGAGGGGTGTACTCGAGGGGAGCAACCGGATCGACGCGAATCAAAAAACTCTCATTGTTTCGGGAATCGTTTCTTCCATTGCCGGCTGGCTCGCGATCATTTCCGGAGCCGGGCTCTATGCCCTTGCGGTCATCAACGGATTTTTCGTGGTTGTCTCCTTCGCGTTGTTGATCCCCCTCTTCCGTCCGTATTCGCGACTTGCCTCGGGAGGGACCGCAGGGGAGGCCATCTCCTGGCGGAGGGAGTTCTGGCCCCTCCAGTGGAGGATCGGCACCAGTTGGCTGTGCGGGTTCTTCATGTTTCAGTCGTTCGTCCCTTTCATCTTCCAGTTCCACGGTCCCGTGGCGGCCGGGAAGATGGGGGCCACCCTGGCGGTATACAATGCCGTCAACATGTTTACACAATCGTGGCTCTACGCCGTCAGCCCGCAGATGGGGATGATGTCCGCTCGAGGGGAATTTCGCTCCCTTGTTGCCCTCGTCCGGAAAACCTATTTCCGCAGCGTTTGCGTTTCGGCTCTCCTCGCGGTGGGGGCGTTCATTGTCATCGCCGGAATGAAAGCGGTTGGGATGCAACAAGCAGAACGGTTCACCGATCTTGCGTCCGCCGGAGTTCTTCTTCTAACGGCCGTGGCCATGCAATTATCACACGTCGAAACCCAGGCGATCCGGTTCCAAAAGAAAGAGCCTTTTGTGAAAGTAAGCATTATCAGTGCTCTGCTTGTAGTCTTATCCAATCTGTTTTTGGGGAGGTTTTTCGGGATACCGGGTGTTATCGTTGGATTCGCAGGAGTGATGTTAATGTTTTTGATCCCGGGCAATCACATCATCTACAAGAATGAAATGCGTTCGATAACATGAGGAATTTTCGATGCCTGAGCAGCATGGATTGTCTATTAAGATGGTGATGTCGATCCGTCACGCGAAGTTGGTGGGGACATTCCAATGAAATGCCGGGTTTGTGATTCGCGCCACCTCGTACCTGTTCTGGACCTTGGGAGCCAGCCCTGGGCGAATCATTTCCTCCGCCCCGAGGAGGTGGGCAAGGAGCCCTTTTATCCCTTACGGGTACTTCTTTGCCTGGATTGCGGCACCTCACAGTTGGATTACACCGTAAAGAAAGAGGTCATGTTCGCCGACCACACCTACCTCTCCGGGGTGACCAGAACCCTCAGCGAACATTTCCGGAACGTGGCGGTGGAGGTGGATGACCGGTTCTTCCGGGATCGAAGGGGGAAGTCGGTTCTCGACATCGGATCGAACGACGGAACCCAGCTGATGCACTTCCAGGCGCTCGGCTACGATGTCCTCGGCGTCGAATCGGCCCGCGCGCCCGCACGGGTCGCCAACGAGGCCGGGATTCCAACAATGAAGGCCTTTTTCAACATCGAGACCGCGAAGGAAATCGGGCGAACGTTCGACGTGATCAACGCCGCGGGGATCTTTTTCCATCTCGAAGAACTTCATTCGTTCACCGAAGGGATCCGGGAACTTCTCGGGAGGGATGGGGTGTTCGTCGTCCAGTTCCTTTACATGAAGTCCATCATGGAGAACCTGGCGTTCGACCAGATCTACCATGAGCACCTTCTCTACTATAACGTGAACACCGTGGAGCGGCTTCTCCGGCGTCACGGCCTGGCCCTTTTCGATGCCTACCTATCCCCGATCCACGGCGGATCCATCGTGGGGTTCATCGGGCACCGGGATGCCGTACCGCCGACATCCAACCGGCTGGAAGCGCTGCGGAAGGCGGAGGTCGAAAACAGGAGCAACGATCTGGAAACCTATCGAACTTTCGATGGACGGGTGCGCGACAAGAAGCGGGAATTACTGGAACGCCTGGACGGCCTGAAAGCCAGGGGGAAAAGAATCTACGGTTTCGGCGCGCCGGTCAAGGGGAACACGTTGCTGAATTATTGCGGGATCGGGACGCAGTACCTCGATTGCCTCGTGGAGAAAAACGAGCTGCGGCGGGGATTATACTCGCCCGGGATGCATATCCCCGTGCTGATCGAGAAGGAACTGGAAACAGTGCCCGATGCCTACTTCGTCCTGGCATGGAACTTCAAGAAGGAGATCCTGGAGAACAACCGGACCCTGGTCGAAAAGGGCGTGGAGTTCTATTTCCCGATCGATCCCCGGGAGGTCGTCTGACCTATGCGGGTACTTGTGACCGGAGCTACGGGGTTTCTCGGCCGGTTCCTTTCGGACGCCCTGGAGTCCGGGGGGCACGAAGTCGTGCGACTGAGTTCGAAAAATTGCAACCTCCTGCACGAAGGGGCTCTGGAACCTTTCAGCGAGACCGCCTTCGAATGCGTCTATCACCTCGCGGCCTGGACGCAGGCGGGAGACTTCTGCCTTTTTCATCCGGGCGAACAGTGGGTCATCAACCAGCGGATCAACACGAACGTCCTGGATTGGTGGCGGCGGAGACAGCCGCAGGCCAAGCTCGTCTGCATGGGGACGAGCTGTTCCTATGACCCGGGACTGGAACTCGTGGAAGAGAATTACGTGGCCGGGACCCCGATCGAGAGCCTCTTCACGTACGCGATGACGAAGCGGATGCTGTTCGTCGGACTACTGGCATTGCGGAAGCAGTATGGCCTCCGGTATCTGCACCTGGTCCCATCCACCCTCTACGGCCCCGGCTATCATGCGGACGGGCGCCAGATGCACTTCATCTTCGACCTCATCCGGAAGATCCTGAGGGGGAAACTCCTTGGGGAGCCGGTCGTTCTATGGGGAGACGGGCACCAGCGCCGGGAGATTTTCTACGTCGAGGATTTCGTCCGGATCACCCTCCGGCTTTCGGAGGAATGCGAAAACGACACCATCAACGTTGGGGCAGGGGAGGAGTATTCGATTCGGCGTTTCGCGGAAATGATTTGCGCGATCATCGGATACGACCCCGGGGCCATTCGGTATGACAAAACGAAATACGTTGGTGTTCGGTCGAAGTGTCTCGTTACCGTTAAAATCCGGGGCTTGGTCCCCGACTTGGAATTGACGCCCATGGCCGAAGGATTAGAGCGGACGATCGAATGGTTTCTCTCTCCGAAGAATAAATTTCTCTTGCAATAAGAAATTAGGATATCTGTCTTGACCATTTACATATTCGAACCCGAACTCTGCGACAAGAGAGGACATTTCTACGAATACAACAGGTCCTTGTTAGTGGAATTTCAAAACAGGGGAATGATTGCTCGCCTGTACTGCCATGCCAAGCCCGCAACAGATATTGTTGAAACGTTAAAGGCTATTCCAACCTTCAGTGATGTCTCTTGGACCAAATCTATAAAAATTCCATCAATATCCTATTTTGTAGTATTTGCTGCCGTGAACATTTCGACTTTCTTCGGATTGATACGGAAGGCTTACGATAAATACAGCAAGTCGGATGTTTGTTTATTTACATCTCCAACGATGAATAATTTATTCGGTGTAGCATTATGGTATCTATTACTCCCGAGGAAACATAAACCTTCGCTTGTCATCCTCCTCAGATTGCCGTATTACGGCCGCCTGACGCACGCTATTCCGTTGACGCCGAAACTCTACCGGATCGCATTCCATTTCCTGAACCGGATCGCAGGAAACCGTGTCCATTACCTGTCCGACAGTTCTATACTCGCTAAAGAATATGGAAACATGGCGGACCGCGATGTTGCTGTCGCGCCGATCCCTCACATCCCCGAGGAAAAATACGGGATCAAGCGTTCCTCACCCTACGACAAGGCATGCTTCGTTTATTTAGGCATTGCAAGGGCGGAAAAAGGATTCTTCCTTCTCGGAGAAGCCATCAGGGTTTTGGAACGTTTTGGAAAGGTGGCATGTTACAGGATACAGACGATGGATCCGACGGAATCTCCTTCCGTTTCCGAGGCCAAGGGCCTGCTCTCTGGGTTGAACGGCGTAGAATTGCTACCCGGCAACCTTCAGACCGATTCCTATTATGATGTCCTTTCGAGTGCGGACTGTGTCCTCATTCCGTACGATCCGTGTGATTATCTTGGCCGCACATCCGGCATATTCGCGGAGGCTGTCGCCTTCGGCAAACCGGTCATCACAACCGACCGCACATGGATGGCGGATCACGTCAGGAAGCTCGGTTGCGGCGTGGTCATGCCGGAATTTCGCTCTGACGATCTCGCTGCTGCGATGCTGGACTATCTCGGTAACCGCACTGATTTTGACCGCCGGGCCGAAGAAGCGGCCAGGGTTTGGAGAAAACAGAATGGGGCCAGGCAGTACGTTGATTTCCTAATGAACCTTGTCGGCGAGGAAACTCGTTCAAGGCCGACGGACCAGGGGGTGGTGAATACCGGACATTCAGATACCGGAATGGGGGTTTCGCGGGATGCTGGCGATCGAATGCCTTAAGAAAAATGGGGACCTCGAATTGTCGAGAAAGACTCTTCGGCGCAAGGGGTTCCTTCTGCGGGGCGAACTCCTGCGACGGATCGCATCGTCCAGTCGCATCTTTGGAGGGGTCAACGTCGGCGATCCGAAAAAAAGCTGGGATCTCCTAAAGACCCTTACGTTCCTGGAAGATCATCTGACCCGGAACTCACCGGTACTGGACATCGGGGCATTTGCTTCCGCTGTGTTGCCAACCTTACGGAAAATGGGTTTCGAGAACCTTACCGGGATTGATTTGAACCCCGACGTAAAAAAAATGCCCTTCGCGGATTCGATCCGATACGAGGTCGGGGACTTCATGGAAACGCCTTTTGAAAAAGGATCGTTTTCCGCCATAACGGCCATTTCCGTGATTGAGCATGGATTCCGTTGCCAGACGCTTCTGACGGAGGTGCACAGACTTCTGTCGCCGGGGGGGTACTTCGTCGCATCACTCGACTATTGGCCCGAGAAAATCGATACGACGGGCATTTCCGTATTCGGCATGGATTGGACGATATTTTCCAGGGACGAATTGTTCGGGTTCGTCGGCGAAGCGGAAAAGTATGGATTGCACCTTCCTGGCCCGATGAACCTCGACGTGGAGGAGCGCGTAGTCCACTGGTCCGGTAAGGATTACACGTTTGCCTGGGTAGTTCTGCAAAAAAAGGATGCGTCGTAGAAACGGGGAGCCGGGTTGTTATTCTGTCCCGCCTGAAGCGGTGCCGCATTCCGATGACTTGTTTTTCATCAGCGCGATCTCCTGCGCCATCTTCTTGTTCATCTGGTGGAGCTTCGAGATGGCGATCGAGAAGTGGATGAGGATCAGCAGGATGAAGAGGATGCCGACCAGGAAGAGGAACGACGGCGGATAGACGATCCCCACGGCGTGGGCGAGGACGACCAGCCAGTCCTGCTTCAGCGAGAGCACGAGGATCGACGCGCTGCCGGACAGCCACAGGATCGAGTACTCCTCGCGCAGCTTCCGGCGCCGCACCATCTCCAGGATATAGAGAAGGAACCCGGCGGAGGCGCAGATCGAAAAAAGCGTTACACGGTTCACCCGAATCTCCGGATGCGGTTGATGAGGTAGGAAAGCGTCACCTTCACCATATAGTACACCGCCCGGAAGGCGGTGATGGACGATTTTCCTTCCGCCCGTTCGTACATCCGCACCGGGACCTCGACGGTCCGCGCCTTGAGGCGGTGCATCAGGATGTAGGCGTCCACCTCGGGGTAGTCGGACGGGTAATGGTCGGAGTAGAACGCGATCAGCCGCCGGTCGATGGCGAAGAAGCCCGAGGTCGGGTCGGTGACGCGGTATCCGGTGGTGAGGTTTACAAGGAAGCGGAAGAAGCGGATGCCGAAAATGCGGGGAATGCTTCCGCGGTACTCCGTCTCGCCCAAAAAGCGCGAACCGATGACCGCGTCCGCCCGTCCCGCCAGGATCGGTTCCAGCACCTTGGGGATGTCCTCGACCTCGTGCTGCCCGTCCCCGTCGATCCGCACGACGGTGTCGTAGCCTCGATCCCTGGCATATTGAAACCCGGTCTGCACCGCCCC
>ORJL010302061.1_pt1 | contig 13255 bp, 19 predicted proteins | sample 1779941 | NCBI WGS metagenome assembly ORJL01 (sample SAMEA104232317, study PRJEB22302) | groundwater metagenome | biome: forest; feature: aquifer; material: groundwater | place: USA | collected 2011-08-07 | depth 5.8 m
ACAAGAACTAAAAACCAATTGCCGTAATCGTATTGCATTAAGATTTATTATATTGAAAACGGATTAATATTTGATGAAGAGAAAATGGATTCTATATAATATGATAGGATTCACGATATACCTTTATAACTTCATCAGCTACCATATGGTAATCGATTTTATTGGAATCTCTCTTGAAACTTTTAAGATAAGAAATATAGATATGCATTGTTTTACTGGAAATTTCAAGATGGTTAAAAGAGTTCAGGATAATGGATGGACTTTTTCAATTCCAACTAATATTACAAGACTTTTTCATTTTCAAAAAATAGTTGAAGAAACATCAATATCTCAATTATTGACAGAAACAGATTCACCTTACTTGAGTCCTTTCAAAGAAGAAAGAAATGAACCTTCATTTGTTGTGGAGTCAGTGAAAAAAATATCTGAGATAAAAAAACTTGATGAAGAAGAAACAAAGAAATTAATTTACATGAATTTCCAAAAATTTTTTATAAAAAAATAAAAAATAAAACAGAAAATAATTTTCCGACGGGAAACAAAATTTATTTTTGACATAAAAACAAAAAAATAGAAAGATATATAAATAAATAATTCTAAATTATAGTATGAATAAAAAAATAAAAATAGATTTTGTTTCTAGAAAAAATCAAATTAACAATCCTATGAATACTTCGTGGGAAAAGAGAGGTGAATAAAATGCCAGCAAAAAAGAAGAAAGCAGCAAAAAAGAAAAGATAATTGAGAGGAGAATATCTTCTCTTTATTTTTCTTTTTCATTTTTTAAATTAATTTTCATCATCATTCAAGTATCCGCTCATGAAACCTTCTTCCCATGAATTTATGCTGTCATTTTCTTTCAAGTAATCAAGTTGTCTTTTATTGTATACCATTTTTAATGAATCTTTTAACCTTAAAGGTTCTTTTTTCAAAGTCATCAGTATTCAATGCCCTTAATTGCCTTCCAAATATTTCAGAGATTTCATGAACATTCATTTTATCTCACCCCAAGTGTTAAAGTATTGTTTGTTAAAAAAACTCAAGTGATCAATATGCCCTTCTTCATTGAATCTCCACAGATTCATGTTAATTTTTTTCTCAAATATCATTTTTCCACCTCCAAATACCTAAAAAGAATTTTTCTTTATATACTTGGCGCGCGCGGTTGTCCGGTGGACACCTACTGGAATATATATTTTCTAGAACTCATTTAATTTTTTCAAGCTTCCATAACTTACAATTATTTCTTTTCCATTTGCCCCTAAATTGACTTCTTTCATTGAAATAAGGCCATTTTTATCTAGCTCTCTCAATTTTCTTTGGAATGTTTTATAAGAATCTTTTCCATAAATCTCAAATAATTCCCTGGCATTTTTCCCCTCATTTAATTTGATAATATCAAGAACCTGGTTAAGCCCATTATTAAGCCCTTTATCATCCTTTGTCTTGAAGTCATCCAGCTTTTTCATTGCTTCTTCAACATCTATGCTTTCTATCTTATTTTTGTTTTTTAATTCTGCAATATCTCCAGATTCTTTTAATAAATAAATTCCAGTTCTTAAGTCTTTGAGTTCAAAAGTTTTTTTTGCAATAAGTTCAATGGAATCTTTGCTCAATGCACCCAAGACAAATGCATATTCAATTCTTTGCTTTAATATTCCAAGAGTTTCTTCATAATTATATGGCTTGAATTCCAGAGTTTCTGGATTTAATCTTGATTTTATTCTTGAATCAAGTTTATCGAGCCATGGTTTCTCGTTTGTTATCAATATTATTGTTTTTTTGTAAATATTTTCAAGAAGATAATATACTATGTCATTTGAATCAAGCTTGTCAACCTCATCAAGGCATATAACGCATGATCCTTTATTCAAAATTCCTGTTATTGCATCCAGTAATTCATCAGTTGATTTGTTTATTGTAAATTTATATCCTACTTTCTCGCAGATGTCAAGTATTATTTTATATGCAGTATTTCTCTTCCAGCAGTTTATGTAAATTGGAGTTATATCGCTTTTTTCTTCAAGCTCATTAAGAACATGTATGGTTGCAACTGTCTTTCCTATTCCAGGACTTCCATGTATAAATAAATTTTTACCGTTTCTCTCCTGAAATAATGGTTTTATGCATGTTGCAATATAATGTTGCTGATTTTCCCTGTAAGGTATTAGTTTAGGTATGAATGAATAATCAAGAGCTACTGGATTAAGAAATATTTTTCCCTTTGAATTATCATCAAAAAACCCCATAAAATAATAATATAGCAGGTTAATATAAGAATTTCTATATTTCTTCAATACCTTCTTTTGTCAATGCCTTCAATCTTATCCCTGCTCCTAATTTTAACAATGCAGACATCAAAGCCATATGCTCTCTTCCTGTTCCAGAAATAAAATTCACTTCAACTTCCGTGTCTTTTATCTTTCCCCTGAGATTGTTGTATATATTATCCCTCAATTCTTTTAGTGCACCTTCTAAGTTTAATGATATTAATTCAGTCTTGTCGTTCTTGTTGAAATTTTCCTTTCCATATTCATTTGTTATTAGAAACACTTTTTCATATTTTCCATCTTCTATCAATCTGTTTACATGACCCCATGTTCCTTTTCCTGTAGAAAGACACGCAATTAATGTTGCCATGATTTTTTTTATTATGTTATGTTTATAAATTTTATCAAGCAAAAACACTTATAAATTTCTAAATAACTCCATATTCATGTCATCTGATGAATTTACAAGGAAAACAAAGAGGGATAAGAAAGCAAAGAGATTGTTCAGGGTTTACAAGAGAGGCGGTAAAGAAAGAATAAAATGAGCCTGGTTTCTAAAGATATTCCCCTAGCTGAAATAACTCTCAGAAAGTATGAAAAGCCCTATAATCTCGATAAAAGAGACCTAGTTAAAAAATTATGTTTGTCAATAGGATTATTGCAGCCGGGAGATTCAAGAGATGTAATAGTTGATGTTCTTCTTACTTTGACTGAAAACAAGGAGCCTCTTGATTCAAAGCAGATAGAGGAGAATGTGATAAGTACAAGAAAACTAAATAATCTTGAATTAAAGGGCATAGCTTCCTCAAATATAAGAAGACAGATTAAAAGATTAAAAGATTTGTTTCTGATAGAAAATATAAATAATAAGTACAGAATATCAGAAAATGATTCCTTGATAAATATTTTTGAGGAAAAAATAGAAAAATTTTACATAAAGTCAATAACTGAAAGGGTGAAGGAATATTTTAGGGCTGTTAAAGGATAATTTTATATACAATACAATATAATCATGAATGAGGTGAATTTGATGAGAAAAATATTTGGATTTTTTGTAATGTTTTTAATGATTTTTTCAGTAATTGTTCTTGCCGATGAAGACAACAAAACAAGTGATGAAAGAAATGCAAGGGAAAAGACAAATGATGTTTCTGATAATAAAAAAGAAGCAAGAGAAGATTCTAGTTTAAGAAGAAAAGAGGAAGTTAAAGAGTTAAGAAAAGAAAGGGCTGAAAATATAAAAGAATTCAAGAATATAAGGGCTACTTATAAGGATAAAAAAGAAATACTATTACAGTCAAGAAATAAATACAGGGATTGCCAGGATTCTAAAACAGAAGAATGCATATCCAAGGTAAAAGAAACAAAATTAGCCGCAAAGGATCACCTAATTAATTCTGCAGATTTAATAATAGAAAATCTTGAACAGTTAAAATCAAGAATTCAATCATCAACAGATTTGACTCAGGAAGAAATTGATGAAATGACAAGTAAAATTGACGAGCAGATAAGAAAGATAAATGATGCCAAATTAACAATTGAAAGCATAAATGAGGAAACATCAAGGGATGAAATAAAGGATGCAGCCTCAACAATAAGGCAGTCATGGCAGGAAGTAAAAATTCATTATCAAAAAATAAAATTGAGACATTTGGGTGCAAGATTAAGAACTTTAATTGTAAAGGCCGAAATTCTTGGTGAAAGAGCTGAGGAAAAAGCATCAACATTAAATTCTGAAGAGCTTAATGCATTGATAGCAGAATATATGACAAGCGTTGAAAAAGCAAAAGAGCAATATGAACTTGGAAAGGAATCATGGGAAAAAATCATTGTTTCTGGACAAGTTGATGAATCAACAAGAGAATCTCAAAAATATTTGAAAGAGGCAAATAGCAACCTCAAGGATGCAAGGGAGAAATTAAGAAGGATAATAAGCATGTTCAAGGAGAAAAGGATTGCATTCTCATTGGAAAGCGAGGAGGTATCACTATGAAAAAAATAATATTTGCGCTTCTTGCTGTTCTTCTTTTAGTTTCGGCATGCAGCAATGAAACGTCTCAGGAAAGTTTATCTTCAGCAGAGGATTTAGGGTATATCGGAGATATGGATAAGGAATTTGAAAATTCTGAGACTGATTCTTTGGATGAAGACATGGATCTTAATTGGATGTGACCTTTTTAAAAGATGATATACGAACCAGCAGAAGATTCATATCTAATAAAAAAATACATAAAGGATTACTCAATAAACAAGAAAGTGCTTGATATGGGCACTGGTTCTGGAATTCTTGCCAAGGAAGCATTGAAATATTCAAAAGATGTAACTGCCTCTGATATAAACGATGAATGTCTAAAAAATTTAAAAGGAATAAAGACAATAAAATCAGATTTGTTTGAAAACATAAAAGGAAAGTATGACCTGATTATTTTTAATCCCCCTTATCTGCCTTTAGATAAAAGAGAAGACAAGGAATCTGCATTATCAACATCAGGAGGAAAAAAAGGCTATGAAATTCTTGAAAGATTCATAAATGAATTAAGATCCCACTTAAACAAAAATGGAAAAGCATTGATAGTTTTCTCTTCCTTTACTAATAAAAGAAAGATAGATTCCTCATTGAAGAAAAATAATTTCAAATATAGACTTCTTGAAGAAAAAAAACTTCCTTTCTTTGAAATCTTATATTGTTATCTAGCCTCTTGAATGCTGCCTTCTATAAACAAGAACGTAATAAATATACAACCCAAAAAATATTACAATCAGATAAAACAGCAGGTTTTCAGACACAAGAACTAATTCAAGATAACTGATCAGATAAAGTTTTACCAATGGAAGTATTAAAATAACCAAAAATAAAAAAACGATGAACGAATCAAGCCTTATCATTTCAATTAAGCTTTGCTGTTGCCTTATCTTTGTTCCACCAAACAATGAGCTTATTGCCCTTTCAAGATAAATAAGGTAAGGTTCTACAAGAATTATTACCAATGCAATCAAGGAAAAAACAATTTCAGGAATATGCCCTATCAAAAAATTATTCACAATGAAATATAAATCAACTATAAATGCCATAATAATCAATTGCCATTGTAATTTAAAAGAATTTCTAATTATGAAATGCTTTACAATAAAGCTTTTAAATTGCAACTTATCTTAGAATATTATAATAAAAATAGAGGGTGATTTAAATGAGAAAAATTGTTTTGCTTTTTTCAGTAGTGCTGTTGGCATTTGCTTTATTCTTTATCTTTGACAAGAGTGATTCCCCAACAGGAAATATTATCTTGGACAATCAGGGAATTGAAGAGGTTGAGGCTCAAGAGTCTGAAGAGGTTATTGTGAAGGAAACGAGCGTCCTACCAGAAAGGAAGAATTATGTAAAAGGTTCAATCACTTTAAATCCTTATTATGTTCTTTATCAGAATATTAGAAGCAATTCCGAAGGAAAATTTGTTAAAGTTCATTACAAGATAACATCAGATAATCAGATTGAATTCTTAATGTTTCCAACAAGCAGAGATATGATAAGTTATTCAGAATTAAGAAATCCAAACTATGATACATACCAATGTGGCGGTGTTGGAAAGAAATTGGAAGGGGATTGTTTAGTTGACAACGTTGGATTTGCAATTTGGAACAAGGATGGAGGAATCTCATCAACAATTCAATACGAGCTAAAATTTAGCAATATTGAGATAGCTCCAGAAAAGATTTCAATATCAAAGAGAGTGCAACACTCTTAATTTTTTCTTTAAATTTCTCCGAAAGCCTTATAAATATAATAATTTCAGAGAACTTATCCGTTACAACTACAAATTGTAGGAGGATAATAAATGAACAAGGAACAGATAAAAAAAGCATTTCAGGAATTAAGAAGTAATTCTAAGAAAAGAAATTTTGATCAATCAATTGATTTCATAGTTAATCTTAAAGATATAAATGTAAAAAAAACAGAGGAAAATGTTGATATATTCATAACCTTGCCACATTCACTAAACAAAAAGGTAAAGATTTGTGCATTAGTTGGAAAGGAATTAAAGCAGCAGGCGAAGATATTTGACAAGGTGATTTCTGATGATGAATTTATAGAATATAATAATAAAAATACAACAAGAAGTTTGGCTAAAACTTATGATATATTCCTTGCTCAGGCAAATATAATGGGTAAGGTTGCAACAACATTTGGTAAGATTCTTGGTCCAAAAGGAAAAATGCCAAATCCAAAGGCAGGTCAGGTTTTAAGTCCAGATTCAAATTTAGAGGCTATAAAACACAGAATAAACTCAACAATAAGATTCAAAACAAAGAATGAACTTATAGTAAAGGCATCAATAGGAAAGGCATCAATGACAGATGATCAATTAATTGATAATTTTAATTCAGCATTGAATGGATTAATTCATTCATTGTCAAAAGAAGAAAAAAACATAAAGGCGGTTTACATTAAAACAACAATGGGTAAGCCGATAAAATTGTAAAATGACATCGCAAAAGAAGAAGAAAGAAGTTGAAAGGATAAAGCAGCTGATGCTCAAATACAGAGTAATATCCGTTGGAGATATAAGATCACTTCCATCAAAGCAGTTCCAGCTTATAAGATCAAAGCTGAAAGATAAAGTTGTAATCATAGTTACAAAGAAAACATTGATAGAGAAAGCAATGGAATCCTTGAAGGAAAAGGACTTAAAGCCTCTTGAAATATATCTTGAAAGCTCAATGCCGGTTCTATTATTCACAAATGAAGACCCATTTAAATTATACAAATTATTGAAAAAATCAAAATCAAAAGTTGCTGCAAAACCTGGTCAAATAGCACCAAATGATTTGATTGTTAATGCAGGACCAACAAACTTTCCTCCTGGTCCTATAATAGGAGAACTAGGGCAAGTAGGAGTTCTTGCTTCCGTTGAAGGTGGAAAGATTTCAATAAAGAAAGACACTGTCTTGGTAAAAGAAGGAAAAGTGATTAATGACAAGCAAGCTTCAATATTGGCAAAGCTTGGAATTGAGCCCATGGAAATTGGCCTTAATTTGAAAGGAGTTTATGATGATGGAGTCTTATATGACAAATCAACTCTTGATTTCGATGAAGAGAAATTAATAAATGATATCAAGATAGCCCACATGAATGCACTTGGATTGGCAATGAAAGTTGGATACATCACAAGAGAGACAATTAAATTGATGATCTCAAAGGCAGCAATGCAGGCAAAAGCTCTTGAATCAAAATTGGATTTGAAATTTGAGAAGACTGATTCAACAGAAAGAAATAAAGAGATAAATATTAAAAAAGCTGATTATGATCGAGATTCAGAAAAAGCAAATGAAATATTAAATAAAATAAAAGATGAAGGTACTATAAAGAAACACACAGGAGAAAGTGAGAAAGCAAGACCTTCTCATATTAAACCAGAAGACCTAATCAAGGAGGACTAAAATGGAATATGTATATGCAACACTTTTATTACACGAAGCAAAACAGAATATAAATGAAGAAAGTGTTAAGAGAGTTTTAGACGCAGCAAAAGCTCACGTTGAGCAGGGAAAACTTAAAGCATTAGTAACTTCATTGGCAGATGTCAATATTGAAGAAGCTATAAAGGAAGTACCTATGGCAGCAGCAGCATCTCACAAAGAAGAGAAGCATGAAGACAAGAAAGAAGAAGTAAAAGTTGATGAGTCAAAGGCTGCAGCAGGTTTAGGCGCATTATTCGGCTAAATTTATTTTTTACTCTTTTAACAATGCTTCCTGAAATAGAAAATGGAAATGGAAAAATCAATCGAGGAATTGAGAGAACAACTTAGTGAGATAGGCAGAGAAAAAGAAAAATATTTCAGGGAAAAAGAAGAGCTAAAAAAACAAATTCTTTCTATAATAAAAGATGTAAAAAACATAAAAGAGAACAGTGACAAGTCAAGCATCAGTGTAAGAGAGATAAGAGAAAAAAGAGATTTTCACAACAATGCTGTCAAGGAATTGATAGAAAAAGTAAAATCCATAAGTGAGAAAAAGAAAGATTTGCTGGGAAAAAGCAATCTTAGAGATAATCCTTCAAGAATAAAAGAGCAGATTGAAAGACTTGAGACAAAGATAGAAACAGAAGCCTTGACATTGAGTCAGGAAAAAAAAGTAATGAAGGAAATAAAAGATTTGAAGAAGGAATATGAAAAGATGGGTGAAATAACAAAAATAGTTGATGAGCATTCAAGAATTTCAAAAGATATTGAAGAAAACAAGAAAAAAGCAGAGGAATTTCATTCTCAGTTGAAAGACATTACTAAAGACATTGATTATTCAAAATTCAAGGAAAAATCTCAGCAGATAGAGGAACTTAAGAAAAAGCAGGAAGAGGCATTTAACAAGTTTGTTGAGGCAAAGGCAAAATATTCTCTGATAAATAATGTGATAAAATCAAGGGCAGATCACATGGAAAAAGTGAAAGAGCAGAAGCAGAAAAGAAAAGAAGATGATGAAAAAAGAAGAGAAGACTTTATGAACAAAAAAATGGAAGAGGCTGAAAAGCAAGTGGAAGAAAAGCTGAAGACAAAGAAAAAGCTTACAAATGATGACTTGATGATGCTTCAGAAGTAATATTTCTAAAAACGATATGTATATATATGATAATACATTGAAAATCTTATAATATTTTAACAAAAAAGAAGGTGATAAGATTGAATAAGAAACTAGTTTATTTGTTTGCTGTTCTTGTTGCAGGATTGTTTGTTATGTCTGCATGTGAACAGGCAATTGGAGCAAAAATAAAAAATAATCCTAATTACAATTATAATCAATTGAATAAAGAACCATTAACAATTGGAGATATGTATTTTCCAAAGAATACAATAACTACAATTACTGAAGATACAATAACTCCTTATGAAGCATATGCTAAAGCTGAAATTGATAATTTTCTAAAAAACAATAATGTTCCAAATGGAATGATACTTATTAGGGAAAGTACTCAAGGAAAGTTAGTTCCTAGTAAAATAATTATTGGTGATCCTAATAATGACAAGATTCTTAGGGCTATTACACCATGTACTGTTATTCATATACCTTATGGAAGAGGAATTAATCATCATGTAGGAGATTGGTCTTTAAGGCACCAACAAAGTAATAAAACTGATTAATTAAATTAATTTTCTTCTTTTTTTATTTTAACAATTTTTTATATTCAGAAACATTTTTTATATAATCATAATACAATAAAAATTGCTATTAGTAAATTATATAATATCCCCAAATAACCTTTTTTCATGAAAAAATGGCATTATTATATTATAGGATTAATTGCTATTATTGTATCTTTTATTTTTGACAGGCAGATTTCTATATTTTTCACAAGCAATAGAATAAGTTTTCTTGATGCAATTGCAATATTTATTAATGGAATAAATGGTTATATCTTGTTTGGGATTGTATTTTTAATATTCTTGATAACAAAGCAAAAAAAGAAATTCATTCCTTTAGTCATAACTTTTATCTTATATCTTGGAATAACTGGATTATTGAAGATAGTAGTTGCAAGACCAAGGCCATTTGTTGAATTTAATAATGATATTGTTGAAAATCTAAACCCAAATAGAAGTTTTCCAAGCGGTCATGCAGTTTCTGTTTTCTCATTGGTTAATTTAATGAATTTTAACAAAATAATCTATTTTTCCTGGATATCACTTGCAGTGATTGTTTCTTTGTCAAGAGTTTATCTAGGTGTTCATTACCTTAGTGATGTTATCGCAGGAGCTATAATTGGATTGCTGATAGGCGAACTTGTAAATTATATAATAAAAAAGAAAAAAATTTAATATAGACCAGCTTTGATCTTCCCAATAGTTTCTATCTTGCTATTAGAACCAATTGACAGATTTAAATTATTGTCTATCTTCAGCCCAACGTCTACATTTCCATCAATGTCCATTCCAACCTTTGTTTTTGTTGTAATATCTCCATTATTAATTTCTGCTCTATTGTTGCTTTTTATCTCAACTTCTACATTTTCCCTTGATTCAAATTGGACAACTGGGGCCATGATATATTGACCATTTCCAGTAACATGAAGTGATTCATCTGCAATGAAATCAAATGTTACACTCGAAGTTGAATTTTCTTCAACAACAAATTTACCCATTATTTTCAATTCTTCTGAAGGCAATTTAGCTTCATGCTTTCCTTCAGCATCTGTAACAACAACACTTGAGATATCCAACCTTACTTGATCATACGACCCCTCTTTCAACTCAACATCTGCAAGAACAACATTCTCACTATTTGTTTTCAATTCAAGTAAATCATAAGTCTGTGATTCTGAAGAAACAGTAACCCAACCTTCCGCTTCACTATGTGCTTCAACTTTATCAACAGTTACTTCTACACTACTCACAGAATTCATATTTGCGGCAGCATCAGTCATTGTAAACACAACTCTCCCTTCTCCGTTTTGAGAAGTGCCACATCCAGCTATAAGAACTAGCCCAAAAATAAACATTGGTAATAAAAAAGCTTTGTTCATATTCATAACTTCCACCCCCAAATTTTAAACTATTAAATAATAATACTTTTAAACTTCTTAAATGTTTGTTAAGATAGCAGAATTGGCTTATTAATTCATCACCGTAAAGTTTATAAATGATTTCCAACTTAAGAATAATAACAAAAATGAAACAGGGGGTTTCAAAAATGAAAAATGTATTTTTTAGTATTCTAGTACTGTTTATGCTAGCGGTTAGCATGATAGGAAACGTTGATATTGCTAAAGCAGAAAGTAATAATATATTGGTTGGAGATAGAACATACAATCCAACAATAGCAATAAAAGGAATAAACAATTTTGTTGATGTAACTTTTAGGGTTACAAACATAGATCAAAATAATGCTTTGGATTTAGCAATTACTGCTACTGCACCTGTATCAGGTCAAAATAGTTTAGTTGCAGCAGATCCTGAAGACATTCAAGATCTTGGAGCCAATGGTGGTTCTCAGGACGTAACTTTTAGGGTTACAAACATAAATCAAAACACAGTTGCAGGAATTTATACTGGAACAATTAGAGTTCAAGAAACTCAGGATAATTTCAAGGAAGTTCAATATTCCATAAATGTTCAGGATTCAAATCCAGCAGTGTCCGCAAGTGGTTTAACAAATAATGAAATTGTTATAACAAGTGAAGAAGAAAATGTAAAAACAAAGGAATTTACATTGACAAATTCAGGAAATAGAAATCTTAATGATTTGACTTTAAAAATTGAAGGTGGAACATTCTCTGATGGTACAGAAACAATAAGTTTCAGAGCTAAGTTCGGAAATGATGTTTTCAGAAATGTTGTTTTGGGTACTCCATTGGTAATGGAATCAGATTTAAACGTTGGAAGTTCTTCAGCAGTTGTTATTGAAGCAACAATTCCACAAAACATAAACTTGGATAATTATGTGGGAAGAATTGTTATAGCAGATACTACACTTACTCAAGCAACTGTAACAATACCTTTGACAATAAGAATAGAGCCAGAAATATGCAGTGATGGAAGAGTTGCAAATGGTGTTATAGTTGATGGTCCAAAATCAGGAAATGGATTAAGAATAGACAGCATTGATAGCCCAGACAATAATGACGATTTCAGAATAAATGACGAGATATCCATAGAAGTAACAATTGAAAATAAAGAAAGCAAGGATATGGATGTTATCGTTGAAGCAGTTTTGTATGATTTAGACAGAAACAATAAAATATTGACTGTAGAATCAGATTCTGCTGAAATTGAAAAGGATGGCGAAAAGGTTGACTTTGATTTTATAATGACAGTTCCAAATGATGAAGACATAGATCCTGATAACACATACATCTTGTACATAAAGGGATATGAAGATGGAGATGAGGATCAATATTGTAATTATGACAGCGTTGAAGTTGATTTAGAGAGAGATGATGATGCTATTATAATGACTTCATTTACAATAAATCCAACAGTGGCATTGCAGGAATCAACTGTTTCATTTAGAGTTGGAGTTGAAAACGTAGGAACAGATGACCAGAGAGACACATACATTGTTGTAAGAAATGAAGAATTAGGTCTTGATTTGAGATCTAATGTTTTTGATTTGAAGAAGTATGATAAATCTGGAAATGACAGAGTTGAAACATTCACTTTTGCAATTCCAGATGATGCAGAAGCAAAAGATTACACAATTGAAACAGTTGTATATTACAATAATGAAAGAGATACTGCAAGTTCATTTGGAACTCTAAAGGTTCAGGATAATGGACAACAGGAAGAAACAGTAACTCCTACAACACCTACAACTGGAGCAGGAACATATAATCCAACAGGAAATTCAATATTCAGCAATATGGACTCTACAAAGACATTGTTCATTATAGGGGACATAATTTTGGTGATATTGGCAATATTGTTCTTGATATTAATCTTCAAGAAGAAGTAATCTTCTTTCTTTTTTTTATTTGTTTTAATAAGTATTAAATAATCAAATACATTTATTTTTTCATGTTCAGAGAATTCTTTAAGTATAGGCTCAAGTTTGCAAAAGAAAGAGAGCTCCTTCTAAAACTTAACAATGAAATTAAGAAGTTAGGTAAATCTGTTGATAACAGAAGAAAAATAATTCTTGAATCAAGGCAGATTCTTGCAATAATAAATCAGCTTGAAAAAACAGATATTTACTGGTTTGTTAAAGAAGATGTAGAAAAAATAAAGAAATATATAAAGAAAGTAAATAAGAATCCAAAGAACAAGGGAATAGTATCAATATTGACAAGTGTTTATATAGTGGCACCATTTACATTTGAAGCTACAGGTGTTGTGCTGTTCTTCAGGTATATGTGGAGATACTTTTTTAAAAAAGGAAAATTAAAGAAAAAGAATGGAAATAAAAATATTAAATAATAAATATGATCTCGGTGATGAGTCAAAAGATTATTATCTTATTACTAGGGATATAATTGGAAATACATTAATGCAAGTCCAAGTTG
>ORJL010498983.1_pt1 | contig 13254 bp, 13 predicted proteins | sample 1779941 | NCBI WGS metagenome assembly ORJL01 (sample SAMEA104232317, study PRJEB22302) | groundwater metagenome | biome: forest; feature: aquifer; material: groundwater | place: USA | collected 2011-08-07 | depth 5.8 m
ACGACGACGCGATGCCAAGAGCATCGCGGAGGAGGAGCAATGAAGCAGGGGGCCAGAAGGGCCGAGCAGACTGGGCACAATTCTCCGGGGTGCGGTACTAAGCGATGGTCGCATCCCGTCGTCGTGCTTTGCCCTTGCCCCTGCCCTCTCTCGTCGGGCAGCGGGCAAGGGCAAGGGGAGGGGCAAGGCGGTCCGTTTGGAGTCAATGCCTCGTCACGGCGGGGACCGATCCTCAGGCTGGACGCGCGAAATCAGCGCCCCGGTCCCGCCGCGTCGGTCCCCGGGTGCTGCGCCGGGAGGGCGGTGCGGACGGGGCCGGGCGGGGGATCGATCGCGCTGCCCGCGAGACGCGCCAGGGGCCGGGCGAGCGCCTCGCGGATCGCCCGCAGGAGCTCGCCGCGTCCGGCCGGCTTGACCAGGATCTCCGCGACGCCGAGGGCGCGCAGTTGATCGGCTTCCTCCCCGGTGACGTAGCTCGTGTGGATCACGGCGCGGGCCCGGGAGTGCAGGTGGAGAGCGCCGAAGAAGACGTCGAGCCCGTTGCGCCGGGGCATCTTGAGGTCGAGGAGGAGGATGTCGACGGGGCCGCCTTCGAGGATCTCGAGCGCGACTTCGCCATTCTCGGCGACGATCACCTCGTACCCCGCGGCTTCGAGAATCCGCTCGTATGGCCGCTGGATCGCGGGATCGTCGTCCGCGAGGAGCAGCGTTTCGCCCTTCCCCCGGAGGTCTTCGTCCGCCGAGGGGGCGGGCGCCTCGATCTCGGGGAACCACAGCGTGAAGGCGGTGCCGGAGGAACCGGTTTCCAGGTCGAGCACCCCGCGCTGGTCCTCCGCGACCGCGGCCACGATGGCGAGGCCGAGGCCGGTTCCGGAATGCTCGCTCGCGGTCTTGGTGGAAAAGAACGGCTCGAAGACGCGCTCGCGGATTTGGGCCGGGATCCCGGGGCCCGAGTCGCGCACGGCGAGCCCGGCGTATCGTCCCGGGGCGAGGAAGCCCAGGTGGCAGCGCCGCTGCGTCTCCACGCGCGCCGAGCCGACCTCGACGAAGACGCGCTCGTCGCTCCGCGGGGTCGCCTCGAGAGCGTTGCGCACCAGGTTGCCCAAGGCGCGGGAGAGCTGGGACCAGGAGCCCTGGACCCAGGGCGAATCCCCCTCGCGCAGGACGACCGGGCTGCCTGGGAAGGCCTCCAGGGCCTGGCGCGCGAGCTCGCGCAGGGAGACGGGGTGGAGATCGAGGCGGCCGCGCCGGGCCAGCGCGAGCAGTTCCCCGTTGAGCTCGAGCAGGTGCTCGATCCGCGTGCGCACGCGGTCGGCGGCGGCGCGGACACCGGGATGATCGGACGCCTGGGCGCGCAGGATGGCGATCTCGCTGAGCACGGGCGAGACGAGGTTCTGGATGTCATGGGCGGCCTGCCCGGCGGTCTGGGCGGCGAGCTCCAGGCGGCGCTGGCGCACGATCACCTCGCCCTGGACCTGGAGGTCGCGGCGCTGCCCGGCGAGCAACTGGTCCTGCAGATCGATCCGGCGCGCGAGTTCGCCTTGAGTCTCGCGCAGGGAGGCGGTGCGCTGGTCGAGGAGCAGGGTGACGTCGTCGGCGTAAATCACCAGCCGGTGGCGGTGGTGGAAGAAGAGGAGCAGCGTCGCGAGCAGGATGGCTCCGTTGGCTCCGGCGAAGAGGAGGGGCGGCCAGGAGAACCAGAGGAGCAGGCCGGCGACGGCGAGGGCTTCGGCGAGGACGAAGGCGGTGAAATGGGCCGCGGCCTGGGGGGTGGCGACCTGGACCGGGGCCCGCCCGCGGATCTCCCGGGGCAGGTGGATCCAGCCGAAGAGGACGGCGAGGGCATTGAGCAGGGCCATGTTGGCGTAGCCGAGGGTCATGATCCTGCGGTCGCCGGTGCGCATGACGACGAAGTAGAGCGCGCAGGTGAGGGCCATGGCGGCGAGGGTGGAGGCGAGGACGCAGGAGGCGTAGCCGCGGCTGGTGCGCCAGCGCTCTCCGAGGGCGAGGGCGGAAATGCCGAAGCCGACGGGAAAGGCGGCGCTGGAGGCGAGGGCGGGGTCGTCGATCCCCCAGACCGCGGCGGCAACGGTCCAGGTGACGATCGCGGCCGCGATCGAGTGCAGCCGCGGGCGATCGAGGAGGGCGAGGACGGCGGCCGGGAAGGCCCCGATCCAGGCCAGCCGGAGCAGCTCGTAGAGCTCGACGGGCATCGCCCCATGGGCGCTGTCGATGCCGGCGCGCAAAAGGATGGCGGCCGCGAAAAGGGCGAAGCGGGCGCGGTGCGCGCGGTCGACGATCGCCTGGACCGCCATGAACGCGCCGAGGAGGAGCCACGAGCCGAGCACGACCCACACGGCCGTGGTCGACACGTTATCGAGGACGAGCGTCATCCGCGAAATCCCCAGCCCAAAATCCCAATAAACTCCCAACTCCCAAACCCCAACGCCGTTGGTGGAGTCCACTCAGGAGTTTCGTCGCGCACCGCGATGAAATGGAGAAATACTACCCCAGGGCTCCGTCGCCGGGTCGGCGGCGCGGGCCCAGCCGCTTCCTGCGGCTCCTCGACGATGCTCTCCGCGATGTCGAATCGTGGCTACGCCTCGTGTCTGGGCCCGCGGCGCTCCGCCCCTTTCGATCCGCCCTGTAGCAACCGGCTCTTCGTGCGCCGGGACGCGCGCGGCCGGGCGATGTAGGGCTGCGCCGGGCGCGCGGGTCGGCCCTCCGCGATCAGGCGCTGCTCGTCTTGTCGCGGTGTTGCTTGAGCAACCGGTTGAGGGTCACGCGGGAGATGCCGAGCTTTTCCGCCGCCTGGGTCTGGTTGCCCGCGCACTCGGCGAGGGCCTTCAGGATCGCCTCATGGCGGAGGGCCTCAAGGCCGTGCGGCGGGGTCTTCACCGGGCGCAGATACCGAGGGAGGGAGTCCGGGCGCACGAGGGGAGTGCATTCGATCAAGATCGCGCCGCTGAGCATGTTCTCCAGCTCGCGGACGTTGCCGGGGAACGGGTGCTCGCGGAGCAGGGTCATCGCGTCGGCGTGGATTCCCTCGATCGGCCGTCCGTACTGGCTGGCGTACTTGCGTACGAAATGGCAGGCGAGGACCTCGATGTCTCCCGGGCGCTCCCGCAGCGGTGGCAGCTCGATCGTGCAGGAGGAGAGGCGGTAGAGCAACTCGGAGCGGAACCGCCCGGCCGCCACTTCCTGGCGCAGGTCGCGGCTGGTCGCGAAGACCAGGCGGCAGGTCAGGGGCCGACTGGTGGCCTCGCCGACGCGCGAATAGGTCCGGTTTTGCAGCATCCGGAGCAGCTTGGCCTGCTGGTCGGAATTGATCTCGCCGATCTCGTCGAGGAAGAGGGTGCCGTCCCCGGCGGCGCCGATCCAGCCATGGTGGTCCGTCCCGGCCCCAGTGAAGGCGCCCTGGCGGTGACCGAACAGCTCCGACTCGAACAGCGATTGCGCGAGGCCGGCGACGTTGACGCCGATGAACGGGCGCGCGCACCGGGGACTGAGGGAGTGGACGATCTCCGCGATGATCTCCTTCCCGGTGCCGGTCTCGCCCTGGATCAGGAGGGGCACGTCCTGCCCGGCCCAACTGCGCACGCGGCGGAAGGTCTCGCCGAATTGGGGTGCGCCGGTGACGAAGCGCGAGAAGTCGGGGTCGAGCGGAGGGAGGCGCTGGGGACTGCCGAACCAGGAGCGGACCGCCTGGGCCAGGCGCTCGACCGGGACCGGCTTGATCAGGTAGTTCCAGGCGCCGCCCTTGAGCGCCTGGATGACGTGCTCGAGGTCGTTGATCACGGTGACGAGGATGACGCCGACGCCGGGGCGGCGCAGGCGGATGCCGAGCAGTACCTCGAGGCCGTTGCGACGCTCCATGCGCAGGTCGACCAGGGCGAGCTGCACGTCCGGGTGCCGTTCGAGAGCCGCCTCGGTGAGGAGCGGGTCGGTCTCGACGTAGGCGGGGTAGCCCAGGTCGCGCAGGGTTCGCGCGAGGGACTCCGCGACCTCGAGGTCGTCATCGATGACGAGGACGGCAGGCGTCACCATAGCGTTCCGAGCAACGAGCAGACCTGTTCGGGCCGGACCCGGATTTCGTCGGAGGCGCCCCCGAGGGCATCGAACAACTGAAAGACCGACTCGCGGTCGCGCGACACCACGCCGCGCAGCACGCTGTCGGGCGACAGGCGCGGAGGCATGCGGTCGGCCGCGATCCGCGCCAGGAGCGGCCCGGGCTCGCGGCATTCCACAAGCAGGTTGCCGCCGCGAGAGGCCACGTGAATGGCGACCTGCTGCCCGCCGCCGAGGTCGAGGTATTCGAGTTTCATCGGCCGCTACCTCCCTTTCGAGACGCGCCGATTATACATCGCATCCGTGCGTCGAGAATACCGAGATCCGCCGGGGCGGAGAAAGGCGCGGTTCCGCCATCGCCATCGCGACGCTTGCCGGTCGTGGCGGGGGCGGGCTACACTTTGGCAGTCGCCTCCGCCGCAACCGACGGAACTACGGATTTTACGGATTGCACGGATTGGTCTACGACGGAGCGTGTGATCCTCGCGAGATCGTCGAAGATGCGACGATGTTGCCGGTGTGTAATACGGACCACATGGACGACGAGCTATGACGCCAGGCGCGAAGCGCGACCGGCCCACCCGATGCGGGATCGTGAAACGGAGCACCAAGGGAGACTACGACCCATGATGGCACGGCTGCGGTTGGCGCTCCTGGCGCTCGCGATCGTCGGGGGGTTCTGCCCCCCCGCGCGCGCGGAGGAGGATCCCGAGGTATCGGACGAGGGGACGCGCCGTGCGTTCCTGGCGGAGCTGAACGCCCTGGCGGACGCCGGGAAGACGAAGACGGCCGCCGCGCTGCTGGAAGAGAAGCCCGCGTCGTCGCCGGACCTGGCCCTCGCGGGTCCAGGCACGGAGACCCTCGACGGTCCGGCGCTCTACCGTCGGCTGCGCGAGGGGACGGTAATCGTCGGCTCCCGTTACAAGTGCAAGAAGTGCGCGCACTGGCACCTGAGTGCGGCGTCGGGCTTCCTGATCAGCGCGGACGGCGCGGTGGTGACCAACCGGCACGTCCTGGCCAATCCGGACCTGGAGGCGATGGCGGTGATGGATGGGGCCGGCAAGGCGCACGCCATCCTCGGGTTGCTCGCCGAGGATGCCGCGCACGACGTCGTGCTGCTGCGCATCGAGGGGAGCGGCTACGCGCCGCTCGCACTGGCCCGGGGAGCCACGCCGCCGGGGACCGAGGTGGCGGTGATGAGCCATCCGAACAGCCGGTTCTGGCTGTTCACCACCGGCGTGGTGGCGCGCGTGGCGGAATGGGTCGACGCGCACGCAAAGCCGCCCGGCCGGTTCGCGGTGCTCTGCATCACGGCTCCGTTCGCTCCCGGCTCGAGCGGGGCGCCGGTGACCGACCGGCAGGGGAACGTGGTGGGGATCGCCCAGCGGATCATGCCGATCCTGCAGGCGAAGGAGCAGGAGCCGCAGCCGCAGCAGCCCCAAGGGGAGTACACGGCCATGGTCATCCCCATGGCGGTGCCGGTGCGCTGGGTGCGGGCCCTCGCGTCCTCCGCCGGCGAGTGACGCTTCGCTTCGAATCGCGCACTTCTCCCCTCGGCCAGGTCGCCGCCGCCGGGAGGGGAAGCGCTCACTGCGCCGTCTCGCGACCGCGGCCTCAGGCTCGTGCGGAATCGAGCAAGGCGAGGTATTCGGGTCGGTCCGCGATCGAATCGTGCCGGAACTGGGCGACGATCGCGCCGTCGCGCAGAACGAAGACGCCCGGCATCTGCCAGACATCCCCCACCGGCTTGGCCAGCTTGGGAGCGCCGGAGAGCAGGGCCGCGGGCGTGCGGAGGAGCGCCTTGGCTCCGAACACCGCCGAGATGCTCCCGGGCTCGAGGCCGAATTCCTTATAGAGGGCGCGCTCCGGGTCCGGGATCCGCGGCCATGCGCCCACGCCGTAGCGCTCCGCAAGCTCCCGCCCGTGCTTCTCGTTTCCCTGGTGCACGAGGACGACCTGCGTCTTGCGCCGTCCCAGCTCGTCCCGCAACCGGGCGAGATCGGCGAGCGTCTCGCTGCAGTAGATTCAGCCCGAATGGCGGAGAAAGACCAGGAGCACCGTTTCCTTCGCCGACAGCGCTCCCAACGTTCCGCCGGTCGAGAGGCGAGTCTGTCCCCAGGCAGGCATGGGCGTCTTCTTCTCCTTGGCGCGGTCGGGAGTCGGGGAGCCCGCGGGGGCGCGAGTGGCTTTCCGGAGGACCGGCGAGCGGGCGGCGGCCGCGGTGCCCTGCGGGCGGGCGGGCTTCGCCGGTCGGGGCTTTGCCGGTCCGGTCTTCGATTTCGGCTTGCGGGCCATGGCCACCTCCTGCTCCGGGATTCTAACCTGAAGGTCCACGCCGGCCGAGATAATCCGCGTGACTTTCGGCCCGTCCGCGCATCTCAATGCCGTCAGATGGAGGACTTCCGTGAGCGGACTGGCCTGGTGGATCCTCGCAGGCGCGGGCGCGATGCTGGGGCTCGGCGTCGGGCTCGCGCACTGGTCCCGGCGCGTGGAGCGACCGATGCGCGCGGTCGCCGAGCGCTTCGGCGGGGTCGTCTCGGGTGACGGTCTCCTGCGCCCCCGGCGGGTCGAGCTGACTCTGAGCGGCGTCGCGGTCGAATTGGAGTCGCGCCCGGCGACGCCGACCGACGCCCCCGCCGTGCATATCCGGTTCCTTTGGCCGTGCGCCGGGCGGCTGCGAATCCGGCCGGAGTCGCGCCTCGATGCGGAGGAGCGCCGCGGCCGGGGAGCGTTCGCGGACTTCGGCGATCCGGAATTCGACGGCCGGTTCGCGGTCGAAGGCCAGCCCGCGCCCTGGGTCCGCGAGGTGCTCGACGCGGACACCCGCGCGCGCTTGCGGTCGGCGGCCGCGCTCGCCGGCGACCTGGCGGCGGAGGTCGAACTCGAGTGGCGGGCGGGCCCGGGCGGGATGACCCTCGACTGCCGCGGAGTCGACGCGGGGGACGCGGGTCGGCTCCAGTGCCTGCTCCTGGTGGCTCAGGAGCTCTTCGCGCGGCTACAGGCCGTGACCCCGGAGTCGGACGAGGTCCTGGCGCGCCGGCTGGAGACCGCGGCGGGGGAGTGCCCGGTGTGCGGAGATACGCTGGCCGGCGCGGTGCGCCGCTGCGCACGCTGCCGCACGCCCCATCACGACGAGTGCTGGACCTACTTCGGCGGCTGCGCGGTGTACGCGTGCGCCTGCACCGGGAGCGAGGTTGCGCGTGCGGGTTCGTAAAAGCCCGGCTCGCGGGAAATCGGCGGTGCGGCGCGCCGCCGCCTACGGCACCGGCACGGTGTTCAGAATCGACTTGATCACGTCCTCCGAGGTCGTCTTCTCCGCCTCGGCCTCGTAGGTCAGGATGATGCGATGGCGCAGGACGTCGTAGGCGACGTCCTTCACGTCCTGCGGCGTGACGTAGCCGCGCCCGGCGAGGAAGGCGACCGCGCGGGCGCCCAGCCCGAGATAGATCGACGCACGCGGTGAGGCTCCGTAGGCGATGAGCGGCGCGAGCTTCTCGAGATGGTGCGCGCCCGGGTCGCGGGTGGCGGCGATCAGGTTGAGGATGTACTGGCGCACCTGGTCGTCGACGTAGATGAGCCGCACGACATCCTGCATCCCCTGCACGTGGTGCGGCTCGAGCACGGGCTGGATCGGCCGCACGGTGCCGTCGAGGGCCTGGTCGAGGACTTTCCGCTCTTCCGGGGGCTTGGGGTAGGTGATCCTCACCTTGAGCATGAAGCGGTCGACCTGCGCCTCGGGGAGCGGGTACGTGCCTTCCTGCTCGATCGGATTCTGCGTGGCCATGACGAGGAAGAGGCCCTCGAGCGGGTAGGTCTGGTCGCCGATCGTGACCTGGCGCTCCTGCATCGCCTCGAGCAGGGCGGACTGGACCTTGGAGGGAGCGCGGTTGATCTCGTCGGCGAGGATGAAGTTGGCGAAGATCGGGCCTTTGCGGACCTTGAACGCCCCGTCGGACGGGACGTAGATGAGGGTCCCCACCAGGTCGGCGGGGAGCAGGTCGGGGGTGAACTGGATGCGCTGGAATTTGAGGTGCAGGGCCTGCGCGAGCGACTTGATGGCGGTGGTCTTCGCGAGGCCAGGCACGCCTTCGAGCAGAATGTGCCCGCCGGTGAGCAGCCCGACGAGCAGCCGCGAGATCATCTCCTCCTGGCCGACGATGACCTTGGCGAGCTCCGCGCGGAGGCGGTGAACCCACTCGGACTTCTCGGCGACCTTGTCCTTGATCTGATGGACGTCGACGGGCATGGAGGCCCCCCTCTGATCGTTGCGTGGTTCCGGACATGTACCGCGACGGGGCCGGAAGGTCAAGTTCCGGCATTCACTTCCCGAACACCAAGATCCCGAAGTACGACACGACCGACAGGATCGCCAGAACCACCAGGCAGATCCGGCCCGAACGGAGCCGCGCCGGCGAAAGTTCGACCGCTGCTATTTCATGCGGCTTCGCAAGGAACGACGAATGGAGGACCTGCAGCGTCCTGGTGTCCCATGCGCTCAGCCGCGCATAGCGAAACGCCTGCCGCATCGACCAGAGCACGGCGAGCAGGAAGAGGCCCTGCAACACCAGCACGTCGTGCCGGCCCGGAGTCGCCCCCGCGGTGCGTTGGATCCACTCCAGCACCGGCCGGACCAGGCTCGCCAGGTGGCTCAGCACGAACATTCCGACGATGTGGGCCTGGAGGGCGGCCCCCCACCCGGGGGTTGTCCCCCGGTGGCGCCACGCGAGGTAGGCCTGCCAGAGGCCGAAGCCGGCCAGGAACAGGGTCCACCCGAGCCACCGGCTGACATCGGTGCTCTGCAACAGCCAGTACACAGCCAGCCCGACCAGGCACGGCACCGCGAAAACGCGAAGCCAGACCCCAATCGAGTCGCGGAACGAAACCCGGACCTGCGGAAGCGTGATCCCGTGCTTGCGGGCGATCTCATCGACCCGCCCCATCGCTTCGCCCAGCGTCGCCACACCGTCGCTTTCCCGGACCGCCCGGATCGCCTGAATCCGATCGTGGGGCAGATGGGACAGGACTACCCGTTCCACCTCCACTTCCGCGGCCGAGGCCGACGCGGGCGAACCGATCCCGGACGAGGCTACCGCCGCCGCGCCGACATCGGACCGCACCACCGTCTGCGCGGCGACGCTGCGGGTGATCCGCTCGATGTCGGTCTTCACGTCCCGGACCTGCTGGTAGCGGTCCGCGGGGTCCCGCGCCAGGGCGCGCAGCACCACGTCGTCCACCCCCGCATCCACCTCCGCCTTTTTCGAGGGCGGGGCGAATCGGCCGAGCGGAAGCTCGCCCGTGAGCATCTCGTAAAAGACCACTCCCAACGCGTAGATGTCGGCGCGATGATCGACTTCGAGCGGTCGCTCGAGCTGCTCCGGAGCCATGTAGTGCACCGTGCCCATGACGTCCCCCGCGGCGGTCAGCGTGACGTCGCCCGGCTTGCGCCGGAGGATCTTCGCCAGCCCGAAGTCGGCGATCTTCACCCGACCCCGCTCGTCGATCAGGATGTTCTCCGGCTTTATGTCGCGGTGGACCACCCCCTCGTCGTGCGCGTACTGCAGCGCGTCACAGATCTGCGGCACCAGCGCCAGCGCCTCCCGCGGCGACAGCCTCCCCGCCCGGCCCAGCTGCCGCAGGTTCATCCCGTCCACGTACTCCATCAGCAGGTAGGGCAGGCCTTCCCGCGAGCCGAAGTCGAATACGGTCACGATGTGCGGATGGCTCAGCCGCGCCAGGGCCTGCGCCTCGCGCGCGAAGCGGTCCAGGAAAGCGGGATCGCCGGCGAGTTCCGGCGCCAGGAGCTTCAGCGCCACGCGCCGGTTCAGCCGCGGCTGCCGCGCCAGGTACACCGCTCCCATCCCCCCGCGGCCCACCAGCTCGACGACCTCGAGCTCGGGAAACCGCAGCGCAAGCTCCGCCGGGCGCGGCGGATCGAACCGCGCGGTGCCGGCCCGGGTCGCCGGCAGGCTCGCCGTGGCTTCCGGAGCCGCTCCCGTGCCCAGCCCGAGCCTCATCAGGCACTTGGGGCATAGCCCCTGGGGCGCGTCGACGGGCAGCTCCCCGGAGCAGGTCGGGCAGCGGCTGCAGGTGGCTTCGATCATGGACTCATCTCCTTCAGGCCGGTCGGTCTTCATTCCTCCATGAAGCAGGCCGGCCGAGAAGTAACCGGGCATCTGCAGACATTCAGGGAATCGCGGCAAACAGGGCGCGGATTTCCTCCTCGACGTCGTCCGCGCTCTCGACCGTCTGCGCGATCTCGGCGCGCAGGACCGTACGGAACCGGCCGCGCAATCGATGCGCGGAGACCTTGACGGCGCTCTCCGAGAGCTCCAGGGACGAAGCCGCCTCGCGATAGCTGGTCGCCGCCGGATCCCGCACCAGGAACGGCTTGAGGACTTCGAACACCCGGCCTTTTCCGCTGCGTTCGTACTCCTCGCCGACCCGGGCCAACGCGTGATCGAGCACAGCAAAGGCCCACCGTCGCTCGTAAACCCGCTCCGCGGTCTCCTCGTGAGCCGGGTGCAGGCGGTACTCCGACTCCGCGCGATCGAGATCCAGAGAGATCGGCGGCTGGTCCCCGCCCCGCTTCTCCGCGCGCCGGCGATCCCAGTCGTTGGCTTCGAAGTGACGCAGCGCGGCGAGCAGGAACGAGCGGAACCGGCCCCGCGCCGGATCGGGGAGGCGGAGGTCGCGCTTCTCCAGCAGCCGGGTGAAAAAACCCTGGGTCAGGTCCTGGGCCTGGTGGACATCGTGTCCCCGGCGGCGGAGAAACGCATACAGCGGAGGCCAATAGGCGCGACACAGCGTCTCCAGAGCGGCTTTGGCCTCGGGGGAGGTGTCCCCTCCCGCGGCGAGGACGACGCTCCAGTGCGTGGTGTGGAATCGGTCGGCGCGGTCGGACGCGCGGTCCGGATCGTTCGAGAGCGCAGTCATCGGCGAGGCTCCTGTGTCGGCTGTATATCATCGGACCCGTCCTGCGGCCCGCGATAATTGACACCTCCCCTGGCAAGCCGTAGTCTGGCACGCGTCCCCGATCGGAGCGTGCATCATGCGTCGCCTCGCCGCCTGCCTCTGCTTGCTGTTCTTCGCCCTGCCCTCCTGTCGCCGCCCGGACACGCGCCCACCCGATCAGGTGGTGCGCGACCTCTGGTCCGACGACGCCGACGACCGCGACGCCGCGCGCGGGACGCTGCTGAAACGCGGCAAGGATGCGGTCCCCGCCCTCCTCGGCGCGCTCGCGGGAGACGATACCGTCGCGGCCCTCGCCGCCGCGGACACCCTGGCCAAGATCGGCAAGGACGCGGTCCCGGCGCTGGCTCTGGCGCTCTCCAGCGCGCCCAATTCCCCCGCCGACCGCCAGCGCTCCTGGTCCATCTACGCGCTGGGCCTGATCGGCCGCGACGCGGCCGAAGCCGTGCCCCTCATCGAGGAAGCCCAGCGGGACCACGCCCTGCGCGATGTCGCCGCTGAGGCATTGAAGAGAATCCGCGGGTGAAGCCTGGGTCTTCCCGCCGACCCTTTCGCTCCTGACCGAATCGCGCGTCCGGGGAGAAGGCCGCCGTAGCCCGGGCCTGCGTCTCGGCGCCTGAAGCAGGCCGGATCCCCGGAGGCGAAGTAGTCCGATCGGGCGCGGCTTCCGCGCCGGAGGCTGGATGGGCGCGCCCCACGTGCTCGAGGCCGTGCGCGCCGAGGGCTTCTCCATCGATTCGTCGGCCGTCGATCAAGTCTGGCACGACGAAATCGCCGGCCTGCCGATCCGCGACCGCATCCGCGCGCTGTGGCCCGGAATCACCCCGAGGTCCCAGCCCTTCCGCATCGATACTCCCGCCGGTCCGATCGCCGAGATGCCGGACACCTCGGCGGCCGCCGCCTGCGGGGTCGGAGTCCGCTCACCGTGGTCCATCGGACACCCGCTCCCGGCTTCGTTCCTCCGGCGGCTCGTCCGCCTCCGCCGTGGCCGCGACCTCGCCGGGGACCGGCGGCATCGGTGTCAAGCCCGAAGCCTCCGGGAGCGCGGGCGCGGCCTCGGCGCGCTCGCGCACCTGGTGTGCGGCGACCGCTTCGCCGATCTCGAGATCGCTCGGGCCCGCCTTTCCCTCGAACTCGCGGACGGTACAATCGGCGAAGGACGCCAATCGCTCGGCGATCGCGCGCACGTCCACGGTCGGCACGAACGCGGCGCTGTTGTGGTTCCGATACACGAGTTGTCGCTTCCCCTCCGGCAACAGCGCGAAGATCTTCCATTCGATCCAGGCGGCGGCCCCCTGTTGCTTGGTGACCCGGTGAAGATGCAGCTCCACCACGTCGCGGGCCACCAGCCAATCTTCCTCCGTGGCGGCGACCTTGCCGAAGCGTTTCACCGACCGGCGGATGGTCCCCCGCTCGGGATCCACGTGAAGCACGTCCCGCGCCACCTCGTGGCGGATGGCGAGGTACACCAGAGCGCCGATGGATCCGAAGAGGGAGAGGATCGACATCAGCGAGGAATCCACCAGAAAGCCCGCCGTGAACCCCAAGACGAGGAGCAGTAGGATTGCAGCCACGATGTAGGGATTCTCCCCCCGCACCGATCGGCTCTCGATCTCGAATCCGCCGCGGCCGGACCACTCGTCGGCCCCCGTCGGCTGCACCGAACTGCGACAGCCGCAGCCGTACATGGAACAACCCTTGTTGAAGCGCCAGCATTCGAGGTGGTGCATCGTGTTGCACTTGCGGCACTGCACCACCGCCCGATCGCATAGCGGCTCGCCGCAGACCTGGCACATGGGCGTCGCCTTGTGCTCCGCCGATGCGCTCTTCCCGCCGCATCCTTCGTCCATGCCCGCACTCCCTGCAAGGGATCGCCTGCGCGCGCGTCGCGGCGTTGGGCGGCGCGGTTCCACCGCAGACCGGGCGCGGGGCGGCTGTCCGCGCAAATCCCAATGCCCAAGCCCCAAATCCCAACCCCGCGATGGAGCGCGGCGAGGCATGGCAGGTGCCTCCCCCAACATCGTCGGACTTGCGACCAAGAATCTTCGCTGGGCGCGAAGAATCTGACGGTTCGTAGCACAGCGCGGCTGCCGCCGCAACCGACGGAACTACGGATTATACGGATTGTCCGGATTGCACGGATTGTCCAACGGCAGAAGGTGTGATTCCTCGCAAGCACGACGCTCGCAGAATCTTGCTGCGCCGCGGAGAATCTCA
>ORJL011829221.1_pt1 | contig 13251 bp, 13 predicted proteins | sample 1779941 | NCBI WGS metagenome assembly ORJL01 (sample SAMEA104232317, study PRJEB22302) | groundwater metagenome | biome: forest; feature: aquifer; material: groundwater | place: USA | collected 2011-08-07 | depth 5.8 m
AATGAACCATCGCCAGAAAGTGAAACAATTTTTTTACCAGGACGAGCAAGTGCTGCAGCAATTGCCCAAGGAAGAGAAACACCCATCGTTTGAAACCCCATACTAAAGAGAAGTGTTTTGGGTTCGTATGAAAAGAAATGTTTTGCGAGCCAAACCTGGTGCGACCCAACATCTGAGATAACTGTCACTGAATCATCAAGTACTGTTCGAAGTTGATGAATAAAATCCAGTGGTTGAACGGTTGATGTGTGTTGACTATTCGGTTTTTTAAAAAGAATACGTTGAGCTTTTTTTGCTTGAGGATGAAAAGAATACGTGCGTGGTATTCGCTCGGAAAGTGAATCAAGGGTATAGGCAATATCTCCAAGTGCTTCAACTGTCGGTTGGTAATAATTATCGGGGTCCGCAGGTAGTTCATCAATATGAATGATTGGAGCCGATGTCGTATGCCAGTAGGAGGGATTATATTCAATGGGATCAAAACCAATGGTAAGAATAAGATCCGCATGGAGCAGTGCAATATCACCTGGTTCTTTTGTCTTTAACCCAACACGGCCAATAAAAAGGTTGGCAAGCAAGCGTGATACGGCCCCCGCAGCTTCAAATGTTCCAATAACTGGAATTTGGGTTTTTTCAAGAAAATGTCGCACCGATTTACATATCCTATAACGTGTTGCACCAACGCCAAGGAGGATAACTGGGTAGTTGGCACTGGCAAGAAGCTCGAGCGTTTGTAATAATGTTTCTTCAGATGCTTTTCCAAATGAAAATGGTTTTGGCTCAAATGTTTTTTGAGATGTTTTTGAATTAAGAACGTCTAGGGGAAATGTTAAATGAACCGCTCCTTGACGGGGAAGGGTAGCCATACGAAAGCCTGTTGAAATTGCCTCAGGAATTGCTGATACGTCTTGGATTTCTTCGCTCCATTTTGTTATGGGGCGGAAAAGAGTGGCGGTACGAATTGTTTGATGTGTTTTTTTAAAGTGTTCTGCGCGGGGAGTTTCGCCGGTTATTGCAATGACAGGATCACGATCGGCTGTTGCGGTTGCGACCCCACTTAACAGATTTGTTGCGCCAGGCCCTGCCGTTGCAATACATACGCCGGGAGTTTCAGTGATTCGACCCCATGCAGCTGCCATAAATGCGGCGTTTTGTTCATGACGACAGGTAATAAATTGAGGAGCATCTTTTTTATGAGATTCAGTTCGCAGAGCTTCCATGATTGGCATTACAGCTGCGCCGGGAATTCCAAAAATATATTTAACTCCATGTTTTTTAAGACACTCAACTAAGAGTTGCGCACCATTTTTTAGAAGTGATTTTTTATGAGATTTCATAGGGAATATGTTTTCCATTCCACAAAACTAATAGGGTACATCCACTTGATGATCGTGAAGTATGAACTGATCCTTTGTGATTGATCTTTAATCTGCCTTTTGGGAGCGTAGAAAATTCATCTTGGTAAACGCCCTCAAGTACATACATCCACTCAAGTGAAGCATGTTTGTGGGGTGTAAGGTAAGTTCCTTTTTTGAATTTGAAAATGCTTAATACCTGATTTTTCTTTTTATCATGAACAAGAGTTTTTATTGTTACGCCTTTCGCAATTGGTATCCATGGTAATGTACGAGGATTTACTACACGCATGCCATGCACAGTGTTTGTTTGTGGTGATTTTTTTGCCATACAATAATTATTCTCTGATTTTTTTTGCTAACTCAGCTAAGATGCTATCATCCGCGCGATCGTAATCGTGGGAGGAAATATACCCTTCGTATTGATTAAAATAGGTTCCCTTGTGTGACGCGATTGGTTTCCACTTTTCCATGTCCTTTGTTCCGTGCATAGGAAAAAGTTTTGCATGCACATGGTCTACGCCAAAGCCTTCAAAAATCAATCCCGTTCTGCCAACGTCATGCAGTTTAGAATCAAGAAGTTTTCCTACTTTTTTTGCTGCAAGAATTAATTCAGTTAACACTAAATCCGGCAGCTCAAATGCATAACTCGGGTAATGCATTTTTGGTATCACCACAGAAAATCCTTGCGTATTTGGAAAGATCGTAAGAAACGCAAGATGTTTCTCATCTTCCCATATCATATGACATAGCATTTCCTTTTTTACTATTTTACAAAATATGCAATTTTCCATAGCCGTGTTCATTATTTTGAATTATAGTCTCCTGAGGGTATTTATTTTGCAGAGCCTGTGGACCGCGACGGCGGGAACTGGGAGGAAATTTTTCCGCCAAAGGCGGATCCGCCTCTGACGGACAGCCACCTAAGCTACTAATGTATCCGTTCTGCAAAATGAATGCCCTCAAATGGGGACTATAATTCATACCGACTACTCATGTTCGCTTGTTATTTTTCCTCGTAATGTTCGCAGTTCATGTAATGCAAGTTCAGCTTGTTCTTTATTGGGCGGGATGCCATGCCACTCATATTTTTTTTCCATAAAATCTACGCCGCGCCCTGGAATAGTACGCGCAATAATACAGGTTGGTTTTTCAACTACTCGCTTTGCCTGTTCACATGCATCAACAAATTCACGAATATTATGGCCATCAATTTCTAGTACATGCCAACCGAATGAGCGATATTTTTCGGCAAATGGTTCAAGCGGCATAATATGCTCGGTATTCCCGTCAATTTGTATATTATTTCTATCAACAATAAATGTAAGATTATGTAGATTATAGGCAGCCGCAGACATGACCGCTTCCCACACTTGTCCTTCATTATGTTCGCCATCTGAAAGAACAGCATATATACGACTGGTTTTTTTATCCATTTGCGAAGCCAATGCCATGCCGACCGCAATCGAAGCACCTTGTCCCAAGGGGCCGCTCGTATGTTCAACACTTGGCAGTTTTCCTAATTCAGGATGACCCTGAAGGGGAGACCCAAGTTTTCGCAAAGTTTTAAGATGTGATAATGGAAAATAACCAGCCCGTGCCATGGTTGCATATCGTACGGGGCACACGTGCCCGCAGGAGAGCACTAATCGATCACGATTTGGCATGCTTGGTTTTTTTGGGTTATGGTTGAGTACATGAAAATAAAGAGCAGCAAAAATATCCGCCAAACCCAAAGGCCCAGCGGAATGTCCCGATCCTGCGCGTACAAGCATGGTAATAATATCTTGGCGAATCGTATTTGCGAGTTTCTCGAGCTCCTTTACCTTTTTATCATGTATAAGCATGGCTATTTAAGCATTACCTTAAAATAATTTTTTGCGTACTCCCAGTTTGTTTTTATGAGTCCATCTTTATCAAAGCGGCGCGTTGAACTATACACAAAAAGCGTGGGATCAAATTCCACATACCCTATTTCTCCAAATTTCTTCGCGATACTTGCATCATCGCCAAAAAAAGTAAATGAGGTATCAATCCCGTCAATCTTTTGAAAATTTTTCTTAAATGATGCAAAATTTCCGCCGATTACCACACCGCCTTTTCCTAAAATACGTCCAAAAATTGTATTGATGGCAGGCATCACAATCCAGCGATATACCTCTTGAGCTAAATAAAGTGATCCCGTTGGTTTTACATGAAAAATATAGGTACCTGCAATAGCAACGCACGTATCTTGTTGTTCATGGAGTTTTGTATAAATTTTTTCAAGCCAGTCTTGGGGCGGAGTGCAGTCAGCATCGAGAAAAGCGATGATTTCTCCTTCTGCAATCTCAAGTCCTCGCTGCCGTGCTTGGTTTGTTCCTTTTTTTGACTCAAAAATAACCTTATCAGCACCATATTTTTTTGCCACAAGCGCTGTTGCATCTGTACTTACATTATCAACAACGATAATTTCAAAATTGTTTCGAGGATAGTTTTGTGCCTGAAGCGCTTGGAGTGCAGCAGGAAGAAAAAATTCTTCATTAAAAGCAGGAATGATAACTGAGATGTTTTTTTTCTTCATACGTTTTTATTGGTATTTTTTCAATAACTCTTTTGGATAAAACATACTTGTTGATATAAGGCCTTCCGCCCCGCTTGCCAAAAGTTTTGATGCGTTTATCTGAGATACTCCGCCATCAACAAGAAGTGGTACGCGCAAGGCCTTTTTGCGTAACGTTTTTAATTTTTGAAAAGTACTTGTTTCAAGATGTTTTCCTGTTTTTCCCGGTTGAATTCCCATAACAAGTATAGCATCGGCGTGACCTGCAATCAATTCAATTTTCTTTAATGAGGTGCGAGCATTTAGTGCAACGCCTGCTTGCATGTGAGCTTTATGGATTTGATTAATAACTAAAAGAGGATTGGGTGTTGCTTCAATATGAAAATGAATTCTTTGTGCACCTGCTCGCTTCCATGCCGCTATACGCCTCTCAGGATTGTTTGTCATTAAATGAACTTCAAAGGGGCGTTTGAAATTCATGGAACGAATTTTTTGTGGAGTACACCAACACGTCGTGGGTACAAATTTTCCATCCATTACATCAATATGGGCAAGCGTATGTTTAGAGGTGTTCACTTGTATATATGAGTACTTTTCTTCGAACTCATGTCTAGAGTAGGTGAGAAGTGATGGGATTACCGTTGAGGCGATTTTGTTATTCATAGGGTTAATACTCTTAGCATAGCATAGAACAAATAATATTAAAAATCCTTTATTTTAAAGCAAATTTCAGACAAGAATTAGCAGAGGTATTGACAGTCTGCTAATACCATGATATACTAGTTGCATACTAAATAACAAAGTTCCTTACAAACCAATTAAGTTTCCTTGATTTTATAAGAAAATCAAGACATGAGGAGAGACATGGTTAGTAAAGATAGGTGATAAGTGATTTGAATATCTTCTCATGGTTTTCAAGTCTGCTATCACCTTTTTTTATATCGTATATACCGATAAAGAAATGTAGAGGAGAGAGATTTTAGTGAACTTTCTTATTCCAGGGGTACGCCCCTCCATACTAAGAGACTCACTACCTTATATAAGTTGAAATACTAAAAGCCCTTTTACCATCATGTATTTGGCAATTTTTTCAACTTCACCACTTTTTTTCACTTTCCTATTCTTCCTCTACAGTTCTTTAATCGGTATTGTCATGTAGGAATGAGTGTCTTCATACTAGAAGGCTGGAGAGACTCGTCTTTTTTAAAGACGCTCAAAGTTACGAAGCAGCAGAACGTGAATTTTGCCAAAAGCGAAATAAATCTCTCTCCTCCACGTTCTGTTGATTTTTTGGGGCAGTGCGTTTTCGCACTACAGCCATCTCTCTAGCCTTCTGGTACGAAATGCCAGATATACATGAGGAGAGTTTCCATTATAAAAAAACGTCTTACGATAACTTTCGTAAGGCGTTTTTTATTAAATGGTTAAAATTTCCCTGAATTAAAAATCCCCACTTCAGGTATTCATTTTGCAAAACGGATACATTAGTAGCTTAGGTGGCTGTCCGCCAGAGGCGGATCCGCTTTTGGCGGAAAAATTTCCTCCCAGTTCCCGCCGTCGCGGTCCACAGGCTCTGCAAAATAAATACCTTTTGGGGAATTTATAATTCGGGGAAATTATTTACTATAAAGTTTTTTCAATCTGTGTAATTTGTGCAACTCGTTTTTTATGGCGTGGTTCTTTTGAAAAAGGGGTGGCAAGCCATTTTTTGATAATTGGTATTGTTTGTTTGGGAGTTAAGAATTGTGCGGGAAGGCACAAGATATTGGCATTGTCGTCATTGCGAGAACTTTTCGCAGCTGTCGTGTTCCAGCACAGAGCAGCTCGAATGCCATGAATTTTATTTGCCACAATACAAACGCCCTGGCCGCTTTTACATAATAAAATTCCAAGAGCATTTTTTTTCTTGGCAACTTCTTGTGCTACTTTTTTGGCAACCAAAGGATAGTCGTCGGTAGGATTATAAAACTCAGCACCGACGTCTTGAAAAGAAATATGCTGTTTTTTAAAAAACCTTTTTATATGTTCTTTTAGTTCGAATCCTGCATGATCAGATCCAATGTATAACATACTCATCCTCGTTTTCTTGCTGTTTTAGCTGTTGGCCTACCTTTTGAATAATCATAGGTGGGAACGGCAACAACTTTTTCTTTATCAACAATTTTAATAAGATCTTCAACTAATGATTTTGGGTCATCGCTATAAATTACCTTTCCTTCACCTCGATGTCCTTCTTTCAAAATTTCATGAATCAGTTTTGAAGTTCCACCGCATCCATCCAAAATACCAATCGGTTTTTTATCTTCAAATGCGATCGTAAATTCATTGAGTGTTCCAATTCTTCCACATATTTCAATGACCGCATCCGCGCTGCGTATCAATAGTAAATTTCTTCCTGAATACTCAAACCCGGTGTAGATAATAAGATCAAAATAATCAATCGGAAGTCGATATTTTTTTACATGCTCAAGTTCTGAAGCCGCGGGGGATATGCCAATACTAATGCCACCCGCTTCTTTTGCGCCAATTGCAGCCCAATACGGAATGCCGGTTGTTGCCCCCGTTACGAGTACCCCATTATGAAGCACCACCTGTCGTCCTACTTCTTTTGCTTTTTCAAGTGTTCCTTCACTGCAATAATCAGTAACGGCAGAACCTGAAACGCAGATTTTATACTTTAAAAATGCCGATGAAAGTTTTTCTTCGATTTTTTGTTCCTGAGTCATAATCAGTAAATTATGGATAAATTACTCTACATTTGTCACTAATTCCTCACTCAATTGGGGAATAGTAAAGCTATCTCCTATCTCGGGTGTGTCGGCAAGTATTCCCATCTCATCACGGATAATTTGTGCCAAGCATTCTGCAGATGCGGGTTCACCCATCGTCACAAATATTTTTTTAACGGGTTTTTGAATTTTTGAAACAAAGTTTTTGAGCTGTTGTTGATCGGCATGGGCTGAGTAACCGGAAATATTGATGATGTTTGCTCGCACATCAACTGGTTTTCCGCCGATCATAACCTTTCGTTCACCATCAACCAAACGTCGCCCAAGGCTGCTTACGCGCGCGTATCCCACAAAAACAACAGTATTTCGTTCATCTGGTAAGTAGCGTAAAAAATGGTGCGCAATACGGCTTCCATACCCATGAGGGTTTCCCGCAATAATAATTTTAGGGGGCGGCACTTCATTGATCTGGATCGATTCTTCCCGTGAGGGTGTAAAATGGAGCCCAGGAAATTGAAATAAGTCATCACCTGATTTAATAGTATTTTGAGCGTTTTTATTAAAATAAGACTCGTATTTTTTGTAGACCTCAGTGGCATTAATAGCTAGGGGGCTATCAAGAAATACAGGAATTCGTGGAATTCGGTTATGCTCAATCATTTCATTTAATTCAACAAGGAGCTCCTGTGTTCGTTCAAGTGCAAAGGAAGGAATAATGAGTACGCCTTGTGAAGTAACTACATCTTCAATAGCTCGTTCAAGTAAAAGTTTGCGTGATTCTTTTGATTCATGGACGCGGTTTCCATACACGGACTCCATTACCATATAATCAACTTCGCGGAGCGGATAAATATCACCCAAAATTGGGGTAGGCGTATTTCCTAAATCACCAGTAAATGCAATGAGGGTGCCATTCACGTTAAATTCCACTATACAAGATCCCAAGATATGTGCCGAGTCACGCAAGGTAGCGCTAACAGAATTATTTAGTTTGAGTTCTTGGTTATAGGGGATTGGCTGAAAAAGTGAAAGTGCGCCTTCCAAATCTTCTTGCGTGTACAAAGGTTCCTCGCCCTCTTCTTCACATTCATGTGACATGATTTTAATGGCATCTGTAAGCATTACTTCTGTTAAATCACATGTCGGGGGTGTTGAAATAATAGTGCCACGAAAACCATCATGATACAGTTTTGGAATGCGGCCAATATGGTCTGCGTGCGAATGAGTAACAAAAAGATAAGATATGGTTGCGGGATCATACGCAAGGGGCTGGTGATTTTGTTTTTCCGCAAATTTTCCTCCCTGAAAAAGGCCGCAATCAACCATGATATTGAGTTCATTTGTCTCAAGGATATAATTTGCGCCCGTTACCCCTCCCGCTCCACCACAAAATTTAATTTTTTCCATACTCAAAATAGGTTACTTCATATATATAACAGTACACGAACTCATAAGGGAATGCAATTTAGTATTTTTACCAATAAGTGTGCATAAACCCATCTGGACAGGATGATGGAAAAATGCTATTATTACAGTATTAAATTAACTCGTAAGGTACATTGTACCAGCTTATTATATGGCACGAGGACCAGAAGTACCATTACAACGACTCTCAAAAGATGAGCATCTCGCGCAAGTAAAACGTGAGAGAGAACAAAAGGCCGGCGAAAAAACGAAAGAAAAAGAAGCTAAGTTAGAGGCTCGAAGCGAAAAGAAGGCTGCAAATAAAGAAAACAGAGAGAAGTTTTTTAATGACCTAAAAACAGGTGCAGAAAAAACATGGAAAGGCGTAAAAGGTTTGGGTCCAAAAGCCGCAGATTACATGAAAACAAAGGCTAATCAAGGCCAAGATATGCTTGATTCGTTGGGTGCAAGTGCACGATACGCCAAACAAGAACTTCCACTCAAAATTCAAGATCATAAAGAAAAACAAGATCGAAAGAAGGGGCTAGCTCAATTTGAAAAAGAATTTAAAATGGCTGATGCTCGTAAAAAGGCACGAGATGATAAAGAGAAATGGGATCTTAAAGTTGCAGCAACCAAAGAAGCATGGAAGGGTAAAGTAAATGCCGCAAAAGAACGGGGAATGGATGGTATTAAGGCCGCTCTAAATAAAGGCCGTGAAGTCAAACATAATGTATGGGATGTTCCGGTAAATAATTTAAAAGTTAAACGAGTAGATAGTAAGCTTGCAAAAGAACAAAAAACGCTTCGTACCGAGATTGGTATGAATATGGATGAAATTACCTTACTTATGAATCGTATGAATGAATTAAAGACACAAAATAAGGGCTTAGGCGAACAACTAAAATTTTTATCAGACAAAGGTGTTGAAAGAGGAAGTGCAGATAGGGTAATTGGAACCGCAGATCTTTCAAAAAAGGCCGAATGGATGAATCAGGGAAAGACCGACCTGGAAACATTATTCACTATGCGTTCCGCGTCATAACCTAAAAAAAATATATGATGACCAAAGAACAACTTATTGAAATTATCCAAAAGGCTCCCTATTTAGATAACTCCGCCAAAGAATATTGGCTTGCTCGTATTAATAAAGAAGGATTGTCAGACAAGTTTCTTGATGATCTTGAAGGCGCAATTCAGGGGGTTATTGATACGCTATTTCAAGAAACTGGTGCTGGAAAAGTGAATGAATCAGATGCTGAAGATATAAAGTCGTATGAAGAAATGGTTTCAGGAATAGAAAAAGCGCGCGATAAATTTGATAACGAAATGGCAAAAGTATCAAAAGAAATTTCAAAAATTCAAGGCGATACCGCAAACCGGGTTGATTTAGCAGTTGCGCAGGCTACCTCACAAGCAATTAAAGACGGGCTTAGCTAGAAGAATTTTCCATTTCGTAAAAAAGTATATATAACTCCTCCACAAAGTGGGGGAGTTTTTGGTATAATAAAAAGATACCCTATTGTGTAATCTCGCAATATGTTGCATTTATTTTATTCCATCATCTTTTTATTTCTTTTTTTCTTATCTCCTTGTGTGGTCTATGCGGCGGATTTTGATATTATCATTAACGAAATTGCGGCAGCAGAAAAAAGTGACCATGAGTGGTTTGAGCTATATAACAAAGGAACGGCAACAGCGGATATTACTGGATGGAAAATAATAACAGATACCGCGTCTCACAAAATTTCAGCAGTTCGCGGGGATCTTCTTATTGATCCGGGAGAGTATGTAGTGATTGCCGAAAATGCAGCAAATACTCAAAATGATTATCCGAATTTTACTGGAACACTTCTTGATAGTTCATGGAGTAGCTTAGTAAATGATGGCATGTCCATCGGTATAAAAAATGCAAAAGGAGATGTTATTGAATTGTTTACGTATCAGCCAATTAAAAAATATTCACTTGAGCGTAAAGACCCATTAAAAAATGAGTATTCAAATGAAAACTGGCAAGAACATGTAAACGGTAACACAATTGGAATTCAAAATAGTAATTATACTGCGCTTCAACCGCTTGTAACTCCTACGAAAAGTTCCAGTGAAACTTCACAAGATTCTGGCGAGGTAAAACAACCATCCCAAAATAATGAGCCATTGCCAAGCCCACTTCCTAAACAAAAGTTATATATTCCATCACGTGGGGATGTGGTTATTAATGAACTTGTTTCAGATCCTACGGATGAAGAGGAAGAGTGGGTTGAGCTGTATAACACCACTCAACAAGAAATACTGCTTACCGGATGGACACTTGAGGATGGCTCAAAACGGAAAATTTCACTAAACGGCACATTAGGAACTGAAGATAAAAAAAGATTTTTAGTGTTTGAAGTTGAAAATGGAATGCTCAACAACGCGGGTGAACATCTTGCGTTGCGTGATTCGGGCGAACAAGTAATTGATGAAGTTTCCTATGGAAATTGGAATGATGGCGATATCACAAATAATGCGCCTGCTCCGCGAGATCCTTTTTCGCTTGCTCGTGCAGGTGATGGCGTTAATACGTTTAATAATAAAAATGATTTAAAGGTAACCATTACGCCGACGCGCGGAATATCAAATAGCATTACCGAAGAGCAAAAAGAGGTGGAGCAAAAAATTGAAGAAAAAATTATCATTTCAGAAGTTCTTCCAAATCCGCACGACAAGGATATAAGCAATGAATTTATTGAATTGCGTAATATCGGTAAAGACAGTATAGAGTTGAATAACTGGGAATTGGAAGTTTCAAACAAGAGGCGATTTATCATTCAACAAGGACAGGGTGTCAAAACAGTTCTTGTACCGGGACAGTATGTAGTATTTCCTCGATTAGTAACGGGGCTTCCACTACGAAACAAAGGTGGTGATACGGTGAAACTTTTTAAACCACAAAAAACGAGTAGTATTGCAAATCTTTCCTATCGCGACGCGGCTGAAGCGGGACAATCCTATGCGGTTGATGCAAGGGGAAGGTATCATTGGACACTCCAGCCAACACCGGGGCTTTCTAATGCTATCGTACAAGAAAACAAGGAGCCAAACATAGTACTTGATGCGCCCACGCAAGGAAATGTGGGGCAGGAATTATCGTTTGATGCATCCGATACACATGATCCTGATAATGATCAACTGGTTTTTTTATGGAATTTTGGAGACGGGAGTGACCAAACAGGCATTTCACCCAAGCATGTCTATACAAAGGATGGTTTATATGTAATTTCACTGCGGGTTTGGGATGGATACCGGTGGGTAAAACAGACTGCGAATATAAAAATAAAAAAATTTTTAGAACAGCAAGAAAATAAAAAAGAATCAAAAGTGACTATTCAAGAAAATCAGCAAATAAAAAATTCAAACGTAGTATTAGCGAGTAGCCAGATTATTCCTGAAATCAAAATCGAAAATCAAGAAGATTATAATACTACTCTTTTATTAAACGAGATTTTTCCAAACCCGAAAGGAAGTGATACGGGAGAGTTTATTGAACTTTATAATGATTCTAAAAGTCCTGTTGATATGGAGCAGTATGCGATACGAATAGAGGCACTTAAAAAAGATATTGTACTTCCAAAATTAATTCTCGAACCAAAAGAATTTTTTCTTCTCACGCGAGCTGAATTTTCTTTTACTTTGCGAAATACTAAAAATACCATTTTTTTAGTACGGCAAGGAAAAATAATTGATTCAATTGACTATGAAGATGCGCCTTCGGGTTTAAGTCTTTCGTGCGACTCAGATGCCGTATGGATATGGACGAATCGCCAAACCCCCGGCCAAGAAAATGATATCCCACAATTTAAAGACGAAGATGACACTAGTTCGACAAGCGATTATATTCCTGTGGCACGAAAATTAGCACAAACAAAAAAGAGTAAAAAGGAGATAACGGTAAAGGGAATTATTTCAGTTGAACAGGGTAAGCTTGGGAGCTCAGTATTTTATCTTGCAGATCCCCCCTTGGCAGTGTATGCTTCAAAAATCAAATCACGCCTAAGTCCCGGAGATGTGGTTGAACTTACCGGAAAGCTTTCAACGCGAAATAATAGTGATCGACTTACCATTTCAAGACAAGAAGACATAAAAGTTATTGAACATAAAAGTGTACCCCCGCCAAGTGAAATTTCCTTAGGTGAAGTATCGGAAGAAAACGGCAATTCGCTTATAAAAGTAAAAGGTGAGGTAAGTGAGATACGATGGCCCTACCTTACGCTTGCGGAGGGTGAGGATGAGCTTCAGGTTTCTTTACGGGCAACAGACATGAAAAAGAAAGATGTTTTTGTGGGCGATACATTTTCGATAGCAGGTATTGTAACTTCTTCTGTACGAGGAATGCGCATTTCGCCTACGAGCTCCACCGATGTTGTATTAGTGAATCGTAAGCCGTTTGAGAAAGATCAGTTTGAATATATTCCCGAAAACGCAAATGAAAAACAACAGTTCATGCAGTATCTTGCCATAACGCTTATCACGCTTCTAGTGATTGGTGCAGGGTACTTTATTAAAAAGAAATATTCTCTGTAAGTATTATGTATAGTATTGATATTATCGCGGTCGGAAATTTAAAAGAAGTGTATCTGAAAGACGCATGTAAGGAATATACCAAGCGTCTATCGCCGTATGCAAGAGTCTCATATATTGAAATAAAGGAAGAGCCTTTTACGAATGTGAACGAGCGGGAAAAAATTGTAAAAAGAGAAGAGGATCGTATCAGGAAACATATAAAAAAAGATTCATGGGTTGTAATTCTTGATGCAGATGGAAAAGAATTTTCATCACACCAGTTTTCTGGAATATTGAAACAGAAAGGTGAACAGGGGCGGCGAATTACGTTTGTTATAGGGGGTGCGTTGGGGTTTTCTGATGAATTTAAAAAAGAATATGAAGCACTCTCGCTTTCACGATTGACGTTTCCTCACCAGCTTGCTAGAATTGTTTTGCTTGAACAATTATACCGCTCCATGACACTATTACATGGCAAACAGTATCATTATTAGCAAAAGTTTTAGCGTAGGTAGTAAGAGTTTTTGCGGGCCTGCCCGCCGAAGCTCTTGCCGTCGCGTAGCTATGGCGAAGCACGATTAGCGTAGGCGGGTATCGTATAATGGCTATTATGGGTCCTTGCCAAGGACCAGATAGGGGTCCGATTCCCCTTACCCGCTCCAGTGAAAAGGTTGTCATT
>ORJL011372436.1_pt1 | contig 13250 bp, 7 predicted proteins | sample 1779941 | NCBI WGS metagenome assembly ORJL01 (sample SAMEA104232317, study PRJEB22302) | groundwater metagenome | biome: forest; feature: aquifer; material: groundwater | place: USA | collected 2011-08-07 | depth 5.8 m
TGTTGAAGGAGTCTGGCCCAAGGCCTGGACCTGACGATCTCGGCGGTGCCATCTGAAGAACCGTCGTCCACGACGATAATCTCGTAGCGGCGCCCAGTCGATTCCATCGTCGACTGGATGATGTCGAGGTCAGCCCCTATCGCGGCCTCTTCATCGTGGACTGGTATAACAATGCTGATCTCAGGCGCTTCAGTGGTCAAGGTCCGGTAGCCTCCGCAACTTCCAACCATTCTAGCACAATCGCTCCGGTCTCGGAACCGGCCCCGGCAGAGGGTTGTAGCTTCATTTCGAGGGGGTTGTCACCTTGGGGCCCCGGAACCGGCATGGTGAAATCGTAGATACCGCCGCCTCGTTGCAGGACGACCTGCCTGGCCGTGCCCCCTAGAGAGAGGGAGACGGGGAGCGTCGTTTGGCCTCCGGTCCGGGCCCCCATCGTAATCCGTACGAAAGACGTGGAAGGACGACCCAGCGGCAAGTTGATCGCACCGTCGACCAGCAGCGGTCCCAAGTCCAGCCGGTAAGGATACCCGGAAGCCGGCTCCATACGGTACAGTCGTATCGGAAAAGACAACGAAACCGCTTTCTCCGGCATTCGGTCGGTGGTCTGTTCCATGTTCCGGAACTCGATTCCCTGGTCGTCGATCAAACGGTAAGCGATGTCTCCAGAGAGGTGCTGCGGATAACGGTCGGAGAGGACCAGATAGACCTTATTGCCGTTCTCGATCCATCGCTCGACTCCTTGGGAATAGAAGGTTCCCTCCATCTCCTTCTGGAGAACAAACGATGTCTTCCCGAAGAAGTTCTGCAGTGGGGAGGAAAGGATGTTGCCCTCCATGCGGGGCTTAAAAAGGACTATTGCAGGGTCCTCCATACGGCTGGCCCACCTTCCAAGCCCCTGCAAGGCCCCCTGGTATTCGGTTGCGCCTAGGAAATCGCTGCTGGCTTGAAAAGACCAGGCCAGCAACGCCAGAGCGAGGGCTGCCGGCAGCGCCAACGACAGAGCCGGACGACACCGACGGGTGGCCCGACTGGTCATAGAAGAGAAGCGAGCCAATGGGGTTTGGAGACGAGCCACCGGCTCGTCTCCACAGACGGTTTCATCGCCCGGCTGCATAGGGCGACGGTCCTCTCCCGGGCCTTCACCCGGCGATTCCCCGAAGTTGCCCGAGCGCCAGATCCTCCACTTGACCCCCCCGTAACGGGGCTTGGTGGTCTTTCCTGAAGACGCCCGCCAGTGAAGCCAATGCCCAAATGCCAGGTAGAGACGGGTCGGCGACCCGTCTCCGCGCCTCCAAGACCAAATCTTCAGCCTAAAGAGGAAGAAAGAGGCGAGAAGGAGAAACACAGGTATTACCAGCGGAACATAGCGACGGATGGCCCAGAAGTGGACCGGATACGCCATACCGGCGGTGAGGAGGTAGAGCACCGTCTCGCACGAGAAGAGAAAGAGCACGGGCAGCGACCGGTGGTCGGAATGCCACCCGGAGAAGATGACGAAGCCTGAGAGGCCCAGCAGGAGGCCCAGTGGGGTCAGGTACCAGCCTAGCCTGACCAAACCCTCTTCTCTGAAGAGGTTCAGGTAAACTGGCGTGATACCGTCGGAGCTCAGGAAGACGGCGTTGCCGGGATCGGGGTTAAGAGGCCACAAGAAATAGCCGTAGGTCGCCGCCAGCCAAACTACCAGGGCAAGACCTAGAGAGGCGCGGGCGCGATGGGCCAACAGCCTTCGCCCAATCACGGACGCTTCCTCTCTGAAGAATACGGCCGCGATCAAGGGAAGAGCGACCGCCACGTACAGTATGACCGCTGGCGTGGACCTGAGAGCAGGCAGGAAAGGACCCAGATTGATCCAGGTGTAGGCGAACGAGAAGACATAGACATGGATCGCAGAATGAATCAAGAGCAAGGCATACGGTATCAACAGGTACATGTAGAGGCGTGCCGGTGGCACGTCTCTTACTCCCCGGAGTACTGGTGTCACGGACTCGCTCTCGGCGCGCTCCGGCGCCACAGCTTCGGACACGGGATGTGACGGGTCTACGGTTCCGGGTATGAGATCGGCCTCTGGCGCGGCTTGGAGACGCCCCACCGGGGCGTCTCTACCACGTTGCTGTCTGAAGATCCATACGAGGAGAAGGCTCAGGGCCACTGTTATGGGCACGAAGGCCTGGTCCACTTTGGCCAGGTGGGATAGCCCCAGGGAGACGCCAGCGAGCATCGCCAGAAGGCGGCTCTTCCGTTCCTCCATCAGTACCCATAGTGTCAGGCCTCCCAGGAGAAACATCTGGATAGTGGCCTCGGAGATGGGATAGCGGGCAAACCAGACCTGCGCCGGATTAACAGCCAGCAGGGCGGCGGCCAGGAGCGCCACTCCCGGACCCATGAGCCTTCTTCCCAGAAGGAACAAGGCCCAGACCCCCATGAGGCCGAAGATCGGAGATACGAAGAGGGCTGCCTGGAGTCCTCCTACTGAGTACAGGATCGCCAGCCAAACCGGATAGAGATGGAAGAAGGCAGGAACTACGGTATTTCCGGAAGCCTGGGGCATCCAGAAGGCAGGCAGACGTACAGCCCCCACGCCTATCTCCCCGCGCTGCTCGATCAGGAAGGGACGCAGGCTCGGTTCCACTTGGGAGAGGAACGGGTCTTGGACGGCGATCGATCCGTAGTGGGCTATACTGGCGCCCGTGGCCAGGTAGATACCCGGGTCGAAAGTGCCGGCTACGACTTCCGCCGGGCGTGAGAAGGCCCAGCCTGCCAGCAGCATGATGGCGATGAGCAAGATCGATGTCCTGTCCAGGTTTGGCCGTCCCAGCCATCCTGGTCGTAACCGGTCGCGGGCGAAGACCGCCACTGAAAGGCAGAACACGGTGAGAATCAAGGAGAGAAACGGCAAAGAGAATACCCCGGTCTCGGCCAGCACCAACCCAACCCAAGAGGTGATGAGTATGCTGATGAAGGGCGCCAGAAAGAGCCTCTCCCAGAAATCCAGGTTTCGGGCCCGTTGCCAGGAGGCAAGGGCTAGATAGCCGGGGGCGAACAGGAGCAGAGGGATGGCCAGGAGTGGCGCTATTGCCAAGAACAAACGCTCTGGACTATTCCTTCAGGCTCGCGCGATCTCTGCAGCGGAGTATCAGGACCATCATGCGAACACTAAAATCCGGCGCCGGAGGCGCCCTTGAAGCCGACAACGCCCCTCGCCGATGCCAGCCTCCGTTCTGTCCTCCATCTCCTCCAGGGACTGCTGAGGGAGCAGAGGTGGGCTTCCCACCGCGACTCCGAGCTGCGCAACGCCTGGACCTGGCGTCTCTTGCGGAGCGCTCCCCCGATCCCTCTCAGGGCGTCGAGCCTGCCCGCCAGGGAAGGACCGCCGCGTCCGGAGGCGATGTTGCCCAGGAGAGACACGAAGTCGTAAGCCACCATGATGGGTAGGGCGGACAGGATCTCAGGCCACGGGTAATTCTTGACGATAGACCAGATCCGGTTACGGGCCAGCAGATAAGCTTTGAATCCCGACCCCTGACCTGCGGTAGCCGAGTGCACGTGGTAGGATCGGGCTGCGGGTGCGTAGAGGCAACGCCACCCTGCCAGGCGTGCTCTCCAGGCCAGGTCGGCGTCTTCCAGGAAGGCGAAGAAGTCCTCGTCAAAGAGCCCGATCTCATCCAACATGTCGCGGCGGTAAAGAGCCGCGGCTGCGCAGGGGCCGAATACCTCGCGAGTCCTGGTCTCGGTGGAATCCTCTCGACGGCCCCGGTCCAGGTTCCAGGCGAAGCCGGCCCGGTCAAGGCTGATTCCGGCCGAGTCCAGCCGGTCCGGGGCGCGAACGGTCAGTATCTTGCTGGCTATCATGCCCACCCTCTCGCCGGTCCCAGCGGCGGCGACCATCTCCTCTAGCCATTCAGCCTCTAGCCAGACGTCATTGTTCAGCGTGACGATCAGAGGAGACTGGCTCTCACGGATGGCGCGGTTCACGGCAGGAGCAAAGCCCAGATTGGTGGTATTGGCCAGGATCTTCACCCAGGGGAAATCCTCGTGAACGTACTCTGCGGAACCGTCGGATGAGCCGTTGTCTACCAGGACCACCTGGTAGTCCGAGAAAGTCTGGGCTGACACGGAGACCAGGCAAGCCTCCAGAAGATGGCTGCCGTTCCAGTTGGGAATCACGAGGGTGATAAGGGGGCTCATTCCAAGTCTCTCAAGGGGCATTGTAGCATAGCTGGCTCCCCAATCCCATAGAGACCCGTGTGCTTCGTCTTGGTCTTGCAGTTGCGCATCCCCTCAGGGGTTCAGGGGCGTGCCCGGGATAGAGTAAATCCAAACGGGGACGGCAATCCCGCCGCCCCCGTCTCCGTTTTCTGGTATCGCAGCTTCTAGCTGAGTGGCTACCAGCCGGTGGATACTCTGGTAGTCACGGGCAAGTATATCTTGTTGGGGAGGGAGAGCGCCTGAGCGGCCTGGATGGTAACCTGGTTGATCACCAGGCCCCCACCGGGAACCGTGATCCTCAAATCATTGGCGTTAACCATGCGGTTGCCAAAGTAGCCATCGTTGAAGGTAAAGGTGGCGGTCTTCCATTGCTGCGTGTTGCCGTGGTTCTTGATGTCCACGGTGTTGGCTGTGCTCTGGGGAGGATAGTTCTGGTAGCCTCCCACCCCATCGTACTCCACGACGAAGTTGTCCGCGCCGCCGTGGGCCGCGTCCGCATCCCAATACTTGATTGACAGGGTGAAGGGCACCCCCCGGCGGAAGGCGAAGCTATCGTCTACCGAAAAGTAGACGTACGTACCTGAGGGCCTCCGTCCGGTTAGGCCTCCGACGCTGGCGACCGTGGTTGCCCCACCATTGACCTCATCCTGGAGGATGCCGGTGGAGGTGTTGCTCGACCCCAGACTTACCGACACCTGATTGGTATTTGAATAGCCAGCGCTCTTATACTGATCGATGTATTGTGCCGTCAAGTTGATATATGCCCTGCCGTATTCGGCGGACTCGGCGATGGCGGTGCCCTCAACCCAGTAGTTCCAGGTATCTATCAGGACTACGTGGTTGCCCTTGCCGATGGCCCGGCTCCACCCCCTAGCGTAGAAATCACCGCCCTCTCGGTCCCGAACACGAACGCCATCGTTGAAGCCTGGACCGACGGCCATGGTACTGGTATTGGCGAAACCCGGGAAGCTGGAAGGAGCGAGGGCGGCGCCCCAGGAGCACCATTCGTCAGTTGGTATGCCTTTGGATGCTTGGGGGTCCCAGAGGTAGTCGGCGAAGACATAGGGGTCCAATCCAAAGGACGTCTTGAACTGCTGCTTCATGCTTTCGATTGTGCTAGCGTCGTAGTCGGAGACGACATCTACTCCCTGGTAGTAGATATTTATGAGGGGCTTTCCGTTGATTCTTAACCAGAGATCGCTCGGTAACTGGGAGTAGAAGTCCTCCGCCAGTTTGAAGAAATACCCTTTCCCGGCGTTGGTGGTCAGGTCGAGCAGGGTGTTGGGCTCCTTCATAACCTTTTCGGTGTAGAAATGTACGCTGTCCAGCAAGAGACCGATCTTCGGCGGATTGGAGACCTGGCGCGCGGCCTCGACCAGGTTGTGCATCATCTGAACGCTGCCGAAACTGCTGTCGGTGGTGTTTCCTGGATACCATACCAGCATGCCGTCGATATGGGCTGCCTTCATGTCCTCCAGGTCTTTCTTGATCGTGGCCACGCTGCGCCAGCTATAGCTGGTCACGATGTGACTTCCGTTGGCGCCTGGAGGCCCCATGGTACTGGTCTCCCAGAGACTAGGGTAGTATCCGTCAAAGACGGGGAAGTAGTACACCAGGGCGGTCCGATCTGAATAGTTGAAGCTGGACCCGCTGAACGTCTGGGCACGGGGCTTGACGTTGTCGCCCGGCGCTCGCTCCACATAGACCCCTTTGATGTTGAGGTCCTTGGTGGGCGCTGCAATCCTGAAGTCGCTGCCGTTCACCCGGCCTCCGAAGTAGGGATCGGTGATGTAGAACGTGTAGCGCTTCCAGGTGTTGGAGCCGGTCCGGGTAACGGACTCGGTGGCCTTGGTGCCGGACGTGGAGTCGTACTCGACGAAGAAAGGATTGAAGCTACTGTCGAAATACTCCAGTGACAACCAGGTGTGGTAGGCGTTGCCGTTCTTGATGTAGTTGTCGTTGACGTCGAAGTAGATGAATCCGCCAGGGCTATTCAGGCGGCTCTGTTGGCCTCCCTTCGTTTCGGCTGTGGTTACACCATCCGAAACCGAGTCGTTCTGCCAGAGTCCGTGCCCTTCTTCGTTTGCCTGGGCCAGGCGGGGCCAGACTACCACCGGGCTGCCGAAGCCCGGATAGTTTCCCGTTAGAGACGCAGTCCGGTCAGGGGCGGCGCTATAGCGGGTTACGGTGACCTTGTTAACAGCCAGGAGATACCCCTGGTTCGCCGTGGTGGCGTTTCCGGTCATGGGGTAGACGAGCTGGAGGTCGGCCAGGCTAACCAGTTGGCGGTTGGCGAACTTGACGTTGGAAAGATAGAAGGTGTATGTCTTCCAGGTCCTGCTATCTGTCAGGTAGGCTACGTTGTTTGACTGAAGGTTCAGGTCGAAGCTCTGGCTTGCGGCCGGATCGCCAGCCAGCGAGCTGTTGGAGTCGTAGGTCAAGTAGAAGAAGCCGTACCCCTGGTCAAAATAAGTGACCTCTACGGTTGCGTAGCCGTAGTTGCCGTTGTAGATGTAGCTATCGTTGACGTTAAAGAAGGCGTACCCGCTAGCGGATACCTGCGTAGCGCTTCTGGCCAGCCCCAGCGAATCCGTTATGACCAGAGGCGTAACCAGATTGTCAGCCACAGTGACGACCCGAAGGCCGTCGTCGTGGTTCGGCGAGGTGAAGGAAACACTTCCCACTGTGCCGTAGTTGGGCGTAAGATCGGTACTGGATCTCACCACGGTGATATTGTCGAAGAGAAGCCGATACCCGGAGGAATCAGCCAGATATAGTAAACGAAAGTCCCCAATGTTACCGGCCTCGGCTTGCCGGTTTCCGAAATTGACGCCCGTCAGGTAGACGGTCTGGGTTACCCACTGGTTCGAGTTGCCCAGTAGGATGATGGCTGACTCCTGGTGGGCGTTTCCCGTCGCGTCGTATTGGATACGGAGGTTTCCGGTGCCTTTGTCGAAGTAGCTAACCTGTATCGAGGCAAAAGGATAGTTGCCCTGGTATGAGTAACTATCGTCAACGCTGAAGAACGCGTAGCCAGCAGAATCTGTGTTGGTGGTGTCCGAAACCTTCGTGGCGGTCCGTCCATACTGGGTGTCCCTGCCGGTATGGCCTCCTGGAGCATTGATCAGGTATAGCCCCGACTGGTTTTCGCTTCCGCCCGGCGCCTGGTAGGTGACACCGGAAGCGCTGGCGTACGATGGGGCCAGTGAAGTCTGGGAGCGGGTGACGGTAATTTTCTTGAAGTAGAGGGTGTTGGAGCCGGCATCCTGGAGGTTGATTCGGAAGTCCGAGCCTCCGCCCTGTGTATTGGCGAAGTTGACGTTGGACAGGTAGAAGGTGGCAGTGATATAGGCCTGAGTGTTGTTGAGGTACACCTGCTGGGACGCGGCTGCCCCACTTGCAGATTGGTATTCGAGAAAGAACTGAGTATTGCCGTTCGACCTGTAAGCTCCGTCGAAATACTCCACGTCGATCCGGGCGTACGGGTACGTGCTGCCGCTCATGTAGGTGTCGTCAACGGCGAAGTACGCGTACCCATCAACGGAGACGTGGAAGGCCGGCTGGCCGGTCACCGGAGTATTGGTGGTACACGTGCCATCGGTCGCTCCGTCCCAGGAGATGTTCTTCCTGGTCAGGAGGTTCGTCGTCTCCGAGCAATTGCTCTGGACCTCCCATGTCGCTGAGGCAGAATCGGCCGCAGCCCCATTGGGGAGATGCCAGCCCGCCAACACCGTCAAGAGGAGTACGAAGCAAGCGGCAAGAACGGAAACGCGAAGGCGCGGTCGTAAGGTTCGACTTGGCATATTAGGTCCTTTCCGGTAGCAACGTTAGGCGCGTTTGTAACCAATGGTATCTGCCGGGGTACCCCGCTGTCAATAATACTTTTCTAATCTGTTGGTAGTCTCCTGGTGTTGTGAATGGCCTCCCGCTTACGATTTGTGTACCCCGGCCTTTCGGGCCTGTAACATGACATCGCCTCCGGCAAAAAGGAATGTGGTGAAGGAAGCGTACCCTCGAGGCATCCGCAGTATCAAGTTGTGCGCAATCCTCTGGACCGCATTTGTCGGACGCTCGCCCTGCGAATCTATCTCGCGCAGTCTGCCTTCTATCCACCTGTATAGTGTCGTGTCGTCCACGTTCAGGGTGCTAAGGTTGTTGGTGGATAGGCGCCTGAGTCCTGCTCTCCACAAATACCAATAGAACTGGAGCAGATTGCGCCTGCTTTCGACTATTCCGTAGGACACTTCTCTTATGTGCTCTTGCGCGTCCGTTTCTTTCTGGCCAAGGGGGATGATAGGCTCAATCGCCAGAAAGCGCCCGCCATCCTTCAGAACGCGAGCAACTTGCTTCACGGCCTTTCCCATGTCAACCGCATGATGGAGCGAGGAATTGCAGAAGACGATATCGAAGGTCTCATCCTTGAAGGGCAGGTCCTCGCTGTCTCCAATCACCCGCTCAAAATATACACCGGCCTGGTCCATGATAGCCTTGCCTCTACCGAGACCGATTCGATCATCGGGGAACATGTCTATAGCGACCGTCCTGCATCCCCTAATGGCAAAGTACTTCGAAGCCCAGCCCTGGCCGGCGCCGAGGTCGAGTATGGTTTCGGAGCCTGTCAGCGCCATCTCGCCGATGGCCGCGTCGAAGAATGGGGCCACGGTCAGCCAGGTGCCGCTGGGATAGTAGGGAAGCACAAAGCTGTAGTCTATATCAAGGATGGAGTCGTAAGCCCCGTCCTCTCTTGACATTGCGATCCAACCTTCCGCCTCTCTGTCTTTTACCGCCCATCGCTCATCGTCGACATACAGGAAGGGCATCTCTCCCTTTATCCGATAACTGCTCTTGCAGCGGTCGCATCGCAGAGTACCGGATTGGATCTCGGTTTGGCCCTGGCCATCCTGCAATGTCAGGGCTGACCTGCACTGGGGACAGCATATGAGCTCCACGAGCTCCATCTTCATTTCGTTTCTCCGTTTGGAATGGTCACATGCTGCAGGACGGTCTCCCATTTCGGAACGACGCGGTCCCAGGCATAGTTGGCCTGCACGTAGCGGCGGCCTTGGCCTCCGAGCGTATCTCGCAAATCCTCGTGCGCAAGCAGGAGGTCCAGGCAGGCCTCGAACTCCGCGTAATCGGTGTAAAAGAGCCCACCGTTGCCGGAGAGGCACTGTTCCTCGAGAACCGCGCACCGGCCGTTGGCGAGGACCGGTGTGGCCTGGCTCCAGGCTTCCAGCAAGGATATAGAAAGGCTTTCGTACGGCGAGGGCGCAAGAAGGAGGGTCGCGCCTGCGATGGCGTCCCATTTGTCTTGCTCTTCAACGAAGCCGAGGGCTCGGATATCCCTTCGATTCGGGATAGGCATGTCCACCTTTCCCAAGAGGATCAGAGTTGGTCCATCGGGGCGCCTTCTCTTGTAGCGGACAAAGAAGTCCACCATCTCGGCGCAGCCCTTGCCCGCCTCGACCCGGCCCAGGTAGAGGAGGAAACCCCCTGAGACTCTGAACCGTCCCCGGAACCGCTCTGGACGAGGTTCCGCACGAGGGCCGTCGATGCCCATCCCAACTACGGAGCCTGGGATTTGGTGGTTCTGGAAAAGCCGGCGAACGAAGCTCTCCTCAGTCGATGTCAGGAACAACAGGTGTCGGGGCAACGAAAAAAGCTCGTGGAAGATGGCCAATCGGATAGGTGGTTCGTCGTGAGCAGTCGGCACCAGGACCGCCCTGCTGGCCACCAGGGGCAGCCCCAGGACCGTCGGGCTGTAGAGATAGGTGTAGAACACAATGACTTGGTAGTCTTCTTTGCATTGGCGCAGGTGGTCGAGAAGGGCCGGGCAATCGGGACCCTGCTTCTCCAGAAAGGTGATCTCTTCCTGTCGAGAGTGGGTACGGTCGAAAAAGCCGTTGATAAACCGGTTAAAATCCGGGGATCGACCCCTGCTGACCGAAAACCGAAGCACGCGGACGTTGTCGACCGTCGATTCTCCTGGCTCGTAATGGTTGTTCCAGGTCGAGTGGTCCAGGGCGCAGGTGGTGAGCACGGTAACTCGGTGTTGCTGGGCCAGGCGTCTGGCGACGGCCCGGCAGTGCTGCTCGGCGCCTCCGGTGACCTCCGCGCCATAGCGTTGGACCACGAAGGCGATGTTCAGAGGACCCATGGCTAGAGCACCGCCTCCAAGTGCCGCCGGAAAGTGGAGGCCAACCTGCCGATGCTGAAGTCGGATGCTCGCCCACGGCCCGCCGACACCATCCGTTCACGGAAGGGGCCGTCTTCGACGAGCAGGCTCAGGACTTCAGACATGGGGGGGTAGTCCTTGCGATGGAACAGGACGCCTCCGTTTCCGAGGGTCTCTGGCACGGCTGACGAGGCATAGGCCAGGACCGGCGTACCCAGGTGCATACTCTCGACCAGGGGAACGCAGAACCCCTCGTGCTCGCTCAGACAGACATAGGCTTTGGCGCTGAGGTAGTAGGCCAGCAAGTCTGCCTCGGGGACTCTTCCTGGGAAATACACATGGGGGTCCAACCCCAGGTATTCTACCAGGGACTCGAGCCAGTGGTGGTAGGGAACACCCATATCCGCCGGGCCTACCAAGAAGAGCTTCGACCTGGGATTAACGTAGCGCTTGTAATGATAGAAGAGCTTGATTATGTCTTCCAGATGCTTGTTGGGCACGATGCGCCCCACCGATAGGAGGTTCACGTAGCCGTCCTCGAGATTCCTGAGAAGGCCAGCGTTGGGGCGGGTGCCCAGTCTCCCGAAATCAACCGCTATGGGGAGCACCCCGGTCTTCCGGAAACCGCAGGCTTCGAGTTCCATGCGGTTGAACTCTGAGTCCCCCAGAGCGAGAGCTGTGACGGGCACGAACCTGGCCAGGGACTTCCGTCCCTGCATGGTGGCCTTCTCGACTTGAGGATTTAGGGTCCGGAAGTACTCGGCGGGCGTCACATTATGATAGATCATGATCAGCCGGGGATGCCGGAGATTCAGCAAGTATTCGGCTGAGGCTGACCAGAGAGAGTAGTGCAGTATGGCGATTTCTTCCTCGTCCAGGTGGTGACGGTTCAGCGGAAGCGCTTTTCTGGAGGTCTGAGGATGTAGCCTGTCGGAGTAGATTTGCGTCCGGCAGCCCCACTGGACCAGGATACGTTCCAACTCCAAACAATCCATGGAGACGGCATCCCCTTCTGCGAGGTCGGCCACAAACTGGCTGACCTTCAGGCCGTTAAGGGACTTCATCGGAGCTTCTGCCAGTTCTCTATTGCCTGTCTGAGGTAACCTGCGAACTGCCTTTCGACGTTCTCCCTCGAGAAGTCCAGAGCCCTTCGCCTGCCCCTGGCTATCAGCCGGGCGCGCAAGTCGTGGTCGCAGGCCAGCAGGTTGATTACCTCAGCGGTGGCACGATAGTCTTTGCGTCGTAGGACAATGCCACCATCTCCGAGGGTGTAGGGGACCGCAGTGGAGCCATAGGCCAGTACCGGCACACCCAGGTGCATGGATTCAACCAGCGGTACACAGAAACCCTCGTGGTCGCTCATACAGATGAAGACATCGGCCAGGCGATAATACGACAGCAAATCGGCGTGAGACGTGTGTCCGGTGAAGTGTACGTCCCCGGATAAGCCCAGGCGCTCTATGATCCCTGCCAGCCAGCTTCGGTAGGCATGAGATACGTCTTGAGCGCCTACGAAGAAGAGTCGCGAACGGGGGTTGAGACGCCGGTAGTAATAGAATGCCTTGGCCACATCCTCGTGGCGTTTATTGGGAGCGACCCGGCCCACGAAGAGAAGGTTGATCCAGTCGTCTTTGAAGACACGCAGGACTTCTCGGTTGGGCTCCCTATCCAGGCTCGCGAAATCGATGGCTATGGGGAGCACGCCGGTGAGTGGGAAGCCGGCTGCTTCGAGCTCCAGGCGGTTGTACTCCGAGTCTCCCAGGCCCAGGATAGTCACCGTGGCGAAGCTGGAGAGCGCCTCTCGTCCTTTGCCGGTGAGCTCCATCGCTTCAAGGTTGGCCCCGCGAAAATACTCCGGCGGGGTTATGTTGTGGTATTTCATGACGAGATTGCGTTCCGGACGGGAGCGCAAGTAGCCGGCCATCTGGGACCAGGTCGAATAGTGGAAGATTACGATCTCGTTTCGCGCCGGCCGGTATTCGGTGAAAGGCCTGACCCGGCTGCGGAACTGGTCGGAGGCGCGCTCAGCGTATATCTCGGAGGAAAACCCCCATCGTCGTAGGATGGTCTGCATCTCCAGGCAGTCGCCGGAGACGGCGTCGCCCGGCACCAGGTCTGAGATCATCAGGGTGAGGCGGGTCCGGTCTTTCCAATTGGCCCAATCAGCCAAGGTGCAGGATATCCTCGATGTAGTCTGCCAGAATGGACTCCACTCGCTGTCGCGAGAAGAATCCTGCCCGCTCACGCCCCTTGGTCACCAGGCTCGCCCGGAGTTTCCGGTCGCTGGTTACCTGGTGCAGGGTCTCCGCCACTACGGCAAAATCCTTCTTCTTGAAGAGTATGCCGGCGTCGCCAAGGGTGAAGGGTATGGCAGTTGAATCGTAGGCCACCACGGGGATGCCCAGGTACATGCTCTCCACAATCGGCACGCAGAACCCCTCGTGCTCGCTCATGCAGATGAAGACATCCGCCAGGCGGAAGAAGGAAAGGAGGTCGTTATGGCCGACCTGTCCCGTGATATGGACGTCTGTCCTGATCCCCAGGCGGTCGATGAGTGCCTCCAGCCAGGCGTGATAGTGACCGCCGGGAGTATGTGCCCCTACCAGGAACAGGCGGCTCTTGGGATTACAGCGGCGCTGGTAGTAGTACAGGGTCTTGATGACGTCTTCCTGCTTCTTGCTGGGGTCGACTCTTCCGACGAACAGAAAATTGACATAATTATCGTCGTAGTCTCGTAGGATCTCCCGGTTCGGCTCTCCGTCCAATTTGTCGAAATTCACCAGTATGGGCATGGCGCCGGTGCGTTTGAAGCCTGCCTCCTCTAGCTGCCGGCGGCTGTACTCTGACATGCCCAGGGCCCGGCTGACAA
>ORJL011609429.1_pt1 | contig 13250 bp, 9 predicted proteins | sample 1779941 | NCBI WGS metagenome assembly ORJL01 (sample SAMEA104232317, study PRJEB22302) | groundwater metagenome | biome: forest; feature: aquifer; material: groundwater | place: USA | collected 2011-08-07 | depth 5.8 m
AATAAATTTGATTTTCTTCCTTATGGCGAGGAGCTTTGTTTTTCGTGGGGTCAATTTAAAAAAATGATTCTTGTTGCCGATTTTGATATTATTGCTAAAAGTGGCGCTTATTTTATCCCATGGCCGTTTCGTTTTGCTGATATATGGATTAATCAACATATGCCGGTTTTTTCATATATTTTATATCCCTTTCTTTTTGTCTGTAAGGTGCTAAGCCGTTTTGATTTTCTCTGTGCGCACAACAGCCTGATTGCTTATGTAGTTAGGAAAAAATAGAACGACACTGCTTGTGTATTTTTCTGTTTTAAATTACGGAATCCCATTCTATTTTTCTTGCGCTCGTGGTAAAAAGTTGAGGGTTTAAAACCGGAGCCAGGAAGAATAAGCCGGGGGGTGGACTCTTTTTTTATAGGCCAGATATTAGTAAGATTACTTTTGGATTTTCGATCTATTTATTTAATGAAATACAATGAAATATATTGTTACTAATTTTGCCTACGGCACGGGCCCATATTTGCGTACCACTGAACTGGCTTTGGTTGTTAATGCCGAGTTGGAATCGCAAGGTCGTGATCGCCTCGGCATTATTGTGCCATGGGTTTATGGCGAAAAGCAGAAACGGATTATGTTAGAGGAGTTTAGCGCCGCGAATCAAAAGCATCACGGCGAAATATTGTTGTGCGCTCGATTAGGGGAGATTCTCAAGACGATTTTCTACGGTGATAACACTTATCAGCAGGCCTTGGAAATCTGGGCCGATAAATTTGCCGAAGTCAATTCGGCGGCAGCCAGCTTACTCAAAGGCGATATTGAAGTTGAAGACTTAGATGGCAATAAAAAAGTTATTTCGGGTAAAGATGTTGTTATGGAGCTATCCCGTTCGGGCAGAATCAAATATGGCTTGCCATTAAACTATGGAGCTAGTTTTGGACATGTTTCCGAGATTTTAAAAAATACGTTGGAAGTTTCTCAAGATGAGATTGCTGTGGATAGGGAGTTGGTTAAAAAAGTTATTCCTTTGGCTGAAGAAATTGAATCCCGGTATAAGTTTGTGGCGATAGCGCATCCGGGCACATTTTCTTATCTGGAAAATCGCCAGCCTTATTCCAAGGAGGTTTTGATACCGCCAACCATTTTCCCGCCTACACCAAACCACGACGACATCGCCGAAGGAATTTATGTAACCATAACTGGAATTCCTGGCTTGGAACGTTTATATGACGAGGCGCGAAAGTTGGGTTTAAAACTTTACAGTAATGACACCAAAGCGGTATCGGGCAGTGAAAAGCTCTTGCCTCACATTGTGCCCAATCCAAAAATCAAGCTCCAGTTTGCCCGGGCTGGTTGGGGGTCAATTTGGTTGTCACAACTTTCCGGTACGCCTTTTGTAGCACCGGCGTTTGATCCATTGGACGATCCCGAAATTTATTTTAACAACAAGTGTGTTGAGAAACTGGGGTTGGGGATTATCTACAATGGCCAAAGTTTAAGTGATTTAATAAGCGAGGCCGAAAGTCTCAAACCTCGAATTCAAGTTTTCAATCAAAAACTGTTGAATCAATTTGGTACCCTGGATGGCAACCGCTATGCCGCCAAAATGATCGTAGATGACTTCTTGTCCAACTGATCTCTCAATCTTAACATCCTATAGTTTTTCGTTTAGCACGAGCTTACGATCGTAAGCTCGTGCTTTTTGCTATATAAATCTTGTGAATGTTAAGCGATCGCACATTATCTACAAGATTTGGTGTGATGTAAAATGTAAGATGAATGGAAGGCGATTTTTGCTATAGAGAGACAAATTTGCTAATTTTAGGGTTATATTATTATTCTCCTTCGCCGAATACTATGAGCGTTTTGGCTCATAGGTTGAGGCGTAAAAGGAGAATAACCCTTCCGAAGCTTTAGCGAAGGAGGGTATTCGGCTTCGGAAGAATTTCGCTCATGTATAATTATAATAAGATTGCGGAGCTTCATCTAAAAAAGACAAAATCTAATGGCTAAAATAATCGTAGAAATCTGCCAAAACCATAACGGCGATCGGCAAATTCTTAAAGATCTGATTTATGCCGCCCAAGAGAACGGCGCCGATATTGTAAAAGGCCAGATAATTTTTTCAGAAGATCTCACCCCGCGCGCTAGGTTTGATGAGGGCTTAGAAGAACATAACGGCGTCAAAAAAACTATCAAGCGGCCTTACCAGGCCGAGTTGGAAAGATTGCGCGGCGTCGATCTGACGGCCGAAGATTATAAATTTTTTGTGGACGAATGCAATCGGGTCGGCGTGAAGCCGATGCTGACCGTGTTTTCCCGAAACAGAGTTCCTCTGGCCACCTCATTGCCGTATCAAGGTGAAAAAATGGTTAAAGTGGCCAGTTATGATTGCGCTAGCCATCAAATGATTTCCAAACTGGCCGATGATTTTGATAACCTAATTATTTCAACCGGCGCCACTTTTGACGAGGAGATTAAAAAAACGGCCGAGATTTTAAAATCAAAAAATAAAAAATTTGCTTTTCTGCATTGTGTTACCAACTATCCTAATACTTTAGCTATGGCTAATTTAGCTAGAATGGAATGGCTGCGCCAATTTACTCCCCAAGTGGGTTGGTCGGACCATACATTAGTATCAAGGGATGGAATTAAAGCATCCAAGACGGCTGTTATGCTTGGCGCTGATTATATTGAAAGGCATTTCACCATTTTGCCGGCCGATAAAACCAAAGATGGCCCGGTTTCTATAAATCCCGAACAACTAAAGGAATTATCTCTGTTTACTAAGTTATCAAAAGATGAACAGAAAAATATAGTAGAAAAAGAAATTCCAGAGTGGCGCGATGCAGTCGGTTTAGCTAACCGCGAGATGACTCACGCCGAAATGCTAAATCGTGATTATTATCGCGGTCGTTTTGCCAGTTTTATAAATAACGAATGGGTTTATAATTGGGAATAATACTTGGACACTTGGACTTGGACATTCAATGTCCAAGCGGACATTGAATGTCCTTTGTTAGGAAATATATCAATCAATACATCAATGTGGAAAAAATTAACACAAAATAATAGAGCGTTTGTGGTGGCTGAAGTCGGCAAGGGTTTTATTCAAACCGAAAAAGATCAGCCGGTAGATGTTTATTTAAAAAACGCCAAAGAGCTGGCGCGTTTGGCTAAAGAAGCCGGGGCCGATGCTGTTAAATTTCAGACGCATTTTATCGGCGATGAACAAGCCAATATAAATGTAGTGGCGCCGCATTTTAAGGGCGCCGACAGGTATAGCTGGGTCAAACGCAACACCGAGGCTACGCCCATCAGATTTTGGCGGGAGTTAAAAAAATATTGCGACCAGATTGGCATATTATTTTTTTCCACGCCGATGAGCCGCGGCGCGGCGCGTATTTTAAATAAAGTCGGCGTGGATATATGGAAAGTGGGTTCGGGCGATATTTTAGATTTTGTGATGCTGGATTATTTAGCTTCCACCAAAAAGCCAATTATTATTTCTGGCGGAATGAGCACCTTGGCCGAAGTAGACCAGGCGGTTGATTTTTTAAATCGCCGCCGGGCCAAGTTTATTTTAATGCATTGTGTTTCCAAATATCCTTGCCCGCCCCAAGAGTTGAATCTTAAAACAATAAATTTTTTTAAGAAACGTTATAACGCGCCGGTCGGTTTTTCGGATCATTCCATTGGAATTGATTCGGCCATTGCGGCGGTGGCTCTGGGCGCTACGGTAATAGAAAAGCATTTTTCTTTGAATCGCAATTTGTGGGGTTCGGATCACAAAGTCGCTATGACGCCTTCAGAACTGGCCGATTTGGTCAAAGGGATACGGCAGTTGGAATCGGATCCAAAAAAGAAAAAAGAATATTTGAACAAGGAAATAGTCAAAGCTGGTTTGGGCCGATCAGGTAAAACTTTACAAGATGGTGAGGCGCAGTTTCGCTCTTTTTTTAGAAAAACATTGGTGGCTATAAAAAATATTCCCCAAGGTTCAAAAATAAAACCAGAAATGATTGGGGCGATGAGGCCGCAGGCTTATTTGGCCGGTCTGCCTTCGGAAAAATATGAAAGTATTATTGGTCGCGCGGCTAAAACCAAAATTAAAAAAGGCGAGCCGATTCAAGAAGAGTCAGTAATGATTTGATATGAACGATAAGAACCAAAGAAAAATTCTTGTTCCTATTTTTAACCGGGCGCACTATGGCCGGTTGCGTCCGGTGCTTAAGGCTATCAAAAATCACCCGAGTCTGGATTTAAAAATAATAGTCGGCGTGCCGTCGGCTTACGGCTATTTTTTTAAAAACTTAATAAATAGCCAGCCGCGTTCTTGGATTAAGGCATTGCCGTGGTATGTTTTAGCTCGGGCGCGGTCGTTTTTGGGCAGTAATTTTGTTTTTAAAAATGATTTTCTGGCCAGAAATCTTCTAGCTGATGGTTTTGAGTTGGAATCTTACGCGCCAATATTTTTTGATGGCGGCAAATTGGAAACTATGGCTTACACCGCGGCTCTGGGTATTGAATGTATGGTTAAGGAAATAAAAAAAATAAAGCCCGACATTGTTTTCGTTAATGCCGATAGGTTTGAAATGATAGCGGTGGCCATCGCCGCTTCGTATCTCAACGTCCCCATCGCTCACAATGAAGGCGGGGATGTTTCTGGCACTTTGGATGAAAGCATCCGGCACGCCATTACCAAGCTTTCGCATATACATTTTGTTTCAACCGAGTCCAGCCGAAAAAGAGTAATACAAATGGGTGAGAATCCGGACAAGGTTTTTAATGTCGGTTCGCCGGCTATAGATGCTGTGGCGTGTGTAGATTTTGCAGTTAAGCCAAATATTTTTCCTAAATTAGATATTACAAAACCATATCTTTTAGTATTGGCTCATCCGATAGCCACAGTTTCTAAAGAAGAAAATTTTAATATGGCTCAAAATTTGGTGGCTGCGATAAAAGAACTTGATTTGCCTAAAGTAATTTTGGGTTCCAACATTGATGCCGGCTCCGATGCTTTAGGCGGTGTTATTAAAAATTGGTTAGAAAATGAAAAACCCAGCGATGTTTTTTTTATAAAACATCTGCACCCGGAAGATTTTTATAGATATCTTAAAAATGCCGCCTGCGCCGTAGGCAATTCCTCCAGTTTTATCCGGGAGGGCGCTTACTTAGGCACGCCGGTGGTTTTGGTCGGATCGCGCCAGAATAATCGGGAAAGAGGCGAAAATATTGTGGAGGTTTCCGGAGATAAAGATTTTTTAAAACAAGCTATTGCTAGCCAAATAAATCAAAACCGGTTTGAAAGCAGTAAAATTTTTGGTGATGGTTCCTCTTCTTTTAAAATAGCCGATATTCTTGCTAAAATTGATTTAAATATCCATAAAGTATTTCAAGACATATGAAAATCTTAGGCATAATTACAGCTCGGGGCGGGTCCAAAGGCATTCCCGGAAAGAACATTAAAGATCTCTGCGGTAAGCCTTTAATTGCCTACACTATTGAAGCCGCGCAAAAATCAGGTGTTTTTGATCGCATAATTTTAAGTACAGACGATGTTGAAATCGCCGCGGTAGCTCAAAAATACGGTGTGGAGGTGCCGTTTATGCGCCCAGCCGAATTAGCTCAAGATGGCACGCCCCATTTGCCGGTGCTTCAACACGCCGTGGCTTGGCTCAAGGAAAATCAAAACTACGAGCCCGATGCTGTTATGTTGTTGCAGCCGACGGCGCCGTTAAGACAGGCTTATCATATCAAAGACGCTATAAAATTATTTAATGAAAAATCAGCCGATTCTATTGTTAGCGTTTCTGAAATCCCGGGACATTTTAGCCCCTATTGGGCCGTAGTGGCGGACGAGCAAGGGTCAGGCGCCTTGTTCACAGGCTCGCCTATAAGAAATAGAATTCCGCGCCGCCAAAGTTTTCCTAAAAAAACTTATTATCATAACGGCGCGATTTATCTTTTTAAGACCGAATTATTATCCCATCCGGATAATCCCAATTTCTACGGGGAAAAAGCAGTTATCTATCCCATGGCAGATAAATACAGTATTAATATAGATAATCCGGAAGATTGGTTTTTGGCGGAAATAGCTTTGTCTAAAATTGAACCCGAGATTCTCTCATAATTGTAATGCTTTTATTTTTATGCTATACCTTGTTAAATTAAAGAGGCTATATGTTTTATTATGAATAATAAAAATAAGGTTATAGAGTGGATTGTTAAAATAGGTTTATTGATTGTTCCTGTTTTGCCTTTGGTGGTTACCCGATCTTTGTTTTTTCCGTTTATAACTGGGAGGAATTTTATTTTTAGAATAATTATTGAAATTATCTTTGTATTTTGGCTATGGTTGATGATGTCTGATCCAGTCTATCGTCCGCGCTTATCCACCATGGTTTGGAGCTACCTCGCCTTGATTGTAGTTTTGTTTCTGGCCACTATTTTTGGCATTTCGCCCTACAAGAGTTTTTGGTCGGGCTTTGAGCGCATGGAAGGTTTTTGGGCTCACTGGCATTACTTCCTTTATTTCTTAATGCTGATAAGCGTATTTAGGCGCCAAACGGATTGGAACAGGTTTTTTTTCGTTTCTTTGGCGGTTAGTGTTTTAACAAGTATATATGCCTTGTTCCAGCTTTTAGGCAAACTGGCAGTTCATCAAGGCAGTGTGCGTCTAGACGCTACTATGGGCAACGCCACTTATCTGGCTATATATTTAATATTCCACATATTTTTATTTGCTTTTTTCTTTTTCAGGACAAAAAATATTGGATTAAGATTAGTTTATCTCGCGGCCATGCTTTTTGAAACTTTAATTGTTTACCACACCGCCACTCGCGGAGCTATTTTGGGATTGTTGGCCGGCTTGATAGTTTTTTCTCTGGTTAATCTAATCTGGGGCGATAATAAAAAATTAAAATATCTCACCATAAGCTTTTTTTTGGTTGTTGTTTTAACGCCCATAGTTTTTATAGCCGCCAAGGATACTAGGTTTGTCCAAAGCAGTGAAGTGTTATCCCGTTTTGCCAGCATATCCCTTACGGAAACCACTACCCAATCCCGCTTTCTTATTTGGAATATGGCTTATGAAGCTTGGAAAGACAGACCTATTTTAGGCTGGGGTCCGGAAAGTTTTGTTTATATCTTTTCAAAGTACTATGACTCCAGAATGTGGCAACAGGAGCCTTGGTTTGATCGCGCCCATAATGTGTTTTTTGATTGGTTGACGTCAGCTGGGCTAGTTGGCTTGGCAGCTTATCTTAGCCTTTTTGGTTCTGGTGTTGTTATATTGTGGCGACTGCTTAAAAGAAATTCCCAAGAGGTCAAAACAGCGGGGATATTCGCCGGGCTTTTAGTGGCTTATTTTATCCACAATATATTTGTTTTTGATAACTTTACCAGCTATATAATTTTCTTTGCTTTGTTGGCCTATCTTAGTTTTTATGAAACACTTTCTAAAAATAATGAGAGCGTTGTCACGCCTAAACCCGATACCTCTTCTATTGTGTCTAAGCCATTAAGGGTGGTTGTAATTTGTATCACCGCGCTCGCGGTAATGTTTTCTTTATATAATTTTAATGTTCAGCCGATTTTAGCGTCTCAAAATATTATTGAGTCTATAAGGAGTTTAACTTATCCGCAAGATGATAGTAGAACACGAGATTTAGATCGGGGCAGGTTGATGTTGGAACAGGGCATAAAGCGCAATACTTTCGGCACCGCCGAAATTAGAGAACAGTTGGCCCAAGCCGCCGATAAAATAAGCAACGATCCAGGCACCTCTCTTCAAGAAAAGCAGGAAATTATAAAACTGGCTTTGGATCAGATGAAAATTCAAAGCGAAAAGTTTCCTTATGATATTCGAGCTAAAGCGTTTTTGTCTACATTGTATGGAGATGCGGGTGATGTCGGCGATGCCATCGTAGCGGCCCAGGATGGTTTGGCGGTATCAGACCAAAGACAGCAATTTTATTTTTTGTTAGGCGAGGCTTATTTTAGAGCGGGTGAAGAAGATTTGGCTATAGCCACGCTAAAAAAGGCTCATGACCTTGCTCCGGATTATCCGGATGCTATTCATAACTACGCCATTGTTTTGATCTTTGCGGGCCATGTTCAAGAAGCCGAAAGTCTGATTAAACAGCATTTTGGGTCAGAAGTATATCCGAGCACAAAGTATATCAACGCTTACGCCGCTCTAAAAGATTTCAAAAAAGTGGTTTTTATCTGGGAAAAGTTGATAGAGCAGGACCCCAACAACTTGCAATATCGCTTAGGTTTAGCTTCAGCTTACGTAAAAACTTTCCAAGACCAAAAAGCCATACAACAATTAGAAAAGGCTATAGAACTTTTCCCGAGCTTCAAAGCTCAAGGAGAGGCTTTTATCAAGCAGGTCAAAGAGGGCAAATTAAACAGATAAGTTTAAGTTATTTTTTGGTTTCATATAAAAACACCCTATATTTCTGAAGGGTGTTTTTATATGAAAAGACAAACTTGTGGATAAGTCCTATTTTCACAATGAAGCAAAGCCAAGTATAATCAAACTATTATTTATAACTAACATATGCCTGCTAGCGTTTCTAGCTAAAGGCATCGTTTAAGTCATTATGAGAAATTTTATTTCTAAGCGAAATTTTTTTACTAGCGCGGTGTCTGTTTTTCTGTCTGTTTTTATGGTAGCGGTGGTGGCCTACGGCGCTTCTACTATGGATACAGCTTCGGTCGGAGCTGGAACTTCAACTCCAGGCGCTTCTTTAGGTGTTAAGGGCGCGGCTTTGATAGAAGGCCAAATATGGGCTGACAACTTGATAGCTACTTCCTCGGCTATTAGCTCTGGATTTGGAACAACTGCTCCAGGCGCTGAATTTACTGTGTCTGGATCGGGTATATTTGAAGGGTTTGTATCATCTAACTATTTCACCTCTACTTCAACCAATACCTCTTGGGTTATGGGTCAGGTTGGTATAGGCACTACCACACCCGGAGCTCAACTGGCGGTTGATGGCATGGGTTTGTTTAACGGTATTGTGGAAGCCGATTCTTTTGTGGCTACTTCTACCAGCGCTACTTCTACTTTGAAATGGAGTTTAGATGTGGCTACTAGTTCTTTGCAGGTTAGTGGTGTATCGGGTCAAGTGGTTATAGGTGCCACTACTACTATAGCAGACGGTGGTGTTATGGGTCGGGATTTGAATCCAGATCCAGCTCTAACTATTACTGGTACTGGTAATGCTGCCAGTGCTACGGGTACTTTGTATGTAAGCGGAGGCGGTATTAATGGAGGTGAAATAATTATTAGATCTAGTGATGGATTTAATTGTGTTTCTTTGACAGTGCTTTCAGGAAACGTTGATCCGTTTACCTCAAACATAGCCCTGGCTACTTTGTTAAATGCAAAAATTGTCGCCTGCCCCAGATAATCCCTCTTATTTGTTAAAATTCTGTTCATTTCATATTTATGAAATTTAAAACATTTTTAAAAGTTGGGGGAATCTTGGGTCTGATACTGCCGGTGCTTGCTTTTGCGGCTTATAATAGTGTTTCCTTGACTACTGGCACTACGCTTCGCACAACTATAGGTGGAAGTATCGTGGATTTGACCGCTACTGGCGGTACCATAGAAAGCATTATTGTTAACCCTGGAAGCGTTAGCTTGACTTTGGTGGCAGGGTCTTCAATCAATCTAACTTCAGCGGGTAAAAACACTTTTACCTACAACACCAGCGCTGTTTTAACAAGTTTTGACTGTGGTAGTTCTTCATCGGTTTTATCTCTTTCTTTGCCCCAAGGACAGGCCACAGAAACTGTAGTAGTAACTCCCGTTAACACTGCTTGTGTTGTGCCCGGCTCTACTGGAAGCGGTGGAGATTCCACTACAACAACGACAACTACAACTGCAACGACACCAACCACTACTAGCACAACATCTTCCACTCCCAGTACGACCACGACCACAACTACTACCGCTGCCGTGGTAACTCCAACGGCTACGACTCCGGCTCCAACCACAATCGCTCTAGCCCAACCCAGCGCGCCCGCTGTATCGGCGCCAGTTATGGTATCAGTTCCAACCATATCAATTAAGTCCGAACTTAACCCCGGCGCTCGCAGCGATGAAGTTATGAACCTACAAAGATTACTAGCTAGGGATCCAGAAATCTATCCCGAGGGAACGGTTTCGGGTTTTTATGGCCCTAAGACAACTGCCGCAGTCAAAAAGTTCCAAGCTAAATATGGAATCGCAACTGTCGGTCGAGTTGGTCCAGCCACCATGGCTAAAATCAACGAGGTGCTGGGTGTTCAAGCTTCGGCTGTTGCTCCAACAACATCTTCTGCGGCCGCTACAGCCGCTGATCAGATCCAGTCTCAGATTCAAGCTATACAATCTCAAATTCAAAGTCTAACTTCCGCGCCTGTTCTTGGTAGTGTTACAGTTGATTCAGAACTCAACCCAGGTACTCGCAGTGATGAAGTTATGGATTTGCAAAAACTATTAGCCAAAGATCCGGAAATTTATCCAGAAGGAACTGTGAGTGGGCTCTATGGTCCTCTTACCACGGCGGCAGTCAAAAAGTTCCAAGCTAAATATGGAATTGCAACCGTTGGCCGAGTTGGTCCAGCCACGATGGCTAAAATCAACGAGGTGTTAGGTGGCGCGGCAATTCCAGTAGCTCCGGTTCCAGTGGCTCCGTCTACTCCAGTAACTTCCAATTCTAATGATGATCTAACTAAACAAATAGAAGCTCAAATAAAAGCCATTCAGGGCCAAATAGGAGCGTTAACAGCTCCGACTTCAGTAGTAGCCCCGCCCGCACCGACCACCACCTCAACGGATGACATGGCTAAACAAATTGAAGCCCAGATAAAAGCCATTCAGGATCAAATTAACGCATTGCAGAAATAATCAGTTATATTTGTTAAAACGCGCTAACCCCCTTACTCTGACGCAGAGCGAGGGGGTTACTTTTGGCTAGGATTTGGGTTATATATTTAGACTAATTGTATGTCAAAAACTAAAATAATAGTTACCGGCGGAGCGGGATTTATCGGCTCTCACTTAACTGATGAATTAGTTAAACAGGGTTTTGAAGTCCATATAATTGATAATCTTTCTACTGGTAAAAAAGAAAATATTAACCCGGCGGCTGTGTTTCATAAACTTGATATTTGCAAGTTGCAAAAGATAGAGCCCATTTTTGATAAAGCCAAGTATGTTTTTCATCTGGCGGCTTTAGCCCGGGTTCAACCATCAATACAAGACCCAAAAACCTATCATGAAATAAATACTACAGGCACGTTCAATGTTCTTATGGCGGCTAGAAACGCCAAGGTTAAACGTTTAATTTTTTCTTCTTCCTCATCTGTTTATGGAGATCAAAAAGTTTTTCCGTTAAAAGAAAGTTTTGCGGTTAACCCTCTTAGCCCTTATGGCTTGCAAAAATATATGGGCGAACTAAAATGCCAGCTTTTTAGTAAAATCTATAATTTAGAAACAGTTTGCTTGCGCTATTTTAATGTTTATGGCCCCAGATTGCATATGGCAGGCGCCTATTCTCTAGCCATAGGCAAATTTCTAAGCCAACGCCAGCAAGGCCAGCCTATGACTATTACCGGTACGGGACGACAGTCGCGCGATTTTACTAATGTCTATGATGTTGTTAAGGCCAATATTTTAGCTATGAAATCAGTCAAAGTAGGTAAAGGAGAAGCTATTAATATTGGCGGTGGTAATGATTATAGTGTTAACGCAGTGGCCAAGTTCATTGGTGGTCCAATTGTTTACATCGAACCTAGAGTGGAACCCCAGAGGACGTTGGCCGATATTTCTTTGGCCAAAAAATTATTAAATTGGCAGCCTACCATTAAGTTGCCAGAAGGCATTGAAGAGCTAAAAAGATTGTATTTTGTTTAATATGCCCACACGAGCCAAAAAGCTAATTATATTGGCTGGGGATGTAGTATTTTTATACGCATCTCTTTTTTTGACTGTATATATTAGGTATAGCTTGAATCCCATTAGGTATATTCACGGGTTTAATTCGGAAATTTTTTGGGCCCATGTGGCGGCCATTACTCCGCTAATTTTTTTGTCGCTGGTTATTTTTTATATTCATAATCTTTACGAAATCACTTCAGCCAAAAATACGTTGGAATTTTATAGCAGTTTAAGCCGTTCATTGACGGTCAATTTTTTGGTGGCCGTTCTTTTCTTTTATTTCGCTAATTTTACAGAAGTTACTCCTAAAACCAATCTGTTTATTTATTTTGCTATTTTTTCTACTTTTTTTGTTTTATGGCGAAGCCAGATAAACAGCTTGCTTAAAAAAAGTTTTTTAGTGAATACTGTGGTGATATCAAGTAATGGCGATGGTTTAAAACTAGCTTTAAAATTAAATCAAAATTCACAGATAGGTTATAAGGTTTCAAACTTTATAGGGCCTGTTCAGATTTCACCGAATGTAGTCAGCCAAAATTTTATGCCGGAGATGGCAGACATTTCGGAGAGAATAGATCTGGATAACTTGGTTAATAATAACGATATTAGAGCTTTGATAATTGATGATAAATTTCTAAATAAAGATATCGTGGTGGATTCGCTGGTGGATTTTGTAGACCGATTGGAAATCATAAATTTAACTAAGTTCAATGAGCGGGTTTGGCGGAAAGTAGATTTGGATAGTATTAATCAACTTTGGTTTTTAAATAATTTAGCCTCTGGCAAAAAGTCTTTTTATGGTTCTATCAAAAGAACTTTGGATTTTTTTATTAGCCTCGTTTTATTGCCGATATTTTTTATTTTAGGAATTTTAATAGCTGTACTCATTAAAATTGAGGGAGACGGATCTGTTTTTTATCAACAAACTAGAGTTGGGCGTAAGGGTAAATTATTTAACCTGATAAAATTTAGGACTATGCGCACTGACGCCGAAGCCAATGGTGTCCAGTGGACCACCCAGAATGATTCTCGCATAACCAAAGTGGGTCGTTTTCTGCGCAAGATCCGTTTGGATGAATTGCCTCAACTTATCAATATTTTAAAAGGAGAAATGTCGTTTGTGGGGCCGCGGGCGGAGCGTCCCGAATTCCATCAGATGTTGGTTAAAGAAATACCATTTTATGAAAAAAGATATTTAGTTAAGCCTGGTTTAACCGGCTGGGCTCAAATAAATTATACCTATGGTTCCTCGGTGGAGGACACTAAAGAGAAGCTGGCCTACGATTTTTACTATATTAAGAATCGTTCCTTTATTTTTGAT
>ORJL011188578.1_pt1 | contig 13249 bp, 7 predicted proteins | sample 1779941 | NCBI WGS metagenome assembly ORJL01 (sample SAMEA104232317, study PRJEB22302) | groundwater metagenome | biome: forest; feature: aquifer; material: groundwater | place: USA | collected 2011-08-07 | depth 5.8 m
CGAGATCCTGATCGGCGCCGCGCAGCGCGACGCGGTGGAGAGCGTGCGCTCGGCCGCCGTACGCGGCCTCCCCACCGACCTCGCCGCGGAATCGACGCGTCGCCTGGCCGCGGGCCTGGAGCGCGAGCGATCCGCCGACGTGCGGCGCGAGACTCTCGCCGTCCTGGGCCGCCTTCGCACCGACGACCCGCGGGTGGTCGCGACCCTCGATCGCGTCGCCTTCGACAAATCCGAAACCGAAACCGTCCGACGCGAAGCCTTCGGCGGGCTCATCCGCGCGAGCAACGAACATCCCGGGCTGCTCTCCGAAGAGGCACTGGCCCGGATCGAGAAGACGTTGAGTGAATTGGGCAGGAATTGACCAAGAAGGAGCACCGTCCATGAACACCCCCCCGCGGCGGGGCCGGCTGGCGCTGGCCGCCGTGCTGGTCGGCGCGCTTTGCGCCGGCTGCGAGTACACCGAGCTGACGCTCCAGGCCACCATCGACACCTTCTGGAAGACCGCCTCGGAAAAGGCCAAGCTCGAGGCCGAGGTCGAAAAGAAGATGGACGCCGGCCTCAACGCGACCCTCACCGGCAGGAAGGTCCTCGACCTCTGGCTCTACAGCATCTACATCCACGACGTGGAGAACGTGGACGTCAACCTCGGGACGTTCGGCCCGAAGATCAAGGTGCCGGACTCCAAGTTCTGGGGCACCCCCGGCCACCTCTGGTACAGCATGAAGTGGACTCTCACCTGGGCCAAGGGGAACGGCGCGAAGCTGAGCTTCAAGCTCGACCTGCGGCCGGCCTTCCCGGACCACACGGTGAAGATCAGCGACCTGAACGTCCTGGCGGAAGGCGACGCCCTGGTCGACCTCGACGTCGAGACCGGCAAGGTGAAGGTGGACGTCTACACCAAGAGCATGGCGGTCGACCTCAAGGCCCAGGCCGAAGGCTGGTTCTGGACCCTCGACGTGCGCGACAAGGTGAAGAAGGAAATCCAAAAGGCGCTCGATGAGAAGGTGATCGACAAGGTCTTCAGCAAGGCGTTCGGCGAGAGCGCGTAGCCCGACGACGCGCCCATCGGATCGCTCCCAACGCACAACCAACCAGGGGGCGCCGGAGGCGAGGCTTCCGGCGCCCCGCCGTTTTCTCTCCGGCGGCGCCTCCGGCTCGACTCACCGAGCACCCCGATCAAGGCGCGTCCCAGGAGGCGCTTCTGAAACCTGAAGTTCGGGCGATTTTCGCAGGACGTGTGCGAGAACCGGGCCGATGTCAATCACTTGAATATCGCGCCCATCCGCAATGGGATCGGTGTCCATTTCCAAGCACGCTCCGCCGTTGGACAATCCGTGGAATCCGGCCAATCCGTAAAATCCGTAGTTCCGTCGGTTGCGCACTCGCGGCAGAGGCCGCGCTGGGAAATCCGCCCTTCTCCATCATCTCCCACGCTGCACCTTCGCCGGCGCGCCACGACGAAAGGCCACCGTGTACCCGGCCACCCGCACCGTGGGCTCTCCGCCGGCGACCAGCGTCGGCCGCGGCGGCGCCTCGTCCGCGTCCACCGCAGAGAGCAGGTGGAGGAACACGGTCCCGCCCGTGACCTCGACCCGATGCCCGCCGGGCACGTGGAACTCGCCGATGTCGCCCGGTGGGTAGTCCTTGCCGCCCGTCTTCCAGCCTTCCACCAGTTCGATGCGCGGCTTCTCCGGAAGCAGGGTGACGCAGACGAGACGGGATGCCCCGCCTTCGATCGTCACCACCGGCCCTTCCACCTTGGGTTGCGCCGCGGCATGGAGGACCCAGCGCGCGGGGAGCGACGAAGCCGTCCGGTCGAGCACCAGCAGCCAGCGGCCGCCCAACCAGACCAGCTCGCGGGTCGCCCCCTTGACCACCGAGGTTTCGTACGCCGCGGTCAGGTCGGCCGCGAGCCACGTATGGTCGGGCCCGGTCTCCCAGCCGACCACGTCGCCGGTCTCGAGGTCCTTGGAGCCCTTCTTGCGCCGGTAGTCGGCGAGGTCCTGGACGTCCATCGAACGGACCACGCGCTGCCCTCCCGCGCGGTCGTCCACGCCGAAGACGAGAGTGGAATGGGCGATCGAATGGCGGCCGAACTCCATCCGGTGCGCGGCTCCGAAGTCTCCGTAGGCGAAGCTGCGCACCGCCAGCGGCGCCCGACGGAAGATCGTGAACGAGCCCTGGTCGAAGTGCCCGTGGTCGTCGAAGTAGTCGCCGCACTTGAAGAACACCACGGTGTCGTCGTCCCCCCAGCCGGAGCGGAAGCAGGCCTGGCCGACGGAGTCGCGGCCGAACAGGGCGACAGCCGGCAGGCGGATCGCATCCTCCGCGCGCTCGCGGGCGAAGAAGGGCGCGAGCCAGAGCACCTCGGCGTGGTAGCCGAAGCTCGACCAGCGGCGTGCGATGCGGGCCGAGAGCGCGAAGCCGTCGGCCGAGTTGCATCCCGCGGCGAACAGGTCGACCACCGGGCGGACCTCGTCCCGGGTGGAGGCGCGTCCGCCGCCCACGATGTCGCCCCAGCGGACGAAGGTCTGGTCGGGCAGCACGCTCTGGACCATGTACTCGAGCAAGCGCCCGAGGCGCTTTTCCTTGCCGAAGTAGTCGAGGCCCTTGGCGCTCTTGAGCGCCTGGAGCAGGATGCCGAGGGGGAAGAAGCCCTCGTGCACGCCGTAGGACGGTCCGGCGACCACCGCCCCGTCGAGGTGGACGAGCGCCGGGAGATAGGTCTTTTCCAGATACTCGCGAGCGGCCCCGATCCATTCGGCGGCCTCGGGGCGGTGGCCTTCGAGGGCGATCCCCGCCAGCCCGAGGCCCATGACCGCGCGCGGCGCGGAGGTGTGCCACACGTGATCGGAGGCGCCGTCGAGGAACTCCCGGCAGCTCTCCGCGGTCTTGGCGATGTTGTCCTCGACCTGGCGGCGCTGGGCCTGGGTCCAGCCCTTCCAGGCGTAGAGCCAATCGTACGTGACGGGCAGGTAGAGCACCGGGCCGGAGGCCGAGAGGCCATAGCCGTCGTCGCCGGACATGCGCAGGAGTTCGTCGCGCCCGGCGCGGGCGTGCTTCTCGTCCCCGGACCAGGCCCAACGCAGGGCGAGTCCGGGAGGCGTCTCGTCGAGGTCGGCAAGGCGCTCGGACCAGGGCAACTTCGGCGGAGTGCCGCGGAAGAAGATGCGCGGGTGCCCCTGGGCGCGGACGGCTCCGGCACCGACGACGAGGACGAGCGCGAGGACGAGAGTCATGCGCACGGCTGTGCTCCTTGGCCCGGATGATTCATGAAGCCGCCTGTGGCCGGCCAGCGCGGCTTCCGCCGCAACCGACGGAACTACGGATTATGCGGATTGCCTGGATTGCACGGATTGTCCAACGGCAGAAGGTGTGATTCCTCGCAAGATCGTCGAAAGTGTGACGATGTTGCCGATGTGTAATGTGGATGATCCGCCCGCTAGACCACCCGACTGAATACCGCCTTGAGGTATCGACCTTCCGGGTAGAGGCTACTGACCGGATGATCCGGCCCGGCGCCCGCGATGCGGAACGTGCGCAGCTCGCGCTCGCTCGCCTGGTGGACCAGACGCACGAATTCCTCCTCGGAGACGAGCCCGCTGCACGAGCAGGAGACGAGGATCCCGCCGGGCCGCACGACGCGCGGTGCCAGGCGGTTCATGTCGAAATAGGCGCGGCGCGCCCGGTCGAGCTCGCCGCGATCGCGCGCCATCTTGGGCGGGTCGAGCACGACCAGGTCGAACTCTTCCTTCGCGTGGCGCAGGTAGTCGAACAGGTTCTGATGCAGGAATTCGACCGCCACCCGGTTCAGCTTCGCGTTCCGGCCCGCGGTTTCGATGGCGTGTTCGTCGAGGTCGACGCCGACCACCCGGCGGGCGCCGGCCCGGGCGGCGGCGAGCGCGAAGCCCCCGGTGTAGCAGCACAGGTCGAGGACGTCTTTCCCCGCGGAGAGATCGGCGACCGCCTTGCGGTTCTCGCGCTGGTCGCAGAAGAAGCCGGTCTTGTGGCCATGAACGAAGTCCACGCCGTACCGCACCCCGTGCTCGCGCACGACCACCGACTCGGGCGGCGGCGACGCTGGCATGCGGAAGCCCTCCAGCTCCTGCGCGCGCTCGTCGGCATGCACCCACGCGCCCGGGAACACCCGGCGCACGGTGTCGAGCTGGGCGAGCAGGCCGAGGGAGAAGATCTCGATCGAGTGCACCGGACCATACCGGTCGACCACGAGGCCCGAGATTCCGTCCCCCTCCGCATGGCACACGCGCCAGGCGTCGGCATCGATCCGGAGGGCTTCGCGGAAGGCGATCGCCTCGCGCAGGCGCCGCTCCAGAAGGCCGTCCTCGGCGGGGCCGAGCATGCGCACGGCAATCTCGGAGCGGGGGTTCCAGAAGCCGCAGCCGAGGCAGGCCCCCGAGCGGTCGTACACGTCGACCAGCGCGCCCGGGGTCACCGGCGCAGACGGGCGCTTGACCATCTTGCGGAAGAAGAACAGGTGGCGGCGGCTCCCGGGGACGCGGAGGTCGATCCGGGGGCGGCCCGCGGGGGCAGACTCGCTCATCCGCGCCACTCTACGAGGCCGCGCCGCACCTGTCAAACGGGTGGCCTCCGGCCCTCCGGCCCTCTCCTCCCGCCTCCCGCGGTGACCCGGCACGAAGCTCAGCCGGGTGAGCCCTTGCCCTTGCCCTTGCCCTTGCCCTTGCCCGTGCCAACGTGCGCAGGCCGGGCACGGCACAGGCCCATCGGCCACCTGAGCAGAGCTCACAGGCACCGTTTGACCTGTTCTACTATCCGTGAGATTCTTCGCGCCAAGCGAAGATTCTCACGGACAGTAGAACCGACCCCTTCGGTCGCCGTAGGCGGTTGAATGAGTGTTGGGCTGCGCGAACATCGTGGCCCTGCCCACGCTCTGCCGTTGGACAATCCGTGCAATCCGGACAATCCGTAGTTCCGTCGGTTGCGGCGGCAGCCGCGCTGTGTGCCCTGGTCACGCCCCCCGCCTACTTCCCAGGCACCTCCGGCACCCCCGCTGCGCCCTTCGGCTCCAGGATCTTCAGCCGCGCCGCATCCTCCAATTGTCGCGGTCCCGCGGGCAGGTCGGTCCAAAACGTCCCCGGCCCCGCGTAGCGGATGTACACCTGGAAGTCCGGCGGCAGTTGCCTCGCGAACTCATAGTTCGCGTACACCGCCGGCCCGCCCATCGCCTCCACATTCAACACCAGCCGGTTCGCCTGCGCCTTTTGCTTCAGCTCGGCGACGTCGGCGTTCGCCTTCCCCAGCAGGCGCGTGCGCTGAGCGACGATCTCGGCAATTTGCTTATCGATCATCGCCACCTCGACCTCCTGCTGCGCGTGGATCTCCGCGACCTTCTTTTCCCCCTCCGCCCGCACGCTCGCGATCAGCCGCTCGCTCTCCGCGGCGACCTCGCGCACCCCCTTCTCCACGTCGGCCTTCAGTTGCTCGAGGTCGTTCACGATCTTCTGCGTCGTCTGCTGCTGCTCCTTGGTCAGGCGCTCCTCCTCCGCCACCTTCGACTGCTGGATCGGCTCGAGGATCTCCTTGGGCACCTCGATCGCCCGCACCAGCGCGATGACGATCGCGATGTGCTTCTCGATGCACACCTTCGCCAGCGAATCGGTGAACGTGTTCTGGAACCGCTCGCGCGTGGTCCCCTCGATGAATTCCATCGCCGAGTACTTCGATCCCTCGATCCGGCAGATCGACTCCACCTGCGGGCGGATCACCTTCTCGATCACGTCCTCCACGCCGCCGAAATTGAGCACCACCCAGGGGACCTGCTCCGGCTCCAAGCCCCAGACCACGGAGGTGTCGAGCTTGATCGTGAAGCCGTCCTTGGACGGGAACGTCACGTCGTCCAGGTTGTGCTCGCGGAAGCCGACCTCGAGCGTGTTCACCGTCACCTCCTCCGGATTGAGGTAGTAGAGCCCGGGCTGGAGCACCCGCTTCTGGGTGCCGCGCTGGTGCGGCTCGGCGAGCTTCCCCTGCGGCGGTTTATCGCCGGAGAGCTTGGTCACGGCGCCGACGAATCCGGGGAAGATGTTCACCACCGGCTTCGTGGTGATCTGGAACGCGACCGGATTCAACCGCCAGCGGCCCGGGGTGAGGACCTTCCGCAAGATCCCTTTGTGGTCCGGGTCCTCGGAGAGGAACGCCCCCGCCGGCAGCGGCTGCCCGCTCTTCGACTCGACGACCCCGACCTCCATCGCGCCGATCGTCACCGTCGCGTGCGCGACATTCCGGTCGTAGAGGAACGGGTCGAAGAAGTGCCGGCCCTCCCCGAGCACGACCTTGCGCACCCCCTTGATTCCGGGGCCGACGACGCGCAGGTTTTCGGGGTCGGGATTGGCCCGGCCGAGCTTGGCGTTGAGCATGAGCATGTGCCCGGGCTCGACGTACAGATAGCAGAACATCCACTGGTACACGGCCTCGTACAGCACGAACCAGGCCAGGACCAGCAGGACGATGGTGCGGATGATCGCATCGCGGGACATGGCGGTGCCTCCTCTACTTCGACTCGTCCAGGGGGTCCAGGGGGGTGGATACCGGCTTGGTCTCCGCTCCGCCTCCGGGCGGCTTGGCAGGAGGAGCCCCTTGCGCGGCCAGTTCCTTGAAGATGTCGAGGAACGGGCCGTCGGTGTTCGACAGGATGTACTTGATCGACGGAGCGACCTTCTGCTGGAAGAGGTAGCGGACGTACCCGTCGCCGCCGCCGAAGGCGCCGACCGCGGAGCGCAGCCCCGCCGCCTCGGCCGAGTTCTGGAACAGGATCACGTCCGCCTCGGCCTTCCCGCGCTCCAGCACCGCGGCAGCCTGATTCCTGGTCGATTCCAGTTCGAGCTTCGCCACCTCCAGCCGCCGGTTCGCCTGGATCAGCGCTACTTCCTTCTCGCGCGTCGCCTGGGTGACCGAAACCGAGACGTCGGCCTCGGCTTTGTTCACCATGGTGGACCGCTCCTGCAGCTTCACCTCCTTCGCCAGCTCCTTCTGCTGCTTTTCGCGCAGCTTCTGCTCTTCGTACTTCTCCCGCTGGCGGATCGCGATCTCGCGCTCGCGGATCGGGTCCGCGATCGCCTTCGGCGGCTCGGTCTGCCGTACCAGGGCGCTCCGGATGAGCACGCCCTGGCGCTTGCACGAGCCTTCCAGGCCGGCCAGGAACAGGTCCTGAAACTTCTGCCGGGTCACGCCGCTGATGAACTCGCGCGCCCGGTGCTTGGAGCCGATGATCCGGCCGAAGGCGCGCGCGTTCGGAAGGATCACCGTCTCGACGATGCACTCGCTGACCATCTTCTCGATGTCCTCGAGCTTGACCACGTTGGCCTTCGAGGTGACGTACTCGACGAAGACCTTCGCCACCTGGTCCGGATCGACCTGCCACTCGACCGTGGCCTCCATGCGGATCGGGAAGCCGTCCAGCGACGGAAACTCGATCGCGTTCTTCTCCACCATGTCGAACCGATGCGAGCGCATGTCGATCAGGTCGACCCGGCGCTCGTAGGGGTTCAGGTAGTAGGTCCCGGGCGGCTCGACTGCCGGTTGGGTGCCCCGCTCCCCGGCCTGGACCACGAACAGGTTCGGATTCACCGGCTCCTTGCCCGCGAGCAGGGTGACCACCCCCGCGAAGCCGGGCGGGACCGCCACCGCGTCGCGCAATTCGACCTGGTAGAGGAGCGTGTTGAGCGGGTAGCGCCCCGGACGCAGCACCTCGCGCACGACCCCCTTCTGTCCATCCTCGGCGAGAGACTGTCCGGGCGGAGGCGATTCGCCGAACAGGCGGAGCTTCACCCCCACCTTGCCGGCCGGGATCTCGGTCTGCGGCACGATCACCCAGGTCCAGCGGTAGGGGTTGATCAGGTGCCACCCCTCGGGCAGGGTCTCGAGCTGGATCCCCTTGAAATCCGGGGTCGGCGCGTGGATCTCCCCCTCGGCGAGATCTTTGCCGCCCTTTCGGATCAGGACGGCGAGTTCGCCGGAGTCGACCCCGACCACCAGGTTGCTCGTGAAGCCCAGGCTGAAGGCGACCGCCCAGATCACGGCGATCAGGATCAGGACCTTCTTCACCGTCCATCCAGCTCGCTTGGCCGGCCAGTCGGTCATGGTGCGTCCTCCTCGTGCGTGGAATCGGTGGGGATTCATGCAGCGCAGTGCGCCGCCTGGTTCTGGGACCCTATTAGCTTATCAGTGCCAATTTCGCCAGGGTTCCGTCGCCGGGTCGCCGGTCCGCCCGGTCGAACCTGCTCTTGCCCGCTTACCGCGTGACGACCCGCGCCCGGGCCATCCGCGTCGGACCTGCGTCCCGCCGCGGCGCCCGCATGCTGCGGGTCGCTCCTCATTCGGGCACGGCGAACCTCGGCCCGGGTCGGATGATCCTGCGGAATTCCTCGCTCTCGCGCACCGCCCGGAACTCCGGGGCCTCGGCGGCACGGGGACCGAGCCCGGGGGCGCGCATCACCGCCCGGGACAGGTGTTCGAAGGCTTCGCCGCGCTGTCCTTGGGACATGAGCACCCGGGCCCGGTGGAACGCCAAGTCGGGCTCGTCCGGCGCGCTCGCGCAGGCCCGGCCGAGCAACTCGAGCGCCTCGCGCGGGTGACCGAGACGGTAGTGGATCCAGCCCACGGTATCCTGGATCGCGGGATTGCCCGGCTGCGCGGTGAGGGCCTTGCCGCCGAACTCGAGCGCGAGTTCGGGGGACAGGCCGTGATCCACGGTGTACCAGGCGATCGCGTTGAGCACGCCGGGGTTTCCGCCCGAACCCCGCTCGGCCTCGGCGAACTCGCGCCGCGCGATCGTCTCCTTGCGCTCGGCGAGCGCGGCGAGACCGCGGGCGACGTGTCCCCAGACCCGCGCCTGCGCCTCGGGGATTCCGACGAGGGGCGCGATGGTGGGCCAGGCGGCGAGGGCGGCGTCGAGCTGCTCCGCGGACTCGGCGAAGCGGCCGAGTTCGAGGCCCGCCAGGCCGGCCTGGAACCGCGCCGCCCCGTCGAAGGGTGAGCCTTCGGGAGGCGTGGCGAGCACGCTCTCGAAGGCGCGTCGCGCGGGCGAGGTGAGCAGGTCACGTTGCAACAGCTCTCCGGCGCGGAACCAGCGCTCCTCGCCGGTGAACGCGGCGAGCTCGCGCTCCTGGAGCACGGCCTGGAGGACTGCCTGGTCGGCGGCGGCCTCCCCCATGCGGCCGACCGCCTGCCGCGCGGCGCGGCGCACGCCGGAGTCGGGATCGGCCAGGCGCGCGAAGAGCAGGCCGCGGGTCTCGGCGGCGGCGCGAGCGGCGAGCGCTTCCACGGCCGACCGGCGCACGCCGGGGTCGGGGTCGGTGCAGGCCTTGGCGAGCGGTTCGAGCGGCGGGGTCCCCGGAAGGACCGCGAGACACGAGGCCGCGGTCGCCCGCACCGCGGCTTCGGCGTCCCCTGCGAGCCGGGCGAGCGCCTCCGTCGCACGGGGATCACCGCTGAAGGCGAGGGCGTAGGCGAGGTTGAGCTTGACGAACAGGCTGGTCTCGGTCGCGACGAGCGGGAGCAGCCCCTCCACCACCGCGGGCGTGGTCCTGCGGGTCAAGGCGAGCAAGGCGCGGGAACGCAGGGTTTCGGGGGCTTCCACCTCGGCCACGATCGCCAGCAGGGCGGGCGGGACACGCGGGTCGTCGCAGTGCGCAAGGGCGTCGATCGCGCGCAGGCGCGTCCCTTCTTCTCCGGTCGCGGCCGCCTCCAGCAGGATGGGAAGCACGGAGGGATCGGGGCGGGCGGCCAGCGCGGAGATGGCCGCGTCCTGGATCTCGCGCTCCGGGTCCCGGGCCGCGGCGGCGAGAAGCACGAGCACGCGGTCGTCTCTGGGGCCGCCCTGGGGGTTTGGACCGCTCAGGACGTTCAGGGCGGTGAGGCGCACCCGGGTATCGGAGTCGGACTGCGCGACGGCGAGCAGCGCGTCGGTGAACGCGGGAAGCCTGCGGCCGGCGACGGCGACCATGCGGATGCGGATTTCCGGGTCGGGGTCGGCGAGCCGGTCCCGCAGCCACGCCTCGGCCTCGGGGTCCGCGCGCCGGCCGATCGCGTCCGCGAACGGCGGACGGTCCCGGTCCGGCAGGGTGTCGTAGAGGGCGCGGAGCGCGGAGGTCACGGCGGGGTCGCTCGCGCCGTCGAGAAGCTCGAGGAGGGCGACCCTCGCCGCCGGCTCGGCCTCGGCGTGCAGGCGCGCGAGCAGGGCCTCGGCCGGGAGGTCGCTTCCGAGAACGCGGAGCGCGCGGGCGGCGGCCTGGCGTACGGCAGGCTCGGGATCGCCGAGCAGCCCGAGGAGCGCCTCGCGGACTTCGGCGGGGCCCGGCGGCGGGGTGCTTCCGCCGCGGCCGAGCTCGCGGATCGCGAGCGTGCGCTCCGGGGTGGATCCCGCGCGCGCGACGCGCAGGAAGAACTCCATGCGGGCGGGATCGAGCGCGACGATCACGCCGAGGAGCTCGCGGCGCTGCTCTTCCGGCGCGGCGTCGTAGGCTGCGACCAGCTCGGGCCCCGCGCCCGCGTCGTTGCGCCGCCTCAGCAGGTCGAGAATGCGGGTGCGCACGGCGGGATCCGGATGGCGGACGAAGCCGCGCAGCTGCGGCAGGATGCGGGGCGAGAGCTCTTCGAGCAGGGTAGCGGCGGCGAAGCTGGCCTCGTCGACCGGCCCGGCGATGCGCGCGACCAGCGCTGCGATCGCCTGCTTCACTTCGGGACGGTCCGGGCCGAGGCGGGCCGCGACGACGCCGAGGGCGGGGATCGCGACTTCGGGCTCGGGATCGCGCAGGAGGGGAAGCAGGGCCTGGGCGTCGCCGTGCTTCGGGGCGCGCTCGACGCCGAGGACGGCGAGGCGGCGCGCCGCCGGGTCGGGGTCGGTGCGGAGTTCCGCGAGGCGGGCGGCCGCTTCCGGATGATCGAAGCGGGTGAGGGCCTCGAGCGCGCCCCAGCGCACGTCCTCGTCGTCGCCGCGCGAGAGGGCGAGGATGCGCGGCAGCGCGGCGGCGTCGGCGCGCGCGGCGAGCGCGAACAGGGCGGCGACCTTGACCCGCCAGACGCGGTCGTCGAGCAGGGCGATCAGCGCGTCCCGGCCGGCCGCGTCGCGGAACCCGGCGAGGGCGTCGGCGGCCGCCTCGCGCACGGACCAGTTGCCGTCCTTCAAGAGGGTGATCAGCGTGGGCACCACGGGGCTCGAGCCGATCCGGCCCAGCGCAGACGCGACCGAGCGACGGACTTCCCAGCGCTCGTCCCGAGCCAGCTCCGTGAGCTTCCGGAGGGCCGCGAGCCCGATGCGCGCGAGTTCGTCGAGCGCGGCGCCGCGGTCGAGGTCGTTCCCTTCGCGCAGGATCCCGGCCAGCTCGTCGAGTCGCGGAGCGAATGTGGTCTCGAGCTGGCGCAGCTCGGCTTCGGAAGGAAGGACCTCGGCGGGCTGTGGTCGCGCGATGGCCGGGGTGAGGGCGAGCAGGAGGATCGCGGCGAGTGCGGGGCGCGATCGCCGGAGTGCCATGCGGATCCTCTTTCCTCAGGCTGGGTGTCGCTCGCGGCGGGGCTTGCGGTCGAGCGTTTGCGACGCCGGACCGGTCGCGCAGCGGATGCACCGGCGTCGCCGTGGGGACCGATACCTGCCGGGTCCGATTCTACGCGCGGGCGGGAGAGTCGCGGAATGAAAATCAGCGCACCCGGCGGGTGCGCGGCGGCATCGGCTCGGGGGGTTGCTACTGCCCGGCAACGCGGGGTCCGGCGGCGTACCGCGGGAACTGCCAGGTGCGCCGCCGGGCCGGCTACTTGCTCCACCACTCCACCTTGGTCACCTCCGCGCCGCAGAGCGAGTGCGCGTGCGCCACGTTGAACACGCCCCGGGCGGCCTCGGATCGTTTGAGGTGGAGGTCGCAGAAGGAGAACACCAGCGCCGAGGTGATCCGTTGCGTGTCGCGCAGCGCGGGCGACGGCGTGAGCGGGAGGTCGGGGGACTCGTAGAACGTGAACGACATGTGGTCGGCGCCGTCCAGCCAGACCAGGTGCTTGTCCCCGGGCGGCATCAGGCGGAAGGCCTCTTTACGCCCTTCCCCAGGCAACAGCTCGCCCTGCCGGCCTTTCTCGGTGTCCTTGCTGCCGGAGAGGCAGAGCAGGGGGCGGTCGATCGTCGCATAGCTCTCCTCGCCGAAGTACACCCCGCGCGGGCTCTGGGGCGACATGGCGATGCCGATCCTTACCCGCGGGTCGCTTGCGTCCGGGGCGAGGCCGTGGCCCGGCGCGACCGGCGGGTCGAGATGGTCCAGCACGGGGCGGGCGCCGCACACCACCAGGGTGGTGTAGGCGCCGAACGAATGACCGCCGACGGCGATGGCCTCCAGGTCGAGCCGGCCTTTCAGCCGGCCCTCCTGGCGATTCCACTCGGTCGCGCGATCGAGAGCGAACGAGACGTCGCCGGGGCGCTCGAGCATCGCCTTCGGGTTCTTGGTCATGCGATGGAGGGCGTCGAGGAAGGCCTCGGCCGTGACCGCCTTGCGCTCCTCCGCCGGCAGGTCGCGCAGGCGCTGCCGGCGCCCGGTCAGAATCCGCCGCAGGCTTTCCTCGAAGAGCTCACGGGCCGCGACGCGGTCGCTGTAGGCGTGCTGCGGGCAGATCACCACGTAGCCCCGGCGGGCCAGCGGGTTCGCCAGGTCGCGGAACGACTCGCGGGAGCCGCCGCCGCCGTGCGACAGGACGACGACCGGGAACGGGCCCGGGCCGTCCGGGACCCATACCATCAGCGGGACGGGCCGGCCGCCACGGGCGTCGTCGACCAGATCGGGATGATCGATCACGGTCACGGTCGCGCCCTCGGCCGCGCCGGGGGCCGAACCGGCGATGGTCAACGACAGCAAGAAGATCCAGCGGCAAAGGCTGGGCATCGCGGTCCTCCCCAAGCGGTCCCGCGCCGGCATGGGCGCAGGAGATACGGTTTCACCGGATGGCAGGGGGGATTACCGAAGCGGCCGCCCGGCAGTTTCGCTTCTTTTCCGAGCCGCCGGGCCATCGCCGCTTCCGCCGCCGCCACCCCCCGCGGCCATCCCGCTGCAGCAGCAGTTGGCCGAGAGCCCGGTCCATAAGGCCGGGCTCAGCCGCGAGCAGTTCGCGAACCTGCCGGGCACGCGCCGGCTCGGCGACGCGATCAACCGGCTGCCCGGAGTCTACTTCGGCGGCCCGCCCGGCGAGAAGCTCGATTCGGGAATCGCGCGAGGACCGTGGTCCGGGGGCGACGGCCGAG
>ORJL011699856.1_pt1 | contig 13249 bp, 11 predicted proteins | sample 1779941 | NCBI WGS metagenome assembly ORJL01 (sample SAMEA104232317, study PRJEB22302) | groundwater metagenome | biome: forest; feature: aquifer; material: groundwater | place: USA | collected 2011-08-07 | depth 5.8 m
AGAAGCCGATCCAGCCGGTAATGGTGAAGACGGGTCCTGTAAAAGAGGAGATACACAAGGGCAAGACCCTTTTGAAGCACGGCGGCATCGGCGAGTTCGCCATTCCCATTTCCACCAACGGATGGGAATCGCTGCCTCGCCTCAGCGCCGTTTCCTGGCACTCCAAGGACCCGGATACCGGCGTCATCAACATCGGCACTTACAACGGCACCGTCCTGGGGCCGACCCACACCTCGCTCCGGGCCAATGTGTCCCGTTCCCATTTTCAGTTGCAGTGGGACAAGTACCGCCACCGGGGAATCCCCATGCCGGTAGCCGGAGTGGTGGGCACCGACCCCTCGATAGCCTTTGTCAGCGTCAGCCGGATTCCCTACGGCACGTCGGAACACAGCGTCGCCGGCGGCATTGCTGGGGAGCCCATTCAACTGGTCAAGTGCGAGACGGTGGACCTGGAAGTGCCGGCCACCGCCGAAATAGTCCTCGAAGGCGAGGTTTCCACCGATACCATGGAACCGGATGGCGCCAGTGGCGAGCACCTGGGCTACATGACCCTGGGCGGCATGGTGCATCCTTTCCATATCACGGCCATCACCCACCGCAAGAACCCCATCTGGCACGACATCATCTGCGAGATGCCTCCCAGCGAGTCCAGCCTGATGCGCGGCATCGGGGGCGAGGGCGCCTGGTTGAGCCTGCTGAAGGACAACCTCGGCATGGTGCAGGTCAAGGATGTGGCCTTCCATGACTGCTCCGGGGGCAACCGCATCTGCGTCATCCGCATGCAGGACGTCGGCGGCGTCAGGACGCACAACTCGGTGGTCCAGAGGGCCATGCTGGCCGCCATTGTCGAGGACACTAACATCCCCAAGATCGTCATCGCCGTGGACGAGGACATCAATCCCTGGGACCTGGAGTCGGTCTTCTGGGCGGTCAGCTTCCGGTACCAGCCCCACCGGGATACCACCATTCTTCACGGACGTGTTGGCGTCATGGACCAGTCGATTACCCCATACGACGAAAAGTACGATCGGACCAACGTGGACTCCAGCTATCCCCTTTCCCGGACGGGGCCGCAGGGCGCCTCCGCCATCCTCATCGATGCCACCCGCAAGTTCCCCTATACCCCGATTGCGTTACCCAAAAAGCCCTACATGGAAAAGGCCAAGCAGATATGGGAAGAGTTGGGTTTCCCCAAACTAAAAGTGAGCGAACCGTGGTACGGCGTCTCCCTAGGCGTCTGGCCGGAGCAGTACCAGCGGCAGGCCGAATGGGCCGAGAAAGGCGACTTCGACAAAGTGGTCGAAGACCTCATGAAGGGCCGGAGGAAGGTCTAAGGCCGCCGTCTGCAAGCTGGGGAAATCCCCCTCTTTCCCCCTTTGGCAAAGGGGGAGGGCGCCCTGTCCCCCTTATCAAGGGGGATTAAAGGGGGATCTGCCGAGTTTCGCCGGAAGCTGCACAAACATATCCGCACCAACATCTCTTGGTCCAATCTTGTGTTAATCTGTGTAATCTTGTGGACCGCCCGGATTAAACCCGCGTCAGCAGCGGCTCAAAATCCCGCATGACTGCGGCCGCCGTCCTCGTAACATAAAAATTCACGTCCCCCAAAGCGCTCTCGTGTTCCGCCGGGGTGTAAGCGGCGCAGGCATCTTCCACCAGAATCACGTTATACCCCCGATCGGCGGCGCTCCAGGCGGTGCTCTGGACGGCGCCGTTGGTCAGCACGCCGGTCACCACCAGGTTCTCCACTCGCATGTTCTTCAACAACTGCTCCCACGGGGTGGAATTGAACGGGTTCAGCGAGTGCTTGTCCAGCACCAGTTCGGTGGGAAATGGCTTCAGTTCATCGACGATCTCGTACTCCGGAGTTCCTTTAGAGAACACATTGCCGGCCGGGTTATCCCTTGCCCCACTTATCAAGGGAGGTTGGGGGGATCTCCTCCGCCAGCTCCACTCAGGATAGTCCCTGCCCCCTGGCAATTGAGACCCCATGCGGGTATAGATTACTTCCAACCGGTGCTTACGGAAGAATTCTCGCAGCTTGAGGGCATTCGGCAAAACAGTCCGGCTTACCCGGCCGTAGTAGTAATCGTAAACCTCGGGCGCAGTGCGTCGAAGCGTCTTCCCGACGCCTTCGTCCGAACGAACGTACCCTCGTTGCATGTCTATGACCACCAGGGCCGACCGGTCGGGGTCTATCTCCCACTCGGTCAAAGCGCCCCCCTTCGAGCCCGCCTTCTCCCACGGAATCTTCCCTCTCATGAAATCACCTTCCTATTCCACGCCTGCCTTATTGAGTCCCACCGTGCATCGCCCGGAGCCGCACCGGTAAGTACCGGCTCAAGAAATGCCTTTGCCCGTTGGTATCCGGCTGTCATGTCCGCGTCCAATCCGACTTCGGCCGCCATCCGTCGATAGGCGATCCGCCATTGTGCGGAGGGTAAAAGGAGCGCCGACGGCAAGGGATGGGTACCGCGGTCCGCAAACGTGACCTCCAGGGCTCTCCGAAGGGTGCCAGCGTGAAAGCCGAAAAACGTTGCCATCGCCACGAGGTCGATCAGGTCTTTGACCCGGCTGCTCGATTGGCTACCGGCATAGCTGCGCGTCAGGGCATGGACCTTCTCCGATAAATGCTGTTCAAGGGGCAGCACCGGAACTTCAGCCGGTGGAATCTCTGCAAAGTCCAAGAGGTTTGGTCCGCGCAGCATCTCCGGCGCAGCCAGCACAGGGTCGCTGAAGCCAATGTCCACGGTCACGTCCTCAAATGGCCGCCCGGCGATCTCAGCGGTGACATGATATCTCACAGCGACATCTTCAACTGCCGGGTTCGGTCTCCGGCCCCGCTCGATGATGAATGTGAAGTAGTCTCCAAGGTCAACTGCCTGTGCCGCCAGAAAATCCGCGGTTGCCGCCGCATCGTTGTCCTGGCGCCCCAGGTCCATATCTTTGGTGGTACGGAATCGAGGTCCTACCCGAAAATGAATTGCGACCGCCCCTTTTAGCACCCATCGGTTGGGCGCGGCTACCAGCAGGCGCGCCATGAGGCGATCAAAGACCACGAGCTTGCGCAGCCGGACCAGGGGAACCCCCAGTTTCTCCGCCTGGCTCATGAGCCGCTGGTCCAGGGCTGCCCGGAAAGCATTTGCCGTCGCGTACTTCACCGGACCGCCTTTTCGAGCGCGCTCGCTATCAGAGCAGCCACCCGTTTTCCGCGTTCTTTTGCCAGCTTACCGAGATGGCCCGCGGTCACCAGACCACGCTCCATCGCCTGAATGACCGCTTTCTCGATCTGGTCCGGCGCAGCCCCGGCTCTGGCCGCGTCGACGATGCTGCGTGCAGCCGAAGTTATTACCATTCCGTCGCGCAGTACCAGGTCTTCCCTGGGTAGAAGCCTCCAGATCGTGTGCATCTTTACTCCAGGAAGAAGCCTCTGACTGCGTCTGGAACGGGGTACAGTCAGGTGCACCGCGTCCGGAACAACGTCGCTCAGGCCCAGGATATCCAACGCGCTCTCGTGTGAGATGACAGCAGTATCTTTCCCAACCGCCAGCCAGGCAGCCAGCACATGCTCTCGGGGAGAACCGGGATATTCGCGGAACCGGTAGAGGCCGCGCTTGACCCGCACAAAGCGGCCGCTCTTAACATGATGCGACAGAAGCGCCCGGCTGAAGCTGCTGGCCTTTGCCTCGCCGGACGTGAAGTAGCCGCCATGTTCGGAAGCAACGTCGAATAGCCGAGCGCGTTCGGGCATGGACCTGGTCCCGTTCTTTCCAGACTTGAGCATAGTGTCACTCATAAGTCAAAGTATACTTGACATTTGAGTGACATTCAAGATTTCACCTTGACCGGGGTCCACCAGACCGGCACTCGTAGGGGCACGGCATGCCGTGCCCGCCCTTTGCAGCAATTACGAAAGGCACTTGATGACCTCGTCAGTGCTCTTGACCGCGCCGAACATCCGGCCGAAAGTCTGCATGGTCATATCGTGCTTCCGGCGGTCAGGGTCGGCGCAGGCGTCGTCCACCAGTATCACGTTATAACCGTGGTCAGCGGCGTCGCGGGCGGTCGCCTCGACGCAATGGGAGGTGGCCATGCCGGTAACCACCAGGTTCTGTACGCCTCCAGCCAGCAGGTAGGTCTCGATGGAGGTGCCATTGAAAGCGCCCTGGCAGTTCTTGTCGATGACCGGCTCGGAAGGCAGGGGGTTGAGTTCGTCGCGGACCTGGTAGGCGCCGCTCCCTTTGACGGGAAGAAGAGTCGGCGCCGTGAGGCTCGGCCGCATCCATGACAGCCGGCTCTTTAAGTAGCGGTCCCTGGCGTCTGGCAGCAGCGACCCGAAAGCGCAGAACAGGACTCCGAGGCCTCTTTGCCGGAAGAATTCCAGCAGCCTGATGTTGTTGGGCATCACATGAGGGTTGTTGCGCAACGACGAAACATTACCGCCGAGGCTGACGTTGGTCAGGTCCACTATGAGCAGAGCCGTCTTCGCCAGGTCTATCTCCAGCTCAGCCAGGGTAAACGGGTATTCGGTTGTTACCTTCTGCCAGGGTATGACAATTCTGTCCGGTCGCATTTTCCTTCGTCTTCCGCTTAAGCCCGTCTACTCCGGTGAAAGCCTCGACTTCGCACCATCGGACGCTAGCGTACCGTTGACCGAGCGGCCTTGGGCGCGCTCCAATTTCTCCCGGTGATATCGGACTTGACCCTCACCTTCCCCAGGCCATATTCCGTTCTTGCGGTAACTACCTCGCCAGCAAATCGGCGTTCTTAAGCAACTCCCTGGTATAGGTCGCGACCTCCGGAGGTACAACCAGCACCTGACTTACCAGATCGTGGGTATCTTTCCCTATGTTGACCTGATATACAGGATTCACGGATTTCTTGATCATGTCATCAAATTGGCTGTCTTTGGACATTTTGGTGTAGGCATCCAGCAGAATTGCCATTACGTTGTCCGGAGTCTTTGGAGGAGCCGCCAAAAAAGTGTCGACCAGGCCGGGTGCTATCCAGTTCATGAAGGATTGCCAGGCGACTCCGTTTGGCTTCTTATCACCTAACAGCTCCTCAAAAGTCGGTACGTCCGGGAAGTCGGAGCGGCGTACGAGTTTGCCCTCTTTCCTGACCCCGACGGCACAAAGATAGTCCGCGGTGCCACCATCAACCAGTTGACGAATGGCAAAAGTATTGGATGTCCCCATGACATCGACTTCGCCTCGTGCAGCAGCGAGCTGCACCTCAGCATCTCCCGAGTAGCCCAGCACCCACTGCAAGTTCCAGCCCAACAACTGTTTTCCCCACAACGGGACTGCTCCCCACGTCTCCGTTCCTTCTTTCGAACCGACGATCATAGGCCGTGCTTTGGGGTCTGTCAGTCGCGGCAGTTGGCCCTTACGTACGAGTATGACATTTGCGGTCCGACAAACGTTTCCGAGGTACCTGAATTTCGTTACGTCATACTTGGACGTGTCTCCGGTTGCTGCCTGCGCAGAGATGGCGCCGTTGCTACTCTGAAGCAAAGTAAAGCCGTCAGGCTTAGTCTTCGCATAGAAAGCGATAGTGGCGTTTAAGCCCCCTCCTCCGCCCATGTTGCTGATGATTACTCTGGGGTTTCCGGGTATGTACTTTGGCAGAACGGCTGCAATTATTCTTCCCACCATATCAGTGCCACCCCCGGCCCCTGACGCTACCAACATGGTTATGGTTTTCCCTTGATAATAGGGCACTTCATTAGGTCTTGGCGGTTGCGACGTGGGATTAGAGGGTTTTGAGGATTCGGCTGTTGGCTGAATGGCAGATGACTGGGTGGAGGAAGCCGTTGCCGGTGGAGGAACTGGAGTTGTCGTTGCCGGGGGTGCGCAGGCTAGGAGCAACGTTACAACCACAGCTACGCAGAACATAAGACCCATAACCTTCAGCATTACATTCCTTTCCTTGTCTAATGAGTGGGGTCCCGGTGAGCAGAGCGACCATGAGCCTAGCAGTTAGTTTAGCCTACTCCGCCAGAGGTCAGATGTCAATAGTGGACACCAACATAGTGGACACCAACCCATAATCCGTGAGTCCTTGCCCCCCGAATAGCCAAAAGGGCAAATAGTGTGGTTTCTTACGCAAAATGAAGTCTCTGCCATCAACGACGGTGGATTTTATGGCCTCTCGCCCAGCCTCAAAACGGAGTATAATCTTACTGCTATCCTGTAACGGGAGGCTTCGAAACTATGGATTGGAAAGATCGAATAGCGATTGACCCGAAGATTCTGGTGGGAAAACCGGTAGTCAAAGGAACGCGCCTGGCCGTTGAGTTCATTGTAGACCTGCTCGCTCAGGGCTGGTCGGAGGCCGATATCCTGCACAACTACCCCGGCCTGACCGCCGAGGACATCAGGGCCTGCCTTCAGTACGCCAGCGATGTCCTCCGCGCAGAGAAGGTTTACCCAATAGGGGTGTAGGTGGCTCTACGCATTTTGGCCAACGAGAACGTGCCTGCGGCAGCGGTTGAGGCACTTCGATCATACGGGCACGATGTGGTTTGGGCAAGTACCTGCCTTCCCGGTAGAAGCGACGATGCTATCCTGGCACAGGCCCAGGAAGAGGAACGCATTGTCGCCACCTTCGACAAGGACTTCGGTGAACTCGCTTTCCGGTGGGGTTTGCCAGCTTCCTGCGGCGTAATCCTCTTTCGCGCCAAGACTCAGAGTCCTCACCAGGCATCCGCTCTGGTGCTGCGCGCCATCGGCACCCGTTCGGATTGGGCCGGACATTTCTCTGTGGTTGAGAGCGACCGCATCCGGGTGAGGCCGCTTCCGCGGACGACAAAAGAGGGTCAATAGCGCTCCTCGTGGCCACACCATGGTTAGCCTTGTCGGGATCGGCGCAGGCGTCGTCCACCAGTATCACGTTGTGACCGCGGTCGGCAGCGTCGCGGGTCCCTACCGCCAGCGGTCTCCACCCCATTACCTTGCCTTCGGCCTATACTCCCGTAGTATAATCACGCTGCTAATCACACACTGAGTAACCGGCATAGGAGTCATAGATGGACCGCATAACGAAGTCGTTGCTTGAAGAATTTGTTCTTACCCACACTCTTGGAACTCTCCCAGAGGAGACTCAATTTGAGCATTTCTGCGGAACCCTTACCACTTCTCGCCACTATGCCGAGTCCTTCCCGTCAGAGGATATTGCCGTCGGTGCCGGCGGAGATTGTGGGATAGATTGCATTTCAATATTGACAAACGGCCGTCTCGTCACTGATCCTGAAGAGGTCGCCGAGTTGGCCGATTCAGCATCCTATTTAGATGTTACATTTATATTCGTTCAGGCTGAACGTTCCCCGTCGTTTGACATGGCCAAGATCGGCCAATTTGGTTTTGGAGTCCAGGATTTCTTTTCTGAGACGCCGGGTCTAAAACGAAATGAGAGAGTCCAGCTGGCAGCCCAAATAGCAAATGAAATTCTTAAACGAGGCGCCAAATTCCGTAAAGGTTCACCGCAATGCTTCCTGTACTACGCAACCACGGGTCGCTGGACCAACGACAACAACTTGGTCGTCCGACGAGATTCTGTAAAGGAGGACTTGAGGAACCTCAACCTTTTCCGAAAGGTCGATTTTGACTGCATCGGTGCGCAAGAACTGCAAGAGCTGTACCGCCAATTCAAGAACGCCATTCAAACAGAGATATCCTTTCCGTCTAGAGCAATAACCCTCCCCGATTTGCCCGGCGTACAACAGGCTTACTTGGGACTACTCCCTGCCACAGAATTCTTGAAGCTCATTGAGAACGAAAATGGAGAAGTCATGAATTCCATATTCTATGACAATGTACGAGCTTGGCAGGAATGGAATCCAGTCAACACCGATATACGTGGCACAATTGATGACCAACAGAAGAGGAACTACTTTCCCCTTATGAATAATGGCGTCACGATCGTAGCTAGACATATCATACCCAGCGGCAACCGTGTTGTTATTGAGGATTACCAGGTAGTCAACGGCTGTCAGACAAGCTATGTCCTTCATGAAACGAGAGACAACCTTACTCCTGATATCCTTGTGCCTGTCCGCCTTGTGGCGACTACCGACCCTGACATAAAGAACTTCATCGCCAAAGCTACTAATCGACAGACTTCCGTAAGCGACGACCAACTATTTGCCCTGTCAGATTTCCCGAAAGACCTTGAAGCCTTCTTCCTTACTTACACGGGCGACAGGGCCCTTTACTGTGAGCGAAGGTCAAAACAATACTCTTCCGACCCAGCCATACAAAAAATACGAATCGTAGACCTACGCACTCTAGTAAAAGCCTTCGCCTCCATATTTCTCGCACTTCCGCACAGGACTACGCGGAATTATAAGGCATTGCGAGCATCAATCGGTACCGAAATATTTCTCAAAGACCATCGCCTGGAACCGTACTACGTCTCCGGCTACGCACATTTTAGGCTCGAATCCCTCTTCAGAACAGAAGTCATAGCACCAGCTCTTAAGCCGGCTCGCTACCACATTCTTCTCGCATTTCGGTTACTGGCCAACCAGTCTACTCTCCCCCCAATGAATTCCCACGAAATGGCACGCATTTCGGAAGGTCTCTGTGAGATTCTTTGGAATGAAGAGCGATCACAAAGCCTTTTTCAACAGGCTGCAAACATTGTAAGCGAAATAGCAGCGGGCAATCTCGACCGTGACACCATTCGCACCCAACCGTTCACCGAAAGACTGATCGAACGCCTCCGTCCTCAAAGTCGGTGACAGAAGGTCTTGGCATTTCTGCGTGGCCGTCGGCCGCTTCAACATTTAACGTTCGTGCTTGAACAGGTATTTGCCGCCCTGTGCCCAGTCGGGTCCCCCACTTGAACCCGCCTTGCGCAAAGACGTTGCAGCGAGTCCACCGCTTTGGTTTCTCAGGTACCTGTGATACATTCACCGAACGCAGAGCGCTGGTGAATGGTAACCACGCAGGCCCACTTAGTGGAGCATTCGTTCTTCGACATGCCAACCAAGGGCAGCAGCGGCTCGATCTAGCGACTCCGGGTGGCAGTGATGCTGAAATTCAGGCGGCTATTCCTTCGATTTCCCTCAGGGTTGGTAATCCGGAGAGGGCTCCAATACTTCAAAGCCTGTACCCATGTCCACCCCGAGAGCGTCGCACCAGTTAGGCTCAACGGCGATTAACTTGGCCCACTTTACTGTGTCGTCGTTGAAGTGCTGATAATCGGTGCCTTTCGGCTTAATGGGAATCAGGATCATGTCCCCTTTCTCCCAGTCATATCTCGTCCCCTCTATCACGGTATGTCCTTTTCCCTCCAGCACATAATGAATCCGACCCCCTTGCCCTTTCTGTTTGCCGGAACGGCTGCCGGGAGGTATCTCCTGGACCCAGAAGAGGCAATTGCGTAAGGCCACGTTGTCGAACAATGGGTGTAAATACCACCGGTAGAGCCCCATCAAGTTCCTCTCGACAGGCAAGGAAACGCCGTCCACCACTTTGGTGGATTTCTTCACTCGCTCCCTTTCTTCATCTCGCCGCCGCAGAAGGTCGTCGAAAAGGTTGACCGGCGTCCCGGATTTCGTTTGTTGCGCCTTTGTCATGGCTATTCGTCTCCGTCTAAAGTTCCAGGTGTCTTGCTGTTTAGTTGCCTATTTCTTCTTGGTCCCGGCCCAGTCCGGATGCTCCGCCTTTTGTTCCATCCACGAGGCAATGGCTTCCCCCTGGGGACGGAAGGAGAACGCGATCCACTCGGAGGGCAAGTCCGGGTCTTCGTTGAAATGCTGGTGTTCACAACCATCCGGTTTGATGGGCAGAAGGATGAGGTCTCCCTTCTTCCAGTCATACTTTACACCGTCTACAATAGTGTAGCCTTTCCCCTCCAGTACATAAATCAGGGTCCCGCCCTGATGGGTGTGCCGTCCCGAATGCTGTTTTATACGATTGATAAAGACTTTCCAGCCTGGCACAGCCAGATCGTCCCAGTCCTTCACGTGCATCATATACTTGAGCAAGGCTTGCCGTCCTTGCTGGAAGGGCTTCTCACTGCCCTTAATGATCACTTTACCCTCGGCCCGGCGGCGCACCCATTCGTTAGTTACCTTGGTTGACTGGTCATACAGCGTTTCTTCGGGTTCAGATTCCCGGCGCCGTTCATTGGTTCTTTCTACCATGATGTTCTCCTATTGTCTCTTGAGCCGGGACGACAACTGCGGAATGTGGGTAAGTTTTCTGTAGATAGATTCCTCTGGCACTTTTCCCTCCTTAAACTGAGATTAGAACAAGATGATATTGAAAGTTAGTTAGATTCACAATCAAGGATTTTGGCCCCCCAGCTCGCTCTTGTCCCGGTGCTGGTGCAATTCGATAGTATAACTCATCAGCGCCTCTGAAGAGCGGCACTTAGACAGTTCATATTTCTCACGGTGGACTATTTCATTAGGGTTACGCCTGAAGCCGGGTCGCGGCTCTTTGGCAGCATAGCCCAGGCCCTGTTCCGGGTCCGCCCCTTCGCGCCATCTTTGGCAACGTCGCCTGCTCACCGAAACCGCGACAAACACGTTCAGGGCTTTGATTTCTCAGCTAGCGTGTGATATATTCACCAAACGCAGGGCGCTGGTGAACGGTATCTACGCGTCCCCACCGGGTGAAGCATTCGAATTTCGAGATGCCAACCAACGGTAGCAGCGGGCGGGGAAGCGTGAGCACCGGCTGACCCGCGGCGGAGATGTGACTATGAAACTAATCGAAGTATCCCATGACAAGTGCGTCGGCTGCCGGTTGTGCGAGTTCGTCTGCTCGCTGGTCCACGAGGACGAGTGCAGCACCAGCAAATCAAGAATCAGGATTCACCGGGACGAGGAATTCGGGAACAACCTGGTTTCGGTCTGCTCGCAATGCGAAGAAGCCCACTGCATCGATAGCTGCGCCCTGGGCGCTCTGAGCCGGGATGAGAAGACCGGCGCGGTGGTAATGGACAACAGCCTGTGTAACGGCTGCGAAGCGTGCCTGGTGGCCTGCCCGGTGGGGGCCACCTTCCTGGACCGCGACAAGGAACTGGCCTTCCGGTGCGACCTCTGCGGCGGCGATCCCGAATGCGTCAAGTGGTGCAGCCGGATGGCCATCACCCTGGCTGATACCGATATCACGTCTCCGGCCAGAAAGTCGTTTATGGCGGAAACGGCAAAATTGCTGGCCGGGTTGACTTCGTAGGGGCGGTTCGTGAACCGCCCGCCGGTGGCACGCATTCGGCTCCGGGCAATCCCCCTTAATCCCCCTTTGGCAAAGGGGGAGATAGCACGCGGTCTGGTATCGCAGGCCTCCGTGCCTGCGCGGGCCCTGACCAACCACCGTTGTCAGTGCACATGGTGGGTGGGGACAGGGCCAGGAGACAGTTGTCGACTCGTGGCCACCCCACCCGGAAGGTCCTTCGCCGCCGCTCAGGGTGACAGAAGAGTGCGGCGCAGGAGATGAGCCGATTCCTGACGCGTGGCCGCCACCCACACCGAAAGGTCCTTCGGCACGGCTCAGGACGACAGAAGGAACCAGCTCAGGGTGACAACGTTGAGATCAAGGAGTTAACCATGTACGGTTGGGCCGGCCAGCGGCTGAAGGTCTATTTAACCGAAGGCAAGATAGTCAAAGAACCCCTGCCCGATGATCTGAGGCTGAACTATATCGGCGGCAGGGGATTCAATTCCAAGACCCTGTTCGACGAACTCAAGCCCGGCATCGATCCCCTGGGCCCTGAAAACATCTTCATGGTAGGAATTGGGCCTCTCAACGGCACCGTCATGCCGGCTTCCGCCCGATGGACCGTCACCTCCAAGTCAACGGTCGGGGGAGGCCTGGGCGACGGGAATGGCGGAGGGGATTTCGCTACCGAGCTGAAGTTTGCCGGTTACGACCAGGTCGTCTTCTACGGGCGCTCACCAAAGCCGGTATATCTTTACATAGACAATGACAAGGTCGAACTGCGGGATGCCTCCGGCGTGTGGGGCAAGACCACCGGTGACACCGACAGTCTGATGAAGAAGGAGCTAAAGGACCGGGACGTGCGAGTGCTTTGCATCGGCCCGGCCGGCGAGAACCTGGTGCGTTTCGCCAAGGTGTTCACCAATATCACGCGGGCGGGGGGCAAGGGCGGCATGGCGGCGGTGATGGGTTCCAAGAACCTCAAGGGCATCGCCGTCAGGGGGACCGGCACGGTGAGAATAGCCCGGCCCAAAGAGTTCCTTCAGGCAGCCAGACGAGCCTGTGACAAGCTGCTGGCTTCTCACTATCTGAAAATGCTCCGGGAACAGGGCACGATGCACCTGATTCGCAACCATGCAGCCTGGCACGCCCTTCCCACCAGGAACAGCACCTCAGGTGTCTTCGAAGGCTGGGAGAATCTCACATCGGAGGTGTTTGAAGCCCAGTACGCGGTTAGGCATAAGGGGTGCTCAGGCTGCCCCATCTCGTGCAGCCACTACTACCGGGTGCCGGCGGGCCCTTATGCTACCCACGGCGAGAGCAACGAGTTCGGCACCACCTATCCCTTCGGCCCGAAGTGCGGCATAGATAATCTCGCTGCCATTCTCAAAATGGGCACCCTCTGTGACCAACTGGGCCTGGATACACATTCCTGCGGGGGGACGATATCCTTCGCCATGGACTGCTGGAGCCGGGGGCTGCTGCGGCCCCAGGACACCGGCGGCATCGACCTGAGTTGGGGGAATATCGAATCGGTCCTCAAGCTGCTGCCCATGATCGCCTACCGGCAGGGCTTCGGAAACGTCCTGGCGGAAGGCTCCCAGAGGGCATCGAAGCGCATCGAAGGGTCAGAAGTCTGCCTGCACACTACCAAAGGCATGGAAGTCAGCGCCCTTTTCATCGGTCCCGTCACCAATGCCCTTACGGCCCTGGGTTATGCCACCTCCACCAGGGGCGCCGACCACCTTAGAGGTACGCTGCAGGCTGTATCGGGCGCCGACAAGCGCCTCAGGGAAGCGGTGGGCACCAAAGAAGCGCTCACGCGGCTGACCATGGAAGCCCGGACTACCGAGAACAAGGGAATCTTGCTGGCGGTAAACGAGGACTATATCGCCGCCGTGAATACCCTGGAAATCTGCAGTTTCGTCATCGGCGAGACGCGGCGGCACGCGCTGGTCTCGGACGAACTGGCGGAACTGTTGTCCGCCTGCACCGGCCTCGACATGACCGGAGATGATTTCATCACCATCGGCGAACGCATAACCAACATCGAAAGGGCGTTCAATATCCGCGAG